>WNGI01000037.1_pt1 | contig 76341 bp, 71 predicted proteins | sample 5400621 | NCBI WGS metagenome assembly WNGI01 (sample SAMN13153374, study PRJNA577476) | soil metagenome | isolation source: 20 cm soil or saprolite under Garry oak tree replicate 1 | place: USA:California | collected 2016-06-15 | reverse complement strand
AGGGGAGTCCGAACAGCAGCCACGGGACCGTGATGGCCGGGGTCTCCCTACTCGCCGCGAGCAGATGGAGCCCGATCGGCAGGAAGAGCTCACGGTGGTCCGGATCGCTGAGGTTGAAATGATGCAGCAGCTCGTGCGGGAGGGGCCGCCCCGATTCGTCCAACACTTCCACGTGCGAGGTATGGAGCGACGCGTCCACGGGCACGAGGACCTGGCAGAGCGGGAGCCCGACCATCGTCTCGCCCCCGCGGCCGGCCGGCGGCACATCCACCGGGGGCAGCTGGATCACGAGCTGATGCGCACCGGAGTCCACGAGCACCGTCGCGCGGGGCAACGCTTCGGGGCCGAAACCGGAGCCGCCGCCGAGCAGCATTACGAGGAGGAGAAGGGCCCACATGCCGGCGGCTCCCGGGGGGAAGAGAGGGACAACATACCGGCTGAGGTGGGTTTGCGCGACGGGCGTTGGCGGCGCCGCAGGGAGTGGCCGAGAACCCACAATCCTATCTCCGTTCCTCATGACCGAGCGAAGACGGGGGCACGGCTCACTCCCCGCGAGCCGACCGGTTTTCATCGCAAGGGTAATGCCACGGGATGCAGTGGATGGTCGCTGTGATAGCGAGCGTGACCGCGGTAGGTTCGGCGCAGCCGTGTCGCAGCAGTGCGACACAAAAGTGGACAGGGCGTGGCGGGAGCGTGTAGGAATCGAACCTACCAAGGTCCATTCGGACCCCAGCTGGTTTTGAAGACCAGTCGGACCACCAGGCCCGATCCGCCCCCGTGCACCACGGCCGCGGCACCCAGGCACTCTTCTGAGGCAGGGTCATGCCGGCGTGACCCCGGTCACTTGCCTCCCGGGCCCCCTCGACGACACCGCAACCGCGGGGTAGTCGCTACCGCGCCTGTGTGATCGCCACCGACACGGTCGCACCCGCGATCGACAAGTCCGCCTGACCTGCTCCGACCGGCTTGAACGTTACCCTTGCTGCCCCGGCATCCGATTCGACGCTGATCATTTTCAAGAGCTGCGATTGCAGGTTAAACCGATCGCGCATTTTCTGAATCATCCGCGCCAGATCCGCCGTGGGCACGACGTTGCCGTACGCGTCCTGCGCGGAGACGCGCAGCATGAAGGTAGCGCCGCCAGTCACTACTATCGTCCCGCCGTCGACCCGATTGCCGTCCCGCTCGATGATGACACCAGCGGGAGCCGCCGGGTCCACCGAGAGCGCCGCCTGTCTCTGGAGCGAGTCTACGGTGGCGGTCACGAGGGCCGGGCCGGCCTGCTTGCCCAGCGTCACCTCTGCGCGCGCGAGGCCGGCCGAGTCGGTCACGACACTGTCGGTGGCGACGTCCGCATTGACCGCTCGGAACGTCACGACTTTCCCGACCAGCGGCCTGCCGAGGCTGGAGCGCACCTGAAACACCAGGGGCTCGCTCAACCGGGTCCGCGCGATGCCGCGTTGTCCCACTCCCGAAACGAAGCCCGTCGCCGCCGGCGCCATCAGGTCGCTCCGAACCAGCTCCACCGATCCGAACTGCTGGCCGCGCACTCGCACGATGAGCTTGCCCCCGTGGCGCACCGCGGCCCGCTCGATGACGAACGCCGCCCGTCCCAGCGAGTCCGTGGAGCGTACGTCGGCGGCCACGCCCATGTCCGGGGCGTCCGGTTGCAGTCCGACGGCTTCGCCGGGCACGGCATTCCCCAACGAGTCCCGCACCGTCACCAGCAGTGAGATGGGTCCGCGCTCGCCGGCGCGCAGCTCGACACGACCGGGCTGGACCGCGGCGACGGCCGGCCCCGAGGAGCCGACGACCAACTCGAGCGCCGGGGCTCCGGCGAGCGCCGCACCCGAGCCGGTGACGACCTCGAGCATGCGAGTCGCTGGGAGCCGACCGACGCGAAAGCGGAACACGGCGACACCGCTCGCATCCGTGACGGCCTGCGCGTCCTGCGGCGGGCCGCCAGGAATAGCGGAGGTCCCGCGCAGCACCAGCGGTACGCCCGCTTGCGGAACCTCACCGCGCTTCACCTGGACGCGCGCGACGGCCTCGTCCCCGACGGTGACGCTCAACCGGGCCGGGAGCAGCACGGCGGCGAGGGGGAGCGTAGGGGCGACGCGCTGCGCCGCGGACGTCGCGCATCCGCCGATGCTGCTCAGCACTTCCGAGTCCGCGCCGAAGTCGCGCAGATCCGCCCAATCCCGGGGTGTGGGTCGAAAGGCGACACAGTTGCGCCGGATCAGATCCGCGACCTCGCGCCGCGAGATCAGGGGGTTCGAGAGCAGACGGATCACATCGGTCTTGCGCAGCGGCTGCGACCCTTGCGTCGCCCCCCGACGCGCTACGCCCATCACCAGGAGAGCAAGCAACGCGACGGCGCGCGTCACGGTCGGGGGCAGGCCGAGCGCTCGAACCGCCGCTCGACCCCGTCGACATCGGCATAGAGGGCTCGGTCCCGGGCGGTGCGGGCGGAGTCGAGCGCCACGCCGCTGTCCTTCCGCACGCCGTTGTAGGCCGTCCACCGCTCCTCGACGAGGACCAGCCCGCGCGCCAGCTCGGGACATTGCATCTGCCGGCTGGCGAACAGCTGGGCCCGCAGGTCGAACGCGGCGATCGCAAGCGCCAAGGTGTCGGCGGCGCGGTCCAGTCGCGCCCCTGGCGTCACCGCGTCCGCCTCGGGCGGGCGTTGGGAGGGGCCGGGGGACGCGGGCGATGCCACCGCCGAAAAGAGCCGGAGCAAACCCGCGACCGCCAGGACGCCTGCGGCAATGTACGCGGCCCAGCGTCCGGCGCGGCCGACGCGAATGCGGGACGACGCCGCCCCACCGGCCTTCGCGCCTTCCGCGCTGCCGAACTGGTCGGGCCAAAGGACCTGCGGCGTCAGGGACGACGTGCGCCAGGAGGGCGCATCCGCGGGAGCGAGCGCGGCTTCAGCCGAGGCGGGCACGGCGGCCGGGCCCGGCGCCGTGGCAGACGTGACGAGGGCGGTCTCTTCAGTGCGGTAGTTGTCCCAGCGCAGGCGCGTGGGCTTGCTGCCGTCCGGTCGTATGGACGACGGATCGACGAGCTCATAAAACGGCAGGCACTCGTGCGCCCACGCACTCCTCGTCGAGCGACGGAACACGCCGCCGACGGTCAACTCGCCCGATCCCACCACCACGGCAAGCTGCCACGGTTGGACGAAAAACGCCCTGTGCGCGTCCGCCTCCGCAGGCGACAGCGCGGCCTCCCCCCCGCCCCCTCGGTACCAGCCGACCAGCAGATCGCCGGATTTCCGTAGCACGTCCTGCGCCACCACCCATCCCTGCACCAGCACCGTCTTGGCGTCTTCGTCCGGGCTCCCGGGGAGGCGTATGGTCGACTCGACGACGACGTACGGCGCCCCCGTTTCCGGGGAGTTGACGACATCTCCGATCAACAGGCCGAAGCACGCGGCGCGCGTCGCCGTGCAGTGATCGTGCACGGCGGCCAGCGCCCGCTGCGTGATGAAAATCGGGGGGAGCGCGGCGTCTTCCTCGGCCGCGCCGTCGATCGGCTTCCAGAGGATGGAAGCCGCGAGGGGCATGGCCTCGGCAGGGGCGCGGGCGGCGTCGGGCTCCGCCCCGCCCGGGACGCGGAATCGCGCCACCCTGCCCTGCACTTGCTGCTTCTTCACTCGCTTCCACATGCGGCTACCCGACGGCCAGGTCCACGCGTGTTGAGATACCCCGGTTCGGTCATCGCGTCAACGGGCCGATGCGAACGCCTGCATCATCCGATACCAGAACTCGAGCGCTTCGTAAAAGCTCTGCACGCGGAGCCGCTCATCGCGGCCGTGGGCGCGCACGTCATTTTGCTCCTCGAACACGGCCGAGACGCCGTAGGTGGGGATCCCCGCGTTGCGGAGGAACAACCCATCGGTCGCGCCGGCTTCCATCACGGGCACGATCGGGACATTGGGGAATTGCTCCGCGACCAACCGCTCGATGGGGCCGATGATCGCCGGTGTCAGGGGCGAGGGCGGGCTCGGGATGGGCGCGTAGGCCGTGCGGAGGGCGATCCGGTCGTCGCCGGCGAGCCGTTCCAGCGTCGCCGCGACCTCCGCGGCAGGCTCTCCCGGAAGGATCCGGCAGTTCACCGTCACCTGAGCCGACTGGGGGAGCGCGTTCTCGGCGTGCCCCGCCTGCATCAAGGTGGCGACGCAGGTGGTGCGGAGCTTGGAATTGTAGAAGGGCACCGCCGAGAGATGCGCCACGGCCGCGCTGTCGGGCGGATCCTGCAGCACGCCGCGCATGTCCTCAGCGAGGGCCCCAGTCTCGAGCGCGGCGGAGCGCTCGAAGAAGGCGCGGGACACCTCGTTCAGTTTGACGGGGAACTGATACTGTGCGAGCCGCTGCAACACCGGGGCGAGTCGGTAGACGGGATTGTCCGCGGGCCGCGGGAGCGAGCTGTGCCCGCCCTTGTCGGTGGCTTCGAGCACGTAGGTCGCGTACACCTTTTCGCTCGCCTGCACGACGAACATCACGCGCCGTCCGTCGCGCAACACGCCGCCGCCCGCGTCGGTGTTCAAGGCGAACTCCGCGTCGATCAAGTTCCGGTGCTTCGCCACGAGCCACGCGATGCAGCTGCCCGCGGTCTCTTCGTCGCCCGTGAGCATCAGGATCAGATCGCGGCGCGGCTTGAACCCCGCCCGCTTGAGCCGCATGAAACCGGCGACCAGGATCGCGTCCCCGACCTTGTCGTCGGTCGTGCCGCGGCCGTAGAAATACCCGTCCTTCTCGAGCAACGTGAACGGATCGACGGACCAGTCCGCCCGCCGGGCGGGCACGACGTCCAGGTGCGCGAATCCGATGATCGGACGGCCACCGGAGGCGGCGCCCGTGCCGCGGTAGCGCGCCACGAGGTTGCCGTGCCTTGCGTCGGGGCCGATCAGCACGCGCACGTCCGCCGCGGGGAATCCCGCCGCGACCAGCCGGCGCGCCATGGCGCGTGCCGCGCGCGGCGTGTTCCCGAGCGAGTCCGTCGTGTTGATCTCGACCAGCTCGCGGAGAATGTCGCGCGCCAACGCGCGATCGGCGGACGGCGCTTCGGTCTGCGCGTCCGCCCCGTCGGGGGCGGACCAGAGCAGCGCCGCCACGATCCCCAGGGCGAGGCGGCTCATCCGACTTTCGCGATCGCGTCGATCTCCACGCGCACCGCCCTGGGCAAAGCCGCGGCCTGTATCGTGGAGCGGGCCGGCTTATGCGTCGGGAAGTACTTCGCGTACACCTCGTTCATCGCCGGAAAATCGGCCAGGTCGACGAGATACACCGTGGTCTTCACAACCAGGTCGAGCCCGGAGCCCGCGGCCCTGAGGATGGCGCCCAGGTTCTTGAACACCTGCTCGGCCTGCTCCGGAGTGGTCTTGCCCACGATTCCCCCCGTCTCGGGGTCGAGCGGGATCTGCCCCGCCGTGTACACCATTCCATCGACGACCACCGCCTGGCTGTACGGGCCGATCGCCTTCGGAGCGCCCTCCGCCACCACGATGCCCAGTGCCTTGCGTGGCATCAGAAGAGTCCTTCGATCGTGCCGTCCGGGTGCACCCGGATCTTTTCGGCCGCAGGCGTCTTCGACAGCCCTGGCATGGTCATGATATCCCCCGCGAGCGCCACGACGAACCCGGCGCCGGCCGACGGCAGAATGTCCCGGACCTGGAGTGTGAACCCGCTCGGGGCGCCCAGCTTGGTCGCGTCGTCGGAGAAGGAGTACTGCGTCTTCGCCATGCACACCGGCGTCTCGCCCAGGCCCATCGCGGGCAGCTGTTCGAGCGCCCGCTCCGCCGGAGGCGCGAACGCCACGCCCCCGGCCCCGTAGATCTCCTTCGCGATCGTCTCGATCTTTTCCCGAATCGGGCGCTTCTCGTCATACAGGGGCTTGAACTTCGCCGTGCGATGGTCCAGCAGCTTGAGCACCGCGTCTGCCACCGCCACGCCTCCCTCCCCGCCCTTCTCCCACACCTCGCACAGCTCGACGCCCACACCCTCGGCCGCGCACTCGGCCCGCACCGCGTCGAGCTCGGCCTCCGTGTCCGTGACGAACCGATTGAGCGCTACGATCACCGGGACGCCGAACTTCTGCACGTTCCGAATGTGGCGTCGTACGTTCGCCGCCCCACGCCGCACGGCGTCCACGTCAGCCGCTCCCAGCGCATCCTTCTTGACGCCCCCGTGCATCTTGAGCGCCCGGACGGTGGCGACCACGACGGCCGCCTCGGGGTTGAGGCCCGCCATGCGACACTTGATGTCGAAGAACTTTTCGGCCCCGAGGTCGGCGCCGAACCCCGCCTCGGTGAGTACCACGTCGCACAGCGTGAGCGCGAGCTGGGTCGCCACGACGGAGTTACAACCGTGGGCGATGTTGCCGAACGGCCCGCAGTGAATGAATGCCGGTCCGCCTTCGAGCGTCTGCACGAGGTTGGGATTGATCGCGTCCTTGAGCAACAGGGTCATGGCCCCTTGGGCCTTGAGGTCGCTCGCGCGCACGGGCTGCTTCGCCGACGTGAGCCCCACGATGATGCGCGCGAGCCGCTGTTCCAGGTCCCCGAGGGCCGTCGCCAGCGCCATGATGGCCATGATCTCCGAGCCCGGGATAATGACGAACCGCTCCTCGCGCACGGGACCGGCGTTGAGCCCTCCGAGGCCCACGACGAGGCTGCGCAGGGCGCGGTCGTTCATGTCGATGGTGCGGGGCCACGTGATGCGGCGCGTGTCGAGACCAAGCGCGTTGCCATGATGCAGATGCGCGTCCAACATCGCGGACAGCAGGTTGTGCGCACTCGCGATGGCGTGGAAGTCGCCGGTGAAGTGCAGGTTGATGTCTTCCATCGGGACGACCTGGGCGTACCCGCCGCCCGCGGCTCCACCCTTCACGCCGAAGACCGGCCCGAGCGACGGCTCGCGAATGCAGAGCGCCGCATTCTTTCCGATCTTCCGCAGCGCCTGCGTCACCCCGACGGTCACCGTGGACTTCCCCTCGCCTGCCGGCGTCGGGTTGATGCCGGTGACCAGCACCAGCCGTCCTTTGGGCTTGCGACGCGCCAGCGCGGAGAGCCGCACCTTCGCCTTGTACCTGCCGTACAGCTCGATCTCCTCGTCGTCGAGCCCCAGCTCCGCGGCGATGTCGGCCACCGGACGCAGCTCGGCCGCCTGGGCGATGGCGATGTCGGTCGGTACCTTGGCCGTCGTGGTCACGAATGCTCGCTGCTAGAGGGTCGTGGCGAGCCGCGCTCCGAAGAGCCGACGCGCGTTGTCCGTGGTACGCTGCCCGATGCTCTCCAGCGACTCTCCCCGGGCCCGCGCGACCGCCTCCGCCACGGCGCGCACGTAGGCCGGCTCGTTTCGCTTTCCGCGATAGGGGACAGGAGCAAGATACGGGCCGTCGGTCTCGACGAGCAGCCGGTCGGGCGGGCAGGCGGTGAGCCGATCGGTCATCGTCCAGTTCTTGAAAGTGATCATGCCGCTGAAGGAAAAGTACGCGGCGATCGCCAAGCCCGCCTCGAACACGCTGGGCCCCGAGCTGAACGAGTGCAGCACGACCGGCGTAGCCGCACCCCGCAACATCGCCGCCACGTCGTCGTCGGCCTCGCGCGCGTGCACCACGACCGGCTTGCGAAGCTCGCTGGCGAGCGCCAGCTGGGCCTCGAAGGCGTGACGTTGCGTGTCCCGCGGCGAATGGTCGTAATGGTAATCGAGCCCCGTTTCTCCCAGCGCCACCACTTCGGGTAGGGCGAGCAAGTCCCTCAGGCGGGCCGCCGCTGCGGCCGACCAGTGCCGCGCCTCATGCGGGTGGACGCCGGCCGTGGCGGAGAGGCCGGGACGGGCCCGGGCGAGCGCTGCGGCCCGGTCGCTTTCCGGCAGCGTGGCACCGATAACCACCACGTGGCCGACGCCGGCCTCCCGTGCGCGGGCCAGGACCGCGTCGCGGTCGGGGTCGAACGCCGCATCGCCGAGGTGGCAGTGGGCGTCGACCAGCACGTCACACGGCCGCTTTGGAGCGGACCTCGGCGCTGCCTCCGCCGCCCGGGGCGGGCGGCGGGTTGAGCGGAACGGAGCCCGCAGGACGCAGCGCCCGGGCGCCCCGCGCGTCTTCACCCGGCCAGCGCTTCTCGATGTACATGAGGAGGGGGGCGGCGATGTAGATCGACGAGAAGGTCCCGGTGAAGATCGCGAAGGTCATCACCAGCGCGAAGGGCCGCAACACCTCGCCCGCGAGCACCACGAGCGCGACCGTCGTCGCCATGGTAGTCCCGTGCGTCAGCACGGAGCGCGGCAGGGTCTCGTTGATCGAGAGATTCAGGATCTCGTACAGGTTCTGGCGCCGGAATTTGCGCAGGTTCTCGCGCACGCGATCGAAGATGATGATGGTGTCGTTGAGGGAGTAGCCGACCATGGTCAGGACCGCGCCCACGACGACGAGACTCACCTCGAGGTCGAGGTAACGGATGAACGCGATCGTGGTGAGGATGTCGTGGAACGTCGCGAGCACCGCCGCGAGGCCGAAGCGCCACTCGAACCGGACCGCGAGGTAGACGAGCGTGACGATGAACGAGAAGAAGATCGCGAGGAAGGCCTTGCCCTGGAGCTCCCGCCCCACTTTCGGGCCGACCGCTTCGGTGCGGAGGATCCTGTAGTGCTCGGGTGCCGGGCCGAGGGAGCGCCCCAGCGCCGAATCCACGGCGGCCGCGGTCGTCTCGGTCGAGCCCGCGACGGCGGCGTCCGCCCGCCCAATCCGCGCGCGGATCACGTATTCGTTGGCCGCACCGAACTGCTGAATCTCCGCGTCGCGGATGCCGGCCGCGTCGAGCGCGCCGCGGATGCGCTCGGTCCCGACGGGCTCCGCCGTCTGGACCTGGATCAGCGTGCCACCGGTGAACTCGATCGAGTAGTTCAGCCCCCGCACCAGGAACAGGGCGAATCCGGGGATGATGATCACCGCGGTGAGCCCGTACGCCCAGCGGCGCCACTTGATGAAGTCGTACGTCGCGTTGGCGAAGAGTCGGATCATCTCAGACGCTCAGGGTGGCCATGTCCGGCCGGCGGTCGAGCCAGATCATGTAGAAGGTGCGAACCACAAAGATGGCCGTGATCATGGAGGCGGCGATACCGATGATCAGGGTAATCGCAAATCCTTGTACCGGGCCGGTCCCGACCAGGTAGAGAATGAAGGCGGTGAGGGCCGTGCTCACGTTCGAGTCGATGATGGCGCTCATGGCGTGCAGGAAGCCCTCGTCCACGGCGGTGCGCACCAGCTTCCCGTGCTGCAGCTCTTCACGGATGCGCTCGAAGATCAGCACGTTCGCATCGACGGCGATGCCGACCGACAGCACGAGTCCGGCGAGTCCCGGCAGCGTGAGCGTGAACCCGAACCCCGCGAGCCCGGCGAGCGTGAAGACGACGTACAGCGCAAGCGCGGCGACGGCCAGGACGCCCGACAGGCGGTAGTAGGTGACCATGATCAGGACGACGAGGGCGACGCCGACGATGCCCGCACGGATGCCGTCCCTGATCGAGTCCCGGCCGAGCGACGGTCCGATCGTTCGCTCCTCGATGATCGTGAGCGGCGCGGGGAGCGCGCCCGCTTTGAGCACCAGCGCCAGGTCCTGGGCGTCCTGGAGCGGCTTCGCGCCCAGCTCGATCTGCCCGCGCTGGCCGATCTGGCTCTTGATGACGGGCGGCTGGCCCTGCACGCGGCCGTCGAGGATGATCGCCATGTAGTCGGTCACGTGCCGGCCGGTCTCGCGTTCGAAGATGCGCCCGCCACCCCGTGACAGCACGAAGTTCACGACTGATTGGTTGGTGAGTGGGTCCCGCAGGGCTTTCGCGTCCTGCAGGTATTCGCCCGTGATGATCGGCCGGTCCTCGACAGCGTACAGGGTCCGGTAGCTGCGGCCCGCGCGAGACAACACCTCGGTACCCCACCGCAGCTCGATGCCGCGCGGGATGAGCCGTTGCACGTCGGGCCGCGCCAGCAGGCTCTCCGCCACCGGCACCTGCTCTTCCGGAACGAGATACTCGCCGGGCAACTGGCCTTGGAAGAGGAGCGATGACAGGGGGTCCGGTGCGTTGAGGTCGGTGGTATCCTTCGCCGCCGCCTTGCCCTTCGCCGCCTTTCCCTTCGCCGCCTTTCCCTTCGCCTTGCCCGTGTCCGCGCCGAACAGCTGGGTCACGCTCGCCGCCGCGGCACCCTGCCCCGGCGCCCGCACGCCGGCCCGGCGCAGCGCCTTGTCGATCTCGGGCAGCGCGTCGCGGAACAGGTTCTTCATATCGGTGATGCGGAACTCGAGGAACGCCGTGCGCTGGATGATGCCCTTGGCGCGGGCCGGGTCTTTTTCACCTGCCAGCTCGACAATGAGGCGGCAGCGCCCCTGGATCTGCACCACGGGCTCGCTGGTGCCGAACTCGTCGATCCGCGTGCGGACCACCTTCTCGGCGAGCTGGATAGCCGTGGCGCAGTCGGGCACGGGACCCTTTGACTGGTCCACTTCGAGGGCCAGATGAATACCGCCCTGCAGGTCGAGCCCGAGGTTGATCGGCACGCGACGGATCGTGGTGTCTTTCATGCGGCCGGTCGTCGCGTCACGCACGCGCTGGGTGACGTCGGTGGGAATCAGCTGCCACACCGCGAGCGCCAGCAGCCCGCCGATGGCGATCAGTCGTGAGCGGATCGTGCGCATTCCAGTCTCTACCCCTTGAGGATCGCACGCGCCGCGACCGCGTCGCGTTCGATCTGATCGACCAGCGCCTGGCGCGACGGGAACGTCTGGGTATCCCGCAGCCGGCGTACCCACTCCACCGTCACCACCTGATCGTACAAATCGCCGCTGAAATCAAACAGGTGGATCTCCAGCCCGCGCGCGTGCACCCCGAACGTGGGTCGCGAGCCCTGGTTCATCATCCCGTCGTACCGTTTCCCGCTTCCCGCGTCCCGTTTCCCGACCTCGACCCGCACGGCATACACGCCATCCGGCGGCAGCAGCTTGCGCGGGTCGGGTGAGGTGAGGTTGATCGTCGGCACGCCGATCGTGCGGCCCCGCCCAGCGCCCCGCTCGACCACGGCCCGCAAGCTGTACGGCCGCCCCAAACCGCGCTCGGCCGATGCCAGGTCACCGTGCGCCACGGCGGTCCGGATCAGCGACGACGAGATCGGCTGCCCGTCGTCCTTCACGGCCGCCACCACCTCCATGGCGAAGCCGTCCTCGCGCGCCAACCGCCGCACCATCTCGACGTCGCCGGCGCGACCGCGCCCGAATCCGTGATCGTACCCCAGAACCAGCTCCTGCATCCCGAACCGCGCCCGCAGGACGTCGCGCACGAACTCCTCTGGACCGAGACGCGCCAGCTCCTGCGTGAACGGGACGACCTCGACCCGCTCGACGCCCAGGGCGGCCGCCAGCAGGCGTTTCTCGTCGGACAGCGTGAGCAGCCGCGGCGCGGCACTCGGGTTCACGACCTCGAGCGGGTGCGGGTCGAACGTCACAAGCAGACTCGCCAGGCCGCGCGCCCGAGCGCGTCGCACCACGTCGTCCAGGACGGCCTGGTGCCCGCGATGAATGCCGTCGAACGTCCCGACCGTCGCGACCGTCGCGCTCATTCCTCCGCCACGACGACCCGGGGCTTGAGGACATCCCCCACCTGCTCCGCAATCGCCACGAGCCGCCCATCGGCGAACAGCGCCACGCTTCCCCCATCCCGCATCCCGCTTGCCGCGGGCACGGCCCGCCCGTGCAGCACGGCAGCCCGACCGGCGTCGTCCAGCTCCGCCGCCGGCAGGTCGCGGACGAGCTCCGCTGGATCGCGCAGTGCGCTTGCCGTCACCGCGTCAGGGGCCACCGCCTCAGCGAGCCGAAACGGCCCCACCCGCGTCCGCCTGAGCGTCGCGAGGTGCGCCCCGCACCCCAGCGCTTCCCCGATGTCGCGGGCCAGGCTGCGCAGGTACGTCCCGCCGCTCACGGTGGCGCGGAAGCCCACGTCGGGGGGCGCGAAGCTCTCGAGCTCAAGCTCCGTGACCTCGACCCGCCGGGGTCGCAATACCACGCTGGCGCCGCGGCGAGCCCGCCGGTAGGCACGCTCGCCGGCCACCTTCACCGCCGAGTACGCGGGCGGGCGCTGGTCGTACGCCCCACGGAACGCCGCCAGCGTCGCGTCCACACGCGCCCGATCTACGCCACGCCACGTCTCCGAGGTCGCCACCGTCGCGCCGGTCGCATCGTCGGTGGCGGTCGTCGCGCCCAGCCGCATCACGCCATCGTACGCCTTGGCCCATCCCGCCGCAAACGGCGCCAACCGCGTGGCGCGGCCTACCACGATCACGAGCAGCCCCGCCGCGAACGGATCGAGGGTCCCCAGGTGGCCCACCCGATCGGTCCCCACGGCCCGCCGCACGATGTCGACGACGTCGTGCGAGGTGGGTCCCTTCGGGCCCCCCGGCTTCGCGACCAGCACCACCCCGGAGATCAGCCCGCGCCCCCCTTGAGCCCGCGCAGCATCCGGTCGATCTGCTGGGCGTGCTCTAGGCCGCGGTCGAGCTCGAAGCGCAGCTCCGGCGCCACGCGCAGCGGCAGCCCCTTGGCGAGCTGGGCGCGCAGGAACCGGGCGGCGCTCGCGAGCCCCTCGAGCGACTTCGCTTTTTCCGCGTCGTCGCCCATCACGCTCACCCGCACGCGCGCGTGCGCCAGGTCGCCGGACACTTCCACCGCGGTGACCGTGACGAACCCGACGCGCGGGTCACGCACGTCGCCGGTGAGAAACGCGGCCACGGTTTGGCGGATCGCCTCCGCCACACGCTCGGGGCGGTGGCTCGTCCGTCGCTTCATATCAGAAGAAACTCGCGCTCGTGTCCACGATGCGGGCGCCGTCGGCCGCTTCGATCAAGCGGTCTGCCTCCCGCAAGACGCTCTCCGCATGGCCTCGGTCGGTCGAAACCACGCACACGGTCAGCTCGGCGCGCTGCCACAGGTCGTGATGCGCCGTCTCCGCTGCGGATACATTGAAGCGGTTGTGGAGGCGGTCCTTGAGGCTCTTCAGCACATGGCGCTTGTCCTTGAGGGAGTGACACGCCGCGAGATGCAGCTCCCACGTCATGACCCCCACGATCACGCGGGCGTCAGCGAGCGCGCGACCTCCTCGATGCGGTACGCTTCGATCAGGTCGCCGACCTTGAGGTCGTTGAAGTTCTCGACGCCGATCCCGCACTCAAACCCCTCGCGCACCTCGCGCACGTCGTCCTTGAAGCGCTTGAGCGACGCCAGCGTGCCGTCGTACACTTCGACCCCGTCGCGGACCACGCGCACCCGCGCGGTGCGCGGGATGACGCCCGAGCGGACGAAGCTCCCGGCGATCGTACCCACCTTCGCGATCTTGAATAGCTGGCGGACTTCCGCCTCGCCCAAGACCACTTCCTTCTTTTCGGGAGCGAGCAAGCCCGCCATCGCCGCCTTCACCTCTTCCACCGCCTCGTAGATGATGCGGTAGGTGCGGATTTCGACCTTTTCGCGCTCCGCGGAGGCGCGCGCGTTGGAGTCGGGCCGCACGTGGAAGCCGATGATGATCGCGTTCGAGGCCTTGGCGAGCAGCACGTCCGAGTCGGTGATCGCGCCCACGCCGCGGTGGACGACCTCGACCTTGACCTCGGGCGTCGACAGCTGGGCCAGCGCGTCCGCCAGCGCCTCCGCCGGACCGCCTTGATCCGCTTTGATGATGATCCGGAGCGCGGCGGCACCGCCTTCGGCTCGCTCCGCCATGAAATCCTCGAGCGTCTTCACGCGACCGGTGCGGCGGTGCTGCGCCTCGCGCTCCAGACGCTGGCGCTTCTGCGCGATGTCACGCGCCGCCGCCGCGTCCGTCATCACCTGGAACGTGTCGCCCGCCTCGGGCACGCCTTCGAAGCCCAACACCTGCACGGGCGTGGACGGCCCCGCGGCGTCGACCGTCTGGCCGCGCTCGTCATACATCGCGCGCACGCGCCCGTAGAACTGGCCACAGATGAAGTCGTCCCCCCCGCGCAGCGTGCCATTCTGGACGAGGATCGTGGCGAGCGGACCCTTTCCGGGGTCGAGCGTCGCCTCGAGTACCGTGCCTTGGGCCCGGCGGTCGGGGTTGGCCTTGAGATCGAGCAGCTCGGCCTGCAGCAGGATCTGGTCGAGCAGCTCCTGCACGTTCTTGCCCGTCTTGGCGGAGATCGGCGTCGCGAGCGTCGTACCGCCGAACTCCTCGAGCACCACGCCGTGCGTCAGCAGGTCCTGCTTCACCTTCTGCACGTTGGCGGCCGGCAGGTCGATCTTGTTGATCGCCACGACCAGCGGGACGCCGGCGTTCTTGGCGTGCGAGATCGCCTCGATCGTTTGCGGCATGATCGCGTCGTCGGCGGCCACGACCAGGACGACGATGTCCGTCACCTGAGCGCCGCGGGCGCGCATGGCCGTGAACGCCTCGTGGCCCGGCGTGTCCAGGAACGTGATCGAGCGCCCGTCCTTGAGCGTGACCTGATAGGCGCCGATATGCTGGGTGATGCCGCCCGCCTCGCCCGCCACGACGTTGGCCTTCCGGACGTAGTCGAGCAGCGAGGTCTTGCCGTGGTCGACGTGGCCCATGACCGTGACGACCGGGGCGCGCGACTTGAGATCGCCGGCCGCTTCCTTCGGCTGCTCCTCGGACGTGGCGAGGGCGTACTCCTCCTCGCGCACCGCCTGGAAGCCGAAGGCCGAGGCGATGAGCTCGATCATATCGAAATCGAGGCGCTGGTTGATCGTCACCATCTGCCCGAGCTCTTTGAAAGCGAAGCTGACGATCTCCTTGGCGGGCACCTTCAGGATGTTCGCGAGCTCGGAGACCGTGATGAACTCGGTCACGCGCACCAGCGTCTTCTCGCGCTCCTTTTCGTCGCGCCGCTTCTGCTCCTCGACCTCGCGGAAGCTCGGCCCCTCCTCGCGCCGATGCGATCCCTTCTTCGCCACCGGCCCTTTGATCGAGGCCAAGGTGCGCGAGATGTTCTGGGCGACCGCTTCCTGATCCACCAGCGACTTCTTGCCCTTCTTGCGCTTCTTCCCTTTCTCGCGGCGCCGCTCCTCGAGCGGAATCGCGCCGGGCGCCGCCGAAGCCACGGGTCGCGGGGGAGCCGGCACGCCGCCGCCCGGCGTGGCACTCGCCACCGGCTTGGGCCGCACCGGGGTGGGGATCACGGGCCGGGCGGCGGCGGGCGGGAGGGGGGACGCCGTGAAGGGCGCGGCCGCGTGGGCCACGGCGGGCGCCGGCTCCGCCCCGGCCTCCTCGACCACCGGGAGCTCCTTGAACAGCGCGGCGGCGCGCTCCTCGAGCGACGGCTTCTCCTCCTCGTCCACGGCCTTGGCGGCCTCGAGCGCCTCGCGCGCCTTCAGCTCGCGCTCCGCCTCGATCGCCGCCTCGGCCTGGGCCTCCGCCTCGACCGCGGCCATCTCGGCCGCAGTGCGGCGGCGGCGCTTGGGTCGCGCATCGGGCGCCGCCGCCGCTACCGGCTCGGCCGCCTTGACGGCGCGGCGCCGCTTGGGGGGCGCGGGCGCGTCCTTCTGCTTCCGCTTCTCGCGCTCCCAGCGCGCCCGCATCAGCGCCACCTGCTCGGGCTGGAGCGGCGAGAGGTGGCTGCGCACGAAGATGTCCTGCTCCTTGAGCATGCCCATGAGGTGCTCAGCGGAGATCCCGAATTCAGCCGCCAGATCGTGAATCCGCGTCGTCGTCACTCACTCCTCCAAGATCCGACCAACCCGCGCGCCAACGCGGCATCCGCCACGCCGACCGCCTGCACCGGCGGCCGCCCCAGCCCCCCCCCCAACCGCTCCGCCACCGGACCCACCAGCACCGGCACGCGCCGTGCCCGCGCGAGGCGCTCGACCTTCTCGCGCGTGCGCAGGCTCGCGTCCGCCGCGAGCACGACGCACGACAGCGCGTCCCGCTGCAGCTGGGCCCGCACGCCGGTCACCCCCACCACGACGCGCCCGCCACCGCCGCGGGCGCCCAGCCCCAGCAGCCGGACCAACCGGTCGCTCACGCCACCGGCGCGGGAGTATCGCCCGCCGGGTCCTCCCCGCGGTCCCCACTCCCTCCCACCGCGCCGCTCTCACCCACCGCGCCGGGCGCCGCCTCGTCGTCGCCGCCCTCCTCGGTCATCTCGTTCAGAAAGGCCATGAGCTTGTCGGCGATCTCGGGCGTCATGCCGGCGATCTTGTCGACGTCCTCCCGCTCGAGGTCGAGGATATCCTGCAGGGTCTTGTGCCCGGCGCGCTCCAGCACGTCGACCAGCTCGACCGGCAGACCCTTCAGCTCGCGCAGCGAGACCTTGGTCGCGGTCTCGTCCTCCGCCGGGGGAAGCGGGGCGAAGAGCGGCCCTTCCCCACCCCGCTCCAACCACTCCCGGCTCGAGTAGAGGTCGATCTTCCAGCCGGTGAGCTCGGAGGCGAGCCGGACGTTCTGCCCGTTGCGCCCGATGGCGAGGGACAGCTGATCCTCGTCCACGATCGCCTGGATCGTCTTGGTGTCGGGGTCCGAGAACACGCGCGCGACCCGCGCCGGCGCGAGGGCGAGCTTCGCGAACCGCTCGGGATCGGGGGACCACGGTACGATGTCGATGCGCTCGCCATTCAGCTCGTTCACCACCGCCTGCACGCGTGAGCCCTTCAGGCCCACGCACGCGCCCACGGGATCGATCGAATCGTCGCGCGACGAGACCGCGATCTTGGTGCGGCTCCCCGCCTCCCGCGCCGTGGCGCGGATCTCGACGATCTGCTGCTGAATCTCCGGCACCTCGAGCTTGAACAGAGCCTTGACGAAGAGCGGATCGGCACGCGACAGAATGAGCCGCGGGCCCTTGGGTGTCTCCTCGATCCGCTTGAGCACGGCGCGGATCGTATCCCCCTGGTGGAAATGCTCGCGGTGGTTCTGCTCGCGGTACGGAATGATCGCTTCGGCTTCCCGGAACCTCGCGAGCATGACGACGATCTTGCCGCGCTCGATCTGCTGCACCTCGCCCGACAGGAGCTCGCCGACTTTGTCGGAGAACTCTTCCCGGATGCGCGCCCGCTCGCCCTCGCGGACCCGCTGGATGATGCGCTGCTTCGCCGCCTGCACCGCCGTGCGGCCGAACGCCTCGAACGGCACTTCTTCCTCCAGCACATCCCCGACCTGGAAATCCGGATCCTCGAAGCGCGCTTCTTCGAGCGCCACCTGAGAGCCCGGGTCCTCCACGGTCTCCACTACCGTGCGGAGCACCGCGATCCGAATCGTGCCCTTGAGCTCGTCGATTCCGATCTCGGCCCGCACGTTGGGCCCGTAGCGCTTCACGAGGGCGGCGTGCAGACCGTCCTTGAGCAGGTCGAGCAGCTCCGTGCGCTCGAGCTGCTTGGTGTTCGTCAGCTCACGGATCGCGGAGACTACGTCACTGGTATTCGTCGTCATGGGTTCCTCTTCACCAATCCACCGCCAAACGCGCGTCGCGAATTCCGGCCAGCGGCACCGGCCGCGGCGCTCCCCCCTGGGGCGCGAGCACGACCGTCGCCGCGTCGGGAACAGCCACGATGCGCGCCCGCACGCGACCGAGCCCCGCCACCGTCGCCTGCACCTCGCGGCCCACGAACCGCACCCAGTGCCGGTGCCAGCGCAGCGGCCGCTCCACCCCCGGACTCGATACCTCGAGCAGATAGCGGCGACCGAGCGGGGCGTCCGCGTCCAGCCACGCCTCGAGGACCCGGCTCGCCGTGGCGCAGTCGTCCACGGTCACTCGGCGCGGCGACGCGTCCGGCCACTCGATGCGCACTTGAACGAGCGGCCTCGCCTGCGTGCCGCCGATACGGAGGTCGGCCAGCTCGAGACCCAGCGCTTCCAGTCGGGACCGAAAGGACTCGACGAGGCTGTCGGAGAGCATAAAAAAAAGCGCGGGCCCAACTTCGCCCGCTGCACGGCGGAATCTACCCGCCCGGGGGCGGCTGTCAAGCGAGTGGCAGCCCTGCGTAGGCGATCATCCGCCCGTCGCGCCCGCCCGAGGCGCGGTGCGAGAAAAACAGCTCGCGGTCGTGCGCACTGCACCACGCCGAGCGTGTGATCCCGCCGAGCCCCAGCGCCTGCCCCTGCTGCGCCAGCGCGACCCGAAGATCCACGTGCCCCGGCGCGGTCTCGGCGCGCTCGCTGAAGCGGCTCAGCACTTCAGAACCTACTTCATAGCACTCACCACAAATACCTACTCCACAATGCATTACGATGTCACCGGACCGCACAAACCCCATCCGCTTCACGAGCTCCACGCCGCGCTCGAGGATGCCCCCCGCCGTGCCCCGCCATCCGGCGTGGAGCAGCGCCACCACCTGCTTGTCGGGTGCCGCGAGGTAGACCGGGATGCAGTCGGCGACGGTGACGGTGAGCAGCAGGCCCCGGGCTCCCGTCGCATGGCCGTCCGCGCCGTCGACAATCAGCCACCCGTCGCTGGCCGCTGGATGCCAACGCACCGTGGTCCCGTGCACCTGGTGCGCCAGGATCACGCCGGGGAAGCGCGGACGGACCGCGGCGCCAACGGCGCGCCAGCGCGCCATCACCTGGCCGACGTTCTCTTCGCTCCACAAGCCGAGGGAGAAGCCATGCCCGCGGGTCGTGATCCCGGCCACGAGGCCGTAGCGGGAGGCCCATTCGGCGAGCTCCATGCGCGGGACGGCGGAGTCGCCGATGGGTACTTCACGGAGCAACGGCGGTCGGGCGGACAGGCGGTCGGGCGGACCGTCGCCTCCGCCTTCACTTACCGCCCGTCCGGCTGTCCGCCCGTCGGCCTTATCGCCCGGCATCGACCCGCTCAATGGAAGCTCCCACCGCCCGCAGCCGCTCATCGATCCGCTCGTACCCCCGCTCGATCTGGCCGATGTTGTGGATCACGGAGTCACTCTGGGCGGCCAGGGCCGCGAGCAGCATCGCCATCCCGGCCCGAATGTCGGGACTTTCCACCACACCCCCGTGGAGCGGCGAGGGCCCGGCGATCACGGCCCGGTGCGGATCGCACAGCACGATGCGGGCGCCCATCCCGATCAGCTTGTCCACAAAGAAGAGTCGCGATTCGAACAGCTTCTCGAACACCAGCAGGATCCCCTCGCACTGCGACGCGACCACGATCGCGATCGACATCAGATCGGCGGGGAAGGCGGGCCACGGGCCGTCCTCCAGCTTCGGGACGTGCCCGCCCAGGTCGGGGCGGATACGACGCTCCTGACCGGCATCCACGATCAACTGCGTGCCGTCGAGTCGGGGACGGACGCCCAGCCGCTCGAACCCCAACAGGATGCTGCGGAGATCTTCGGCGCGCACGCCATCGATCGTGATCGCGCCGTTCGTGACGGCGGCGAGCCCGATGAACGAGCCGATCTCGATGTGGTCCGGCCCCACGGTGCAGCCGGCGGCCGCGAGCGGCGCTCCGCCCTCGATGGTGAGCGTGTTGGTGCCGACGCCCTGGACGCTCGCCCCCAGGGCCGACAAGAACCGCACCAGGTCCTGGACGTGCGGCTCGCAGGCGGCGTTCCGCAGGGTGGTCGTGCCGCGGGCGGCGACCGCCGCCATGAGCGCGTTTTCGGTCGCCGTGACGCTGGTTTCGTCGAGAAAGATATCGGCCCCGGCGAGGCTCTTCGCCTCGAGCTGGTAGGCGGCGCCGATTGTGACCTCCGCGCCGAGCCGCTCGAGGGCGAGGAAATGCGTGTCCACGCGCCGCCGGCCGATCACGTCGCCGCCCGGAGGCGGGAGACTCACCCGGCCGAAGCGCGCGAGCATCGGGCCGGCCAGGAGGATCGAGGCCCGGATACGCGCGCACAACGCGGGATCGAGCTCCCGGGGCTCGGCGCGCGCCGTATTCACCTCCACGGTGTTCGGCCCCAGCCAACGCACGTCGGCGCCGAGATGCGCCAGTAAGGCAAGCATCGTCTCGACGTCGCGGATGTGCGGCACGTTGTCGACCCGGCACGGCCCGTCGGCGAGCAACGTGGCCGCGAGAATGGGAAGGGCCGCGTTCTTGTTGCCGGCCGGGCGGATCGTGCCTTTCAAGGCGCGGCCGCCCGAGACCGAAAAGGAGGGAGGCATGGGTCAGCCAAGCTATGCGGCGGCTTGCGCCCGCGTCAAGCGTTCGCGAACGTTCGCGACGTGAACGTGAGTCCGGTTCTCGCGCTCGCGGGACTGGCCGCGATCGGCCTCCTCGTGACGCGGCTGCCGCCCGTCCGGTGGCATCACGTGACCAGCGTCGACCTGATCCTCGCGGCCGGCGCTCCCCTCGTGCTGTTGGGCCTCGTCCTCGGGCCGGGGATCGACCTGGTGACCCGATCGGTGGTTGGCGCACTCGCGCCGGTCACGGCGCTCGCCATCGGGTGGATCGGTGCCGCCCTCGGTGCCCGATTCGAATGGCGCTACCTGCGCCGCATCGGGCGCGACACCTGGCTCCCGGCCGCGCTCTCCGCAGCTGCCGCCTTCGTGGCCGTCGCGCTGGGCGCGTGGCTGCTCGGCCGGGTCGTTCCCGCCCTCTCCTCCGCATGGACACCGCGCCTCCCTGCCGTGCTGACCCTCGGCGCGGTGGCCGCCGCCTCGGGGCCGGGGGCAGTAAACCTGGTCGCCCGGGCCGTGGGGCTCCGCAAGAGGGTGACGCGGGCGTTTTCAGTGGCCGCCGCGCTCGAGACCGCCTGCGGCGCGCTCGCCTTCACCGTGCCGCTCGCCTTGCACCGCCCCCACCCGCTCGCGGGCCGGCTGGAGTTGGGTTGGCTCGCATGGCTCGTCCTGGCGGCGGGGAGCGGCGTGCTGGTCGGCATGGTGTTCCTCTCCCTCACCCGATGGCGGTCGGAGCAGGTCGATGTCGGCTTCGCCCTGCTCGCCACCCTGCTGTTTGGCGCCGGCGTCGGCGATGCGGCGGAGCTGTCGCCCTTTCTGGTGTGTGCCCTCGCGACCGCGCTGATCGTGAACGTATCGCCACGGCCGCACGCGGTGCGCCGCGTCCTCGCGGACTGGGAGCGTCCGATCTATGCGATCTTCCTGGTCGTCGCCGGGGCGCTGCTCACGCTCCCCACGGTGTGGATTCTGGTCGCGGTCCCGCTGCTCGCGGCCGCGCGCGCGGCAGCCAAGTGGGCCGTGGTGCGCTACAGCGTCGCGCTCCGCCTCGGGGGGGGAGCCCCGCCCGACGTCGGTCTTGGCACGGTGGCGCAAGGCGGCGCCGTGATCGCCCTGGGTCTGAGCTTTTCCACCACGTACGGAGGCGAGAGCACTGGCGCGAGCGGGGGGGGGGCACTGCTGACGACCATCGTGCTCGGCGTGGTGGCGGCGCAGCTGGCCGCGCCGCCGCTCATGGCGCTCGCGCTCCGGACGACGGCCGCGAGTCCCGCCGCCCCCGCGTCGTTGACACCAGCGGCGGAGCCGGCGGAGCAGCGATGATTCCGACCTGGGTGGCGGTGGTGACCGCGATTTCGCTCGCGATTCTGGCCCTCGCGGCGATCGTGATCGCGGCCGCGTCGGTGGTGGCGGCGCTCGGGCTGCGGGTGTTCCTCCGGATGCTGCACGAGCTGGCGGGCCCCGCGGTGGGGGATGTGCGGGGGCTCGTGGCCACGATCCGCACGGAGGCGGAGGGGTTGGCGGGGACGTCGCGCGAGCTGCGGCAGCGGATCGTCAGCGCCGCGGATGCTGCGGAGGCACGGCTCGCCGAGCTGGACGCCCTGTTCGAAGTGGTGCAGGAAGAGGTGGAGGCAACGGTGCTCGACGTGGCGGCAACCATGCGCACCGTGCGGCGCGGCATCTCGCTCCTCGAGTGGGGCCGCCGCACGCTCAAGCGGGGGAAGAAGCCCTGACGGGGAAGCAGCTCGTCGCGGCGGCGGCGGCCGGCCTGGTCGGGGTAGCCCTGTTCCCCGTCGCGGCGCACGCCTGGACGCCCGGCACGCACGTCTACCTGGGCGAGTCGGTCCTCGCGAACCTGCATCAGCTGTCGGGTGCCGTGGCCGACCTGCTCCGCGCATTTCCCTACGACTTCCTGTACGGCAACATCGCCGCCGACACCTCGATGGCCAAGAAGTACGCCCCCGTGGGCCGGCACTGCCATGCCTGGCACGTGGGCCAGGAAATCTTCGACCTGGCCCACACCGATCCGCTGCGCGCGTTCGGTCTCGGCTATCTGTCGCATCTCGCGGCGGATGCGGTGGCCCACAACTTCTTCGTACCGCGCCAGCTGGTCCTCACCTCCAGCACGGCGGCGCTGGGCCACAGCTATTGGGAGAGCCGCTTCGAGACGCATCTCGGGCCGGCCTACGCGAGCACGGCGAAGGAGCTCATTCTCCAGGATCACACGTCGAGCGACACGCACCTCGACACGATCATCTCACCCACGCTGTTCAGCGTGGGCACCAGCCGGCGGCTGTTCCGCGGCATGGTGCATCTCACCGAGAGCGAGAGCTGGCGTTGGGCGTTTCAGATGATCCTCGAGAACACACGCTGGGATCTGCCCGATGCGGACGTGGAGCGTCACATGGCGGTGGCGTTCGAGTACGTGATGGAGATGTTGGGAGAGCAGGACGCGGCGGCGCGGCGGCTCGATCCGGCCGGCGACCAGGCGCTCAAGCTCGCGAAGCGGATGCGGCGCCAGGCGCTCCAGGAAGGCGGCCGCGAGGATCCCGAGCGGATGCTGGAGACGGCCGAACACCACTTCGGGCTGCCGACGCCGCCGCTCGCCTACTGGCAGCAATCCCAGGCGCAGCGGCCGTGGCGGGACCGCGAGCGAGACTAGAAGGAGCGCCGGCCGGCAACCATGGCCTCGATGCGGCGCAGCTCGTCCGCCGCGTAGCGGCGCCGCATGACAGGCAGAATCACCAGCGCGATGACGCTCGCGGCTCCGCCGATCACCAGGAGCGGGTACCAGACGTGCCGCGGCTGGGAGCTCGACGCGGCCGCCGCCGCAACGAGTACCAGGCAGCCGCCGACCGCGATCATGCCGACCAGCAGCACGAGCACGAGTCGCCGCGCCTTTCCTCGACCGCCCAGAGCGCCGATGATCCCGCCGACGACGCCCACGACGCTGCCCAGGATCGCGCCGACCAGGATCCCGAACCGCTCGCTCCACCAGCCGATCGCGCCGGTGGACTGCCGGAGGCGAAGCGGCCCGAGCCAAACGGTTCCCGGTCCGGGGAGCACGAGGTTGATCTCCAGACGGCTCGGAGCCGGGGACGCACCCGTGAGTGAGAAGGGGAGCTCGAAGCGTCGCCAGCCCGACCCGCCGTGCAGCGCCGCAAGCGTGCCCTGCGCGGCAAGCGTACGGCTGAAAAACCGCTCGCCGTTCGGGAACACGCTCCACATCTCGAGGTAGCCCTGCCCCTCGACGCCTTCGTAGCGGACCTCACCGGCGACCACGTAGGCCGGGCCCGCGACAGGCGGGTGATCGATCGTCACGAGATGAAGAGACGTGGGACTCAAAGCCGTCGCACGGAGCTCGAGCGCCGGCGCCCCACCCGGCCCCGCGCCGGGCTGCACCACACCGCCGGTCACGACCGTTCGCGACCAATCGATCGTCAGCTCCTGTGCGCCCGGAGCACGGGCCGCCCCAAGGAGCGTTATTGCGACGCTAGCGAGCACGTGTCTCATGTCGATCCTCCTGCACCCTTAGGGCGCGAGTTTCTCCTCCAGCACCCGCTGGGCCAGCTTCGGGTCCGCTTTGCCACGTGACGCCTTCATCACTTGCCCGACGAAGAATTGCAGCAGCTTCGTCTCCCCCTGCTTGTAGCGCATGACCTCGGACGTGTGGGTGCCGAGCACCTCGCCCACCCAGCCCGCCAGCACGCCCGTGTCCGCCACCTGCACCAACCCGAGCGCCTCGGCGACGTTGCGGGGCTCGCCGCCGCGCTCGGCGACCTCGGCGAACACGCGCTTTGCCGCCTGATGGCTCAGCGTCCCGCCGCGCACGAGCCCGATCAGATTCGCGAGCGCACCCGCGGCCACGCGCAGGCCGTCCGCGTGATCCTTCGCGTCCGCGAGCACCTCCGTCATCACCCAGTTCGCCGCGGTCTTGGCGTCCGCCCCGGCGTGGACCACGGCCTCGTAGTAGTCCGCGACGTTGCGATCGGCGGTGAGCACGGCCGCGTCGGTTACGCTGAGCGCGTACTTCTCGACGAAGCGCTCGCGCTTCTTCGCGGGCAGCTCCGGCAGCAGCGTCTGCTGCTCGGCGATGAACTGCTCGGTGAGCACGAGCGGTGGCAGGTCCGGGTCCGGGAAGTAGCGGTAGTCGTGGCTTTCCTCCTTGCTGCGTTGCGGCCGCACGCCGTTCGTCTTCGAGTCGTACAGCATGGTTTGCGGCGCGAGCGTGCCCCCGCCCTCGAGCACCGCGATCTGGCGATCCCGCTCGACGGTGAGCGCTTTTTCGACGTAGGCGAACGAGTTGATGTTCTTCACCTCGGTCTTGGTGCCGAGCAGGGTCTCGCCGACGCGGCGCACGGAAACGTTCGCGTCCACGCGCAGACTCCCCTTTTCCATGTCGCAATCGGAGATCCCGGCGTACTCGAGCACCTGCTTGAGGGTGAGGAGGTACGTGCGCGCCTCGTGGGGCGACCGGAAATCGGGCCCAGTGACGATCTCGATGAGCGGCACACCACAGCGGTTCAGATCGATCGCGGTCTGCTTCGGAAAGCGGTCGTGCAGCGACTTCCCCGCATCCTCCTCGACGTGCAGGCGCTGGATCGTGGCGGCGGCGATCCCGCGGTCCGGCGACAGATACGAGAGCGACCCGGCGGTCGCGAGCGGCTGCTCGAACTGCGAGATCTGATAGCCCTTCGGGAGGTCGGGATAGAAATAGTTCTTGCGGGCGAAGACGCTCCGCGGATGCACGGTGCACCCGAGCCCCAAGGCCGCGCGGACCGCGAGCTGCAGCGCGTGCTCGTTGGGCACCGGGAGCGCCCCCGGCAGGCCGAGGCACACGGGACAGACATTGGTGTTGGGCGGGGCCCCGAAGGCGGCCGAGCAGCCGCAGAACATCTTCGAGACCGTTCGCAGCTGGACGTGGGTCTCGAGGCCGATGACCGTCTCCCAGGCGCCCGCCACTACGCCTCCTCGGCAGCCGGGACGGCCCGTTCGAGGGCGTACGCCGCCTCGAGCATCTCGTCCTCGAGGAACGCCTGGCCGATGAGCTGTCCGCCGACCGGCAGGCCCTTGATGCGACCGATCGGCACGGAGATCGCGGGCAGCCCTGCGAGGTTCGCCGTCACCGTGAAAATGTCGGAGAGGTACATCGCGACCGGGTCGTCGAGCTTCTCGCCCGCCTTGAAGGCCGGGGTAGGCGTGGTGGGAGTGAACAACAGATCCACGCCGCGATCGAAGACGTTGCGGAAATCCTGGGCGATGAGCGCGCGCATCTGCTGGGCCTTGCGGTAATACGCGTCATAGTAGCCCGACGACAGCACGTACGTTCCCACGAGCACCCGGCGCCGCACCTCCGGGCCGAAGCCTTCGCCGCGCGTCGTGCGATACAGCGCGCGCACGTCTTCCGATCCGTTGAAGCGCGGGCCGTATCGGGCTCCGTCGTAGCGCGCCAGGTTGGACGACGCCTCGGCCGGCGCGATGACGTAGTAGGTCGCCACGGCGTACGCCGTGTGGGGCAGCGAGACCTCGCGCACCGCCGCGCCCAGCTCGCGGAGCAGGCGGATCGCGCGGTCGCACGCGCGCCGCACCGCCGCGTCCAGGTCCTGGGGGAAGTATTCCTTCGGCACCCCGATCACGAAGCCTTGGAGCGATTCCGGCACGTTGGGGAGGCGCAGCGAGTCGCGGTCTTCGCACGTCGAGTCTTTCGGGTCGCGCCCGCTGATCACCGAGAGGACGCGGGCCGCGTCGTGGACGCTCCGGCCCAACACCCCGATCTGGTCGAGCGAGGAGCCGAACGCCACGAGGCCGTACCGACTCACCCGCCCGTAGGTGGGTTTGATCCCCACCACGCCGCACAGTGACGCCGGCTGGCGCACCGAGCCACCCGTCTCCGAGCCGAGCGCGGCGGGCACGGCGCCCGCGGCGACCAGCGCCGCCGACCCACCCGACGAGCCCCCCGGCACCCGCGTTTTATCGAACGGGTGGAGCGTGCGGCCGTACGCCGAGTGCTCCGTGGAGGAGCCCATGCCGAACTCGTCGCAGTTGGTCTTTCCGGCGATGAGCGCACCCGCCGCTTTCAGCTTCGCCGCCGCGGTCGCGTCGTACGGCGAGCGGTAGCCCTCGAGGATCTTGGAGCCGCAGCTCGTGGTGAACTCGAGCGTGCAGATGTTGTCCTTCACCGCCACCGGCATGCCGTACAGGACCCCCGACGGATGCGCGGTCGACGCTTGTGCGGCCAGTGACTTGCGGAGCTCCTTGATGGGGGTGAGACAGGCGTTCAACCGCTTGACCTTCACGATGCGGTCAGCCGCCGCCTTGGCACTCGCCAGCGCTTCGCTGGGATCGCTCACGCGTCCGCGTCCTCGAACTGCCCGAGCTTGGGCACCAGGAAGAAGCCGTCGCGGAAGGCGGGCGCGAACTCGGCGGGGCCGAACGCGAGCGGCCAGGGCTTCACTTCGTCGGCGCGGAACCGCACCGCGTCCGGTCCCGGCACGAAGGGCTTCACGCCCTCGCTCGCCGGTACGGCGTTGATCTGGGCCACGTACTCGAGGATCCGCGACATCTGCTCGCCCAGGAGCGGCAGGGCCTCGTCGCTCACGTCGAGCTCCGCGAGCCGCGCGATCCTCCGGACTTCGTCATGCGTGACGCTCATGCGCTCTCCCACTCGCGCTCGAGCCCGGCATAGGCAACGAGCAGCTGCTTGGTCCCGATTGCCTGATCGTCGAACTCCACGGTCACCTTGAGCTCGCGGCCCGCGCCCACCACCGCCCGCACGACCCCACCCCCGAACTTGCGGTGCCGCACGCGCTCACCGGCCGCGTAGCGCGGCGCGTCCTGCGATGCCTCCACCTCCCAATCCAGCTCCGCCGGGGCGGCGCGCCGCGCCCGGCCCCCTCCTCGCGCCCCCCGGGCACCGCGGTCCCACGACGGCGTTGTGCTGCGCTCTTCGAGCGCTCCGGCCGGCAGCGCCTCGAGAAAGCGCGACGGCTCGGACAGCTCGAGGCGCCCGGTGCGGTAACGCGTGCGCGCCCATGAGAGATACAATTTTTCGCGCGCGCGCGTGAGTCCCACGTAGCACAGCCGTCGCTCCTCCTCGAGCCCCCCCGGCTCGCCCGCCGATCGCGCGAGCGGGAACAGACCGTCCTCGAGTCCGGCGAGCGCCACGACGGGCCACTCGAGCCCCTTCGCCATATGGACCGTCATCAGGGTGACACCCGTGGGGTCCCCGGTCCCCTGGTCGGCCGAGGTCACGAGCGCCGCCTGGGTGAGGTACCGCTCGATCAGCGTCGCTCCCTTCTCGGCTCCCCCTTCCCCGGCCTCATCCCCGTCTTCATCCCCGTCCGCTCCTGCCGTTTCCGCCCACGCCGCCGCCCCGGCGATCAGCTCCTGCACGTTCTCGAGACGCTCGATGCCCTCGGGTCCCTCATCGGCCAAGTACTGGGCGTAACCCACGGCGGCCACCGCCTGCTCCAGCGCCGTGGCAGGATCGGCCGCGCCGTGTCGCGCCCGCAGCGCGTCGATCAACGCGGCCAGCCCGGCGAGCGCCGCCCGCACGTTGGGCCGCAAGTCGGGGATCCGCTCGGCTGCCCGGGCGACGTCGAGGAACGGCTTCCCCCACTGCGTCGCCGTGCGCACGAGCGGCGTGACCGAGGCATCGCCGATCCCCCGCCGCGGCACGTTCACGATGCGGGCGAACGCCTCGTCGTCCGCGGGATTGGCGATGAGCCGGAGGTAGGCGAGCACGTCCTTCACCTCGCGGCGCTCGTAGAAGCTCACGGCGCCGACCAGCCGGTACGGAATCCCCCGGAAGCGGAACGCTTCTTCGAGCGGGCGCGATTGCGCGTTGGTGCGGTACAGGACCGCCATCCCCTCGTACGCCGCGTCGCCGTCGGCCGCCCGGCGGCTCAGCTCGCCGGCGAGCCACTCCGCCTCGTCCCGCTCGTCCGCCGCCGTGAGCAGCGTGACGGGCTCCCCGCCCTGCGTCGCGGTGAACAGCGTCTTGCCCAGCCGGCGGGCGTTTTCCGCGATGACCCCGTTCGCGGCATCGAGGATCACCTGGGTGGATCGATAATTCTGCTCGAGCTTGATCAGGGTCGTGCCGGGGAAGTCCTGCTGGAACGACAGCATGTGCCGCACGTCCGCGCCACGCCAGCCGTAGATCGCCTGGTCGTCGTCGCCTACGACGCAGAGGTTCCGGTGCTCGGTGGCGAGCTGCTTCACGAGCCGATACTGGGCCGCGTTGGTATCCTGGAATTCGTCCACCAGCACGTGATCGAACCGCCGCTGCCAGTACGCCAGCCGCTCCGGATGCTCGGCGAACAGCGTGAGCGGCAACAGGAGGAGGTCGTCGAAGTCCATGGCGTTGGCCTGGCGGAGGGCGGGGCCGAGCGCCGCGTAGATCTCCGCCGCGAGGCGCTCGAGCGGGCTGTCGGCGCTCGCGCCCAGCTCTTCGGGGAGGATCATCCGGTTCTTCGCGCTCGAGATGATGGCGTGAATCGCGCGCGGCGGATTGGCCTTGGGGGAGTGACCGCGCTGCTCCATCAGACGCTTGATGAAGGACTCCGAGTCGTCCTGATCGTAGATCGTGAAGTTCGGCCCGAAGCCCAGCAGGGCCGCCTCGCGCCGCAACAGGCGGGCGGACAACGCGTGGAAGGTCCCGATCCACAGGCCGCGCGGGTCGGCGCCGAGCAGCGCGGCCACGCGCGCGCGCATCTCCCCGGCCGCCTTGTTGGTGAACGTGACGGCGAAAATGCGCGACGGCGCGACGCCCCGCTCGCGGATGAGGTGCGCGATCCGCGCCGTCAACACACGTGTCTTGCCCGAGCCCGCCCCGGCGAGCACGAGGAGCGGGCCGCCGGGATGGCGGACGGCGGCGTCTTGCTGGGGATTGAGGGCGACGGTCACGTCGGGCTCACGAGCGGGAATTCGAGCACGAACTCGGCACCCTCTCCGGTCGGGGCCGGCCGGTACGCCAGGCGACCGCCGTGCTGTTGCTCGACGATGCGACGCGCCAGGGCCAGTCCGATGCCCCACCCCCCCGGCTTCGTCGATACCCCCGGCTCGAACAGCTGCGCCCGCACCTCGGGGGGCACGCCGGGACCGTCGTCGCGCACGCTCAGCCGCGCGGTGCGGGCGGCCGCCTCCACCGCCACGTCGATCCGCCCGCCGCGTCCCGAGAGTGCGTCGATCGCGTTCTTGATTACGGCCTCGAGCGCCCATTCGAGCAGCACCGGATCGCCGAGCGCCGTGGGGCCCGGCCCGGTCGCGCGCAGCGCGAGCGTCACCGGGCTCGCGAGCGTCGGGAGCCGCGGGCGGAAATAGCTCACCACCCGCTCGGCGAGCGCGCCCAAGCCCACCGGCTCCCGGCGCGCCGGCCGGCCGATGCGCTCGAACCGCTTGGCCACCCGCTCGAGCCGCTCCGCATCGGCCTGAAGATGCTCCGCCAGCTCGGGTCCCGTGGTACCCGGATTTTCCCGCAGGTAGGCAATCCATCCCGTCAGGCTCATGAGCGGTGTACCGAGCTGGTGGGCCGACTCCCGCGCCATGGCGACCCACAGCCGGTCGCGGGCGGCGGCGACCTGCGACCGGTAGGCCCAGCCGGCGAGCAGCGCCAGGCACAGGAGCACCGCACCTTCCAGCGCGGCGATGCTCGCGAACCGCCGCGCGGCGGTCCCGGTACCGTAGTGGATCGTACCCACGCCCGGCTGCACCAGCGGGGCGTTCTCGACGTCGAGCTGGGCGATCCACGCCCGCAGCCGCGCCGTGTCGGCCCCGATCTGCGGAGGCGCGTTATCGAGCGCGGTGATGTGCCCCGCGGTGTCCATTACGACGATCGCGATGCCGAGCGAGCGCACTTGGCGGGCGAGGTCGAGCAGGGCGTCGGTCGCCGCGTCGGGGCGCGGATCGTTGAGGCCGGCGAACACCCGGCCGAGCAGGGTGCTCGTCTGCCGCGCGTCGTCGCGGAGGTGGCGCGCGACCACCCACGCGTACCACACGGTGATGCCGCCGAGCAGCAGCGCCAGCCCCGCCACGACGGGCGGACCCGCCCGGCGGAGCGCGGCGTTACGGGCCACCGGCGGACCGCGGCACGAAGCGCTCCATGCCGAGGTACGGAACGAGCGCCGCGGGAACCGTCACGCAGCCGTCGGACTGCTGGCGGGTCTCGAGCAGCGCCGCGATGGTGCGCGGCAGCGCCAGCCCGGACGCGTTGAGCGTGTGCACGAACTCGGGCTTCGCGCCGGGGGCCGGGCGATAGCGGATGCCGGCGCGCCGCGCCTGAAAGTCGGTGAACGTGCTCGAACTCGACACTTCGAGCCACTGTCCCACGCCGGGCGCCCACGCTTCGAGATCGTACGTCTTCGCGCTCGTGAAGCCGACATCCCCGGCCGAGAGCAGCACCACGCGATACGGCAGCTCGAGTCGCTGCAGGACGGTCTCGGCGTGCCTGGTCAGGAGCTCGTGCTCGGCGGCGGAGTCGGCGGGACGGGTGAATCGCACCAGCTCCACCTTGTCGAATTGATGCACCCGCAACAAGCCACGCGTATCCTTGCCGGCGGCGCCCGCTTCGCGCCGGAAGCACGGCGTGTAGGCGGTGTAGCCGAGCGGCAGCTTGGCGGCGTCGAGGATCTCGTCGCGATGCAGGTTGGTGAGCGGGACTTCGGCCGTGGGGATGAGAAACAGATCGTCGAGCGCCGTCTTGTACACGTCGTCCTCGAACTTGGGGACCTGGCCGGTGCCCTGCATCACTTCGCGCTTGACGACGAACGGCGGCTCCACCTCGACGTAGCCGTGCTCTCGCGTGTGCAGGTCGATCATGAAGGTGATGAGGGCGCGCACGAGCTTCGCCCCGGCGCCCACAAAGACCGGGAACCCCGAGCCGGAGAGCTTCGCGCCGCGCGCGAGATCCAGCATCCCCAGTGCTTCCCCGATCTCCCAGTGCGGCCGGCCACCCTTCGGGGCCGGCTCGCCCCACGCCCGCATGATCTTGTTGTGCGAGGCGTCGCCGTCCGGCAGTTCCGGGAGCGGGAGGTTCGGGACGTACAGCAGCTTCTCCTCGAGCGCGGCCTCGACACCCTTGAGCTCCGCCTCGAGGGCGTCGATCCGCTCGCCCAGCGCGCGGCGCGACCCGCGGACGTCCGGCGGGAGCGCCCCCTTCTCCTTCATCAGACGCGCATCGGCCTTGGCGGCCTCGTTGCGCTCCCCCTTGAGCTGGTCGAGCTGGCCGGTGAGCGCGCGGCGGCGCATGTCCAGCGCCTCGAGCTCGTCGAGCAGCCGCGTGACGCTCGGATCGCCGCGCCGGGCGAGCGCGGCGCGCACCTGCTGGGGCGAGGCGCGCAGCAGCTTGAGATCGATCACGGCGCTACTGCTTGGGGAGTCCGGGCTCGAGGCCGCGGTACCCGCAATTCTGATCGACCAGGATCTCGAACCGCACACTACGCGCCGTGGAGTCCACGCCGAGGACCCGCAGCTTGGCATAGAGCGACAGAGTCGCGCCGAACGAGCACAACGTCGGCCGCGAGCGCACGAGCACCACCGTCCCCGTATCGAGCGCGACCGGCTGGTCGAACGTATAGCCCCCGGTCGGCGCGAGCTTGATCGCGTCGAACAGCTGCGCGGATCGCTGCAGCCCGGACAACGTGCCCAGGTGGATCGCTCCCGTGGGAAACAGTGCGGGTGCGCCGAGCGAGTCGAAGTCGAACGCGAAGTCGAGCGTGGTGCTCTGGTCCGTGCGCACGACCTGCGGGCCCTGGAGCGCGTAGGCCGACGGCAGCGCGAGGGCCGTCCCCCGCAGCGCGTACAGCGACACGGTGTCCACGACGTTCGTGAAGAACGCCGCGGGAAGGTTCGACGTGTCGCCGCAGGCGGGGACGAGCAGAGCAAGCCCGATGAGCGGGGCGAAGCGCGCGACGACGCGACGGTGGGAGGGCATTCGGTGCGGGGAAGATACCGCGCGGCGTCCAAGTGGGTCAACCCACGGTGGCTGCTTGACTTCGCTAGTTTCCATTCCTAGCTTGGCGGCCGTATGGCGACGATCCGAGACGTGGTCGAAGCGCTCGCCCGCCGCGGCGGTGTGGACGCGGTGGTGGTCGTCGGGCGTGATGGGTTGCCGATCGACGCGCGCGCCGCCGACGGCCTCGACGCCGAGAATGTCGCCGCCCTTCTGCCATCGGTCATCAACGGGCTCGCGCAGCTGGGCCACGCCGGGGGACGCGGGGAATTCGGTACCGGCGTGCTCGAGTTCGGTTCCGGCCTCGCCGTCGTGTCCGTCCTCAACGCCGACGCGTTGCTCGTCGTCCTGGTGCGGCCGTCCACGAACGTGGGTGCCCTGCTCTACGACCTGCGCCGCCATCGTTCGGCGATCGCCGGCCTCCTCTAACCCGGAGTCGCCCGCTTGTCGCCCGTCCGGCGGCACCTCCTCGTCGTCGACGACGAGCCGCATATCGGGTTGCTGTTGCGCCCGCACCTCGAACGCCTCGGCTATGCGGTGAGTCTCGCCCGCACGCTCGCTGAAGCGCGCCGCGCGATGCAGGGCGGCGCCCCACCGTTCGACGCGCTGCTCCTCGATCTGCACTTGCCCGACGGCTCGGGGCTCGAACTGTTGCGCGAGCTCCGGGCCGCCGCCGCCACCCGGACGTTTCCCGTGATCGTCCTGACTGCGGAGGGCGAGGAGCGCATTCTGGGAGAAGCGGAGAGCCTGGGGGCCGGGTTGCTCACGAAGCCGTTCAGCCCGAGCAAGCTCACGGCGCGGATCGCCGCGCTGCTGGGGGACGCGCCCCCGTCTCCTCCCTCGGCCCCCCCGGGTCCCCGATGAGCGTCTGGGCCGCCATCCTGGCCGGCGGATCGGGGACCCGATTCTGGCCGCTCTCGACACCCGAGCGACCCAAGCAGCTGCTCCCGCTCGCCGGCGACCGCGCGCTGCTGCTGCAGACGGTGGAGCGGCTCGACGGACTCGTCCCGCCCGAGCGGATCCTGATCCTCACCGGGCCGTTCCTGGTCGATCAGGTGGCGCGCGCGGTGCCGCAGATCCCGCGCGCGCAGATCCTCGCCGAGCCGCGCGCCGCGTCCACCGCACCGGCGCTGACGTGGGCCGCCCACTGGATCTCGCAGCGCGATCCCGGGGCCCAGATGCTGTCCTTGCACGCCGACTGGGCGGTGAGCGACGACCGGGCGTTCCGCGCGGCCGGGCGGCAGGCGCTCGGCGTGGCGACGGAGTACGACGTGCTCGTGACGGTAGGCGTGAAGCCGACGCGCAACGAGACGGGCTACGGGTACATCATCCCCGGGAAGCCGCTGGGCGGAGCGCGCACCGTGCGGCGCTTTCTCGAGAAGCCATCGCCCACCCGCGCAGCGCTGCTCCGCCGTCAGGGCGCGCTGTGGAACACCGGGCTGTTTGCGTGGGGAGTGGCGCGCTTCCTGGGCGAAGCGGGCGCCTACGCGCGCGAGCTCAAGCCCGGCTGGCCGGCGCTCACGGCCGGCGACGTCGCGGGCTTCTTCGCCGCGGTGCGGCCGGTGGCGGTGGACGTGGCCGTGCTGGAGCGCACGAAGCGGCTCGCCGTCGTGGCCGGGACCTTCGGGTGGGACGACATCGGCTCCTGGGACGCCCTGTTGCGTATCCGCAAGCCCGACGCGCACGGCAACGTGGTGGTCGGGAAGGCGACCGTGGCGGACGACGTGCGCCGCTCGGTGATCTGGTGCGAGAGCGAGCACGTCGCCGTCATCGGCCTCGAAGACATGGTGGTCGTGCGGGCGAACGGCCACACGCTCGTGATGCCCACCGGCCGAGGCGAGCGCCTGAAGGAGCTCGTCCAGCGGTTGTGACCCACGCCCTCTACCTGCTCGATCCCGACCCCGCCCCGGCGTGGGCGCCGTTTGCCGGCGCGCGTCCGTTGTGCGAGCTGCGGGCCGGCGCGCACCTCATCCGCGAGCGCTGGGAAACGTTCGTCGGCGCGGAGACCGCCGTGATCTTCGCCCTGCCCCACCTCGCCGCGTTCGTCGAGGCCGGCGTCCCCCTCGTGGCCGCCCGTCGCCCGGTCCCCGGGCCGGCCGTGATCGGCTCATCCACGTTCGCGCCGCGCGGGCTCGCGCCCGCGCTCCCCGACGGTGCCTTCCGTCTCACCAGCGGTGGCGTCACGGTGGGATGGGGCGTCGGGCCGGGCGCCACGTGGGATGGCCCCCAGCCGCACGCCGCGGCGATCGAGGTGTCGGGCGTCGTGCTCCACGGCGTCTACGACCTGGTGCGCGCCCTCGAGCAACTGCTCCCGGACGACCTGCGCGCCTTGCTCGGCGACAGCGACCCCATCCCCATGGGGAGCGCCGTGCTCGGCGATCCCGCGGCGATCGCCCTGCGCGATGCGGCCGTGGAACCTGGCGTCGTCTTCGATGTACGGAACGGTCCGGTCGTGCTCGAGAGCGGCGCCGAGGTCCGCGCCGGGGCCCGGCTCGAGGGACCCCTGTGGATCGGCGCGAACGCCCACGTGCTGGGCGGTCCGGTGCGCGCCTCGGCGATCGGCCCGCGAACGAACGCGCGCGGTGAGCTGTCGAACTGCGTCTTCCTGGGATACGCGAACAAGGCGCACGACGGCTTCGTCGGCCATTGCGTGATCGGCCGCTGGGCGAACCTCGGCGCTGGGACGATCACGTCGAACTTGAAGAACACCTACGGTCGCGTGCGCCTCGAGATCGCCGGGACGGGACTCGAGACCGGTCTGCAGTTTCTCGGCAGCCTGATCGGGGACCATGCCAAGACGGCGATCGGCACGCTGCTCGGCACGGGAACGGTGATCGGCACGGGCGCAAACGTCTTCGACGGCGTGCGGCCGCCCAAGTACGTCCCCCCGTTCGCCTGGGGGGGCGCGAGCGGCAGCCGCATGAGCCGAGAGGGATTCTTGAAGATCGCCGAGCGGGTCCTCCCGCGGCGCGACGTCGTCGTCGACGACGCCACCCGGAGCATGCTGGAGCGGATTTACGACTGGTCCACGCAATGAGTTTCGTGCTCGGCCCGTTGCTCCAGGGCCAGGGAACGCCCACATTGTTCAGTTTCCGGTGGACACACGCGCTATGCCGCAAACGGGGCAATACCGACGGGTCGGGAAGTTCGAGCTGCACGAGCTCATCGGCGAAGGGGCGATGGGCACCGTCTGGAAGGCGTACGACTCCGTCATTCGGCGCTACGTAGCCCTCAAGCTGCTGTCGCGCGCGGGCCGCCCGGCCGACGCGCAAGATCGTTTCATGCGCGAGGCACGCGCGGCCGGCGCGCTGCAACACCCCAACATCGTCACGATCTACGATCTGGGCGAGTCGGACGACCAGCTGTTCATCGCCATGGAGCTCGTCAATGGGCGGGACCTGAGCTCGCTGATCGCGCTGAGCGAGCCGCTCGCGCTCGAGCGCAAGCTCGACATGGTGATCGAGGTTCTGCAGGGGCTCTCCTACGCGCACGAGCGCGGCGTCATCCACCGCGACATCAAGCCTTCCAACGTCCGGATCGCCTCCGACGGCTCGGTGAAGATCATGGACTTCGGGATCGCCCGGCTCCAGTCGGCCGACGTGACGGGCTCGGGCGCGATCGTCGGCACGCCGACCTACATGGCGCCGGAGCAGATCACGAACGGCGCGATCACCCCCGCCACCGACATCTTCGCCGTCGGCTGCGTGCTCTACGAGCTGCTCGCCTACCGCAAGCCGTTCGAAGGGGAAACGGTCCACGGCGTGCTGTACCAGGTGCTCACCACCGACCCGAAGCCCCTTCGCACCATGGCGCCGTCGATCCCCGCGGCGCTCGAGCGCGTCGTCGGGAAGGCCCTCAACAAAGTGCCGGAGGAGCGGTACGAGACGGCGCGCCAGATGCAGTCCGCGCTGTTCAGCATCCGCGCCGCGCTCTCCGGGGCCAGCGATATCACCGAGCGGCTGAGCCTGCAGTGGACACCGATCCCCTCGGCAGTCCTCCGTCTCGTGACGCACGCGCCGATCAAGTGGCGGGCGGCGGCACTGACGGCCTTGATGGTCACGGCGCTGGTGCTCCTCTACGTGTCACGCTCCCCCTCCCCCGTCGCCGCCCCGTTCCCGGACGCCGAGCTCACGGGCGCCACGCTGGACCAGCTGCTGAGCTACCCGGTGCCGGTGCGTCTCAACGCCGCGCTGGTCGCGCAGCGCGACTCGGCGCTCGCGGCGCGCGAGCGGGCGCGGCATGCCGGCGCGATGAAGAACAACGTGCCTTCCCTGATCCTCGCGGAGGCCGTGGCCCAGAACGCCGAGCGCGCCTTGCGCACCGGCGACCTCGCGCGGGCTGCGAGCGGCTATCTCGGCGCGATCCCCCAGTACGCCAAGGCACAGGCCGAAGCCGAAACGCTGCAGCGGGAGGCCGAGCAGGCCATCGCCCGCGCCACGCCCGTAGTGCACGCGCTGGCGACACGACCCGAGGCGGGGCGCGCCGCGACCTCGCTCGCGCGGGCGGACTCGCTCTACAAGGAGATGGATTACGTCGTCTCCCGGCTGGCGGCGCTCGACGCCGAGCAGGTGGGCGTAGCCGCCGGCGTGGCTCCCCCTTCCCCCCAGCCACCCGAGACGCGCGCGGCGATCGCGGTGTTGCTGCAGGACCTCGAGCGCGCGGTGTCGAGCGAGCGCGTCGGGAACCTGCAGGTGCTGATGCCCGGCATGGCGCCGAAAGATGTGGCGGCGTGGCAGGGTTTCTTCCAGCTCTATACGCGGCTCACCGCGCGGTACACGATCGAGCAGCTGAGCACGCGCGCCGACACGGCGTACGCCGCCGTGCGGACCGTTTACCTGTATGTGCCGGCCGGCGGCGGCGCCCAGCGGGAGACGCGCCTCCGCCAGGCGATCCGCTTCACCCGGACGCCGAACGGCTGGCGCGTCACCAACATCCGCGAAGGGCCCTGAGCGCCCCCTCCCCCTCCGTCAGTCCCAGGCGCGCTCGGTAGGGGGAGGCGGAGCGGGGATCGCCACGGAGTCGGCGCGGGCGGTCGCCGGCCCCACGCGGCGCAGCGTCACCGGCTTCTCGAGGTCGCCCCCCGAGAGGGTGAGCTTCTCGTCGCCGAGCTTCATGCCGTAGACCTGCCACACTCCATCCCCCAGCGTCAGCCACAAGCTGTCGCCCACCACGCGCCAGCGTGCCACCTGATCGCCGAACTGCGCGGAGCTGTCGCTTCGCACCATGATGTTGCGGATCTCCTCGTCGGTCTTGGCCTGCCATTTTCCTTCGAGCCTGGTGCGGGGACCCGCGCCAGAGTGTGCCGACTGGGCAGAGAGCCCGGGAGCGATCCCGAGCAGGAGCACGAGCAGACTGGAGTGTCGAACCGTCACGAGCGACCGTGCCAGAGGTGGCGTACAAAGATACCCACCCCGCCGGGGGATGGATCAGGTCGCGGCGGGCCCGGCCCCCGCTTCTCCCGTCGCGGGGACGGGGGTCCGCTCGTCGGTCATGACGGCCACCTGCGGCTCCCACTGACGCATCATCCGCACGAACGCACCCGCCAACTCGGGATCGAATTCGGTGCCGGCCCGATCCTCGATGTACGACAAGGTCTTCGACTGCGGCCACGCTTCGCGGTAGGGCCGGTGCGTGCGGAGGGCGTCGTACACGTCGCACACATGCACGAGCTTGCTCCCCTCGTGGCAGTCGCGCCGGAACTGGAACGTGGGATAGCCGTCGCCGTTCAGCATGATGTGGTGCTCGTAGGCGACCACCGCCGCGAGGTCCAGGTCTTCCTCGGCGCGCAGGATGATGCGCGCCCCCTCGGCGGGATGCCGGTTCATGAGGGCCCGCTCCGTCTCCGAGAAGCGCCCGGGCTTGGTCAGGACCTCGAGGGGAATTTTCACTTTGCCGATATCATGCAGCAGTCCGGCCACGCCGAACGCCCGCACGTCCCGCGCCGCGAGCCCGAGCGATTCCGCGAGGGCCATCGCCAGCACCGCGACGTTCATCGAATGGGTCGTCGTGTATTGATCGAACTCCTTGAGCTGCAACAACGGAATCACGATTTGCCGCCCGCCGTGCATCGCGATCGCCAGGGAGCGTACGACGGCCTCCGCCTCCGTCAGCGGCAGCATCCCCCGCGCCTGGACTTCCTCCTGGACCCAGCGCACCGCGTCGGCTTCTTCGCTCAGGGAATAGTTGATCGTGGCGGTCGGGATCGCGGCGGCGACCTGATCATCCCCCCCGCGTACCCCCACCGCGCCGAACCGGATGCTGGAACGGCGCATCTGGCGCGCTTCCGTGGTGTCGATGGCGGAGAGCGTGAGGCGGGCGAGCACCTCGTCGAGGAACTGCTCGAACTCCTCCCGGCTCACGGCGTCCGAAAACTCCAAGCGCTGGATCCCCGCGAGGGCCAACCGCCGCCCCCAGTCCCACGCCTTGAGCTCGCGCAGCGGCAGCCGCCCGAACACGATCTCATCTCCCAGGAACGTGAACAGCGGCTGCGCCTCCGTCGCCTGCAGGTCGTTCAGCTCCCGATACGCGTCGTCGATCGCCCGCTCGCGGGCGGGATGGCCGGGCCGATAGAGGGTCATCGCGGCGAGTGCATGTGCGAACGCGTTGAGGAAGCCGGCGGGCCCGCTCACGACCGGCTCGCCGGCGGGTCGGCGGCGTCGCGGATCTCGCCGTCGGGCGACGCAGCCGCGATGGCCAGGCGGGCGAGCGCCCGTGGCTCCCGGCGCCAGCCGGCCGCCAGCGCCCCCAGCGCGACGAGCAGCTCGGGAGACTTGGCAGGCAGCTTCTCCCGGCCGAACAGCGTGCGGCCGCCCGCCGTGAGCTGCAGCAGCGTCTCGAGCGAGGCGGGCGCTCGGGTATACCCCAGACAACGCACGGCGAGCGCGCGCAAGTCCCCGGGCAGTGCGCGATCCGTCGCGCGATTCACCAACAACGGCACGGCGGCGTCCGGACAGCCTTGCAGCGCGACGGCGATGCTCAGCGCGAGCCGCAGCGTGCGCGGGTCCTGATCCCGCAGACCGGCGACGAGCGCTTCGTCGCGCTGGTCGGGCCGCTTCAGCTGCAGCTTGACCGCCTGCCAGCGCACTCGCGCATCGGTGTGGCGCATGTAGGGGGCGGCCGAGAACCCCGGCGGCGGGGGCCCCAGCTCTTCCAGGAGCGCGAGCAGGTTGCGCGTCACGTACCAGCGGCTGTCGTCGAGGCGCGCAACCACGACGGGCGCGATCTCGGCGCCCATCTTCGCCAGTTGCGCGAGCAACCCGCGCCGCGCCCCGCGTGACTCCGCGGTCGCGAGGGCATCGAGCAGCGGCGGGGCCGCCACCGTGCCCACGAGCGGCACGAGCCGCTCGAGCAGCTTGAAGTCGATCGGCTCGCGGGTGACGATCTGCTGCACGGCAGCCGCCGTGGCGATCTGCGCCCGGACCGTCGCCGCGGCGGCGGTGTCGGCCGCTCCACCCTCCAGCGCGTCGAGCAGCTGCGCCAGCCGACCCTCGGCCACCACTCGGCCGATCGCGGCAGGCAGACGCGGCCCCATCGTTCCGATCTCCAGGGCCATCGCCACGAGACGATCGGGCTCGGTCGCATGGTGATCGGTGCGCGGCGTCCCGGCCGGCGCGGCCCGCGCCATGCGTTGCAGCGCCTCGCCATACGCTCCGGGATTCGGATCGGGGAGCGTCCACCCCGCCAGCAGCTGCTGGACTTGCTCGCGCAATGCTGCGTCCGCCTGCAGTCGCACGGGTGCGGCGCCCGCCTCCGCGTGCACCGCGAGCTTGGAGAGCAGGCGCACGAGCGAGTGGGAGATGGTCGCGTGCGACGTCTCCGCGGCGGCCTTGAGGATGTCGAGTACTGCATCCACCGCCATGCCGTCGGCCGCATCGGAGACGAACTGACGCCGCTGCGCGAAGTCGCCCCCCATCTCCACCAGCCGCTGCAGCGTCTCGGGCTTGAGCGTCCGAATGAGGCGCGACGTCCGTCGCCGCAGCGCCGCGGCCTCCGTGCTGCCGGCGGTCTTGAGCTCGGCGGCGATCTGCAGCAGGTAGCCGACGATCACCTGATCGTAGGCGGTGGTCCCGGCCTTCGAGTGCTCGTCGATGGCCTGCGCGATCACCGCCGGCTCCGTGGGTGTGGGCCGGGTGTCTTCCGGTGCCGTCGCCAACGCCGCCCGAGCCAGGCCCACCCACAACTGGGCGGCTCGCGCATCCCCTTCCTCCGGGGCGGGACCGGCCTCGTCCGTTAGCTCGAGGCGCTCGTACGTGAGCGCATGGAGCTGCACGTGCGGCCACGCCGCCAGACGGGCGCGGTCGCCGAGCCCCAGCGGCTGCCCGGTCCGTTCCGCTTCGATGGCAAGCGTCCGGAGCGCATTCGCCACTTCTCCTTCCTCCACGCCGCGCCGGAACGTGATGGCGCCCAGGTGGTGACGATGCAGCCGGCCGGCGAGCTCGCGCAGCACGGGATGCTTGGGGTCGGTAGCCACACCCTCGATCACGAGCTGGTTGCGGGCCACGCCAAGGGAGACCGTCGCCCGATCCTCGAGCAGCAGCGCGGCACGCCGGGTCACGCCCGCCGCCGCCGGCGCGAGCGAGGGGTGCCCTTCGGGATACATGGCGTGCTTGTGCAGGGCGATGGACAGCTCGATCAGGAAGTCGGCGAGGTCGCGCGACAGAGTCGCGCGCTCACCGGAGGGTACGGGCATATGGACGATAAGATAGCGGGACCGACATAACTAGACGCACACACGGCTAGACGCACACACGGCTAGACGCACAGACGCACAGACGCACAGACGCACAGTGGTGAACAGCGAACAGGGGCCGGAGGAGAATTCCGACCCCTGATCACCGCTTACCGATGTGCGTCTCTGCGTCTGTTGCGTCCGCGCGTCTGCACGTCTGCGTGTCTGTTGCGTCTGTGCGTCTGCGCGTCTGCGCGTCTAGCTGTGCGTCTATGCGTCTGTGCGTCCAGCTGTGCGTCTACGCGTCTGTGCGTCTAGTTCTTAGTACATATCCACCCACGCGCGTTGGATGGCCTGCTTGGGATAGGCCGACGACGAGAGTGCGGCCGTGAGCGCGCAGGAGGAGTACTGCAGCGAGGTGTTCCCGGCGAGCGCGACGTTGTCGTTGACGTCGACGCTCGCCGCCATCACGGCGCCCACGATCTTGTTGCCGGTTCCGGACATCTTGAGTCCCCCACGTGCGATCACAGCCCCCGTGAACGAAAAGTTGCCAGCCACCGTGAAGTCCCCGTCGACGAGCAGGACGCCCTGACCGCTACCCGTGGTGACCTTCAAGTCGCCGAGCACGTGGATGGTCGGGAAATAGGTCTCGCACGCCCCCGCCGGGGTCGCGCGGTTCGGGTCTCCCCAGTTGGCCGGAATCAAGCTGGCCTGGCACACCGGGCCCGCCGTGAGGGGCAGGACACCCGTGAGCTGCGTGCCGCCCGGGTACGTCAGGTTCGCCCCCGCGGCGAGCGCCTGATAGTTCGTATTCCCGTAGTTGAAGTACGTATTCGAGTCGCCGGCGGCGGGCGTCGTAAGCACCGGCGGGTTCCCGTTGAGGGTGACGCTCCCGTGGACCGTGGCCGTGGTGGTGGGCGATATCGCCGCGCCGGCCATGCTCTGGCCGGCGGGCCCGCACGTGGCCCAGCCGGCGGGGGCGGCGTCGTTGCCGTTCACGCTGACGTTCCCGTTGACGGTCGTATTGCCCTGGGTCGTGATGGCGCCCAGGATGTTCATCTGCGGCATGTCGAGCCGGAACAACGTGCCATAGCGGCGGCGCCCGGAGGCCTGGCTTCCCAGGGACCCCGCGTACCCCTCGGAGACCGCCCAGAAGAACGGCCCGCCGAGACGCGTGACGATCACATTGGCGGTAGCGCCGTTGGGCGCGGTAAAGGCCATCGTGAGCGTCGCTCCGGTTTGCATTTGATTGTTCGCCAGATTCCAGGCGACCGGCACGCGGTTCAATCCCAGGTCGGCGGCCGCGGCGGCGCGCGTCATGCGCACCGTGTTGCCGCCGATGCGGTAGTCCTGCGTCGCCACGAACAGGACGCCCCCCATGAGCACACCGATGATCACGATGGCCCCCAGGGACATCATCAGCGCCATGCCCTTCTCTGACTGCGGTGCCGTATGCATACCGCCCTCGTTCCTTATCAGGTGACTGGAAATCGCGTTCTGGTGACGGTCACTGCCGGTTGCGCAAGCCGACTTCGATGCGCAGCGAGTCGTGGAACACGGTGCCGCCGCCCCCGCTCAAGTTCACGAGCCCTGTCGACTGCCCTCGTACGACGAGGCTGATGCGCGCGACCTGGAGGGGGTCCGCGGTAACGGCGCCGTTGACGTTATAGTAGGCAAACTGCACCCCGCTGGTCGCATTGTTCGCGTACGGCTGGAACGGACCCGCGATCGCCTGTGTGGTGTTACAGACCGGCACCCGGCCGAATTGACAGTTGAAAAACCCGAGATACCACTGGTTGTCCGTCTCCCGGTAGATCCGGTAGCGCACGTGGCGGAAGAACCGAATCGCCGCGCCCACAGCGATCGTGGTGGGGACCGCGGGCGTGAGGCCGAGCTGGAGGCTTGGATTGGCGGCCGTGATGTCCCCCGCCCGCGTGAGCCCGGTCGCGGTCGGGCAGCCGTTGGCGGCGTTGGTGGTCACGGGCGTGACGGCGGTGATCCGGTAGAATAACCAGCCCTGGCCGGCTACCGCCAAGGTCGCTCCGTTGTTGTAGACGACGAGTGAGTCGCCGACCACCGGTGCGGTCCCCATCCAGTTGGTCATCGTCGCGCGCGAGGCAAGGTTCCGCGGGACGGTCGAGAGCGTGCCACCGGCGTTGACGCACACGACCGAGCTGCCGAACACGGAGCGGAACTCCAGCGCCGAGTCGGACATGGCGAAGATGTCCCCGCCGATGCTCGAGATCCCCCGCAGATCCGAGGGGAGCATCGCGGCTGCCTGGCGGATCTGCTGCCGGGTCTGGATCAGATCGCTGGTGCTGTTGTAGAAGCGCTGCTGCCGGAGCAGCAACTTGACGATGGCGCCCCCCACGAGGCTCATCAGCACCATGGCGATGACGAGCTCGATGAGGGTGAACCCGGCCCGGCGCGACGGGGCTCTGTGGATGGTCAATTGCATGGCAGAAAGCTCCGGAACCTTTCGGTGCGGGACTGATGGTTGCTCAGGAACGTGACGGCGACGGTTACGTCATCGGCACGGGCCAGCCGGTCGAGCGTCCACGCCTCGGTAATGCCCCGGGTCCTGGTCGAGCCGCTCGCCCGCGCCGCGCACGCAGTGGCCCGGATCCGCTCGAAGCGGGATTCGGCCACGCCCGCCGCGATCGTGCGGGACTGGGTGCTGGTCAGGGTCGTCAGGATCACCGACGCGGTCCCCGCCAGGGCGAGCAGGCCGACGCTGAAGATCACCACGGCGACCAGAAGCTCGACGATCGTGAAGCCCCGCTCCGAGCGCGGGGGCATGGATGCTGACACGTCAGGGGTCATGGACAGCTCCGTGTGGTGATCTTCCCGAGGGCCGTCACGCAGACGGTGTCGGTACGGCCCCCGAGGGCGACGATGAATTTGGGCGCGCTCGCTGTCACGCCGACGGCGAACCCGCGGGGATCGAACTGGACGTCGTCCTTCGGGGTCGGGCTGAAGGCCAAGGTCGCACCGTAGCGCTGGGAGAAGTTGATTTGCGACCCCAGCTGCACCGGCGTCCCCGACGAATCGACCAAGATCTTCAGGATGTTGCCGCTGCGGACCAGCCAGGCCGCCCGGCTCTGCTGGATGGCGATGCCGCGCGCCCGGTACAGGTACGCGGTGACGTCGCGGCTGGCGGAGCGGCGCGACGACGCCACCCACGAGCCGCGCACCGCCCTGACCGTGATGGACAGGAGCAAGCCGAGCACGACGAACACGATGATCAGTTCGACGAACGTGAGCCCGGCCTGAGCCTGACGCGACCTCGAGCGACTGCGCACGGACACCTCCCTGACGGCGGTTACAACTCGGTTGCCGACGGCCGTTGCCCAAGCAAGGCACATGCCTACGCCTGCTGGCCACGGCGCCGGACTGCTCACCCTTTGCACAGTGTCAATCTCCCAGACATCGGGCAATGTACAACAACTTGTCATGGTACAATATATAGATGCTATAGCAAGCGTAGTTGTCACATCCGGAAAAGGCCGGCATGTCGAAATTCCGTACACCTCGGAGGGGGTGGTGCGCCGCATCACACAACGCCGGTGACCCGGGCAGTCTGGCCGAAAGAGAACGCCCCGGAGATTGCTCCCCGGGGCGCCCTGTGCGTCTGCGCGTCTGTGCGTCTAGGTGTTAGTACATGCCACCCATGCCGCCACCACCCGGCATCGGAGGCGCTTTCTCCTTCTCCTTCTTCTCCACCACGACGCACTCGGTCGTGAGCAGCAGCGCGGCGATGGAGGCCGCGTTCTGCAGCGCGGTGCGCGTGACCTTGGTGGGGTCGATGACGCCCGCCGCGACGAGATCCTCGAAGCTGTCGGTCTGGGCGTTGTAGCCGAAGTTCTTGTCCTTCGACTCCTTCACCTTCCCGACCACGATCGACGCCTCGGCGCCCGCGTTCTGCGCGATCATCCGCATCGGCTCCTCCAGCGAGCGGCGCACGATGTCGACGCCGATCTTCTCGTCGTCATCGGTGCCCTTCACCTTGTCGAGCGTCCTCTGGCACCACAACAGCGCCACGCCGCCGCCGGGCACGATGCCTTCCTCGACCGCGGCGCGCGTCGCGTGCAGCGCATCCTCCACGCGCGCCTTCTTCTCCTTCATCTCGGTCTCGGTGGCCGCACCCACGTTGATCACGGCGACGCCGCCCGCCAGCTTCGCGAGCCGCTCCTGCAGCTTCTCCTTGTCGTAGTCCGACGTGGACTTCTCGATCGCCGCCTTGATCTCCTTGATGCGGCCCTGAATCGCCTCGGACTTGCCCTTCCCGCCGACGATCGTCGTGTTGTCCTTGTCGATCACGATCCGCTTGGCCTGGCCGAGATCGTTGAGCGTCGCGTTCTCGAGCTTCAGGCCCATCTCTTCCGAGATTACCTGCGGCGCGCCGGTGAGCACCGAGATGTCGACCAACATCTCCTTGCGGCGGTCGCCGAAGCCCGGCGCCTTCACGGCACACACCTTCAGCGTGCCGCGCAGCTTGTTGACCACCAGCGTGGCCAGCGCCTCACCCTCCACGTCCTCGGCAATGAGGAGCAGCGGCCGGCCGGCTTGCGCCACCTTCTCGAGAATCGGGAGCAGGTCCTTCATCGACGAGATCTTCTTGTCGTGAATCAGGACATAGGCATCCTCGAGGACCGCCTCCATCTTCTCGGGATCCGTGATGAAGTAGGGAGAGAGGTAGCCGCGATCGAACTGCATCCCCTCGACCGTTTCCAGCGTGGTCTCGAGGCCCTTCGCCTCTTCCACCGTGATCACGCCGTCCTTGCCCACCTTCTCCATCGCATCGGCGATCAGCTTCCCGATCTCCTGATCGTTGTTCGCCGAAATCGCCCCGACTTGCGCGATGTCCTTCTTGTTGCCCGACGTCGGGACGGAAATCTTCTTCAGCTCCTCCACCACCGTCTCGACCGCCCGGTCGATCCCGCGCTTCAACGACATGGGATTGGACCCGGCCGTGACGGACTTGAGCCCTTCGCGGAAAATCGCCTGGGCGAGCACCGTCGCCGTCGTTGTCCCATCGCCTGCGAGATCCGAGGTCTTGGTCGCCACTTCCTTGACCATCTGGGCGCCCATGTTCTCGATCGGATCCTCGAGCTCGATCTCCTTGGCGACGGTGACGCCGTCCTTGGTGACCGTCGGGTTGCCGAACTTCTTATCGATGACGACGTTCCGCCCCTTCGGGCCGAGGGTGATCTTCACCGCCTCGGCCAACTGGTCCACGCCCCGCTTCAAACGGGCGCGGGCCTCGACGCTGAACTCCAGCTGCTTTGCAGGCATGTCTGTTTCCTCCTAGAAACCTCAGCCAAGCTTGGCGATGACGTCCGCTTCCTTGATGAGGATGATCTCTTCACCCTCGAGCTCCACCTGAGTGCCGCTGTACTTGCCGTACACCACCCGGTCGCCGACCTTCAGCTCCATCGGGACCAGCGCATCCTTCTCCCGACGTCCGGGACCCACTGCGATCACCTCGCCCTGGATCGGCTTTTCCTTGGCCGTGTCGGGGATGTAGAGACCGCCCTTCATCGTCTCCGTCTCCTCCATCGGCCGAATGGCCACCCGATCCGCAAGCGGGAAGATCTTCAGCTTCGTCTTCGCAGCCGTTGCGGTTGCCATGGTGCTAGAGTCCTCCACCTCGGTGCCTGGTTCTAAGTGCTTGTGGAACAATGTTGTTAGCACTCTCGCCTGGAGAGTGCTAAACCAACCGCGAGGAATCTCTCCCCGCGGTCGCAGCCTGTCAAGGGGGCGAGAGCCGCCGTCCGAGGGCGGGGGAGGCGGCGAGCGAGTCTACGATCGCGCGGGCGTGGTCTGGCGTTGTGGCGCCTAGGGAGTCGAGCGGCGCCGACACCGCCGCCACGACCACCCCGGTGCGAGTATCCGCCAGCCGCACATGAACCCAGGTGACGGCGCCCGGCTCGGCGTCTCGGAACGTAAAGGAGAGCAGATACGCCGTAGGCCTGCTCCCGCCGCGCACAGAGCGACGCACCGTGAACCCGCGGCGCCGCAGGCCCTCGGCAATGCCCTGGCCCAGGGAATCACGCCGCGTGATGAGGATCTCGTACCCTCGCACCGCCGAGGGCTGCTCGTAGCGGGTGGGGGGGGCGCAGGACCAAACAACAGCGTTGCCGAGAAAGGCGAGGCCGAGAAAGGCGTTGCCGAGAGGGGCGCTGCTACCTACCCGACAACGCCTCACCCGGCAACGCTCCATCGGCAGCGCCTCCCCCGGCAACGCTTCACGGAATTATTCTCCGCGCCCCCACCCACCGGTCCAACCAGTAGGCCCCTTCCGGGTCCTGGGGATCCAGGCGCGACAGCTTCACCCCCCGGTTCGAGCTGTGGATGAATTTGAGCTCGCCCACGTACATCCCGACGTGGGTCACGCCGGCCCCGGGCCGGGCCGACAAAAGGAGGATGTCGCCCGGGCGGAGTGCGTCGACCACCGGCGGGACCTCGGCACCCGCGTGCGCCTGATCGCGGCTCATGCGCGGCAGCCGAATGCCGTGCTGGCCGTAAGCGTACTGAATCAGCCCAGAGCAATCGAATCCGTTGTCGGCCGTGCCGCCCCAGATATAGGGCGTGCCGAGGGACTCGATGGCGGTCTGGACCACATCGGCCGCATTGCCGCTGATCGTCGTCGGTGGAGTAGCGGGCGGAAGCTCAGGCGGAGCGCCGTACCCGCCTCGCCCCCGCCCTCCCCCTCCCCCTCCTCCTCCCAGGGACACTCCGAGCACGACACTCACCCCTTTGCGCGCGTCGTTGCGCGGATTCCAGAACCCGCGCGGCCCGCGATCCTCGAGCCGATAGCGTACCTCCGCTCCCACCGCCAGCCACGCCAGCGGCCGCCACTCGACTCCACCGCCCACACTCCACTGGGCGGCGAGCTCCTGCGTCCCGGGGTCGGTGGACAAACCGAGCGCCAGGCCGGCGAGCGCATAGGGTCCGAGCGTGGTGCGGCCCCGGCCCGCCTGGATCTCGTACCCGAGCCCGTAAAAGGCGCGTCGCCGGCCGAGCGAGTCGTTCACGAGCACCGACGCGCCGAACCCGTGTGTGAACGTCCCTCGCATGGGCGAGGTGGTCCGAAATTCGTAGACGTCGGCGCGATTGCCGTTGTACCAGCGCCCGAGATGGAGCTCCAGCCCGCGGCCGCCCCCCTGCGCCGCGAGCGTGACCGGGAGGACGAGGAGCGGCGCAAGCCGCCAGGGCTCAGTCAGCCGCGGCAACGGCGCGATGCTCCTCCGAGGTGCGCGGCGCCATGTGATGGGACAGGAGGTGCGGGACGCGACGCATGAAGCGGACCCAGATGAAGAGCGCGGTGAAGCCACAGACGGCGGCAGCGGCGGCTGCCATGGCGAGCATGATCACGGGACGAGCGAAACCGGTGGCCACCAGAGCGCCGGCCCACAGCCCGACGTACGACGCCGACCACGCAAGGACAGGCGTCATGAGCCATCCCACGACGACCAACAGGTGAGCGAGCCAGCGGGGCACGTCGCCCCCCCCCCGTTCCCGCTCCCCGCCCGCTAGCCCTTACGGGCCAGCGCGAGGACGGCGAGCGCCGCGACCACGACCGTGAAGGCGCCGCCCGTTGCGACCGGGAGCTCCACGGCGACGCCGGAGAGCCGCACGATCAACGCCACCACGATGGTCGCCGCGACAGCCGGCAGCACGCGGCGGGCGAGGATCGTCTCGCCGCCGGCCGCAGTCACGATCCCGCCCATCCAGGCGACGAACGTGCCCAGCATCCACCACACGGGCAGGTACCACCAGGTGCTTCCGCCACCGATCGCGTCCCACGTCCAGGGATAGGCCTTGAAGGGGCGCAACAGAACGATGTCGATGGCGCTGAATACGACGGTGCCGACGAGGCCCAAGGCCGCCGCACCCGCAATGCCCTCGGTGCTGCGCGCGACCGTCCATTGGGCGGGGAGGAAGGCAACGGCCAGGCCGGCGGCCAACACGATGAGCGCCTCGAGCCCCTCCCGCAAGCCGGCGGTGATCGGAACGAGCCGCGACGCGGCGAGGAACGCGACGACCGCCACCGCCGTCGCCACGCCCAGCTTGACGCCGCCCACGGTGACGGTGCGGAAGTCCGAGCGGTCCGATACGACGGGTGCCGCAGTGACCGACATGCTTTGCTGCTCCTCGCGGATTGGGAGTGGAGTGGAGGGCCCGTCACAGCAATCTAAGCGCGGGCTCTCACCGGGCAAACACTAGCAAGACTACGAGATCGGTCACGGCCCACGCAGCGAGCGCCCGGTACATCCCCCGCTGGTGGTCCGCGGGAATCAACACCTCCCGACGCCGGTACCAGGGCACGAGCACCGCGAGCCACGCGGCGAGCGGCACGCCGAGCAACCATGCCCGGACCCTCAGGACGGCCGCCGCCCCGGCGAACAGCGCGAACGCCAGCGCGGTGCTCGCGATCGCGATGCCGAGGCTCGCCCGCAGACCCAGGAGGAGGGCAAGCGTCCGGTCACCGCGCCGGCGATCTTCCTCCATCTGATACAGCTGAGTGAGCGGATAGAGCCCCGCGAACAGCGGGCAGAAGCCGAGCAGGACGAGGGCGTGGCCCCCGTCGAGCGGGCGGCCCGTGGCGGCCCACGCGGCAAACGGCGTGAGCGTCCCGAAGCCCCACATGTTGATCACCCAGTCGACGCCCGCCACCGCCTTGAAGCGGAACGGCGGCACCGAGTAGAGAATCGACAGGAGGAAACAGACGGCGTACGCGACCTGGAACGCGGGCGGGAGCGCGAAGGCGAGCAGCTGACCGCCGGCGAGCAGCGCCACGCTGAAGGCGAGCAGGTGCCGGGGCAGCGGGGGCGGCGCATTCAGGTAGCCGATGTCGCCTTCGTCCTTGTCGAAGACGGAGTTGATGGCCAGCGTGCCGCCGTTGAGGAAGATGACCCAGATCGCGAGGCCGCCCAGCGTCTGCCACAACCATGCACCACGCACCACGCCCGAGAAACCGACGGCAAGGACGTACCCGACCAGCGTGTGCCCCGCCATGATCGGCCACTCGGCGGGGCGCATGTGGAGCACGTAGGAGAAGAGCTCGCCCGGCAGCAGCCGATAGCCCCAGCGGCGCCAGGCGTTCCGCGTGCGCGCGTCGACTACCACTTCAGGCCGAGCGCCGTGGCGGCGATGCGGAGCCCGGTGAGGGTGAGGTCCGGATGCACCGACTCGATCTCACGGACCAGGGGCGTGACCAGACTCGCGAGGCCGCCGGTGGCGATGACCCGCGGCGTCTTACCGTTCGGCCACTCGGCCTTGATGCGGCGCACGATCCCATCGACCGCGTCCGCCGTGCCCAGCAGCACTCCCGAGCGAATCGCCTCTTCGGTCCGTCGTCCGATGGTGCGCGAGGGCGGCGTGAGCTCGGTCGCGGGCAGCTTGGCCGTGCCCCGAATGAGCGCGTCCGACGCGGTGCGGATCCCGGGCATGATCACGCCGCCCAGGAAGTGGCCGTCCGCCGTGATGCAATCGAACGTCGTGGCGGTGCCGAAATCGACCACGATCGAGTCGCACTGGAACAGCTGCGCGGCAGCGAGGGTGTTCAGGATCCGGTCCGCGCCCACCTGCAGCGGCTCTTCCACGTCGAGCGTGATCGGCAGGCGCGAGTGACCGTCGACGACCACCGGGCGCACGGTCGTCGCGCGCTCCACGGCCTCGCACAACCCCTGGGTCACGGGCGGCACTACCGAGGCGACGACGGCCGCGCGGACTTCCTGGGTGGACCGGCCCTCCTGCGCCAGATACGACGTGAGCGTGGCCGCCCACTCGTCCGGTGTGCGCGACGGCGTGGTCGTGAGCCGCCAGTGGGCCTCGAGGCTGTCGCCGCGAAACAGGCCAACCTTCGTTTCGGTGTTGTTGATGTTGATGGCGAGCAGCATGAAGCTAAGCTACGTCACGGAAAGGCGTCACGAAACGGCGTCACGAACCGACGTCGCTCCGTCACGTTCCCCAGCGACGTTTCCCCGCGACGTTGTTCCGTGACGCCTTTGGTTTCTTTCATCACGCGAGCTCGACGTGCCCTTCCCGCACGGCGATCGTCGCCGCGCCGAGATCGACGAGGAGCGCGCCGTCGGGGCGGAGGCCGCGGGCGCGGCCGGCGGCGGGCGAGCGGAGCTGGCGACCCTGCAGCCAGTCACGCGCTGCGAACGCGGCGCACTCGCGCTCGCTGAGGGCCGGCTCACCCGATGCGAGCCCCGCGAGCGCCGGGACGAGACGATCCAAGACATCGAGTCGGCGAACGTCGGGGAGCCATTCCCCGAGCGCCACCGCCCGACGCACGACGGCCGCCGGGATCGCGTTGCGGACGTTTACTCCCACGCCCACCGCCAGCCACTGCAACGTCTCGCCGTGCCAGCGGCCTTCGCACAGGATCCCCGCGAGCTTGCGCTCCCCCAGCAACACGTCGTTCGGCCATTTGAGGCGGGTCACGACGCGGCCCAGCAGGGCGTCGACCGCATCGGCGACGGCGAGCCCGACGCGCACTGACATGACGCCGAGCTCGGCGCGCGCCGGGCGGAGCAGCATGCCGAGCCAGACCCCGCCCGCCGGTGAATGCCACGTGCGTCCGTCGCGTCCCCGCCCCGCGGTCTGCGCTTCGGCGATCACCACCGTCCTCGCGGGGGCGCCCTGCGCGGCGAGGTCGTGAATGGCATGGAAGGTCGAGCCGAGCTCGCGGAACAGGCCGCACTGCGGCACACCCCACCGCCCGGCGAGATCGGCCGCCGCGACGCCGTCGAGCGCCAGCGTCATGCGACGCGTCCGGCCACGAGCGCCACGATCCCGACGAGCATCGCTCCTTTGAGGAGGCGACTGGTTCCCCGGGTACGCCCGGTGAACAACCGGCTTGCGACGGCCAGCACGCCGAGCTGGGCGAACAGGGCGATGAGAAAGTATGCACCGTGGTAGTGCGCCCCGGCAGGCAGCGCGAGCGACAACGGCACGAACGCCGCGGCCAGCGCCGCCGCCACGGCGCTCGCGCGCTGAGGACCGAGCACGAGCGGCAAGGTGCGGCGGCCGAGCGCCCGGTCGCCCGCCTGGTCGTCGATGTCTTTGACGATCTCGCGCACCAGGTGGATCCAGGTAGCGAGGGTCCAGGGGACGATTCCCGCTGCCGCGCGTCCGACGGCGATGGCACCGTACATGAGCGGCAGGCCGGCGACCACCGCCACCGCGACGTTCCCCGGCAGGCCGCGGCGCTTCAGCACCGGCGAATACAGCGCCAGGACGGCCAGTGCCGCGAAGCCCGACAAAACGGCGGTCCCGTTGACCAGCGCCGCGGCGCCGAGGCCGACCAGCGCGCCCCCAGCGACGCACAGGTCGGCCGTGCCCCGGCTCACGCGGCCGAGGGCGAGCGGGCGCTCCCCGCCGGGCCGATTCACGCGGTCGGCGGCCCGGTCCCAGATGTCGTTGAGCACGTAGCCGGCCATCCCGAATCCGACCGCGGACACCGCCGCGAGCACCAGCACGTTGGGCGTCTGGAGGGCTCCGAGCGCGATCCAGCCGCCGCCGACGACGCCGGCCGCGGCGAGGACGAGGTTGTGCATCCGGACCAGCCGCAGCAGGTCAATCACGCAGCACGTCCTCGTACAGCTGCTCGTAGCGCGGCACGATGCGGTCGGCCGCGAACTCGAGCGCTCGGCGGGCGGCGGCGTCCCGCATCCGGGCCTGCAGCGCGCCGTCCCGCAGCACCCGGAGGCCGTGCGCGATCATCGCTTCGACGTCCCCCTTGGGCGTGAGGAAGCCCGTTTCCCCGTGCACGACGACCTCGGGGAGGCCGCCCACGGCGCTGGCGAGGACCGGGACGCCGCACGCCATCGCCTCGAGCGCCGCGAGACCGAACGACTCGGTTTCGGACGGCAGCAGGAACAGATCGCTGCCTCGCAGGATCTCGGCGACGTTGTCGACCTTGCCGAGGAAGCGGACGTCGCGTCGTAGCCGCAGGCGATCGACTTCCTGCTCCGCCGCGTCGCGCTCCGGGCCGTCTCCCACGAGCACGAGGGTGGCCGGGAGCTCGCGACGCACGCCGGCGAAGACGCGCACCACGTCCGTCAGCCGCTTGACCGGTCGGAAGTTCGAGACGTGGATCAGGACCTTGTGGTCGGGCGGCGCGAGCGAGTGGCGGCAGGTGCCGCCGCTGGGCGGGTGATACTCGGCCGTCGAGATGAAGTTGGGGATGACGGTGACGTCGCAGCCATCGCATCCGAACGCGCGGTACGTCTCGTCGCGCAGGAATTGCGAGACCGCGGTGACGCGGTCCGATTGCTCAATCGAGAACTTGGTGAGCGTGTAGTAGGACGGATCTTGTCCGACCAGCGTGATGTCGGTGCCGTGCAACGTGGTGACGATTTTCAAGTCCCGCTGTCCCTTGAGCATCTGTTTCGCGAGCCACGCCGTAGCGGCATGCGGAATGGCGTAGTGCACGTGCATGAGGTCGAGGTTCTCGCGCATCGCCACTTCGTGCTGCTTCACGGCCAACGCGAGCGCGTACGGCGACGACTGCTCGAACAGGGGATATTCGGCCTGCGTGACCTCGTGGAACGTCACTCGCTCGGTGTAGCCGCGCAGCCGAAACGGGCTCGCGTAGGAGACGAAGTGCACCTCGTGCCCGCGCCGGGCGAGCTCGAGTCCCAGCTCGGTCGCGACGGCACCGGAGCCGCCGTAGGTCGGATAACAGGTGATGCCGATCCTCATCGTCCGGGAAACGAGAAACGGGAAACGGGAAACGCTACTTCATGCCAGCGTCCCAGAATTCTGGCGGCGAGAGCATCGGGTGATTCTGTCGCGTCCAGGGTCCACACGTTTCCCGTTTCCCGTTTCCCGTGTCCCGTGTCTCGCAGTTGGTGTCTGAACCAGGTCTCCTGCCGTTTCGCATACCGCCGCGTCGCCACGACGATCGCCTCCCGCAGCTCCCGCTCCGGTAGCCGCCCGGCGAGCATCGCGGCCACCTCGCGATACCCCACCCCGTCGAGCCCCGGCGCGTCCGGTGCCACACCCGCCGTGAGGATCCGGCGTATCTCCTCCACCAATCCGCCGGCGAGCATCGCGTCGACCCGCTCGGCGATGCGACGCTGCAACGCCTCCCGGGGCAGCGTGAGTTGAATGTACCACGGCCGCATCGCCCCGGTCTCGCGCGCGTGCTCCTGCCACCAGCTGAGTCCCCGCCCCGTGAGGAGTGCGACCTCGACGGCCCGCCCGGCCCGCTGCCGCCCGCCGCCCGCGAACCGGCGGTCGAGTCGCGCCGCCCAGTGGGCGAGCCGCGCCGGCGTCAGGTCCGCCGTCCAGGCACGCAGCCGCTCGCGCCGCACCGGGTCGAGGGACGGCTCGTGGAACAGCCCCTCCGCCAGCGCGCGTATGTACAACCCGGTCCCGCCGACGACCACGGGCTGGCGGCCCGCGTCGCGGATCTGCGCGAGCCACTGCGCCGCGTCGCGGGCGAAGCGGCCCGCGCTGTAGCGCTCTCCCGGGTCGACCACGTCGAGGCCCAGGTGCGGCACGCGGGCGAGCAACGAGCGGGACGGCTTCGCGGTGCCGATGTCGAGCCCCCGATACACCTGCCGGGCATCGGCGGACACGACGGTGATGGCCTCGCACCCGGCCCACGCGGTGACGACCGCCGTCTTGCCCACTGCCGTGGGGCCGACGATTACGGGAACCAGGGGAAGAGACGTCAGCTCCTCCCAAACCGTCGTTCCAGCTCATCCTTCGGCAGCTGCACGACCGTCGGGCGCCCGTGCACGTCGTGCGCCGGAAGCGTGGCCGTAAGCAGCCGGGCCACGAGCTCGCGCATCTCGTCGGGCTCGAGCCGCTGGCCTGCCCTGATGGCGGCGTGGCAGGCGTACGTCGCCGCGAAGCGCTCCAACCGGTTCGCGAGCGCGCCGAACCGCCCGCCCGCAAGATCGCCGACGAGCTCACCCAAACAGCGGGCGGCGTCGAAGCGCGGGTGCGGATTCGGTGCCGTGTGCACGACTACCGCGCGCCCCGAGAAGGGCTCCACCTCGTAGCCCACGCGCCGGAGGAGCTCGCGATGGGCGTCGATCGCCTCGAGCTCGGGCGCCGTGAATTCGAGCGTCAGCGGCAGGAGCAGTCGCTGCGCGGGCCCTCCGTCGCCCGTGAGCTGGCGCATCGCTTGCTCGTACAGCACCCGTTCGTGCGCCGAGTGCTGATCCACGATTGCGACGCCGGAGTCGGTCTGGAAGACGATGTAGGTGTCGAAGACCTGAAGCAGAGACGGGGTTCGGAGCTCGGGGGTCGGGGCTCGGGAGTCGCCGGCGAACATCTCGAGCGGCACAGCGGATCCCGCCCCCACGTCCCAAGCCCCGAGCCCCGAATCCCCAGGCCCGAGGGGAGCGGCGGCGGCGAGGGGCCCCAGCGCCGCCCGCACCGCCTCCTCCACGACTTTTTCGACGAAGAACTTGTCGCGGAAGCGGACCTCGAGCTTCGACGGGTGGACGTTGACGTCGACCGCGTCGCCCGGAAGCTCCAGAAACAGGATCAGCGACGGCCGGTCGCCCGGCGCGATGGTGGAGCGGTAGCCGGCCTCGGCGGCGCGCAAGATGAACGGATCGCGGATCGGACGACCGCGCACGAACACGTAGCCCTTCCGGCCCGCGGGCTTCGCCTGGGCCGGGCGCTGCGCGAAGCCCCGTACCTCGAGCGGGCCTTCGCGATAGGCGATCGGCAGCAGCGTGTCGGCGAGCTCGCGGCCCCACAGCGCATGGACCCGGTCGAGGGGGCGCGTGGTGGGCCGTACGTCGATCAGGGAGCGATCATCGCTTGTGAGCGTGAAGGCCACGTCGGGGCGCGTGAGGGCGAGCACCGTCACCGCCTCGACCGCCGCGCGGGTCTCCGTGGCCTGCGCCCGGAGGAACTTGCGCCGGGCCGGGGTATTGAAGAACAGCCCGCGCACGGTGACCGTCGTGCCCCGCTGCCGCACGGCGTCGTCCACGCTCTCGCGCTTGCCGCCCGTGACGCGCAGGCGGGTGGCGACGTCGCCGTCCGATGAGGTCTCGAGCTCGAAGCGCGAAACCGATGCGATCGCGGGGAGCGCCTCCCCGCGGAACCCGAACGTCGCGACGCCGATCAAGTCCGCGGCCTCGCGAATCTTGCTCGTGGCATGGCGCGCCAGCGCCAGCTCCGCATCGGGGCGGCTCATCCCCGCCCCGTCGTCGCTCACACGAATCAGACTCTTCCCGCCGTCCTCGATCTCGATGCGGATCGCGCCGGCGCCGGCATCCAGTGCGTTCTCGATCAGCTCCTTCACGACCGACGCGGGTCGCTCGACCACCTCGCCGGCGGCGATCTGGTCTGCGACCTGGGGGGCCAGGACGGCGATCGCGGCCGTCACGGCCGGGACACTTCGGCGGCGAGCACCCAGCCGCGGACGCCGTCCGTGCGGTGCACCTCGAGCCAGGCGCCGTAGCTCCGCTCGACCAGCAGCGCGGCGCCGGCCTCGACCATCGAGGCGGGGCTCGCGCCGCCGTACGGCGCGACCCGCACCGGCGTCGCGGCGTTGAGGACGATTGCCAGCGGCTGCGCGCGGCGCAGGCCCTCGCGCACCGCCAGCGCCGCCGCCGCGACGCTGATGAGCGCGAGCCCGAGCACGACCGTGCGGCGGCGCCGCGGCCCCACCGCACTCCACAGGCCGAGCCAGCAGAGGCCCGCGGCGAGCGCCCATTCCCCGGGCGTCGCGACGCCCGTGGTCAGGAGCGCCTCGCTCGCGGCGTCGGGTGGCGGGAGGAGTTCCCGCGCGCGTCGTACCAACGGGTCGCGCGGCGCGAGGCGGGCGGCCCGCGTCCAGGCCGCCATCGCCTTGCCGTCTGCGCCGGCGCGGTACAGCGTGGCGCCGAGGTTGTACCAATGCGCCGGCACGCGTGGCGAGCCGGCCGCGCGCGCCGCGAACGAGTCGGCCGCGGCACGGAGCGCACCCGCGTCGTACAACGCCTCCGCACTCATCGTCTGAGCCGCAGCGGGCCCCGCCGACGCCACGAGCGCCATGAGCGCAATCGTCGCCACCACGCGGCGCCCTTTCCCACCCGTCTCCGCACCGAGCACACGCAGCACCTGCTCGAGCTCCGCCGCGAGCTCGGCGGCGTCGCCCAGGCCCCGGGGCCCGTAGCGCGACGCTCGCAGGCGATCCCGCAGGCGCTTCACGTGGTCGGCAACCGCGCTGTCGACTCCGGCCGCGCGCAGCGCGCGGGCGAGTCCGTCGCCGTCCCGCGCCGGCTGGTCGGGGACGTGGCTCGCCAGCACGATGTGAAACTCGCGCTCCAGCCATCCCAGCCGGGTGAGCGGCGCCGGCGCCGCGGGCGGCGCGGTCCCGGGAACGTGCGCGGCGGCTCCGCGGCGTCGCCGCAGCCAGACGAGCAGCGGCGGACCGACCAGCAACGCGAGCCATCCCCAGGGCACGAGATCGCGCGCCAACTCGTCCGCCCACGCCGGGGCGCGCCCCCGCGCGAGCGGCGGCAGCGCGCGTGCCGCGTGCGGCTCAATCCCCGGTGCCACCGTCAGCGCGCGCGGCGCCAGCGTCGCCGCCCGATAGTCCCCCGCCGCGAGATCGTAGTAGAGGTACCGCACCTCGGGGAGGAGGAACGACCCCGCCGAGTCGGGCATCACGAGATAGTGAAACACCTTCGTGCCGGCGATCCGTCCGTCGCGCGGCGTGATGCGCATCCCGGTTTCTCCCGGATAGGCCCGGAAACCCCGCGGCCAGCGGATCGCCGGCTCCGGCCAGAGCGCCACATTGCCCGCCCCGGACACCGTCGCCGTTATCGCGATCGGCTCGCCGACGCGACTGGTCGGCGGGTCGAGGGCCAGGTCGAGCGCGAGCCCCTGTGCGGCGACGGGCTGGTCGTCCGCCGGCCGGCGCGCGGCGGGCAGCGGCAGCACGGTGACGGGCACCGTGTCGCTATGCAGCGAATACCGCTCCTCGCGCTTAAAGACCGAAAATCCGACCGGCACTGCGTAGGCAACCGTGGCCGGCGGAATCACGATCCGCCCGGGCGCGAGCGGGAACAGCGCCTGGTGGGCGACGAACAGGTCCATCCATTCCCCACGCACCTGCCGCGACGCCGCGACGTCGGCCGGCACGGCCCCCGGGTACGACCACGCGCCCTCGGCCGTCTGGAGCGAGAGGATCGGCGGGTAAGCCAACCGGATGCGCAACTCGCGCGGAAACCACGCGGCGGCGATCACGTCGAGCTGCTGGCCGACGAGCACCGAATCCCCGGGCAGGATGAGACTGAGCGCGACCCGGTCGTTGTGCGCGGGCGGCGGGGCGGCCTCGATGAGCCGGCGCGCGAGCGCCGACACCGCCGTCGCGAGACCGGTCGCCGCACTGTCCACGGTCACGGTGAGCGGCGGGGTCGCGATCTCCCGGGGCCCCTGCCGCACGCGCACGGGCCCGATCGCGAGTGTGCCGGGACGCTGGGTCTTGAGCCGCAGCTCGCGCGTCATGGTGCGGACCGGTCCCCCCACCGCTTCGAGTGCCACCTCCGTCACCTCGCGGGAGCCGACGATCGTGAAGCCCGTGAGGCCGGGCAGGACCAGGGCCACCGGCTCCGCCGAGCGGGACCGCGCGCGGATGGTGAGCGTCAGCTCGTCGCCCGCCGGCAGGCGAGCACGATCGACTCGAGCCGTCACATCGGGCGGCGGCGCGCTCTGCATAGCGAACAGGAGCCACAGCGCGGGGGTCACCAGTCCTTCACGCCCGGCTCGGCCGGGTGCCGCATCAGGCCTGTCCGATCGCGGCGCGTCTTCAACTCCTCGTGGCCGATCGAGCGCAGCAGCTGCTCGGCTTGAGCCGGGCTCAGCCCGCCCTGAGCCCCACCGCTGCTCCGGGCTCCGCCGCCCGAGGGTCCGCTCCCCCCACCCCCACTGGGCGGCGCCTTGTTCTGGCTGCTGCCACCGCGGTGCCGGACCGCGAGCTCGAGGTTCCATTTCGCCGCGCGGTCACGCGGTCGCAACAGCAGGGCTTCCCGGTACGCGCGCTCGGCGTCGGCCAGGTGCGCGTCGCGGCCCGCGGTGTCGTCGTCGGCCTGCTGCAGCGCCAGCAGGCCAAGGTTGTACAGCGCGCGGAACCGCAGATCGGGATCGAGCGATGCGGCGGCATGCGCGAGGCTCGCCCGGGCGGTCTCGGCGTCCGAGTCTGCGAGCGCCGCGGTGCCCGCGTTGTACCAGGCGGCATCCTCCTTGCGACGCGCGGCGAGCTCCGCCAGGTAGGCGACGCGGGCGCGCCGGAGGTCATGGCGGTCCCAGGCTTTCTCCGCGAGGCTCCGCGGCAGCGGCGGCTGCTGCGCGACATTCCGCGCGGGAAGCGCGACGAGACACGCGGTGGCGAGCCCGACGAGCGCGGCGGTGCGTCGCGAGGCGGCCTGCGCGACCAGCAGGCCGACGGCAAGCAGCAACGGCAGCCAGGCGCGTGGCCGGCTCTGCTCCGTGCGGCTCTCGCTCGCCCGTGCCCGGCGATACGAGGCGACGAGGTCGCGAACCGCGCCGGCCTGGTCGGGGAGGTCCGCCGCCACGAGCGTCCCTTGCGCCGCGTCGGCCGCGGCGCCGAGCATATCGTCCCGTCGCACCGTCTCGATGACGCGCCCGTCCTCATCCTTCTGATAGCCGAGCAGGCCGCCGTGGTCGTCCCGCATGGGAATGCGCGTCGGGCTGCGCCCGCCCTCGGCGACGAGGATCAGGTGCGTTCCATCGGACTTGAGGCGCTGGGCTTGCGTCACGATCGGCGGCAGCGAATCGTGCGCTTCGCCGTCCGTGAACACGACGAGCACGCGGTCGGCGAGCTCGGGGCTGGCCTGGAGCAGCTCGCCGCTTTGACGCAACGCGGGGGCGAGCCCGGTGCCGCCCTGGGAGGCCATGTCGGGGTCGAGCGCGTCGAGGTACAGCGTCAATGCGGACCCGTCGATCGAGAGCGGCGACAGGATGTAGCTCGAACCGGCAAAGGCGATGAGACCGACCCGGTCGCCGTCCAGATCCTGCACCAGCCGCCGCGCCTCGCGGACCGCGCGCCGCAGCCGGTTGGGGGTCGCGTCTTCCGCGAGCATCGAGCGCGAGATGTCCACGGCGATCACGACCGAGAGGCCCCGCGTCTCGGCGACGATCCGCTCTTCTCCCCACCGCGGCCCCGCGAGCGCGACGACGCCGAGGAATGCGGCGACCGCGAGCGCGGTGGGCCCGAGGCGCCCTGCGGCGACCGCCTGTCGCACCGTTTCCTGCGACCAGAGCGCCGCCCGCCGGATGCGGACGCGCCGCGCCCAGGCGGCGGCGAACCAGACGGCGCCGCCGACGAGCGGCGCGAGTGCGAGCACGACGGGGGCGTCGAACGTCATCACGGAACCCGCACGGCGAACGTCCCGGCCAGCACGATCTCGAGCGCCAGCGCCACCAGCCCGAGAGCGAGCGGGACCCGATACGCTTCATCGAAGCGTCGGTAGACGACCTGCTCCACCGTGGTCTTCTCGAGGCGATTGATCTCCTCGAAGATATGGCGCAGCGATTCGGTGTCGGTGGCCCGGTAGTAGCGCCCCCCCGTCGTGGAAGCGATCTCGGTCATGAGCGGCTCGTCGATTTCGACCGGCCGCATCTCGTAGCGCAACTGGCCGTCCGCCCCGTATTCCGTCGGCATGGGCGCCTGGCCGCGCGTGCCGACGCCGATGGTGTAGATCTTGATGCCGAACGCCGCGGCCGCCTCCCCGGCGGTGCGGGGATCCACGGTGCCTTTGTTGTTCACGCCGTCGGTGAGCAGCACGAGCACCTTGCTCTTGCCCGGGGCACGCCGCAGGCGGTTGGCCGCCGTCCCGATCGCCGTCCCGATCGCCGTCCCGTCCTCGAGCATCCCCGGGTGCAGCTCGCGCAGCGCCTGCTCCAGCACCGCGTAGTCGGTCGTAATAGGAACCTGGGTGAGCGCCTGCCCGGCGAATGCCACCAGGCCGATGCGATCCGAGGTGCGGGCCCGCACGAACTCGATCGCGGTCTGCTTCGCCACGTCGATGCGGTTCGCCGGCGCGAAGTCCTCCGCCTGCATGCTGCCCGAGATGTCCACGGCCAGCACGATCGAGATCCCCTCACTGCGCGTTTCGCTGCGCGCGGCGCCGATGCGGGGCCCGGCCGCGGCGATGATCCAGGCGCCGAGGCACGCGCTGCGCAGCGTGACGGGGAGGCGCGCGACCCAGAGACGCTCCGTCGCTCCCGCCGCCGGCCGGACGTCGCTCATCCGCGTGCCGGACAGGCGGGCGAGCCGCCTGGCGCGCAGCCACCACCACAACGGCAAGAGGCCGAGCGCGAGCAGCAGCAGCGGCCGGGCGAAGCTCACGGAGCCACGTCTCGCGCGAGCCGGCGCGCCATGGCGGAGAGCGCAGCGACATCGGTCCCGTGGGCGGAGGCGAAGGCCACGCGGTCGAGCTGCTCGAGGAGCTCGCGCAGCTCGCCGAGCGGTGCGTCGGGACGCACGCGCTGGACGACGGCCAGGCATTCGTCGGTGGCGAGCGCCGGGTGTGCCTCGGGGACCGCGCCCGCCAGCGCGGTCCGCAGCCGCCAGATCGCACGCGCGGCCACGGCCTTCGGCTCCCCGGCGGCCAGCCACCGCGTGTCGGGGACCTCACGTTCCAGTGGAACTGGAGGTGCCGGCTCGAGGGCCCGGGGCCGCCGCCTCCGCACCGCCAGTCCCGCGGCGAGGAGCCCGGCGGCCAGCGTCACGGCAACGAGCGGCGGCAGAGGATCCTGGTGCGCGCGGCGCAGCGGCGCGAGGAGGCCCTGCGGACTGGGCTGGCGCAGCGAGTCCGGGATCACGCTCGCGACGCTGAAGCTCGTCGTGCCCCCGGCCGTCGAGTCCGCCCTCCCGTCGGGACCGAGCAGCCACAGCGGAGGCAGGGTCAGCTTGTGGGCGCCGGGCTTCCAGGCGACGACGGCGTAGCGGACGACCCAGCCACCGGCGCTCCGCCGCACCGCGGGATCGGCGAGGGGCTCGACGGCTTCCGTCGCTTCGAGCTTGCCGGCCCGGACCTGCCAGCCCCCGCGCACCGGGAATGCCCGCTCGAGCCAGATGGTGTCGCCGACGGTGGGCGTTGGCGGACTCGCCGTCCAAGTCGCGTTCTGAGCCGTTCCCCGACGCCACGAGGCCACGACGCCCAGGAGCGCGAGGGCGAGTGTCAGCGCAGCGCCCTGGGCGACTTGGCGGCGTGGCGTCGTGCTTCGGGTCATCACCGTTTCAGGCGGCGGGCACGCTCGGCGAAGGCGCGGCGCAGCAACACGCCGTACGGCACGTTGGTCTGAAGCGCGACGTGGTCCACACCCGCTTGGACGAGCTTCCGGGTGCGCTCCTGGAACTGGCGCTCGGCCGCGACGCTCACGCGCGTGCGCGTCGAGGCATGGCTCGTATCGAGGAGGACCCGGTGGCCGGTCTCGGCGTCCTCCATGTCCACCCAGCCCGCGTCGGGGAGGTGGCGCTCCCGGGGATCGTCGATGGTGATGGCGACGACATCGTGCCGCGCCGCCAGCTGCGCCAGCGGAACCTCCCACCCCTCGGCCCGGAAGTCCGACAGCACGGCCACGATCGCGTGGTGCTTCGGCAGTTTCGCCGCGTAACTCAACGCCTCCCCGAGGTTCGTGCCCCGCCCGCGCGGCGTGAACGCGACCAGGTCACGGATCACGCGCAGGGCGTGCGGCCGCCCTTTCGCGGGTCGCACGATCAGCTCGACCTTGTCGGCGAACATCAGCGCGCCCACGCGGTCGTTGTGGCGCGCCGCCGCCAGCGCCAGCACGGCTGCGACCTCCACCGCGAGGCCCGCCTTGGTGTAGGGGCGCCCGAACTGGCATGAGCCCGACTGATCGACCACGAGCAGCAGCGTGTTCTCGCGCTCCTCGTGGTACGTCTTCACGAACGGGTGGCCCATCCGGGCCGACACGTTCCAGTCGATCGCGCGGAAATCGTCCCCCTGCTGGTACTCGCGCACCTCCGCGAACTCGATGCCCTGTCCACGGAACATCGACCGGTATTCGCCCGTGAAGAGCGAGCTGACCAGGGAACGGGTGCGCAGCTCGATGCCCTTGACCTGCCGGAGCACTTCGGGCGTGACGAGCCGGCGGCGGGCGCGGAGGGGGGAGGTCTCGGGACGCCGGCGATCCTTGCCTTCGTACCTCACGGGACGCCCACGGCCTCGAGGATCTTTCCGATGACGCGGTCCGCATCCATGTCCTCGGCCTCGGCCTCGAAGGTGAGGAGCACCCGGTGCCGCAGGACGTCGTAGGCCATCGCCTTCACGTCCTCCGGCACGACGTAGGAGCGGCCGCGCAGGAACGCGTGCGCGCGCGCCGCCTGCGCGAGGTAGATCGAGGCGCGCGGGCTCGCCCCGAAGGCGATGAGCGGCTTCAGCTCGGGCAGGCCGATCGCCTGGGGCTCGCGCGTCCCCCGGACCACGTCCACGATGTAATCCACCACCTTCTGGTCCATGAACAGCTCGGCGATCGCGCTGCGCGCGGCGAGAATGTCGTCCGCCTCGGCCACGCGCTGCACCTCGATCGGTCGTCCCGCCGCCATGCGCGCGACGATCTCCTTCTCGGCGTCGCGCGTCGGATAGCCGACGCGCACCTTCAGCATGAACCGATCGAGCTGTGCCTCGGGGAGCGGGTAGGTCCCCTCCTGCTCGATGGGGTTCTGGGTCGCGAGCACGAGAAACGGCTCGCCCAGGAAGAACGTCTCCCCCCCGATCGTCACCTGCTTCTCCTGCATCGCCTCGAGCAGCGCCGCCTGCACCTTGGCGGGGGCGCGGTTGATCTCGTCGGCGAGCACCAGGTTCGCGAACAGGGGCCCCTTTTTCGGATAGAACTCCTGGGTCTTCTGGTCGAACACCATGGTCCCGATCACGTCGGCGGGCAGGAGATCCGGCGTGAACTGGATCCGCGAGAACGCGATGCGCAGGCATTCGGCCACCGTGCGCACCGCCAAGGTCTTGGCGAGCCCGGGCACGCCTTCGAGCAGCACGTGCCCGCCCGTGAGCAGTCCGATGAGCAGGCGCTCGACCATGAGATCCTGCGCCACCACCCGCTTCGCGACCTCCTGCGCGATCGTCTTGCTCAGCACCGCGTCGCCGGTCTTCGCCGTCCGAGTGGTCATTTCAGCCCCGCCTCCGCCGCTTTGCGCACCGCCGGCTCCTTGTCCTTGCTGTAGAGTTCCAACAGGCCCCGGGCTTCGGGGCGCGCGATGTGTCGCAAGCCGTCCACCGCCGCCGCCCGCACCGTCGCGCTCCGCCGGTGCATCACCCCCCCGGGCTCGGCGTACCGGGCGAGCACGTCCAGCGCCTCCCGCGCCCCGAGCCGGCCGATGGCCCGCAGCAACTCCGCCTGTACCCCTTCATCGGGCTCCTGCTCCACGCGCCGGATCAGCACGGTGGAGGAAGTCGGGTCGCCCCCCGCGGCAACGGCCCGGGCGGCTGCCGCGCGGACGGCTACGCTCTCGTCCTTGAGCGCCGGCATCGCCGGGCGCGCAATCTCCCGCCCACCCGCTTCGGCGAGCCCGAGCAGCGCCGCCTCCCGCACGAACTCCGACGGATGACGCAGCAAGGGGATCAACAGCGTCACCGCCTGGGGGCTCCCCGTCAGGCCCACGAACTCCGCCGCTGCCGCGACCACCTGGGGATCCTGGTCCGCGAGCCTGCCCTGCAGCGGCTCGAGGGCCCGATCCGCCGCCTTGCGCACCGCTCCCCGGTACGGGGCCCGCAGGTCCACGGGCGCCGCGAGGAAGGCATCCAGGACGAGCCCCATGGAGAGGGACGCCAGCGCGGCGACCGCCGCCATCAGCGCTTCGCGCTCCTCCGGCGGCACGCGCTGCTCGCCGAGGCGGTGGACCAAACGCTCGACCAGGGCGCGCTCCGAGAGCGCGAGCGCCGATTGGTCGATCGCCTGCAGGAGCTTTGGATCCTTCGCGGTCGGCAGGAGGCGGTCGAGCGCCGCGATGGCGTCCGCCGCAATGGCGACATCGCGCAGCCCCAACAACTGGGGGGCGAGCGCGCCGAGTTTCTGCACCGCGGCGGACTGCTCCTCCGGTGTGGTGGCGTTCCCGAGCGCCGCCACGGCCCGTTTCACCTCCACATCCACCGGCAGGACGTCGGGCCGGAACGCGGCGCTGGCGCGTTTTCCGGCCATCAGGGCGTCCGCCGCCGCCGCGGTCGAGTGCTCCGTCGTGGCGGCGCTCGGAGGGGGGGCATTCGGCTGCGCGGGCGGCTCGGGAATCGCCGGACCAGCGGTCGCCGGCGTCGGCGTCGGCGTGCGCAGTCGCTCGAGCCGCGCGGACGTGCGGCGACCCAAGGCCAGCGTGATGCGGCCGAGCGTCCGATCGTCGGGCGGGACGGCGCCGGTGGCCACTTGGAACAGCGCCAGCACGTGATCCGGCGTCATACCGGGATTCAGCGTCACCGCCCGCACCCCACGCGCATACAGCAGGCCGGCGAGCTCGGCGATCTGCGCGTTGCGCGGCAGCAGGTGCTGGCCGTGCCAGTGCAGCCCGGTGACACCTACTTTCCACTCCACGGTGCCCAGCGCCGCGAGGGCGGGCAGCGCCTCGCCGATCTGTCGCAGCGCCTCGATCACCGCCGGGTGGGTCGGTGGGTACAGCCGCATCAGGCGGAACGTCGTCCCGATGGCGCCGAGTGTGCGGTCGACTCCTGCGGTATCCGTTGCCATTGCCTAGCGCTTGATCCGCTCTCCCTGGTCTTCGAACCGGAATACCCACGTGGCGAAACGTGCGGGCTCGATCGGGTCGTCCGCGCCGATCGCCATCCAGTCGCGGTCGCTGCCGGAGTCGGCAGCGCGACCGGCCCGACGGGCGTCCTGAGCGAGCATCTCCTGAGCCCGCTTGATCCAGAGACCGAACTGGTCCGGTCGCAGGTCCACCCACCCGCGCGGCGCGGCGGCACGGGGATCACCGCGGTCTCCCGGGACCACGACGACGCTGCCGCGGTACAGCCGCTCGCCGTCCGGCGTGAGAATCGGGATCCCCACCGACAGAATATGGCTTCGCACACCCGAGTCGCGCTGGACGCGGGTGTGGGCCTCCGCGGCCAGGTCCGACGCCCGAGACTGGGCGAGGGCTCGGACGCTCGGGCGCAGCAGCGCGCACAGGTGCGATTCCCACAACAGCTTGGTGAGGCGCGGCGGCCCGAGCATCTCGTAGGCGACCGCCCGACTCTGGGTCTGGTGCTCGAGCGCGCGCAGGTGCTCGAGCGCGGCGGCGCGCAGGATCCCCGCGCGGTAGGTGGGGCCGGCAGTGGCCGCGTCGAGCGCCGCCACCACGTCGCGTCCGGTGGGCCGCCCCTCGAGCTCCATCACGGCGTAGTCGGCGACCTCCTCCGGCGTGATGAACTCCATCTGGCCGAGCGCCGTGACGGTCGCGAACTCGTCCGGGGCGAACAGGCCGTTCTCCCCCACGTCGATGAACACGCCCTCGAGCGGCTTGCCGAGCTCGCGCCAGGGAGCCGCGTGGGGCCCGAACGCCTGCGCCAGATCCACCGGCGCCGGGCAATCCACGAGCGGGATCGGCTTGCCCTTGCGGCGGATCGGCCCGAAGCCGATCTCGCGCCAGGCGATGGTAGCCGTGGGCTTGATCTCGACCGTCGCAGGAGCGCCGGGCGTGCGACCGAGCAGAAACAGCAGCAGCGACTGGGCGCCCGCCACGGCGGACTTGGTCAAGAGCGGCCGGCTGGGCCGCTCCTCCGAGTGCGTGTAGGGGATGTTGAACCCCATGCCGCCGGTGCCGCTGGTGCCGATCTTCACGTACGCTTTCGTCTGGGCGTGCTTGAGCGCCTCGACGAGGATCTGCACGTGTCGGATCAGCTGCGGCAGCGCCAGCAGCAGGACGTGGCGCTCCACGGCGGCCGCATCGACCTCGCCCCGACGCGCCAGCGCCAGCAGCTCCTGCGCGCTGCCCAGCGCATCTTGGTACGCGAATGCCGTCGCGGTGTTGATGCTGTCCACGACGGCATCGGGCTTGTACTTCAGGAGGAGCTGGTACAGGTAGCTGCGGTGGCAGACGTCGTCGGTCAGGTCGCTCAGCAGGTCCTGGAGCATCAGCCGGCGGTGCTCCGGGTTCGCCATGACCGAACCGCGCTCCAGACGGGCGAGGCTCGCGGGGAGGAAGACATTGCCCCACTCGACCTCGATCGTCGCCCGCCCCCGGCGCGGCTGGAGCGCCCGCGAGGTTGCGCGCACCTCCTCTTCGAACAGGGCCACGAGCACTACGCGCCGCGGCGCGGCGCCGAGCAGCCGGCGCGCCACGGCGTGGCCGACCAGCCCGCTGCCCCCGAGGATCATCACGGTCCGGTCACGCAGGTCCATGCAGTCGCTCGATGGCCTCGATTTCGTGCGCGGCGAGCCGCCGATACTTGCCCTCCGCCAGTCTTCCCAGCCGCACCGGTCCATAGGAAACCCGGTGCAACCACTCGACCTTGAGGTCCAGCGCCTCCGCGAGCCGCCGGACGATGCGCTGACGGCCTTCCGCGAGGGTGATCTCGACCTCGATGCTCGAGTCCACGGGACGCACGCGGAAGTCCACGACCCGCACCGGGCGGCCGTCGATCGCCGGCGGTCGCGCGAGGGCCGCCCGCACTTGAGCGGCCCCGGGCCCATGGACCCGCAGCCAATACGTGCGGGGCACGGCGAAGCGTGGATGCATCAGCCGATGCGCGGCGGCACCGTCCGTGGTGAAGAGCAGCAGCCCCGAGGTCATGACGTCCAGTCGCCCGACGTAGGCGAGCCCCGGCACGTGGGGGAGGAGGCTGTAGACGGTCCGCCGCCCCTCTGGGTCCCCGCGGCTCACCACATAGCCGACCGGCTTGTTGAGCGCGAGCCAGGTCACCGGCCCCGGCCGCACGGCACGCCCGTCGACCGTCACTCGCTGGCGCAGCGGATCCACGCTCGTCCCGATCGTGGCCACGGCGCCGTCCACGCGCACGCGACCCGCACGGATCAGATCCTCGGCCTTGCGGCGGGACGTCACGCCCGCACGCGCCAGGGCGCGTTGCAGGCGCATCAGCGTCATTCGGGTTCTGCGGGCGCGGGCGGCCGGAGCGCCACCGACAGCTCTTCCAACCGCGGCAGCTCGTCCAGGTCTTTGAGGCCGAGGATCTCCAGGAACTGCGGCGTGGTGCCGTAGAGCAGCGGCCGCCCGAGCCCTTCCCCCCGGCTGACGATCTCCACCAGCCCGCGCTCGCTCAACTTCTCGATCACGGCCCCCGAATCCACACCCCGGATCTCGTCCACCTCGAGCCGTCCCACCGGCTGCCGGTAGGCGATGATGGCCAGGGTCTCGAGCGCCGCCGGGCTGAGCCGCCGCGGGCGCAGCGCGAACTGCGCGCGATCGATCGCCTCCGCGTATTCCCGCCGCGTCAGGAACTGCCACCCCTGTGCGATCTCGATCAGCTCGACCCCGTGGTCGCCCGCCGCGAAGGCGTCCCGGAGCTCGACGAGGGCCGCGCGGACCGCCGCCGTGCCCGCCTCCGGATCGAGCGTGACCAGCTCTTCGACCGTGACCGGTCGCGCGGAGGCGAACAGCGCCGCCTCAACGAGCTTCGCGAGGGGGCTCACGGCGGATCTGAATCGGGGCGAACGGCCCCTCTTGGTGCACGCGCAGGGCGCCGCGCTTGGCGAGCTCGAGCAGGGCGATGAACGTGGACAGGACGTCCACGATCGTGGGACGCTCCCCCACGACGTCGCCCCATTCGAGCGCAGCGCGCTCGGCGAGCAGCGCCTCAATGCGCGCGGTGGCGCCCTCCACGTCGAGCGGACGCGGGACCACGCGATGCAGCACCGGCTCGGGAATGAGCGCGATCACCCGCTCCGCGGCGGCCAGCAGATCGTTCAGGTCGATCACGAGGGGCGCGGGCGGCGCGGTGGGCGGCTCGGGAGAGAAGCCCCGCCCGAACTGCTCGGCCCGGCGCGCCGCCGCCGCCCCCAGCCACTCCACCAGCTCGCGGATCTGCTGGTACTCGAGTACCCGGCGCACCAGCTCGGCGCGCGGATCCTCCCATTCGTCGTCGCCCAGGTGCCGGGGCAAGAGCATCTGCGCCTTGATCCGCAGCAGCCGGGCGGCCATCTCGAGGTAGTCCGCCGCCTGGTTCAACCGCAACTCGTTAATGACCGCGAGAAACTGATCGGCGATCTTCGCGATCGGCAGGTCGGTGATGTCGACCTCGTCCTCACGGATCAGGTGCAGCAGCAGATCCAGGGGGCCCGAGAATTGCTCGAGCTCGACGACGAAGCCGGCCTGGTCTTGAGCCGTGGGCGGAAGGGCGGTCACGAGGCCACCCCGATCCGGAGTCCCCCGACGACGGCAAGGCCCAGACTCATCAGCTGGTCGGCCGGCCACAGGAAGACATTGATGACCCCGGGGGCGAGCCAGAGAATCAGGAGGAGCGGGAGCATGCCAAGCGCGTAGAACTGCCGGTACTTGAGACCCCAACCGGGGGGCAGTAGATGGTAGAAGACGTGGCTGCCGTCGAGCGGCGGGATCGGAATCAGGTTGAAGAACGCCAGCACCAGATTGAGTCGCATCCCGTAGTACGTCATGTCCTGCAAGATGCCGAGGCTTCCCACGAGCGACGGCACGCGCTGGCCGACCAGGCCCACCGCCCCGAAGAGGCTGGTGAACACCACGAACAACGCCAGGTTCACCACGATGCCGGCGAGGGACACGATCACGTCTCCCCGGACGAATTTGCGGTATTTCCTGGGGTTCACGGGCACCGGTTTCGCGGCCCCGAACAGAAAGCCGGCGTGGGACAGCCAGAGGATGACCGGCACCAGCACGGTCATGATGGGATCGATGTGCTTCAGGGGATTGAGCGTCAGCCGCCCGAGCATGTAAGCGGTGTCATCGCCCTGCCGATAGGCGGCTTCGGCGTGAGCATATTCGTGGGCCACCATCGAGAAGAGAAGGACCGGGGCCCAGATGAGGATGTCGAACGAAATAGCTCGGGCTCGGGGGTCGGTGACGGCCTAAGATAACGAGCCGGCGGGGGCCCGGTCAACGGCGTAGCGCCTTGACCGACCTGCACTTACCCTCTATCTTCCGCCCCTCACGAGGAGGCCTCGAGTGCCCAGAATCAAGTCGGCGAAGAAGGCGATGCGCCAGGGGCGGGCCCGCCACCTGCGCAACCGTGCCCAGAGCTCCGCGCTCCGCACCGCCCTCAAGCGGGTGCGCACCGCCACGACGTCCGAGCAGGCGGGCGAGGCCTATCGCGTCGCCGCGCGATTGCTCGATCGGGCCGCCCGAAAAAATCTGATCCATCACAACAATGCGGCAAGACACAAGAGCCGGTTAGCTGCGGTGGTGCGGAAGCTCTCCAAATAAATAACGACGTCTAGCAAAGGCGTCGCGCAAAGACGTCCCGCAGAAACGTCCCGCAGAAACGTCCCGCATGAGCGTACGGTGTTGCGAGACGTTGTTGCTTGACGTTTTCGCGTGACGTTTCTTTTCTTTTAGACGGCGTCGAGTTGACCGCCGCACTGCCCGCAATACCACTCCGTCGGCAGATTCATCGTGCCGCACTCCTTGCACCGGAGCGTCCGCGCGACTTCCTCGTCGCCCGCCGCTGCGGACGCGTCGGGGACGACCGGCGCCGGGAGGGGGTTGGCGGCGCGCTGCGACGGCGGTGCGGCGGCGCGGGGCGGGTCGGACGGGATCGCAGGCTGGAACTGGGCGCCGCTGGCGCGTCGCGGCGACGGAGCCCCCCCGGTGTCGTCCTCGGTGACGGACTTGATGAACTCGAGCTCGTCCACCTGTGACGCTCTCTCCGGCTGCGCCCGCGGCCTGGCGGGTGCGGACGGAGCGGGAGGTGCGGGTTCGGGAGCGGGTTCGGAAGCGGGCGCAGGCGCTCTCGGGGCGGGCCGGTTGCGGACCAGCGCATCGAGCTCGTCGAGCTTTTGGATGTCCGCCTCCACCGACTGCAGGTCCTCACGCACCGACACCAGCTCGGCGAGGACATCCTGGTGCACCTGGTCCCATTGCGACTCGTCGAATTCGCCGACCGAATGGCGCAGCTCGCTCTCGGTCAGCTTTTCGGCGACCAGGGCCTCCTTCTTCTGCAGCTCGCCGCGCAGGTGCCGCTTTTCCTGGATCGCCAGGCGGGCGCTCTCGGCATGCGCCTTGAGCTCCTCCATCACTGCCGCGAGTCGCGCCTCGTAGTCCTCACGCACCCGCGCCCGCACGTTCCCCGGCGTCGCGTCCGCCGAGCTGTTCAGGCGTACGATCCAGGCCTCGTATTGGCGCCGCTCCTCCAGCAGGCGCTGGATGATGGCTGTGCTCTTAGACATGCCCTTCGACATCTCGCTCCCGTCGGAGGCGTGCTACCGCCTCAGGACTGAGTTCGTTCACACGCCCCAGCACGCGCGCCACGAAGATGATGCGAGCCGCGTGCTCCAGACTCTCCATCCTGATCCACGCCGCATCGAGCGTCGCCCCGACAGTCACCGCCCCGTGGTTCGCCAGCAGCCAGGCCTCGTGCCCTGCCAAGTACGGCTCGAGCCGGTCGCCCAACTCGGCAGTCCCGGGCGTTCCATAGGGAACGAGCGGCACGTCCCCACACTGCACGATAAGCTCAGGCAGGACCAATATATGCAAGTCTTGCCCGGCAACCGCCAAACCGGTCGCCACAGGGGGGTGGGCGTGGACGACGGCACCGACGTCAGGCCGGCGGGTCAGGATCCGCAGATGTAAGTCCAACTCACTCGTCGGGTTACGGCGCCCGCGCCGCCTTCGACCCCGCAGGTCCACTTCTACCATGTCCGCCGGCCCCACCAGGGCCTTAATCACGCCCGCCGGCGTGACGAGCACACGGTCGGGCCCCAGGCGAACCGCCAGGTTGCCGTCCTGGCCGGCGATCAGTCCCCGCTCCGCGAGCTGCCGGCAGCACTGCGCCATGCGGCGGGCGACCGCATGCGCCGTCACGAGCCGGCGTGAGCCTCCGCCTGGTGCACGACGATGCCGCCCACGATCGTGAGTGCAGCGCGACCGATGAGCGCCCGGCCCGCGAAGGGCGTGTTGCGACTCTTCGAGAAGAAGGTTGCGGGATCGACGGTCCACCGCGCGGTGACGTCCAGCACGACGACGTCCGCCGCGCGACCCGGCTGCAACGTCCCGCCGGGGAGTCGGAACGCCGCGGCCGGCGCGGTACTCATCCGGTGAACGAGCTCCGGGAGCGCGAGGATCTTGCCTTCCACGAGCTCCGTGTAGGCCACCGCGAACGCGGTTTCCAGCCCGACGATGCCGAAGGGGGCGTCGTCGAAGGCGGCTTCCTTGGCGTCGTAGGCATGGGGGGCGTGGTCTGACGCGAGGCAGTCGATCACGCCCTCCCTGAGCGCCTGGCGCAGCGCCGCGACGTCCGCCGCCTCGCGCAGCGGCGGGTTCATCTTGGCGTGCGTATCGTAGCGCTCGCAGGCGCGCTCGGTGAGCGTGAGGTGGTGCGGCGTGACCTCGGCCGTCACGCGGACCCCCTGCTCCTTGGCGCTGCGGATGAGCGCGACCGAGCCGCGCGTAGACACGTGGCACAGATGTACGTGCCCGCCGGTCAGCCCGGCGAGCAGCACGTCGCGCCCCACCATGATCTCTTCGGCCGCCGCCGGGATGCCTTTGAGCCCCAGCCTGGCGGCGACCAGTCCCTCGTGCATCACGCCGCCCGCGGCGAGGGTCGGCTCCTCGCAGTGATCGGCGACCGGGATCTCGAAGGTGCGCGCATACTCGAGGGCGGTGCGCATCAGGTGACTCGAGACAACGGGCTTTCCGTCGTCGGAGACGGCGACCGCGCCGGCTCCGACCATTTCACCGAACTCGGAGAGCCGCTCTCCCTTCTGGCCGACCGAGATGGCGCCGATCGGATACACGCGCGTGAGGCCGGCACGCGCCGACTGGCGCACGATGAAGCCGACGGCGGCCTGGTTGTCGGTCACGGGATCGGTGTTGGGCATGGCGCACACGGCGGTGAACCCGCCCGCCGCGGCGGCCCGGGCGCCGCTGGCGATCGTCTCGACGTCCTCGTTGCCGGGCTCGCGCAGGTGGACGTGCAGGTCCACGAGTCCGGGGGCCACGACCTTGCCCTGCACGTCCCGCACCTCGACGCCGTCGGGCGTCCCGAGCCCGGTGCCGACGGCGGCGATCATACCGTCCTGGATGAGGACGTCCGCGGGCTGATCGAAGTCCCGGCTCGGGTCGATCACGCGGCCACCTTTCAGGAGCAGCGGCCGCGTCACTCCGGGCCTCCCGCGCCCTTGGCCGCGTCGGCCAGCTCGGGCCGCCCGCCGGCGAGCAGGTACAGCACCGCCATCCGGACGGCGACGCCGTTCGTGACCTGATCGAGAATCACGCTGTGGGGCCCGTCGGCGACGCGCGAATCGATCTCCACCCCGCGATTCATGGGCCCCGGGTGCATGATGGTGATGGGGCGCATCGCCTGCTCCAGCCGCTCGGCGGTGACGCCGAAGACACGGTAGTACTCCCGCACGCTCGGGATGAATCCCATCTCCATGCGCTCGAGCTGGAGCCGCAGCACGTTCAGCACGTCGGCCCACTCGATCGCCTCCTCGATGCGACGGAACCGGCAGACCCCGAGCTCCTCGATGCCGCGCGGCAGGAGCGTGTCGGGACCGCACACGCCGACTTCGGCACCGAGCTTCAGGAGACCCCAGATGTTCGAGCGGGCGACCCGCGAGTGCAGGACATCGCCCACGAGACACACCTTGATGCCGTCGATCTTCCCGTGTTTGTCGCGGATGGTGAGGAGGTCGAGGAGCCCCTGCGTGGGATGCTCGTGCTTGCCGTCGCCGGCGTTGATGACGTTCGAGCGAATCCGGTTGCCGAGGAACTCGGCGGCGCCGGAGGAGGGATGGCGGATGACCACCATGTCGATCCGCATCGCTTCGAGGTTTCGGGCGGTGTCGACCAGCGTCTCGCCCTTCTGCACCGAGCTGCCGCTTGCCGCCACGTTGACGGTGTCGGCGGAGAGGCGCTTTTCCGCGAACTCGAACGAGATGCGGGTGCGCGTGGAGGCTTCGAAGAACAGGTTGACGATGGTCTTGCCGCGGAGCGCAGGGACTTTCTTGATCGGCCGCTCGGAGACTTCCTTGAAGGGCTCGGCGGTATCGAGGATGAGCCGGATCTGGTCCGCCGAGAGGTCCTCGAGCCCCACCAGGTCCTTGCCGAGGGGTGGGGCGGTCACGTTGGAGCTCCCTGGCGCACCACGTCCACCTCGTCGCGCCCGTCGAGCTCCTCGACCAACACGTCGACCCGCTCCCCATTGTTCACTTTCACCTGCTTGCCGATGATGTCGGGCTGGATCGGCAGCTCGCGCCCTCCGCGATCCACCAGCACGCAGAGGGAGATGCGCTTGGGGCGGCCGAAGTCGGCGAGCTCGTCGAGCGCCGCGCGCACGGTCCGGCCGGTGTAGAGCACGTCATCCACGATCACGACGTGCTTGCCCGCGAGCGCCCCGGGGATGCGGGTCTCGCCGATGACGGGCTTGGGGCCCACCGTTTCGAGGTCGTCGCGGTAGAGGGTGATATCGAGGGCGCCGCGGGGCACGACCACGCCCTCGTCCTGCTCGATCAGCCTGGCGATGCGCTCGGCGAGCTCGACGCCGCGCCGCTGGATGCCGATGAGGACGAGATCGTCGGTGCCGTGGGCGAGCTCGAGCACTTCCACGGCCATTCGCTGAAGCGCCCGCGCGAGTGCGCGGGCGTCCAGGATGATCGTGCGGTCGGGCCGGCTCATCTCAGGCTTGGAAGGTAACTCACCGGCCAACGGGGTCAACGGGAAGGCCCGCGGGGCTCTGGTCCGGCGGTGGCGTTTGCGCTAAATCCTGAGACGCCTCCCCCCACAGGACTTCTGCCGTGACGTCTCGCCGCCGCTTCCTCAGGTCGCTGGCCTCCGCCTTCGCCGCCGTGCCAACGGTGCCCGCGCTCACGAACGACGCCCTGGCGCACATCGGCCGCACGGTGCGCGCGGTGGCCGGCCGGCCCCCGGCCGCCGTGGCGGAGGACGAGGACTTCTGGCGCGAGATCCAGAACGCGTTCACGCTGGATCGCACGCTCATCAACCTGAACAACGGTGGGGTCTCCCCCTCGCCGCGCATCGTGCAAGAAGCGATGCAGCGCTACCTCGCCCTCTCCAACGAGGCACCCGTCGTGACGATGTGGCAATGGCTGGAGCCGGAGATCGAGGCGGTGCGGCTGCGACTGGCAGCCGATTTCGGCTGCGACCCCGAGGAGATGGCGATCACGCGCAACGCCTCTGAGGCGCTGGAGATCGTCCAGCTCGGGATGCCCCTGCGGCGCGGCGACGAGGTGTTGACCACGACGCAGGACTACCCCCGCATGATCACCACCTGGAGGCAGCGCGAGCGGCGCGACGGCATTGTGCTGAAGCAGATCCCCTTCCCCGTGCCGCCGCCATCGCAGGACGACCTGGCGCGCCGCTTCGCAGAGGCGATTACGCCGCGCACCAAGGTGATCCACGTCTGCCACATCACCAATCTGACGGGCCAGATCTTCCCCATCCGGAAGATCATGCAGATCGCGCGGGACCGGGGCATCGAGACGATCGTCGACGGCGCACACGCCTACGCCCACTTCCCCTTCACCCGCGACGAGTTGGACTGCGACTACTATGGCACGAGCCTGCACAAGTGGCTCCTGGCGCCGCACGGCACCGGCTTCCTGTACGTGCGGAAGGAGAGAATCGCGGGCATCTGGCCGATGATGGCGGCCCCGCCGGAGATGAACGACAACATTCGCAAGTTCGAAGAGATCGGTACCCACCCGGCGGCGAACCACAACGCCATCGCCGAGGCGCTCACCTTCCACCAGGGGATCGGGGCGGAGCGCAAGGCGGCTCGGCTGCGCTACCTGCGCGACCGCTGGGCGAAGCGGCTGGAGCACGTGCCGGGAGTGAAGGTCCTGACGCCGTATGACCCGAAACAGTCGTGCGGGCTGGCGTCGTTCACACCGGGGAGCCTCGACGTGGGCAAGCTCACCGAGTACGTGTGGGACAAGCACCGGATCATCGTGACCCCTATCGTGCATCCCGAGTTCAACTGCATCCGGGTGACGCCGAACGTGTACACGCTGACGGCGGAGGCGGACCGGTTTGCGGATGTGGTGGAGGAGGCCGTGCGCCGGGGAATTCCGAGGTGAAAAGGCCGGTTTCGGGAGACGCGGAGAGCGGGGTTGACGCCCCCCGCTGCAGGGCGTCTCTTCGAAGCCATGCGCCGCTACCTGTGGACTCTCGTGGGGCTCAGCCTGGCCGTCTCCCCGCTCGACGCGCAGGGCCTCCGCGACAAGATCTCCCAGCTGTTCATCTTCGCGGACGGCAAGGACCCACTCTTCCTCGGCGGCACCGCCGGCTCCGACTCGGCGACCGCGCTGCACGCTGACCACTTCGTCCCCGCGGCCGTGAACGACAACGGCACGCTCATTTCGTTCATCGGCACGGCGATCAGCCAGAACGTCGCGAATCTCCCGGTGAGCGCGACGAGCGGCGGCTCCACGTTCCGCTTCGAGGGCGGTGTACCGGTCCCGACGTCGGGCTCCCCCGGGTCGATCTTCGGAGAGCGCGCCCAGAC
>WNGI01000260.1_pt1 | contig 76641 bp, 89 predicted proteins | sample 5400621 | NCBI WGS metagenome assembly WNGI01 (sample SAMN13153374, study PRJNA577476) | soil metagenome | isolation source: 20 cm soil or saprolite under Garry oak tree replicate 1 | place: USA:California | collected 2016-06-15 | reverse complement strand
ATGTGGTGCTCGTAGGCACCGGCACCGATGAAGGTGAGCGGCGCACCGTCGGCGCGGGCACGCTCGGTCATCAGGCGCCCGATCTCCATTTCGTTGAGCTCGGGCGGCACGCCGGCGAGGGACTTGACGCGCAGATCCGCCGGGATCTCGTCGAACAGATTCTCGATGCCGGCGACGCCGATGGTGGCGAGCATCGCCGCGACATCGGCCTCGGTGTGGGGAATGAAGGCCATCAGCCGCCCTCCGCTTCCAGCACCTTCCGATAGTCCGCAGCCGACATGAGCGCCGCGCCGGTAAGCGCCCCCGGCGCCGGCCGCAGCCGCATCAGCCAGCCCTCGCCGTAGGCGTCCGTGTTGACGGTTTCCGGCGCCTCGCCGAGCCTGGGGTTCCCCGCGGTCACCTCGCCGGCGAGCGGCGCATAGACATCGGAGGCCGCCTTGACCGACTCGACCACCGCGCACGGCTCGCCCGCCTTCACGGTACGCCCGGCCTCGGGCACCTCGACGAACACCAGATCACCGAGCGCGTGCTGGGCGTGATCGGTGATGCCGACCTCCACGGTGCCGTCGGCGAGAGTCCGCACCCATTCGTGGGACTTGGTGTACCTCAGATCCGCGGGAACAGTGCTCATGATGGGCCCTTCGATGATCCAATAAGGGATTGGCCGGAGCGCACGAACGGCGGCTTCACCACGCGCGCGTTCAGGAGCTTGCCGCGTATGTCGACCTGCACGGCAGCGCCCGTGTCCGCGGGAACACGCGCGAACGCAATGGAGCGCTCGAGTGTCGGGGAAAACGTGCCGCTCGTGATCTCGCCTTCGCCGCCGCCGGGAATGACCACTCTCTGGTGACTGCGCAACACACCGCGGTCCGTGAGCAGAAGACCCACGAGCTTGCGCGGCGAGCCGCCGCGAGCGATCGGCGCGAGCGCCTCGCGGCCGATGAAGGCGCGCTCGTGCGGCTCCATCGCCACGGTCCAGCCGAGCCCGGACTCGAACGGCTGCGTGCCCTCGTCCATGTCGTTGCCGTACAGGTTCATGCCCGCTTCGAGGCGCAGCGTGTCGCGGGCGCCCAGGCCACAGGAGGCCACCCCGAGGGAATTGAGCCGGCGCCACGCGGGCACCGCCTCCGCCGCCGGCATCATGATCTCGAACCCGTCCTCGCCGGTGTAGCCGGTGCGCGCCACGAACCAGCCGCCGATCTCGCGACCCACGAAGGTGTGCAGCGCGAGCGCGGCGCCGGCATCCGCCGCCGTAAGCAGCTGCGCCGCCTTGGCACGCCCCTCGGGGCCCTGGATCGCGAGCATGGCGAGGTCGGTACGCTCGGTCACCTCGACGCCGCAGGCCGGCGCGTGGCGGCGAATCCAGGCGAGGTCCTTATCGCGCGTGCCGGCGTTCACCACGACGCGGAACCAGGAGTCGGACAGGTAATACACGATTGTGTCGTCGATGACCCCGCCGCGCTCGTTCAGCATGCAGCTGTAGAGCGCCTTGCCGGGCGTCTTGAGCTTCGCCACGTCGTTCGCCAGCAGCTGCTGCAGCAACGCGCGCACGCGCGCGCCGCGCAGGTCCACGACACACATGTGCGACACGTCGAACACGCCGGCCGCGCGGCGCACCGCGTGGTGCTCGCCGATCTGCGAGCTGTACTGTACCGGCATGTCCCAGCCACCGAAGTCGACGATGCGGGCGCCCAGCTCCTGGTGCAGCTTGAAAAGCGGGGTGTGTCTTCCCACAGATCCTCCAAACAAAAAAGGCGGCAGGCGCCACGCCTTCGTGCCAAGGCGCCTGCCGCCCTTCTGTCCTGTGACCTGAGAGATCAGGCGCTCGGTAAGCGCCGCTCCCCTTCGGTGGGTGGAAACAATGCGAATCCACCGCTCTCCAGAAGCCCCGCGGAAGCGTGCAGGTCCGCCGTCTGCCGTTCTTGTGCCTGAGCGTTTCCGGGCGGAATTTGCGCCTTCGGCGTTCCGGCTCGCGCCGGACTCTCTCCGAACAGACTGATTCGGGCTTGCGTATGATAGCACCGCACCCCCATGAGCATCACCCGTCGTTCTTCCGTGCAGGTGTCCATCGGCGCCATCCGCGTCGGCGGCGGCGCGCCCATAGTGGTTCAGTCGATGACCAATACCGACACCGCGGATGCCGAGGGCACGGCCCGGCAGGTGCAGGCCCTGGTGAGCGCAGGCTCCGAGCTGGTGCGCATCACGGTTAACACCAGCGAAGCCGCCGCGGCGGTCGCGCCCATCCGCGAGCGGCTCGAGCGCGCCGGCGTCGGCGTGCCGCTGATCGGTGACTTCCACTTCAACGGCCACAAGCTTCTGCGCGAGCACCCGGACTGCGCCGCCGCGCTTGCCAAATACCGCATCAACCCGGGCAACGTCGGGCGGGGAGCCAAGCGCGACCCGCAGTTCGCGGAAATGATCGAGGCCGCCTGCCGTTATGACAAGCCGGTGCGCATCGGCGTGAACTGGGGAAGTCTGGATACCGACCTGTTGACGCGGCTGATGGACGAAAACTCCGCGCGCCCGAAGCCGCTGACGGCGCAGGAAGTCACGCGCAACGCCGTGGCGCTGTCGGCGCTCGGCAGCGCCCGGCGCGCCGAGGAGCTGGGCCTGGCGCACGACCGCATCATTCTCTCGGCCAAGGTGAGCGGCGTGCAGGACCTGATCGCCATCTACCGCGAGCTTGCGGGGCGCTGCGACTACCCGCTGCACCTGGGTCTCACCGAGGCCGGCATGGGTTCCAAGGGCATCGTGGCGTCCACCGCGGGCATGGCGGTGCTGCTGCAGGAAGGCATCGGCGACACCATCCGCGTGTCCCTGACACCCGACCCTGGCGGGGACCGCACTCAGGAAGTCGTCGTGGCGCAGGAGATCCTGCAGACCATGGGGCTGCGCGCGTTCGCGCCGCTGGTCGTGGCGTGTCCGGGCTGCGGCCGTACCACCAGCAGCTTCTTCCAGGAGCTTGCCGCACGCATCCAGTCGCACATCCGCTCGCGCATGCCACACTGGCGGCGCGAGTACGCCGGGGTCGAGGACATGACGGTCGCCGTGATGGGCTGCGTGGTGAACGGGCCGGGCGAGAGCAAACATGCCAACATCGGCATCAGTCTGCCAGGCACCGGCGAGCGCCCGGTGGCGCCGGTGTACGAGGACGGCGAGAAGACCGTCACCCTCAAGGGCGAGCGCATCGCCGAAGAGTTCCAGGAAATCGTCGAACAGTACGTGGCGCGCCGCTATGCGCGCTCGGGTGAGGCATGAGCGAACTCGCCGCGCGCAAATGCAAGCCCTGCGAGGGCGGAACCGCGCCGCTGACGCACACCCAGGCACAGCAGCTGCTCGGGCAGCTCTCCAGCGCGTGGGTACTGACTGAAAACGCGCACGCCATCCGGCGCGAGTTCGGTTTCAGGGACTTCTACCGCACCATGAGTTTCGTCAACGCGCTGGCGCATATCGCCAACATCGAGGATCACCACCCGGACCTCGAGGTCGGCTACAACTACTGCCGCGTCATCTTCACCACGCACGCGATCCGCGGGCTGTCGGAGAACGACTTCGTGTGCGCCGCCAAGGTGGACCTGATCCCGATTGTTTAATTGGCTGCAAGTTAGCGCTGCCACAGGCTGCGTCGCTGCGCAATCCATTGGTCCAGCAAGCGAAGAGCCTGGGGTTCGAGGGTTGCGACTAAGCCCAACCGACGTCGGGGCTATCCGATCTGGATTTCAGGAGGGACCTCTGGGTTCATCAGTGACGCGCCACCGTCCACATAAATCACCTGTCCCGTGATCCAGCGAGCCTTGTCTGAACAGAAGAGCGCGACGACATTCCCGATGTCCTCGGGCGTCCCAAGGCGGCCCATCGGAGTCCACCCACTGGCGTGCCAATTCCGGATAAGGTCTTGCGCTTGTTCCGGCAACGTGTTCAGAACGCTGTCCTCTGTCCATCCGGGGCTGAGCGCATTCACTGTGATACCGCGCTTCGCGACTGCGACGGCGAAGTATCGGACCAGTGACTCCATAGCCGCCTTTGCTGAACCCATACCGACCCACGGCTGCAACCCCCCGGTGCGGCTTCCCTCGGCGTAGGTGATCGCGAAGATTCTACCTCCGTCACCCATGAGCGGCAGCGCTTCTCTCACCCCGACGAGGAAGGCTTTGGCCTGTGAATCAAAGGCCGCGTCCCATTGCTTCAGTGTGATCTCCAGAGGCGGCCGGAAGAACTCGGGCACCTCGGGCCGTGCGTTACTAACGAAGACGTCGAGTTTGCCGAACTCCGCTTTCAGCTTGCCGAACATTGCGGTGATCTGTGCCGGATCCGTGACATCGGCCTGCACCAGGACACCGTCCGCGCCGCGTTCGCGGACCTGTGCGAGCGTATCTCTCGCGGCAGACTCGTTCCGGTAGTAGTGAATCGCAATTTTGACGCTGTCCGCTGCCAACGCCAGTGCAATTCCTCTTCCGATGCCACGTGAACTGCCAGTGATCAGTGCGTGTCTTTTGCCTTGCGCCATAGATCCTCCTCGTCTGCGCGGGTCTAACTATAGATCGGCGCATAGTCAAGTGACCGCTTAACTATATGCCGACTGACTTAGTGAACTCCGCCCGCCAGCGCGCCGCCTGCGGCAGCTCCCCGCTCATCCCCAGCGCGCGGCGGACGAAGAAGCGCCGCAGCTCCTGACTGCGATTCACCCACGACAGGCCGCGCTGCGCCACACGCGCGAGGGGGCCGGAACCGTGGGCGAGCAGACGATCGAACGCGTCGATGGCGGTGCTCATGAGCGCGACCTCGCTCTTGCGCCAGCGCTCGTAGGCGCGCAACACGCTGAGCGCCCCGGGGTCCTCGCGTTCGCCCGCGGCCGCCAGCACCAGCTGCGCCAGCGCCGCGGCGTCCATGAGCCCCAGATTCACTCCCTGTCCGGCCAGCGGATGCACCACGTGGGCCGCATCGCCCACCAGGGCCACGCGCTGCCCCACGAAGCGTTGCGCAGCGAGGCGGCGCAGGGGGAAGGACGTGCGCTCGCTCACCAGCCGCGTAGTGCCGAGCGCAAGATCCGAGGCGCGATCCAGTTGCTGTGCGAACCCGCTCGCGCTGGCGCCCACGAGCCCCGCAGCCAGATTGTCGTCTGCAGACCACACGATCGAGCTCGTTCCATCGGCCAGTGGCAGCAGCGCGAGCGTGCCGTCTCTCATGAAGCGCTGCCACGCGGTCGCCTGGTGGGAGCGGGCGGTCGCCACGCTCGCGACGATCGCGGTCTGGCGGTAGTCGGAAACCTCGGCGGTGAGGCCTGCCGCCCGGCGCACCGTGGATTGCGCGCCGTCCGCTCCCACCACCAGCCGTGCGCTCAGCACCCGGCCGTTGGTGGTGAGGTTCACGCCGGCGTCCGTGATCTCGAGGGCGCTCAGTTGCCCGCGCTCGAGGTGTCCGCCAGCCCGCGTAAACGCCTCGAGCAGCGCGCCCTGCAGCAGGCGATTCTCGACGATGTAGCCCAGGTTGGGCTCGCCCACGTCCGCGGCATCGAATACCAGCACCGCCTCGCTGTCCGGTGCCACGCTCTCATGCCAGATGCGCATGCGCTCGTAGGCCGAGAGGCGCGGCCCGGCGATACCCTGCCAGGCGCCCGCGCTGCGCAGCAGGTGCTCGCTGGCGCGCGACAGTGCGACGACACGCGCCTCGAGCGCGGCATCGGCGGGGAGCGGTGCGGGCGGACGCGGCTCGAGCACCGCAATCGACAGCGCGCGGGCGCCGCAGGCGCCACCGGCAAGCAACGCGCCGAGACACGCGCCCACCGGGCCGCCGCCGACCACGAGAACGTCAAACATGGCGCACCGGCAAGCCACGCGCGAGCCGCGGCGCCGGGCCGCCGAACCCGAGACTGACGCGTGCGAGTGCGCTCTTGGCAGGTGGCGCGAGGTCGAACATCAGTAAACCGAGATTGCGCAGCCAGCCCACCCCGGGGCGCGAATCGGCGAACAGCTTCACCAGACCGTCCGTGAAGCGCACCACACCCTCGCGATCGCGCGCGCGCCACTCCGCGAAACGGCGCAGCAGCGCGGCCGAGCCCACATCGCCTGCGGTGTTGGCGAGCACTTCCGCCAGCATGGCGGCATCGCGCAGCCCGAGATTGAATCCCTGGCCCGCGACCGGGTGCAGCGCCTGGGCGGCGTTACCGATCAGAACCGTGCGCGTCGCCACCGTCGCGCGCGCACGTGTGAGCTTCAACGGATACGAGCCGCGCCGGCCGGCACGCACGAAGCGCCCGGCGCGCCAGCCGAACTGCGCCTGCAGCCGCGACAGGTAGCCGGCGTCATCGAGCGCCAGCAGTTCGCTCGCGTGCTGCGGCCGGCAGGCCCAGATCACGCCCACCGTGCCGTCGTGCAGCGGCAGCACGGCGAGCGCCCCGGTGCCCGTGAAGCGCTCGTAGGCGATGCCCCGGTGCGCTCGATCCGTCGCCACGGTGGCGACCACCGCCACCTGATCGTAGTCCTCCACGGCCGCTTCGATGCCGGCGAGCGCGCGGATCTGCGAGTGCGCACCGTCCGCGGCGACCAGCAGGCGCGCCGCGACCGGCTCGCGCTCTGCGGCTGCGCTCACCACTGTGAAGCGCACGGCGTCTGCGGTGACCGCGACGTCCTGTGCCCGGGCCGGGACGCGCAGCACCAGGCCCGGGCTTGCGGCGAGCTTGTCCCACAGCGCCGCGCCGACCCTGCGGTTGGCGACGACGTAACCGAAGGCTTCGATCCCGTGCTCGGCGGCGTTGAGGCGCGCGAATCCGAATCGCCCCGCCTCCGAGACGTGGATGGCGCGGATGGGCGCGGCCCCGGGCGCAATCGCGTCCCAGCACTCAAGGCCCTCGAAGATGCGGCGGCTGGCGTTGCCGAGCGCCGTGGTGCGCTCATCGAAGCTCGGCTGCTCAGCCGCGCCGAAGCGGGAGCTCTCCACCAGCAACAGCCGCACGCCCGTGCCGGCGAGGCCGACGGCGAGACTCGCACCGACCATGCCTCCCCCGACGATGGCCACGTCGACTTCGAGGGGCTTCGCGACAGCTGCTGGACGGGTCATGCGCCTGCGCCCCGCGCCATGAGTGCCTCGATCTGATCGGCGTCCTTGGGCGCTCGCGCGGTGAGCACTTCCGCTGCGCGCCGCGTCACCACCACGTCATCTTCGATGCGGATGCCGATATTGCGGAAGCGCCTGGGAACGCCGCGCGCACCGGCGGGGAGATAGATCCCCGGCTCGATGGTCATCACCATGCCCGGCTCGAGCACCCGCCACTCATCGCCCACCTTGTAGTCGCCGACGTCATGCACGTCGAGGCCGAGCCAGTGACCCGTGCGGTGCATGAAGAAGCGCCGGTAGGCGCCACTGCGAATGAGAGCGGCGACCCGACCCTTGAGGAGTCTGAGCTTCACCAGGCCCTGGGTGATCACTCGCACCGCCGCCTCATGCGGCTCGTTCCAGTGGTTGCCGGGCCGCACGCGCTCGATCGCCGCCCGGTTCGCTTCCAGCACCACTTCGTAGACCGCGCGCTGCTCGGGGGTGAAGCGACCGTTGACCGGGAAGGTGCGGGTGATGTCGGAGGCATAGCACTCCAGCTCGCAACCTGCATCCACCAGCAACAGGTCGCCGTCGGCGAGCGGCTGGTTGTTCTCCCGGTAGTGAAGGATGCAGCTGTTACGGCCGCCGCCCACGATCGGGTGGTAGGCGGTGTCGGCATTGTGGCGCCGGAATTCGTGCAGCAGCTCGGCCATCACCTGGTACTCGGTGGCTCCCGGGCGGCAGAAGCGCATCGCCCGCTGGTGCGCCTGGGCGGCGATGTGCGCCGAGGCGCGCAGCAGCGCGAGCTCGCGCCGCGACTTGTAGAGCCGCATGTCGTGCAGCACGTGATCCAGCGCCACGAACTCCTGCGGCGGGTGGCGACCGTTGCGCGCCTGGGTGCGCAGACCATTGACCCACCCGACCACGCGCTGGTCGAAGTCCGCGTATGCCCCCATGGTGTAGAACACGCTGGTGCGGTTCTCGAGCAACCCGGGCAGGATCTCGTCGATATCGGTGATGGGAAAGGCGTCGTCCGCCGCGTAGTCACGCGCGGCGCCCGCGGGGCCCGCGCGGCGCCCGTCCCAGGTTTCGCGGCTCGGATCGCGCTCGCGCACAAACAGGATGTACTCGGCGTGCGGACGGCCGGGCGCGAGCACCGCCACCGCTTCAGGCTCGCCGAAGCCCGTGAGGTAGTGAAAGTCGCTGTCCTGGCGGTACGGATACTCGACGTCGCTGTTCCGGTGCCGCACCGGGGCTGCGGGCAGCACGGCGATGGAGTCACGTCCCATCAGGCGCATCAACTGGCGGCGGCGGCGTGCAAACTCGTCTCTCGCCATGAGCCGCGCCCTTCAGTGCAGGGGAGCCGCGGACGGCGCCGGCGTCCGGCGGGCGGCGGCCAGCTCCTCGAACAGCAGCTGTACGCCCACCCGCACGAATTCCACCAGCTCCGCGTAGGCGCTCTCGTTAGACTCCTCTCCCTGCCGGGCGTCGACGTCGGCGCGCGCGATCTCGGCGAAGTCGCGCACGATCTCACCAACCTCCCCCGGGAGTCCGCCGGCGTCGGGGATGGCACCGGCGCCCAGGCCGTAGAGAAATCCCTGGCACCACTCGGCCAACGCCGCGGTGCGCGCATCGATCGATTGCCCGTCCTCGGGCAGCAGGAGTTCGAACTCCATGTCAGGCTGCAGCAGGGCGTCTGCAGTCGCCGCATACAGCGCGTGCAGGCTGGCCGCCGCGGCAGGCTCCGCGCGCCCCTCGGGCAGGATCTCGCGCAGCCAGTCCTCGAAGCGGTAGCCGCCCGCGCCACACAGGCAACCGGCAAGCGTGCCGTGCGCCTCGGCCGCGTCGGCGTGCGAGCGTACCTGCGCCAGCAGTTGCTGGATGTGGGTGTAGTCGGGCTGATTCATGCGCGGGGCTCATTATAATTGACCGTACGAAGAGCGCGGCTCTATAGTCCCGGCATGAGCGAGACGACAAGAACACAACTCGATCTCGAGCTGACCCGGCTCACCAAACGCATCGAAGAACTGATCACGATCCTCGAGCGCCTGAAGGAAGAGAATCGCGCGCTGCGGGCGCGGCACGAGTCGCTCGCCGGCGAGCGCGCCGCGCTCATGCACAAGAACGAGCAGGTGCGCACGCGCGTGGAGGCCATGATCGGCCGCCTGAAGACCCTGGAGCACGGCGCATGACCCACCAGGACCAGGCGCGGGTGAGTGTCCGCATCATGGAGAAGGAATACGTGGTCGGCTGTCCCTACGAGGAGCGTTCGGCGCTGCTGGATGCGGCCGAGTTCCTCAACGAGCGCATGCGCGAGATCCGCGACAGCGGCAAGGTTGTGGGCCTCGACCGCATCGCCGTCATGGCCGCGCTCAATCTGGCGCACGAGTTCCTGCGGGTGAAGGATCGCGAGTCACGCATTGACAGCGGCGTGGGCGTCCGGGTGCGCGCGCTGCGCGAGCGCGTCGAAGGCGCGCTTGGCAAGGGTCAGCAACTCGAGCTGTGACGCAGGCCGCGACCCGCAGCTTGGCTTAGGCGCGCCACGCATCCTTGGTGTACAGTGATCGTGGCGTCGCCTGCGGTGTTCGACAAGCGGACCGGGTTACCTCGGACCCTAATTGAAACACCCTCGGGACTTCCGGCTTGCGCGCATCGCTGTGCAAGTCCGCCTTCGAGCGGAAAGCCTTACGTGCCGCAGCCTGTCCCACTTGTTGCTCTGGTTCGAGAGCAACGGTCCACACCGGCACTTGCGGGTGGCGCTACCTGAATCCTCATCCGGCATCGCCCGCAGGCAACTGCGGGCGAGCCTCATTGCCCGGCGCCGCAGCGTGCCGGCGCGCGAGCGCCAGCGCGCCTCGCTCCTGGTGGCGCACAACGTCGACCGGGCGCTGCAGCTGCGCTCGCACTGGCGTATCGCGGTGTATGCCGCCCTGCCCGATGAGCTCGACAGCGCGCCGCTCATCGCGCTGGCACGGGAGCGCGGCTGCCGCCTCTACCTGCCGCGCATCGACCGGCGGCGCGCTTCGCGCGCCATGCAGTTCGTCGAGATGCGCGGCCCGCTGCGGCGTAACCGCCTGGGGATTGCCGAGCCTGAAGCGGCGGCCACGATCGGCGCGCGCTGGCTGGACGTGGTGTTCCTGCCGCTGGTGGGGTTCGATCGTTGCGGCCTGCGCCTGGGCACCGGCGGCGGGTACTATGACCGCGCCTTCGCGTTCCGGCGCTGGCGCAGCGCCTGGCACGGGCCGCGCCTGGTGGGCCTCGCCTATGCCTTCCAGCAGCTCGAGCACATCACGGCCGCGGCCCACGACGTGCCGATGGATGTGGTGGTGACCGAAGAGGGGATCATCCGATGCGCTACTGGCTGATGAAAACCGAGCCCGGCACCTTCGGCCTCGAGCATCTCGCCGCCGCCCCGCGCAGCACCAGCGCGTGGGACGGGGTGCGCAACTTTCAGGCGCGCAACATGCTGCGGGATGAGGTGCGCCGGGGCGATGAGGCGTTTCTCTACCATTCCAGCTGCGCGGTGCCGGGCATCGTCGCCGTCATGCAGATCGTGAAGCAGGGCTACCCCGACCCCACCGCCTTCGATCGCAAGCACCACCACTACGATCCCGACAGCGACCCCGCGAATCCGCGCTGGTTCATGGTGGACGTGCAGTTGAAGCGCCGCCTCGCGCGCACCATCGCGCTCGAAGAACTGCGAGCGCATGCCGGCAAGGAGCTCAAGGGTATGGTGCTGTTGCGCCCGGGCAATCGACTGTCGATCACGCCGGTGGAAGCCGCGCACTGGAAGTTCATCCTCTCGCTCGAGTGACTCGCGAGAGCGGTGCTGCGCGCCGTGCGCGAGTCCTCATGCGCGCTCGCCTTAGCACACTTCACCGTGTGCTCGCTTGTAATTTCGATTCGCGTGTATATACTCGGGCCCCGGACTAACCCGTCAATTGGAGAGCCAACATGGCGAAGGCAAAGAAGAAGGCCAAGAAGAAAGCTGCTAAGAAGAAATAGGCCTTAACTCGGCGGTCGCGAAAGTGGCCGCCGAGTCGTATTAGAAGACTGTGCCCGCTGCTGACGCGGGCACAGTCGTTTCTGGAAGTCACCGGCGCGCGGGGTGGCGATGGATGCTAAGGCAAACAAGCGGCGCGCGGCGCTGGCGGCGCTGGAACTGGTGCCCAGCGGCGTCACGATCGGCGTCGGCACCGGCTCCACGGTGAACCTGTTCATCGAGGCCCTCGCCGCCAATCCCGCTCGTGTGCGCAGCGCCGTGTCGAGCTCACAGGCAAGCAGTGCACGGCTGCGCGCCGCAGGCGTCGCGGTCGTCGATCTGAACGAGCTCAGCGAGCTGGCCCTCTACGTCGACGGCGCCGATGAGGCGACTGCCGCCCGGCATCTGGTCAAGGGCGGCGGCGGCGCCCTTACCTGCGAGAAGATCCTCGCCGCGGCCGCGCGGCGCTTCGTGTGCATCATCGACGACACGAAGATGGTCACCACACTCGGCCGCTTCCCGCTGCCGATCGAGGTCATTCCCATGGCCCGCGCGCTGGTCGCCCGGCAGCTCGCCGCGCGTGGCGGCCGGCCGCTGTGGCGCCAGGGATTCATCACCGACAACGGCAACCACATCCTCGACGTGCACGATCTCAGCATCTCCGATCCGGTCGCGCTCGAGCGTGAGCTCAACCAGATCGCGGGCGTGGTGACCGTCGGACTGTTCGCGGCCCGCCCCGCAGACGTGCTGCTCGTCGGCACCGCACACGGCGTGCAGACCCGCTAGTACGCCTGCGGCGCGCGCCCGCGCTGGGCATGCGCAGGCCGCCGCTGGGGTCCCCCGCAGCCCCGGAGCGCCCTTTTGCCCGATCGCGGCGAACCCTCATGCAAGCTTCACGAGGACTTCACGAGGCTTCAGGCCACCTTCATGCGAGCTGGCCCGGCCGCGCATACCTTGCCTGCGGTCCTTGAATACCCAACCTGGAGAACCGCAATGAATATCGTCAAGTCGATTCACCGTTCATCGTTCTGGTCCGCAGTACTCACGTCGACCACCTGTCTCCTTGGCGCCACCCAGGCGCCGGCGGCAGACCCGAGTGGTGTGCGCAGCGAGACGGTCAGCTACCGCGACCTGAACCTGTCGACCATCGAAGGCGCGACCGCCCTGTATCTGCGCATCAAGCACGCCGCCAACCACGTCTGCGACGAGCCCGAAGCCGGCGTGGCGCAGTATCAGCAGTGGAGGAGCTGCTACCGGGCCGCGATCGCCGGTGCGGTCGCCAAGGTCAACAGCCCGTTGCTCACCGCGGTGCATGGCGGCAAGAAGGAGTCCAGCGTAACGGCCATGAACAGCAAGTGAGGGTTGAACGCGCACCCACCCGGCCCGTCGGGCCGGGTGGGTGCGGCGGCTGGCCGGCAGCGCGCCGTGGCGCGTTCCGGCGTAAGATCGGGCGGACGAACCCGCGCAGTACGTCCCCCACCCGGAGAATGGCGCCGGGTATGGAAAACAACACACCAGCCGCGACAAGCCCGGCGACGCGGTACCAGGTCGACGATCTGATCATTGATCTCGGCCAGCAGCGCGTTACACGCGCCGGAAACGACATTCCCCTGCCGCACCTCTCGTTCGAGCTGCTGGTCACCCTCGCACGCGCCGCCCCCGACCTGGTTACCTTCGATCAGCTCACCGAACGCGTGTGGACGGGCCTGGTCATTACACCCGAGACCATCAGCCAGCGCGTGAAGCTGGTGCGTGACGCTCTGGGCGATGACCCGCATGCGCCGCGCTACATCGCCGGCGTGCGTGGCCGCGGCTATCGCATGGTGGCCACCGTCAGGCCGCTGGCGGACCGGCGCCGTTCATCGCCCGCGGAGGGGCCGGATGCGCCCATCGAGGCGGCCGGCGCTGCCGCCAGACCGCCGGTGCTCGGGTGGCTGGGCGGGATATTGGCCGTAGCGCTGCTGCTTGCTGCGCCATGGGCCATCAGCCGTTACCTGCGTGGCCCGGCGCCTGCCGAGCCCTCCCCCGGCGCACCCGGATCGGTGGTCGTGCAGCCGCCCCGGACCATTGCCGTGCTGCCCCTCATCGACATGAGCCCGGCGGGTGGCAATGCGTATCTCGGCGACGGACTCGCGCAGGAGTTGTCCGCGAGGCTGGCGCGCATCCGCGGACTGCGCGTCGCCGCGCGCACCTCGGCGTTTGCATTCAAAGACCGGCGCGCCGACGTACACACCATCGCCCAGACGCTCGGGGTGCGCCACATACTCGAGGGCAGCGTGCGCCGCGAAGGCGATCACCTGCGCGTAACGGCCCAGCTGATCGACGCCGGTTCCGGCTACAACGTCTGGTCGCAGACCTACGATCGCACCTGGCAGGACCTGCTGGCGATCGAAGACGATCTGGCGCGCTCCATCATCGGCACGCTGCAGGTCGTGTTATCGAGCGAGCTCGCGCAACGGGTCGCCCAGCCTCCGACTACCCAATTGGCGGCGTTCGACCTGTATCTCGCCGGGCTCGCGCAGCTGCACGGACCGGCCGGCGTCGCGCAGCTCGAGGAGGCCGGCGAGAGCTTTCACCAGGCGCTCGCACAGGATCCGAAGTTTGCGCTGGCGTACGCCGGGCTGTGCCAGCGCTACGCCATGGGTTACGACCAGACACGCGATGCCGCGCTCGTGACCCAGGCCGAAGCAGCCTGCGGACAGGCGCTGAAGCTCGATGATTCGCTGCGGGAGGTCTCCGCCGCCCTCGGCCATCTGTACCTGGTCAGTGGACGCAACCTCCAGGCGCAGGCGGTCTTTCGCAGCGCGATCGGCGCCGACCCGGGCGATGCCGACGGTTACGTGGGCCTGGGTGAAGCCTACGACGGGCAGCAGCGCATCGCCGAGGCTGAGCATTCCTACCGCCAGGCGGTCGCCGTCGAGCCGACCTACTGGGCCGCACAGACGGCGCTCGGCAATTTCCTGTTTCGGCACGGCCGCTCCGGCGCGGCGGCGGCGACCTATCGGCGCGTCACCGAACTCATTCCCGCCAGTCCGCTGGCCTTCAACAACCTGGGGGCCGCGCTCGAGATGAACGGTGACTTCCAGGGAGCGGCGACGGCGTTCGAGCGCTCGCTGGCGCTGGAGCCGACGCGCAGCGCGTACTCCAACTCCGGCACCGTGTATTACTTTCTCGGGCGTTACGCCGACGCGGCGCGCATGTTCTCGCGCGCCACCGAGATCGCCGGCGAGGATCACCGCGTGTGGGGCAACCTGGCGGACGCACTCTGGCAGACCGACGCCGGCCGCGCCCAGGCGCAGAGCGACTACCGCCGCGCCATTGCGCTCGCGCAACGCAGCCTCGAGGTGAACCCCAAAGACGCGGTGACCTGGATGCAGCTCGCCTACTACAGCGCCCGCGTCGCGGACAGCGATCGCGCCCAGCGCTACGCCGAGCGCGCGCTGGCGCTCGGCTCCGAGGACGTGTTCGTGCACTACTACGCCGCACTCATCGCGCTCGAACGGCACGACTCCGCCGCCGCGATCGCTGCCCTGAGCCGTGCACTGCAACTTGGATACCCCGCGCAGCTGGTGCGCGCGGCGCCTGATTTCGAGAGCCTGCGCAGCGACGCGCGCTTCCGGCAACTCCTCGCGCAGGCAGAGCAATCACGCTCCGGATTAATCAGATGACACATGGCTCTGGAGGGCGCGAACATGACCAGGATCAACATCGGTATCGACAACAACGGCGTAGTCTGCAGCCCGAATGGCGGACACTTTCGCGGCGGCGAGGGTGCCCAGATCGTGTGGGAGAGTCCACACAACCCGTTCACGCTGCACTTCGCTCTGGTAAGCGGGAAGGGGCACCCGAGCTGGCCGTTCAAGGGGAGTCCGCAACCGGTGTTTCAAAGGACAAAGCCCTTCGAGGGAACCTTGGCGGAATGCCAGGACGAGAATCATCCGCCGGCCTACAAGTACACGGTAGTGGTCGACGGCTATGTACCGCTCGACCCAATCATCATCGTGGACAAGTGACCGCTGCGGCTCCCGGCCTGGAAATGGAAAGGGCCCGTCAGAGCGACGGGCCCTTCTGATTGGCTGGGGGACTAGGATTGCTCGGCGCTGCGCGCCTCGGGCCCTGCGGGCCCCGACAGCTTCGCTCACGCGAAGCCGTCGTCCAACCACGCTCGCAGACTCGCGCGGTTGTCGAACCTTCGGTTCTCATCCTAGTCCGCTGCGGCTCCCGGCCTGGAAATGGAAAGGGCCCGTCAGAGCGACGGGCCCTTCTGATTGGCTGGGGGACTAGGATTCGAACCTAGGTAAACGGAGTCAGAGTCCGTTGTCCTACCACTAGACGATCCCCCAGGGGCGGGATACAAAATCGAGCGGGCGAGCACGGAGCTGCGTGCTCCGCTTGAGCCCCCGCGCTTAACGCTTCGAGTACTGCGGCCCGCGGCGGGCCTTGCGGCGTCCGACCTTCTTGCGCTCGACTTCACGCGCATCGCGCGTCACGAAGCCCGCATCGCGCAGCGGCTTGCGCAGGCTCTCATCGTACTCGATCAGCGCGCGGGTGATGCCGTGACGGATCGCGCCCGCCTGACCGGTGATGCCGCCGCCGTCGACCTTGACGGCGATATCGAAGCTGCTGACGAGCTTCACCGCCTCGAGCGGCTGGCGCACGATCATGCGGCCGGTCTCGCGGCCGAAGAACTCCTCGAGCGAGCGGGCGTTCACCGTGATACGGCCGCTGCCGGCCTTCAGGTACACGCGCGCCGTCGCGGTCTTGCGACGGCCGGTACCGTAGTGATTGTGCTGAGTCGCTGGCATGTACGGTCCTATTGAATCTCGAGCGGCTTCGGCTGCTGCGCCTTGTGGGGATGCTCGCCGCCTGCAAACACATGCAGCTTCCTGAACATGCGCCGCCCGAGCGGGTTCTTCGGCAGCATGCCCTTGACCGCGAACTCGATCACGCGCTCGGGGTGCTCGCTGAGAAGTTTCTCGAGAGCGATCGACTTGATGCCGCCGATATGGCCGGTATGGTGGTAGTAGATCTTGTCGGAGAGCTTGCGTCCGGTGACACGGATCTTCTGGGCATTTACCACCACGATGTGGTCGCCCATGTCCACGTGCGGGCTGTAATCAGCCTTGTGCTTGCCCTTGAGGCGATGGGCGATCTGCGAGGCCAGCCGCCCGAGCGTCTTGTCGCTGGCGTCGACGACGAACCAATCGCCCCGGACGGTACCGGGCCTGGCAAATACGGTCTTCATAGGTCAACCCTGGCCGGGGCCGAAAAAAGGCGGGGAAGTGTACTCAAGCAGGTGCGCCAATGCAAAGGCGCCGGGCAGCGCCCCTGAGGGGGTCCTGCGGCACCCCGCCGGGGGATTGCCCGTCCTGAATGCCTCTATAATAGAGGACTTAGATATGGAGTCCGGTCGCCTTCTCGACTCTGCCATCGCCGCCCTGGACCGTGGACTGCGCTCCGTCTTTGCGCCGGCCAGGTCATCGCGGCCGGTCCCGGGCGGGTCGGACCCGGCGCCCGACCCCCTGCCGGCTGCTGAACGGCGTGCCAGCGCGGCGCTCATGCGCGTCAACCACGCCGGTGAGCTCGCCGCGCAGGCGCTCTATCACGGTCAGGCCTTCCTCGCCCGCTCTGCGGCGACGCGCGACACGCTGATGGCCGCAGCGCGCTCCGAATCCGATCACCTCGCGTGGTGTGAGACGCGCCTGAAGGAGCTCGGCGCGCGGCCGAGTCTCCTCAATCCGCTCTGGTACGCCGGATCCTTCGCCATCGGCGCCGCCGCCGCGCTGCTGGGGGATCGCGCCAGCCTGGGGTTCGTGGCCGAGACCGAGCGTCAGGTCGAGGGGCACCTCGAGGATCACCTCGACAGACTCCCGGCAAGCGACACTCGCAGCCGTGCGATACTTGAGACCATGAGGGCGGAGGAGATCGCGCATGGCGCGGCGGCCGCGGCGGCCGGCGGCGCCCCTCTGCCCGCACCGGTGTGCGCGCTCATGCGGCACATGGCCCGTGTCATGACGGGCACTGCCTACTGGGTTTGATAAGTCCTGAAGGTCGTATATCTCCCCGGAGCCGGTATGGAAGAGAACATCAAGCCCTTAAGCGAGATTCCCGCGATCAACCGGTTCCTGAGTTACTGCCGCATCCGAGCGGTCCCCTCCAAGACCGTCGTCATTCACGCCGGCGACCTGCCGGACGTCCTCTACTACATCATCAGCGGTTCGGTGGAAGTGATGATCGAGGACGAGGAAGGCAACGAAATGGTGCTGGCCTACCTCAACCGCGGGCAGTTCTTCGGCGAGATGGGACTGTTCTACGAGCAGCCCACGCGCAGCGCCTGGGTCCGCACACGCAACCAGTGCGAGCTCGCCGAGATGACTTACCCGCGCTTCCGGCAGATTGCCGCGGAGAGCCCCGGGCTGGTGTTTGAGCTCGCCACACAACTGGCCACGCGCCTCGACCGCACCAACCGCAAGCTGGGCGATCTGGCCTTCGTCGATGTCACCGGCCGCGTGGCTCACGCCATCATGGATCTGTGTGGCGAGCCGGACGCCATGACGCACCCGGAAGGCATGCAGATCAAGGTCAGCCGTCAGGAGCTCTCGCGCCTGGTCGGCTGCTCGCGGGAGATGGCGGGCCGTGTGCTCAAGGTGCTGGAGGAGCAGGGCCTGTTGCGCGCCACCGGCAAGACCATCGTGGTCTTCAACGCCCGGCCGAAGATGAAGACCCGCCCGGTCATCGTACCCGCGAAACCGGCCGCAGCCGCCGCCACCAAGCCCAGCAGCCAGGTCGACCTCGACGACGATGATGATGATGATGACGAGGACGAGGACCCGTAGCGCGAAACCCGCGGCTCATCCCCGGCGCCCCACCCCGGCCGCCGCGCCTGAGCGGCCAGCGCCTCAAATGGCGCTCTGGCGCCGCATCTCCCGGATGGTCTGAGCGTAGTCGCGACTGCCGAAAATCGCCGATCCGGCGACGAACGTGTCCGCTCCGGCCTGTGCCGCGGAACGGATGTTATCGGTCTTGATCCCGCCATCGACCTCGAGACGCACCGCGCGGTCCGCCCGGTCGATGCGGGCACGCGCATCAGAGAGTTTGCGCAAGGTGGTCGGAATGAACTGCTGACCACCAAAGCCGGGATTCACCGACATGATGAGCACCATGTCGAGCAGCTCGAGGGTGTAGTCGAGGTAGTCGAGCGGCGTGGCGGGATTGAACACCAGTCCCGGCCGGCAGCCGTGCTCGCGGATCAGGGCGATGGTGCGATCGATGTGCTCGGAGGCTTCCGGGTGAAAGGTGATGAACGTGGCGCCGGCGGCAGCGAAGTCCGGGACGATGCGATCGACCGGGCGGACCATCAGGTGCACGTCGATCGGCGCCTTGACGCCGTGCCTGCGCAGCGCCTCGCACACCATCGGACCGATGGTGAGGTTCGGCACGTAATGGTTGTCCATCACGTCGAAGTGAATGAGGTCGGCACCGGCGGCGAGCACCGCATCGACCTCCGCTCCGAGCCGGGCAAAATCGGCGGAGAGAATCGACGGGGCGATCCACACGGGCTGCATGGCCACAGTCTAACCCATGGCGTTCGGCCACCGCCGTAGTGCGACCGCCGTGGTGCCCGCCCCTCAGCCTGTCAGGCGCGCGAGCGCTTCGCGGTACTTGTCGCTGGTGCGCGCGATGATCTCGGGTGGCAGTTTCGGGCCCGGCGCCTGCTTGTTCCAGTCGAGGGTCTCGAGGTAGTCGCGTACGAACTGCTTGTCGAAGCTCGGCGGGCTCACGCCCGCGCGATAGCTGTCCGCGGGCCAGAAGCGCGAGGAGTCCGGCGTCAGCACCTCGTCGATGAGCGTGAGTCTGCCTTGGCTGTCGAGGCCGAACTCGAACTTGGTGTCGGCGATGATAATGCCGCGGCTGCGGGCGTGCTCGGCCGCGAATTCATACAGTGCGAGCGCGGCGTCGCGTACCGCGGCGGCCAGCTCTGGACCTACGAGCGCCGCGAGTTCCTCGAAACCTATGTTCTCATCGTGAGCGCCGCTCCGCGCCTTGGTCGCCGGCGTGAACAGCGGCTGCGGCAAGCGTCCGGCCAGCTTGAGGCCCTGAGGCAGGGCGATGCCGCACACGCGCCCGCTCGCCTGGTAGTCCTTCCAGCCGGAGCCGATGAGATAGCCGCGCACCACCGCCTCGATGGGCAGCGCCTTGAGGCGCCGCACGATCACCGCCCGCCCGGCCAGCAGCGCGCGTTCGCCGGGGGCCCTGACCACCTCCGCCGGCTCCCGGCCGGTCAGGTGATTCGGCACCAGGTGCCGGGTGCGCGCGAACCAGAAGTTGGAGATGCCGTTCAGCACGCGCCCCTTGTCGGGAATCGGATCAGGGAGAACCACGTCGAAAGCCGACAGCCGGTCGGTGGTCACGATGAGCATCGTGTCGTCGTCGACGGCGTAGATGTCGCGCACCTTGCCCTCGTGGATGCGGGTAAGGCCGGTGAGCTCGGTGCGGTAAACGGCGGGTGCCGGCATGCACTTGGTACTATAGCGGCCCTTTGAGCCTGCGACACGCTTCGGTCCCGACGCGCTCATGAGAATGAAGTGGATCGGCAAACTCACCGGCGGCGTGCTGGGTGCGGCGGCCCTCGGTCCGATCGGGGCCGTGCTCGGCGTGCTGCTCGGGCATCAGTTCGATGAGCACGGCGAGGAGCTGCAGGCGGGGCTGTCCGCGGGCGAGGACGTCGCTGCGATCGGCGAGCGCTTCTTCCGCGCCACCTTCCGTGTCATGGGCTGTCTCGCCAAGGCCGACGGCCGCGTATCGGAGCTGGAAATCTCCGCCGCGCGCGCCGTCATGGGCGACCTGCGCCTCGATGCCCCGCAGGTGCGCGAGGCGATCGCCTGCTTCACCGCCGGCAAGCTCCCCGGATTCGACCTCGGCAGCGAACTCGCCGCTCTCAGGCGCGCCTGCCGCGGCCGGCCCGACCTGCTGCGTGTGTTCCTCGAAATCCAGGTACGCGCAGCGCTCGCCGGCAACGGTCTGGAAGGCCCGGTGCGGCCCCTGGTGGGACGGATCGCCGCCGCGCTGGGCATCTCGCCCGTCGAGCTGGCGCACGTCGAGGCGGTGTTGCGCATCCAGCGCGGCGGCTTTCGCCCCGGTGGGGCGCGCGGCGCCGGCGCCCCGCCGAGCGAGGGCTCGCTCGAGGAGGCCTATCGTGTGCTCGAGACCACCGCGGGCGCGAGCGATGAGCAAGTCGTCAAGGCCTACCGCCGGCAGCTGCACCGCCATCATCCCGACAAGCTCAAGGCCAACGGCTTGCCGGAGTCGATGATGGTGCACGCCAAGCAGCGCACGCAGCAGATCATCGAGGCCTACGAACTGATCCGCGAGCGGCGCGGCATGACTTAGGCGCGCCCCGCCCACTCCTCGATGATCCCCTGGATCGCGCGCACGCCATCGGTCAGCGCCGCAGGCCCCGGCTGCAGGATGAGCGAGGACTTGATCTCGCGCACGTAGCCGTCGCGCACGGCGGGGATGGCGTCCCAGCCGGGCCGCGCAGCGAGGCGCTGCGGCTGGAACTTCTTGCCGCACCACGAGCCGAGCACGATGTCGGGAGCGCGGCGCGGCACTTCCAGCGGATCGGCGATGATGCGATTGCGCCCCAGCGCCTCGCGTGCGAGCTCGGGAAAACACTCCTCGCCGCCGGCGAGTGTCACGAGCTCGGACACCCACTGGATGCCGCTGATCATGGGATCGTCCCATTCCTCGAAATACACGCGCGGACGGCGCGCCAGGCGGGCGGCGCGCACGCGCACCTGCGCCAGTCCCGCGCCCAGCTCATCGGTGAGCGCCTGCGCCTTGCCCCCGCAGCCGATCATGCCGCCGAGCGTGCGGATCATGCGCAGGATGTCCGCGACGCTGCGGTGATTGAAGACATGGACCTCGAGGCCGACACGCACCAGTTCGGCGGCGATGTCGGCCTGCAGGTCGGAGAAGCCGAGCACCAGGTCGGGCTGCAGCGCCACGATGCGGTCGGTACGGGCACTGGTGAAGGCGGAAACGCGCGGCTTCTCGCGGCGCGCGCGTGGCGGGCGCACCGTGAAGCCCGAGATCCCGACGATGCGCCACTCCTCGCCGAGCCGATACAGCGTCTCGGTCGTCTCCTCGGTGAGGCAGACGATCCGTTGTGGAAATCCTGAGACTGCCGTCATGGGGCACCGCACCTCAAGGCGGTGAGCACTGTATCCTTAAGGCATGTGGATGCGCACCTGGGCCTTTCTCGACTGGTGCTTCTTCGGAGCGGCCTCGGTGCGCGCCGGCATGCTCGGAGGCTGTCTGCGTGTGCTGCGCTACCCGTATGCCGTGATGCGCGACCTGGCGCGCGGGGAAATCAACCTGCGCGCCATGAGCCTGGTGTACACGACGCTCCTGTCGCTCATCCCGCTGCTCGCGTTCAGTTTCGCCATACTCAAGATCTTCGGTGGGCGCCGCGATCTGGAGCCGATCGTGTACGAGCTCTTTCGCCCGGTCGGCGGCGCGGCGGCGCAGGAGCTCACCGCGCGCGTGGTGCAGTTCGCCAGCCACGTCAGCAGCGGCGTGGTCGGGTCGGTGGGCCTGGCGCTGCTCGCCTGGACGCTGGTCGGCACCATCAAGAAGGTCGAGGACAGCTTCAACTTCCTGTGGCACGTGGAGCAGCCGCGCAGCTTTGCACGGCGGCTCGCGGAGTACACGAGCCTCCTCATCGCCGGCCCGGTGCTGCTGGTGGGCTTCGTGGGGTTGTCGCACGCGGCGCTCGCGAGCGCGCCGGTGCAGGAGGTGGTGCACCTGCCGCTGCTGCAGCGCCTGCGTGGCACGGGCATCAGCCTGGCGCCCTACGTGATGGTCACGGCGTTTTTCACGGCGCTCTACATGATGATTCCCAACACGCGCGTGCAGTGGCGCGCGGCGCTCATCGGGGCGCTGGTGGGCGGCATCCTGTGGGCCGCCGTCGGCAAGATGTTCACCGCGTTCGTGGTGTACTCCACGCGCCTCACCATCGTGTATGCCGGATTCGCGTTCGTGGTGGCGGCGCTGCTGTGGACGTATTTCGGCTGGCTGATCCTGCTCGCCGGTGCGCAACTGTCGTTCTACGTGCAGAATCCCACGTACCTGCGCCTGGGGCTGCAGCAGCTGCGGCTCTCGAGCGTGGAGCTCGAGCAGCTGGCGCTGAAGCTGATGTACTTCGTCGTGAATCGCCTCGCCACCGAGCTGGGACTGCCCGGCATTGCGGTGGCGCAGATGGCCGCGACGCTCGAACGCGCGGGACTCCTGATCGTCACCGACTACGACGAGCTGATCCCGGCGCGCGACATCGGGCGCATCGGCGTGTACGAGATACTCGACATCGCGCGCAATTACGGCAGCGGCCACGTTGCGCCCCGCAACCTGCCCGTCCCGCCGGTCGACCGGCTGCTGGCCGGTGTCGAGGATGCGCGCCGCCATCGCTGCGGCGAGCTCACGCTGCGCGACCTGGTCGATGAGGCGCCGCGGCCGGCTCTGCAGCTCACTCCCCGGCAATCGTCATCTCGCTGAGCAGCACCGAGCCGGTGCGGATGCCGCCGCGCACGTCACAATCGTCGCCGAGCGCCACGATGTGCCGGTACATGGACCTCAGGTTTCCGGCGATGGTGATCTCGTGCACCGGGTGCACGATGGCGCCGTGCTCCACCCAGAAGCCGCTCGCGCCGCGCGAGTAGTCCCCGGTCACGCCGTTCACGCCCTGTCCCATCAACTCGGTCACCAGGAGCCCGGTGTCCAGGCGCCGCAGGAACTGCGCCGCATCCAGCGCCCCGTCCGCGCTGGTGACGATGAGGTTGTGAATGCCGCCGGCGTTGCCGGTGGTGGTCAGCCCCAGGCGTCGCGCGGAGTAGCTGCCGAGCACGTAGCCCCCCAGCACTCCGTCGCGCACCAACTCGCGATCGCGCGTCGCGGCGCCTTCCTGGTCGAAGGGACTGCTGGCGAGGCCTTTGCGGATATGCGGCCGCTCCTGCATCTGCAGGAACGGCGGGAAGATCTGCTCGCCCGCCGCGTTCAGCAGGAACGAGGACTTGCGGTACTGGCTCGTGCCGCTGACCGCACCGACGAAGTGTCTGAACAGGCCGCGCGCCAGGTCGGGCGTGAAGGCCACCGGGACCCTGCGGGTCGACAGGCGGCGCGCACTGAGGCGGGCCACGGCGCGTACACCTGCAGTGCGGCCGACGCTGGCGACGGCTTCAAGCTCCGCCGGGTCGCGCGCGATGGTGAACCAGTAGTCGCGCTGCATGTCGTCGCCGGCCTGCGCCACCAGCGAGCAGCTGATCGAGTGGCTGGTGGCCGCGTAGCCGGCGAGAAAGCCGAGCGAGTTGCCGTAGACACCCGTGTGGCGCTGACTGCTCACGGATGCGCCCTCGGAGTTGGTAATGCGGGCGTCTACGTCCAGACCCGCGGCCTCACATTCGCGCGCCAGCTCGATGGCGCGCTCCGGGGCGAGGTCCCAGGCGTGATCCAGATCGAGGTCGGGGATCTCGCGGGCGAGGGCCTCGGGCTCCACCAGCCCGGCATACGGATCCTCGGCGGTGTAACGTGCGATCGCACAGGCCTTGTCCACCGTCTCGCGCACCGCGGCGGCCGCCAGGTCCGCGGTGCTCGCCGAGCCCTTGCGCTGGCCGAAGTAGACGGTCACTCCGAGCCCGCGGTCGCGCTGATACTCGAGCGTATCGACCTCGCGCAGCCGCACGCTCACCGACAGCCCCTTGGCGAGCGAGGCGTCGGCTTCGCACTGCGAGGCTCCCTGGCGGCGCGCTTCCTCGAGCGCGAGGCTGGCGACGTCGGCGAGTTGCCGGATTGCCCCGGATGCGGGCGGTGGTTGCATCGTGCATGATTCGCGTGAGCGTTAGGCTTAAATTGTAGCTCACCGTCCGGCACCGCAGCGGTAAGCGCCGCAACGAGCCGCCCGTGACCGCCGCCGACACGCCGCAACCTCCCAGCAAGAGTGCGCGCAAGCGCGCTGCGCACGCCGCCCAGGAGCTGGGCGAGGCGCTCGTGCGCCTGCGTGGGGCGGAGCTTGACGCGCTGCAGCTGCCGGAGGCCCTGGGCGAGGCGATCCGCGCGGCGCGGGGCATCACCAGCCGCGCGGCCGCAGCGCGCCAGCGCCAGTACATCGGCAAGCTGATGCGCGCCGTGGACCTGGAGCCGATCCGCGCCGCGCTCGCTGCGCACAGCGCCCGTGCCGCGCGCGAGAGCGAGCGCTTCAAACGCATCAGCGCCTGGCGCGAGCGGCTGATCGCCGAAGGGCCGACGGCCCTGGCGGAGCTGGCGCGCTGGCGACCGGACATCGATCAAGCGCAATGGGCGCGGCGTGTCAGTGCTGCCCAGGCGGAGCGCCGGCGCGCCGCTGGCGCCGGCGCGGCCGCCAGAGAGCTGTTTCGCGCGCTGCGCGCATTGTTCGATACAATGCCGTGATGAAACCGCTCGTCGGCATCATTATGGGCTCGTCGTCCGACTGGGAGACGATGCAGTCCGCCGCCGAACTGTTGGACAAGCTCGCGGTCCCCTACGAAGTGCGCGTCGTGTCCGCGCACCGTACGCCCGACCTGTTGTTCGAATACGCCGCCGGCGCACGCGGGCGGGGACTTGAGGTGCTGATCGCAGGCGCCGGCGGCGCCGCCCACCTGCCCGGCATGACCGCCGCCAAGACCAGCCTGCCGGTGCTCGGCGTACCGATGCAGTCGAAGTCCCTGGGGGGACTGGATTCGCTGTTGTCCATCGTGCAGATGCCGGCGGGCGTGCCGGTGGCGACGTTCGCGATCGGCGCAGCGGGGGCGACCAACGCCGCGCTGTGCGCGGCGGCGATCCTCGCCAACAGGCACCCCGCCATCGCCACGGCGCTGGAAGCGTATCGCGAACGCCAGACCGCCAGCGTGCTCGGCAATCCCGATCCGCGCGCGCCGCCGCGCACATGACGGTCGGCATCGTGGGCGCCGGCCAGCTCGGCCGCATGCTCGCTTTGGCGGGCTATCCGCTGGGGCTCGATTTTCTGTGTCTGGACCCCTCGCGCGCGGCGCCCGCCGGCCGGGTCGCGCCCCTGCTGCACGGCGCCTTCACCGATCAAAGACTGCTGGCACGCCTCGCGCGGCGCTGCGAGGTTCTGACCTTCGACTGGGAGAACGTGTCGGTGGCGAGCCTGCGTGCCGTGGCGCGCATGCACGGCGCGCGTATCTGTCCGCCGATCGCGGCGCTCGCCGCCGGTCAGGACCGGGTGGCCGAGAAGCGACTGTTCGAGCGGCTGAGGATCCCGACCACGCGCTGGCACGCCGTGAGCTCACGCGCGCAGCTGGCGCGCGCCATCGACGCCATCGGCCTGCCCGGCGTGCTCAAGACGCGCCGGCTCGGCTACGACGGCAAGGGTCAGGCCGTGATCCGCACGGCCGCCGACGCCCGGCGGGCCTGGAGCGCGCTCGGCAGGGCACCGCTGCTGTACGAGGAGTGGATCGCGTTTGATTGCGAGGCGTCGATCATCGGCGCGCGCAGCGTCAGCGGCCAGCTCGCCGTCTATCCGCTGTGCGGCAACGTCCACGGCGGGGGCATCCTGCGACTCACCTGCGCGCCTTTCGGCCCGGCGCGCTGGCAGCGCCTGGCCGCGCGTTATCTCACGCGTGTGCTGGCGCATTTTCGCTATACCGGCATCCTCACGCTCGAGTTCTTCGTGCGCCGCGGCAGGCTCATCGTCAACGAGATGGCGCCGCGCGTGCACAACTCCGGACACTGGACCATCGAGGGCGCCGCCACCAGTCAGTTCGAGAATCACCTGCGCGCCATCCTCGACCTGCCGCTCGGCGCCACACGCCCGCTCGGGCACAGCGCCATGATCAATCTGATCGGGCGGATGCCCGCACGCGCAACCCTGCTGGCGCTTCCGGGCGTGCACCTGCACGACTACGGCAAGGAGGGGCGGCCCGGGCGCAAGGTGGGCCACTGCACCGTCGTCGAGCCGACCGCCGCCCGGCGTGACGCTCGCGCGCGACGCCTGCTCAGGGATTTGGCCGTCGGCGTTCGCATCCCGTAACATCGGCTGCGAGCCAACACGCATGTATCTGGAACCCTTCAAGCTCAAGGAGTTGCCGTTCCGGCTGAGCCCGGACCCGCAGTTCCTGTACCTGTCGAAGCAGCACGCTCGCGCCAAGGCCTACATGGAGTCGACCATCTGGTTCACCGACGGCTTCGTGGTGATCACAGGCGAGATCGGCTCGGGCAAGACGACGCTGATCGAATCCTTCCTCAAGGAAGTGCCGGCGGACGTGGTGGTGGCGCAGATCAACCAGACGCAGGTGTCGGCCATCGACTTCCTGCAGGCGGTGCTGGTGCAGTTCGGCTTCTCGCCCTTCAAGATGCGCAAGGCCGAGCTGATCAGCACGGTCAACACCTTCCTGGTCGAACAGTACAGCGCCGGCCGCAAGGTGCTGCTGATCGTCGATGAGGCGCAGAACCTCACCATGCGCGTGCTGGAGGAAATCCGCCTGCTGTCGGGCGTGGAGACCACCAAGGACAAGGTGCTGCGGATCATTCTCGCCGGACAACCCGAGCTCAACGACAAGCTCGACGCGCCCGAGCTCGCGCAGCTCATGCAGCGCGTGCGGCTGCGGTTTCACCTGCAAACGCTGTCGGAGGCGGAAACGCAGAGCTACATTCAGCACCGGCTGGACGTCGCCGGAGCCGGCGACCGCGAGATCTTCGCCGCCGATACCTTTGCCGAGGTGTTTCGCTACTGCGGCGGCGTGCCGCGGCTGATCAATACGCTGTGCGATACCGCCATGATGGCCGCCTACACCTCGGATCGCAGCAAGGTCACGCGCGCGGACATCATCAGCGCGGTGCGCGAGCTGCAGTGGGTCGAGTACGGCGCGCGCCCCCAGCCGCCGCAGCCGCAGCTGCAGCCGGCCGAGGCCGGCGGCGCGGCGCCCGCCGCGACTGCCGAGCCCGGCGCGACACTCGCCCGTCTGCTGGTGGCGGCCGACGGCCGCACGGTGCAGGAAATCACCCTGCGCTTGGGAAGGACCATCATCGGGCGCACCCCCGACAACGACGTGCAGATCGACAGCCGCTTCATCAGCCGTCATCACTGCCAGGTGATCACCACGGCGCATTCCTGCGTGATCGAGGACCTCAACAGCACCAACGGCATCTACGTTAAATCCAACCGCGTGCGCCGTCATCACCTCAACGACGGCGACGTCGTGCTTATCGGCAAGCACGAGTTGATTTACGTGGATGAGCGCGCGGGGCGTGGCCGCGCCTCATTCAGCGAGACGGTCCCGCGCGTCGACGCCGAGAGCGAAGCGCCCGCGCAAGCGGCGGCGGACCGCCCGGCGACCACGGTGGAGCCGGCGCCCCTCAAGTAGCCGCTAGGGTGGATCCTCTGCGCCGAGCGAGTCCGGGTTCGCGTACTGCGAGCGCAGCTCGCGGTAATCGCGCCGCCGCAGCAGCACCACCATCCCGCCGACCAGGACCACCAACCCGAGCAGGCCGGTGAGCAGACTCAAGCCGCCGCGCGACGCGAGCAGGTAGCTGGCGATGAGCGCCGCGACGCCGCAGGTTATGTAAAACCACGGCAGACCCTCGTAAACGGGATGAGAGAAGCGGTGGCTGCGCTGTGGCATGCCACCGATCGTATCGCGAGCGGCCCCGAAGTTGGAACCGCCGCGATCACATTCGGATCAGCTGAGGCCGAAGAGCTTGACGAGCCGCTCGAGCAGGGAGGGTTTCCAGCCGTCGACGCGAAAGTCCCCCTGAGCCGCGGCGGCGCGGCGGCTGACTTCTGCCAGCAGCTCTTCCGGCAGGTCGAGCTTCGGGGACTCGAAAGTGGCGTCATCGGCGTACATCGGAATTCCTTTACGTGGGTGAGCTCACCCGCTGCACGTTACGGACTCGCGACCCAAACGGGTGTGTGGAAAATCACAGCTTCGCCAGGATTCGATTATGTCTCGGCAAGTACGTACCGGGAACGTGACTCCGCGTGGCGACAGTGCGCGCGCCCTCAGGCGGTGCCGCCCACCGTGAGTGCTTCGATCCTGAGCGTCGGCTGACCGACGCCGACGGGCACGCTCTGTCCGTCCTTGCCGCAGGTTCCAACACCGTCGTCGAGCTTCAGATCGTTGCCGACCATCGAGACGCGCGTCAGCACGTCAGGGCCGTTGCCGATCAGGGTCGCGCCCTTCAGCGGCGCGCCCACGCGGCCGTTCTCGATGGCATAGGCCTCGCTCGCCGAGAACACGAACTTGCCGGAGGTGATGTCCACCTGCCCGCCGCCGAAATTGACCGCGTAAATGCCGCGCTGCACCGAGCGGATGATTTCCTCCGGTGCATGCGGGCCGGGCCGCATATAGGTGTTGGTCATGCGCGGCAGCGTCATGTGCGCAAACGACTCGCGCCGGCCGTTGCCGGTCGGCTGCGCGCCCATCAGCCGGGCGTTCAACCGGTCCTGCATGTAGCCGCGCAGCACGCCGTTCTCGATCAGGACGGTGCACTGGGTCGGCGTGCCCTCGTCATCGATGTTGAGCGAGCCGCGGCGCGCGGCGAGCGTGCCGTCATCGACCACCGTGCACTCCGGCGCCGCCACCTGCTCGCCGATGCGGCCCGCGAATGCGGAGGTGCCCTTGCGGTTGAAGTCACCTTCCAGCCCGTGTCCGATCGCCTCGTGCAGCAGGATCCCCGGCCAGCCCGGACCCAGCACCACCGTCATGGTGCCGGCCGGCGCCGGGCGCGCCTCGAGATTGACGAGCGCCTGGCGCGCGGCCTCGCGCGCCAGGGCGAGCGGCCGCTCGCCTGCGACGAGCTCGGCGAGCGAATAGCGGCCGCCTGCGCCGGCGTAGCCCTGTTCGCGCCGGCCGCCCTGTTCCACCAGCACCGAGACGTTGAAACGCACCAGCGGACGCACGTCCGCGGCCAGCTCCCCGTCGCTGGTGGCGATGAGCACCACCTCGTGCACGGCGACCACGCTCGCGGTGACGTGCACGACGCGCGGATCGACGCGCCGCGCCTCGCGATCGACGCGTTCCAGCCAGGCGATCTTGTCCGGGGTGGCGAGCGCGGCCGCGGGGTCCGCCGGCAGATACAGCCGATGCCCGGTCTGCGCCCGCCACGGACTGACGCGCCGCGCGCCGCCATGCAGCGCGATGGCGCGCGCGGCACGCGAGGCCTCCTCGAGCGCCGGCAGCACGATCTCGTCCGAGTAGGCGAATCCGGTCTTCTCGCCGGCGAGCGCCCGGACGCCAACCCCCTGCTCTATGCTGGCGCTGCCGTCCTTGACGATGCCGTCCTCGAGCGACCAGGACTCCTGGTGTGCGAGCTGGAAGTACAGATCGGCGAAATCCACCGAGTGCGCGAGCACCTCGCCGAACACCCGGTCGAGCCGCCCGTCATCGAGGCCGCTCGGCCGCAGGATGAGGTCGCGGGCGAGCTTCAGCGGGTCGGCAACCGGGGAATCACTCATGGAGGCCTCACTCACGGACAGGTATTTCCGTCCGCCGGGGCGCGGTGCAGCAGCGCCGGAAAGCTCTCGCGCACGCCCATCTGCTGCGCCAGATCCACTTCCGCCACGGCGCAGCCGCGGCCGCGCGGCACGCGCTGCAGGACCCGTCCCCAGTAATCCACGATCATGCTGTCGCCGTAAGTCTCGCGTCCACTCGGATGGAAGCCGGACTGCGCCGGCGCCACAACATAACAGAGATTCTCGATGGCCCGGGCACGCACCAGGGTCTCCCAGTGCGCGCGCCCGGTGGGGCTGGTGAACGCCGATGGCACCGCCAGCAGTTGCGCGCCGGCCGCGCTCAGGTGCCGGTAAAGCTCCGGAAACCGCACGTCGTAGCACACCGACAGCCCCAGCCGGCCCGCGGGCGTGTCGATTACCGCGGGACTCGAGCCGGGAGCGACATGCGCCGACTCCCGGTAGCTCTCGGCACGCCCGGGAATGTCAACATCGAACAGGTGGATCTTGTCGTAGCGGGCGACGCGCTGCCCGTCGGAGTCGTACACCAGCGAGGCGGCCGCCACGCGCCCGTCGGCACCGCCGCGCAGCGGTATCGTGCCGCCCACAATCCACAGACGCAGCCGCCGCGCGCTCGCCGCCAGGAAATCCTGCGCCGGGCCGCCGCCGTCCGCTTCCGCCACGCCGCGCTTGTCGGCGTCCTTCAGACCCATGAAGGAGAAATTCTCGGGCAGCGCCGCGAGTCGTGCGCCGCGGCCCGCCGCCTCCTCGAGCAGCGCGCGCGCCTGCTCGAGATTCGCCGTCACGTCCGGTCCGGATGTCATCTGAATTGCGGCTACCTTCATCCGGCACCTCATTCGGCAGGCGTCACGATCGGGTCATCCCAGGTGCCGCGCAGACGCAGCGCCGCACGCGAGCGATCCGCGGCCGATCCACCGAACAACTCCCGCAGCGACAGCCACGCCGCCGCAATTTTGGGCGTCGGTCCGAGCCGGCGCACGGCGGCCGGCAGCCGCTCCTCGCCGCGCAGGATCCACGCCTGCTCATCGTAGTCCTGCGCGAGGAGCCCCGTGCGGCCGCGCACCAGGATCTCCGCGTCACCGTCGAAATGCAGGTCCGAGGTCGTCGCCTGCCCGTCGTGCAGCATGAAGTCCGCCGTCAGGCTCGAGAAGTTCAGCCCCGGGCTCATGCCCGCGGTCAGCGCCGGCACGGCCAGCAGCGCGAAGGGAACCCCTGCCGAGTCCACGCCCGCGGGGCGCGTCACACCCTGCTCGAGTTGCATATGGAGGCGTCCGTCGAGCGTTGCAAGGGAGGCGGGCGCCTGCTGCGGCCATTGCAACTCACCCTGCAGCCGCGCGCGGCTCGCGTCGAGGTCCGGCCGGAAGCCGAAGGCCGACAGCGTGGCCGCGGCATTGCGGCTGTCGAGGCTGAACTGCAGGCGGCACAGGCCATCCCGGCATTGCAGCGTGCCGCGCGTGTCCTCGTTCTCACCGGCCAGGTGCAACTCGCTCACCTCGAGCACGTCCGCCTGGGCTGCGAGCATCGCGCCGAACCTGCCGAGCGAGCGGCCCTGCCACTGCAGATCATCGATGGAGAGCTGGGCAACGGGTGCGAGTGCGGCCAACATTCCCGCCCCGAGTGCGGCGTCGCCGGGTTGCGCCTTGAGCCGGGCGAGGTGCAGCAGCGCCGGATGTGCCGCGCTCACCACCGCCGGCCAGCGCGCCGTGCCGGAGAAGTCCGCGGACTGCAGCCGCAGCTGTCCGCCCGCGCGGCTCGCCTCTGCCGCGACGCTCACCTCCGGGTAGCTACGCTCGCCGGCCACCAGGAGGGAGGTCGTCAGCCGCGCGCGCAACGCGGGCAGCGCCGCATCCCGGCCGATCTGCCGCCACAGAGCGAGATACGCCGGCAGGTCGAGGCGGCTGAGGCGTCCTTCCAGCCACAGCACCGGTTCCGCGGGCAGCCTCGGCGCCGTGGACGCGAGACGTACCGTGCCGCGCTCGATGCGCCACAGCTCACCGCTGCGGGTGAGCGCCGCCGAGGCGTGCAGCCGCTCGCCGAGGCTCAGACGCAATTGCCCGGCGTCGGCACCGGCCTGTACCTCGACATGCAGCGGCAGCGCCGCGCCCTGCGCCTTGGCAAAGGGCTCGGGCAGGCGGCTCGCGACGCCGATCAGGTTCGAATCCGCGCGCACGCGCCAGCGCGAGCTGCCCGGATCCGCACCCGGCAGGAATGTAAGCAGCGCGCTCCATTCGGCATTGCCGGCAAGCGGAGCATCGTCGCTCGCCCCGGCCGCCAGCACCGCCTGCCGCACGTCCACCAGCCCGCGACCCGAAATCGCGAGCGCGGTGACGTCGGGCTCGCGCCGCTCCGCGACGCCGAGGGTGACCGGGCCCCCCAGCCACTGCCCGGTCAGCGTCGAGGGCAGCAGGTGGCCGACGGCAAAGGCGAGCGTGCCGCGCAGCACCTCGATCGGCGGCAGGCCCGCCACCGCACGCAGCTGCACGCCATCGAGCAGCGCCGTGACGCGCGTACGTACGCGGGGCTGGCCCGCCGCGGTGGCGTGCGCCGCCGCGGGCACCAGCACGTCGACATCGAGCAGCGTGTCACCGCGCAGATCGACATCCTGCAACCCGGGGGCGTAGGCGCTCAGCTGCGGGTGTTCACGCAGCCACGCCAGCGCCTGCTGCGCGCTGCCGGTGACGCGCCCGGCGAGGTGCATGGCGCGCTGACCACGCGCGTCCCACTCGGCGCTCGCCGCGGCGAGCTGGAAGGTCCCGACCTGCCCGCCGTCGATCGCCGCATGCAGGTGCGGCCCGTGCCACTCGAGGCGCGCATCGAGGTGCTGCGTATCGGGCCAGGGATCTGAGCCTGCCAGGGTCGCGTCGCGCAGCCCCACAGCGCCCCGGAATTCAGTCCCGCCACGGCTCCAGGGCGGCCGCGCGGGGTCGAGCGGACCGTGCCACTCGAGATCCGCGCTCGCGATACGGCCGGCGGTGAGCCGAGCGGCGGCGGCGCCGAACGCGGCCAGCGCGCGCGGACCCAACAGCCCGGCGAGCAACGCCACGTCGGCGTCCTTGAGAGCGAGGTGCGCATTGAGCTGCGGCCGCCCGCCGGCGCCGTCGGCGCCGATCGCGCCGCTGGCCGCAACACTCAGCTGCGCGCGCCGCACCTCGAGGTCATCGGTGCTGACTTGCCAGCCGCCGCCGTCCGCGGCGATGGCGAGGCGCGCGGCGATCGCGAGACCGTCGAGCGCGACGGGCGGCTGGCGCGCCAGGGTGAGCTGCGCCGCGTGCGCCTGCAGGTCGGCCACCAGGCGCTGGTCGGCTCCCGACACGTGCCCGGTCAGTCCGGTGAGCACCATGTCGCGCGCGGGCGTCGCGACCGTGAGGTCTTCGAGTTGCGCGGACGTTCGCAGACGTACGCCCCCGGGGCGGCGCGCATTCCAGTCGAACGCCAGCTCGCGCACCGCCCCGCCGAGCGCCACCCCCGCCAGCGGCAGCTGCGGGGCATACCAGCGCGCGATGGCGGCGACCACGGGGAGCGGCGCGGAGTCCACCGTGCCGCGCGCCCAGGAGGCGTCGGCCGCGGCGTCGACGCTGAGGGTCGCGGGTGCGGATGCGGGCTCACCGAGCTCGAGCGCGTGCACCTCGAGGTGCCAGTGCGCGCCGAGCCGCGCGAGCCGCCACGCACTGCTCAGCCGCTCGACGGTGAGCGCCGCCGCCGCAGCGGCGGGCGGGCTCCACTCGAGCGCCTGCGCCAGCACCTTGCCGTCGGCTGAGAGGAGGCGTCCGTGCGCGAACTCGGTGTGCAGCTCGAGGTTGCCCCGGCCCGCTTGCGGCAGGTAGCGCCGCAGCGGCGGATATTCGATGAGCTCGCGCCAGCCGGCGAATTCGAGCAGGCGGCCTTCGACACTGAGGCTGCCGCTCGAGCCGGCCGGCCGTGCGGGATCGCCCGTCACGACCAGGGCCAGGTGAGCGCTGGCACCGAGGCTTGCGGGCAGCAGCACCAGCGCGTCCGCACTCCAGGACGAAGCCAGCCGCCGCAGCTGTGCGTGCCTGACGCTCAGGAGCGGGAGCGCCGCGCCCGCCCGGGGCCAGCGCAGCGTTCCACCCTCGATGTCGATCCGTCCGTCCCGCCAGCGCGACAACAGCCGCGCGCCGGCGCTCAGCACCGGGTCGCCTGCAGCGCCGCCGCCAGGCGCGCCGGCCACACCCACGCCGGCCCCCAGATCGATGTCGGGATTCACCAGCGTGATGCGCCCGGCCTCCAGCCGGCCGCTGCGCACCGTGCGCCAGGCATCCAGACCCACGATGAGCTGCGGCGCGCGCAGCAGCGCCCCGCGGGCTCCGGGCTCACCGAGCACAACACTGTGAAACACGGCCTCGGGACCGTACCAGCCCCAGCGCACGCTCAGCTCGCTGAAGTTCACGTTGAGTCCGGTCTGCTGGCGGATCAACTCCTCGAGCGCGGCGCGGTGTTGCGGCACGCGCGCCGCGGCCAGCTCGCAGGCGACCAACACCACCGCGCCCAGGACGGCGCCGCCCCCCAGCCCCCAGGCCGCCAACCGCAGCCCGGTGCGCGCCGCCCGGGGCGCGGCGCCGCCTCCGGCGGCAAGGGCAACCGGCCCGGCAGCAGGCTCTGCTCGCGTCACACGCACTCTTGTGCCTTTAGACGAGTACGACGTCGTAGTGATCAACGCCGTAGAGGGCCTCGACCTGCAGGCGGATCGGACGCCCGACCTGCGCCTCGAGCTCGCCGAGGGTGGCGGACTCCTCATCCAGGAGGCGATCCACGACGTCCTGGTGAGCGAGTATCAGCAGCTCGCGACTGGCAAACTGTCGGCTCTGTCGCACAATTTCCCGAAAAATCTCGTTGCACACCGTTTCGGGCGTGCGGATGAAACCGTGCCCCGAGCAGCTTGGACACGGCTGACACAGCAGATGTTCCAGGCTCTCGCGGGTGCGCTTACGGGTCATCTCCACGAGCCCGAGCGGCGAGAGGCTCACGATGTGGGTCTGGGCGCGATCGCCGGCCAGCGCGCGCTCCAGGGCGCTGAGCACCGCGCGCCGGTGCGGCTCATCGCGCATGTCGATGAAGTCGATGATGATGATGCCGCCGAGATTGCGCAGCCGCAGTTGCCGCGCGATGCTCACCGCCGCCTCGAGGTTGGTGCGGAAGATGGTCTCCTCGAGATTGCGATGACCCACATAGGCGCCGGTGTTCACGTCGATGGTGGTCATCGCCTCGGTCTGGTCGATCACCAGGTGACCGCCGGACTTCAGCGGCACCTTGCGGTCGAGCGCCTTGGCGATCTCCTCCTCGACGCCGTTCAGATCGAGTATCGGCCGCGCGCCGGCGTACAGTTCGATGACCGGGGCCGCCTCGGGCATGAAGGCGGCGGCGAACTGCTGCATACGCTCGTGCTCGCGTGGCGAATCGACCAGTACGCGGCTCACGCCGCGGGCGAGCTCATCGCGCAGCACGCGCAGGCTCAGGGGCAGGTCCTCGTGCACCACCGTGCCGGGGGGCGCCTCGGCGGCACGCGCGCGCACGTGATCCCACAGCTTGGCGAGATAGGCCATGTCCTCGCGCAGGCTGTCGGGCGAGGCGCCCTGCGCCGCCGTGCGCACGATGTAGCCGCCGCTCGCGCCAGGGGTCAGCAGCTGCGCCAGCACCGTCTTCAGTCGCGCGCGTTCGGCCTCGTCCTCGATGCGCGCCGACACCCCGATCGCCTCACCACGCGGCATGTAGACCAGGTAGCGCGACGGCAGGGCTATGAAAGTGGTGAGCCGCGCCCCCTTGGTGCCCATGGGATCCTTGATCACCTGCACCAGGATGTCGTCGCCGCAGGTCACCAGCCGCCGGATATCCTCCACCGCCGGCTGGCTCGCCAACGGCGCACTCACCCCGGTGTCGTCGGAGACGGCGGCGGCGATGTCGGCGGCGTGCAGGAACGCGGTGCGCTCCAGGCCGATTTCCACGAACGCCGCCTGCATGCCGGGCAGCACGCGTGACACTCGCCCCTTGTACAGGTTGCTCACCAGTCCGCGGCGGCTGGTGCGCTCGATGTGGATCTCCAGCACCACGCCGTTCTCGAGTATGGCGGCACGGGTCTCGCGCGGCGCGATGTTGACCAGTATCTCGATGCTCACCGCTTACGCTCCCGCGCGTGCGCCGTGCCGCCAGTACGGCACGCCCGCCTCACGCAGCAGCTCGGCCGTCTCAAACAGCGGCAGACCCATGACTCCCGAGTAACTGCCGTTCAGGTGCTCGATGAACACCGCGGCGCGCCCCTGGACCGCGTACCCGCCGGCCTTGTCACGCGGCTCGCCGGTGCGCCAGTAGGCCGTGCATTCCGCGCGGCTCAGGCTCCGAAAGCGCACCTCGCTCGCGCTCAGGCGCAAGCTCACCGCGCCGTGAGCGGCGAGCGCTACGGCGGTGAGCACCTGGTGCGTGCGCCCGGAGAGCCGCTCGAGCATGGCAAGACTCTCGCCCTCATCGGCGGGCTTGCCGCACAGGATCTCATCGACCACCACGGTGGTGTCGGCGGCGAGCACCGGCAGCGCCATGCCGCGCTCACGCACGGCGAGCGCCTTGGCGCAGGCCATGCGCACCACGTAGTCCGCCGCGCGCTCCCCGGTCAGCAGCGCTTCGTCGATGTGCGCCGCGCTCACCACGTGCGGCACGCCGATCTGCGCCAGCAGCTCGCGGCGCCGGTCGGAGGCCGAGGCGAGACACACGAGCGGTGCAGGGTCGTGCGCTTTCATCAGTCGCGGTGGTACGGGTGATGGGTGAGTATGCTGTGCGCGCGGTACAGCTGCTCGGCGAGCAGTACGCGCACCAGCGCGTGCGGCAGCGTGAGGCGTGACAGCGACAGGGTGAAGTTGCCGCGCGCGAGCACTGCCGGGGCGAGCCCGTCGGGGCCGCCGATCAGAAACGCCAGATCCTCGCCCTGCTGCATGCGCTCCCGCAGCCAGGCCGCGAGCTCACGGGTGGAGAATTGCGTGCCGCGCTCATCGAGGACGGCCACATGATCGGCGGGGCGCACGGCGCCGAGCAGGCGCTGGCCCTCGGCCGCAATGGCCCTGTGCGCCCCGCCGCGGGCACTGCGCGGGCCGGCCTCGATTTCGACCAGCGATATGGCGAGGCGGGATGCGAACCGGGCCAGGTAGTCTTCGCAGGCGCTGCGCACCCAGGCGGGCAGGCGCGTGCCCACGGCGATCACGCGCACGCGCATCGGTTTCGGCTACCGCGAAGTTCGCCGCCGTCGTGCGGCCGCACGGGAAATCGCCGGGGGCAGGACCGCGGCCTCAAGCGGACCGCTGTCCCAGAGGCGTTCGAGACCATAGAACTCGCGCACCCGCGGCAGCATCACGTGCACGAGGACGTCCTGCAGGTCCACGAGAACCCATTCCCCGTCGCGGGCGCCCTCGGTCCCGAGCGGCCGAAAGCCAGCCGCCTTGGCCTTCTCCACCACGCGCTCGGCGATCGAGCGCACGTGGCGGTCGGAATTGCCGCTCGCGATCACCATCGTGTCGACAATATCGGTCAGGCCCCGCACATCCAGCACCCTGACATTCGCAGCCTTCATATCATCGAGCGCGGCCGTTACGAGGTTCTGCAACGGCGAGGCGCGCTCCTCCTTGGGGCGCAGGCGTGTGCGGGTGATCATGTGCTTAAGTGAGTTCTCCTGAAACCTCAGCGGTCAATCGAGTTCTTGCTGTGCAGCATAGCACCTCGTATCGAGGATGATCTGCCTCACCTCGTCGGGAACGAGGTAACGCGGGTCGCGGCCCGCGATGATGAGGGAACGCAGCTCGGTCGAGGAAATCTCCAGCTGAGTCACCGCGTGCACGTACACGCTCCCGCAAGGTCTCTCGTGCAGCACGCGGATCGCGCCGGTGCCGTGATCGACCATGACCTCGCCCAGAGGACCGGTGGTCGGGGCCCGCCACCCCGGGCGGTGAGCCACCACGATATGCGCCAGCGTCAGGAGCTCCCGCCAGCGGTGCCAGTCGGGCAAGCCGAGAAACGCATCCATCCCGAGCAGCAGACACAGCGACGCCTGCGGATACTCCCGGCGCAGCTCCGTCAGCGTGTCCACCGAATACGACACGCCGCTGCGGCGCACTTCGCGGTCATCGACCACGAAGCTCGGCTGATCCGCCACCGCCGCCCGCACCATCTGCAGCCGCCGTTCGGGACTCGCGTACAGCCGGGCGCGATGCGGGGGGCTGCCGGTGGGCAGGAAACGCACTTCGGCGAGCCGCAGCTCCTGCCACAGCTCGAACGCCGTGCGCAGATGGCCACAGTGAATCGGGTCGAAGGTGCCACCGAAGACGCCGATGGGTTGCATCGCTTACATCGCCCGCACGCGCGTGAGCCAAGGGTCTGGCCCGGCCGGCTGCCCGCACATGTCGGCCGCCAGCAGCGCCAGTTCGTCCCACGCATCGCCCGTGACACGGCCCTTGATCATGCGGTCGGCGCGCGCCGCGCGCCGCGCAAGCGCCGCGAACGGCAGCCGGGACGCGCGCCGCAGCGCCTGCTCGAGCGCGGCTCTGTGGCGCTGCTGCCAGGCGGGCGGCTTGTCGCCGCCGCGAGCGCTCCACACGTCCCGCAGCGCGCGGCTCAGTGCCCACAGCGCCAGAGTCGGCTCCGTGCCCTCGGCGCGCAGGCCCGCCAGCACGCGCAGCGCCCGCGCCGTCTCGCCCGCGAGTACCGCCTCGCCCAGCCCGAAGACATCAAAGCGGGCGCTGTCGGCGACTGCGGCGAGTACGGCATCGGGCGTCACCCGGCCCGCGGGCGCCAGCAGCGCGAGCTTGGTCAGCTCCTGGTGGGCCGCGAGCAGGTTCCCCTCGGTGCGCGCCGCCAGAAGCTCGAGCGCCTCATCGCTCGCGTCGAGGTTCAGCCTGCGGCAACGGCCCCTGAGCCACGCCGCCAGTCGGTGGCTGTCGACCGGCCAGATCTGCACCCAGGCGCCGTGCGCCTCCACCGCCCGCACCCAGTCGGCACCCTGCGCGTCGCGATCAAGGCGCGGCGTCAGAATGAGGAACAGTGTGTCAGGATCAGGCGCCTCGAGCAGTGCGATGAGGGCGGCGTTTCCGGCCGTGCCGGGCCTCCCGCTCGCCAGACGGATCTCCACCACGCGGCGTGCACCGAACAGCGACAGATTGGCGGCGGAGGCGCGCACCTCGTCCCAGTCGGCGGCACGCTCGATGAAATGCACCTCGCGCTCGGTAAAGCCCGCGCCTCGCGCCCGCGCACGTACGGCGTCGGCCGCTTCCGCCGCGAGCAGCGGTTCGTCGCCGGAAACGAGATATACCGGCAACAGCCGTTCCCCGAGGTGCGTCGCGAGCGAGTCGGAGGTGAGCTTCAAGAGACCTCATCCGGCGAGGGGCCGGCGTGCGGGCGGGCTACCGGCTCATTATTACATCGTGGAACCGACGCACGGGTGGCGGGTGGCGCACGAACGCGTGGGTGGCGGGTGGCGGCCATTGCACATAAGCACCAGCGGTTGCCTACCTCCCCCGGGGCGGCTACCCTGCGGGCCCGGCTGAGGTGGAACTGCCTGATTGAGCATCGGTTTGCGTAGCAATCGCCTGGTCGCCCTCGTGGCGGCCTGCATGCTGATCGCCTGTTCCGGCGTGTATTCGGCGCACGGGCTCGGCGATCGCTCGCACGAGCACTCACATTGCGACCTGTGCGTGCACTTCAGCGGCTGCGGCGGCTCGGCGCCTCACACGAAAGCCACCGGCAAGCCGGTACTCGTGGTGCGCGTTGCTCCGACGCGACGGGAAATCATCCTGCCCACGCGCTCCCCCGTGGGCCATCACCTGCCCAGGGGTCCTCCCGCGCCTGACGCGATCTGACTGTCCGCCCGGCCTCGCACCGCCAAAAGCGGGCGATGCCGGCTTCAGGGCGGCGCCTACCGCGCCGCAGTCGGCTTTCCGGCCGACATGGATCTCGAGGAGTCAGGACGATGTTCACCATTCGTTTCTGCGCTGCGCGCGCATTCGCCGCGGCGCTGCTCATGTGCCCCGCATTCGCCGCGATCGCGCAGGTCGCCGATCAGCCCGGCGCGGGTCTCCCCACCATCGTGGTCACCGCACAGCATCTGAACGAGGAGCGCTCGCGGATCGATACCCAGACCGGTGCCTCCACCTATACCTTCAACTCCAACGACATCCAGTCGGCCCCGGGCGGGGACAACGTGCAGTTGAACCAGGTCATGTTGCAGGTGCCCGACGCCGCCCAGGACTCCTTCGGGCAGCTGCACATCCGCGGCGACCACAACGGTCTGCAGTTCCGCCTGAACGGCGTCATCCTGCCCGACGGCATCAGCGTCTTCGGGCAGACGCTCCCGCCGCGCATGATCGCTTCGATGAAGCTGATCACGGGAAGCCTGCCGGCGGAGTACGGCCTGCGCAGCGCCGGCATCATCGATCTCACCACCAAGGGTGGCGCGCTGCAGCCCGGCGGTGACATGTCCCTGTACGGTGGCAGCCACGCCGCCATCGAGCCGAGTGCCAACTACGGCGGCACCACCGGGTCGAACACCTACTTCGTCACCGGCGACATGATCCGCAACGGCCTGGGGATCGAGTCCCCCGACGGGCGCTCCACGCCGCTGCACGACCACACCAGTCAGTACCACGGCTTCGGCTATTTCGAGCACATCTTCGATGAGAGTAACCGCCTGTCGGTCGTGGCCGGGAGCTCCGATGGCCGCTTCGAGATTCCGAACCGCGCCGGTGTGCACGCCGCCGACATCGGTCCGGGAGTCACGGTCAACGGCCAGACGGATTACATCAGCAATCTGCTGAACGAGAATCAGCGCGAAATCACCCGGTTCGCCGCGCTGAGCCTGCAGCATTCGGCCGGACCCCTGAGCGTGCAGACCTCGCTCATCACCCGCTACTCGAGCCTGAATTTCTCGCCCGATCCGGGTCTCGGCGACCTGCTCTTCAACGGCATCTCGCAGCAGGCCTACAAGCGCGACCTCGCCTACGGCCTGCAGAGCGACGGCGCCTACACGCTCAGCGATGCCCATACGCTGCGCGCCGGGGTGTACGCGCAGACCGACCGTCTCACCAGCAACACCGCCTCGCAGGTGCTGCCGACGGATGCCACCGGTGCTCAGACCAGCGATGTGCCCCTCGGCATCATCGACGACACCCGCAATACCCAGTGGATCGAGAGTGCCTATCTGCAGGACGAGTGGCACCTCGCCGCGGCGCTGGTGGTGAACTACGGAGTGCGCTTCGATCATTACACGGCATTCTCGAGCGGCAGCCAGCTGAGCCCGCGCGTGAACCTGGTGTGGCAGCCCGCGGGAAACACCACCCTGCACGCCGGTTACTCGCGCTTTTTCTCGCCGCCACCGTTCGAGCTGGTCGGCGGCACGACCATCGCGAAGTTCCAGAACACCACCGCGGCGCCGCAGGTCGCCCTCGACTCCTCGGTGAAAGCCGAGCGCTCGAACTACTATGACGTCGGGGTCGAGCAGACTCCTTCCAAGGCCCTGACCCTGGGCATGGACGCCTACTACAAGCAGTCGACTCACCTCATCGATGAGGGTCAGTTCGGTGCGCCGATCATCCTCACGCCGTTCAATTACCGCTACGGCCAGGTGTACGGCGTGGAATTCACGGGCAACTACACTGCCGGCCATTTCCAGGCGTATGGCAACGTCGCGTTCCAGCGCGCCATCGGCAAGGCCATCGAGTCCGGCCAGTTCAACTTCGGCGCCGACGATCTGGTCTACATCGCCGACCACTACATCCATCTCGACCACGAGCAGCAGGTGACGATGTCCGGCGGCGCATCCTACCTGTGGGGCGGCACCCGCCTGAGCGGCGACCTGCTGGTGGGCTCGGGCCTGCGTGCCGATCTGACGCTGCCGGATGGCAGCAGCGTTCCGAACGGCGCTCACCTGCCCTACTACCGCCAGGTCAATCTCGGCGCGAGTCACGCCTTCGACGCCGAGGGCCTGAAGGGCCTGAGCGTGCGCTTCGATGTGATCAACGCCTTTGATCAGGAATACCAGATCCGCAACGGCACGGGCGTGGGCGTCGGCGCGTCGCAGTACGGTACGCGGCGCGGGTACTTCGTCGGCGTAACCCAGGCGTTCTAGCGGGTACGCACCGCCCCGGTGACCCCGCCGCCGGCATCGATGAGGCCGTGCTGCTGCAGCCAGTCGCGCGCATCGCTTGCATCCCCCTCAAACCACGCACGTGTGCTGCCGAGGCGGAAGCTGTAACCCCAGGCGTCCATGTCGGAAAACAGCCGCGCCCGCCCGAGGCCCGGCACCTGGTCCGCGAGCAGCACCTGCAGATAGCACACCGCCGATTCCTCGAGGTCGGTGCCGCCGGCATCCCGGTCGAGGCCCGCGCGCCGCTCGGGAGTCATGCAGATGTAGTGGCTCGCCTCGTGCAGCACGGAGTGCGCCGGGGTGTCGAGCCGCGCGTACAGGCGCTCGCCCCTCAGGCCCGCCTCGCCGTGACCCCAGTAGGATCCCGGAATGGCGTCCCCGGGCACGACCAGCGTGAGAGCAACGCCGTAGCGGCCGAGGAGCAGCGCCAGGGCCACGCGATCGGTGGCGTTCAGCAGCAGCACGGCGGGCGCTGCGGTCATGGGGGACGGACGCGCACCTGGGCTACAGACTCGACAGCCGCCGCATGACCATGTCGGCGAGATCGCGCGCCATGTCCGCGCGCAGCACGTCGTCCTCGTGCCCCTTGGCGAGCAGCAGACGCTCGTCGAAGCTGTAGGTGCGCGTGGCGGACAGCTCCTGCTGCGGCAGCAGCTCCTTGTCCCCGGCGGTCACCGAGAAGCCGACCGTGTAGGTCACCTCGTACTGGTTGGGCTGGTTGGTAGCCGACACCGACACCACGCGCCGCGTGACATTGTCCCTGACGATGCTGACGACGGCGGATGACTGGCCTTTCTCATGCGCCAGGTGCGCCCCGTTCGACAACAGCGCGCGACGCAGGCTCTGCACGAAATCGCTCTGCCGGTCCGGCACCTCCAGATAAGGGGTCCTGACCGGGTCAGGCAGGGGCGCGCGGCCCTGCAGATGAAAGCCGCACGCGCCGATCAGCAGCGCCGCGGCGGCCGCGCCCGTCACGCGCCCGCGCCGCGGCCGCGCCATCAGAGGACCACGTTGACGAGTTTGCCCGGCACCACGATCACGCGCCTCACCGGCCTGTCGGCCACGAACCTGCGCACCTGTGCGTCCGCCAGCGCCGCGGCACGCACCGCGGCCTCATCCGCGTTCACCGCGACGCTGATGCGCCCGCGCAGCTTGCCGTTCACCTGTACGACGATCTCGTAGCTTTCCTGCGCCAGCGCCGCCGCATCCACCGCCGGCCAGCGCTCATCGACCAGCGCGGTCCTCGACCCCAGCGCCTGCCACAACGCGTGACACACGTGCGGGGTGATGGGCGCGAGCACCAGGACCGCGATCCGCAGCGCCTCGTGGCGCACGGCGCGCCCGGGTGCACTCGCGTCGCTGAACCGCCCCACCGCATTCAGCAGTTCCATGATGGCGGCGATCGCGGTGTTGAAGTTGCGGCGCCGACCGATGTCGTCCGTGGCCTTGGCGAGTGCCTGGTGCGCCGCGCGCCGCAGCTCGCGTGGCGCGCCCGTCAGTGCGCTCGCCTGCAGCGCGGGCGCGGGGCCCGCCGCAACGTGCTCGTACACCGCATGCCACAGCCGGCGGATGAAGCGCGAGGCGCCCTGAACCCCCTCGTCGGACCACTCCAGGGTCTGCTCCGGGGGCGAGGCGAACATCGTGAAGAGGCGGGCGGTGTCGGCGCCAAATCGCTCGATCAGGCCCTCGGGGTCGACACCGTTGCCCTCGGACTTGGACATCTTCCCCAGGCCCTCGTGCGTAACGAGCACGGTGCCGAGGTCGGCGGTCACGACCTCGTGCACCTCGGCGCCCCCGGGCCCGCGGCGGGTGTCCACATCGGCCGGGTTGAAGTAGCGCTTGCGTGCGCCGGCGGGCTGGTATGAATAGATGTGGTTCAGCACCATGCCCTGGGTGAGGAGCCTGGTGAACGGCTCGCCGAACCCGAGCAGACGGAAGTCGCGCATCACCTTGGTCCAGAAGCGCGCATACAACAGGTGCAGGATGGCGTGCTCGATGCCGCCGATGTACTGGTCCACCGGCAGCCAGTAGTCCGCGCGCGCGTCCACCATCGCGGCCGCGTCCGGGCACGCGTAGCGCACGAAGTACCAGGAGGAGTCGACGAAGGTGTCCATGGTGTCGGTTTCGCGGCGGCCAGGCTGACCGCACTTCGGGCAGGTGCACTCATAGAACGCCGCGCACCTGGCGAGCGGGTTGCCGCTGCCATCCGGCACCAGGTCCTCCGGCAGCACCACCGGCAACTGCTCCTCCGGCACCGGCACCGCGCCGCACGCGCCGCAGTGGATGATCGGAATCGGGCAGCCCCAGTAGCGCTGCCGGGAGATGCCCCAGTCGCGCAGGCGGTACTGCACGCGCTTGCCGCCGAGACCCTTCTGCTCCAGCGCCGCGGCGATGCGATCCACCGCCGCCTGGAACGTGAGGCCCGAGAACTGCGCCGAGTTCACCGTGATGCCGTATTCGGCGTAGGCGGGGATCCAGGGTGCGCGCACCTCCTGGTAGGCGCCGCTGGCGGAGCGCACCACGGTGAGCACCGGCAGAGTATTCCTGAGCGCAAACTCGAAATCGCGCTCATCGTGAGCCGGCACGCCCATGACGGCGCCCTCCCCGTATGCCATGAGCACGTAGTTGGCGACCCAGATCTCGAGCGGCGCGCCGCTGAAGGGGTGCAGCACGTGCAACCCGGTCGGCCTGCCCTTCTTCTCCTGCGTCGCGAGCTCCGCTTCCGTCACGCCGCCGCGGCGGCACTCGTCGATGAAGGCGGCGAGCGCCGGGTCGTGCCGCGCGGCGGCGAGCGCCACCGGGTGCTCGGCCGCGATCGCCATGAAGGTCGCGCCGAAGAGTGTGTCGGCGCGCGTGGTGAACACCCTGAGCGCCCCGGCGCTGCCCACGGCCTTGACCGTATCGGGGGCGTAGGGAAAGGCGATGTCGCAACCCTCGCTCCTGCCGACCCAGTTGGCCTGCATCACGCGCACGCGCTCGGGCCAGTCGGCGAGCGTATCGAGCGACTCCAGCAGCTCTTGCGCGTAGCGCGTGATCGCGAGGTAGTACATGGGGATCTCGCGCTTCTCCACCGGCGCCCCGGTGCGCCAGCCGCGGCCGTCGATCACCTGCTCGTTGGCGAGCACGGTCTGATCGACGGGATCCCAGTTCACGACACCGGTCTTGCGGTACGCGATGCCCTTCTCGAGCATGCGCAGGAACAACCACTGGTTCCAGCGGTAATAGTCCGGGTCGCAGGTGGTGATCTCCCGGCTCCAGTCGATGGCGAAGCCGAGGGACTTGAGCTGTGCGCGCATGCAGGAAATGTTCTCGCGGGTCCACCGCGCCGGGGGCACGCCGTTGCTGATCGCCGCGTTCTCGGCCGGCAGCCCGAACGCATCCCAGCCCATCGGCTGCAGCACGTTGTATCCCTGCATGCGCAGGTAGCGGGCCAGCACGTCGCCGATGGTGTAGTTGCGCACGTGGCCCATGTGCAGGCGCCCTGACGGATACGGCAGCATCGACAGACAGTAGAACTTGGCACGCGTCGCATCCTCACGCGCCTCGAACACGCGCCGCCCGTCCCAATACTGCTGCGCGGCGCGCTCGACGGCCGCGGGATCGTAGCTCTCTTGCATTGTTCTTACGGCAGGCGCAGCGGCACGAAAATCTGGGCGTCCTCGCGCTGGATCAGCAGCGCCACGCTCTTGCCGGCGGACCTGGCCGCCTCCTGCAGCTCCTTCACCGAGTGCACGCGCTTGCCGTTGACGCCCAGAATGATGTCACCCGGCTCGACTTGCGCAGCCTGGGCGGGGCCTGCGACCTCCTCGACCACCAGACTCCCCTGCGTGTTCGCCTGCTCCTTCTCCTGCGGCGCGAGCGGCCGCACGGTCAATCCCAGCGCGCTCGCCCGATCGGTGCCCTGGCCGGCGGGCTTGCCCGCTCGCGCGGTGAGCTGCGGCTGCTCCTTCAGTTCCGCAACCCTGACATTGATGCTCTGCTCCTTGCCGTTGCGCCACACCGAAAGGGTCGCATCCGCGCCCGGCCGCATCGCGGCGATGGCACCGGACAGCTCGCCATAGCGCTCGATCGCATGCCCGCCGACACCGAGGATGACATCTCCCGCGGCGATCCCCGCGCGGGCCGCCGGGCCGTCCTTCTCCACCGAGGACACCAGTGCGCCGTGCGGGCGCTCGAGTCCGAAGGACTCGGCGAGTTGCGCGTTGACGTCCTGGATCGTCACGCCGATGCGGCCGCGGACCACGCGGCCGGTCTTGATGAGCTGCTCCTCGACGTTGCGCGCCACGTCGATCGGGATGGCGAACGACACGCCCATGAAGCCGCCGGTGCGGCTGAAGATCTGCGAGTTGATGCCGATCACCTCGCCCGCCATGTTGAACAGCGGCCCCCCCGAGTTGCCGGGATTCACCGCCACGTCGGTCTGGATGAACGGCACGTAGTTCTCGCCCGGCACCGAGCGCGAGGTGGCGCTGATGATGCCCGCGGTGGCGCTGTTCTCGAAGCCGAAAGGCGAGCCGATGGCGAGCACCCACTGCCCCGGCTTGATATGCGAGGGATCGCCGAGCTTCACGATCGGCAGGTTGGTGGCGCTGATCTTGATTACCGCCACGTCGGTGCGTTCGTCGGCGCCGATGACCTTGGCGGGGAACTCGCGCCGGTCGGTGAGGCGCACGGTCACCTCCTCGGCGTTGGCCACCACGTGCGTGTTGGTGAGGATGTAGCCGTCGGAGTTGATGATGAATCCGGAGCCCGCGCCTTTCGCCGGCGGCTGGTTGGCGTGCGGCCCCTGCTCGGGGCCGGGAACGCCGAAGCGGCGGAAGAAATCATAGAACGGATCGTTGGGCGACAATCCCGGCAGTCCCCCGGCCGCGGGCTGCGCCTTCTCCACGACCTCCACGTTCACGACCGCGGGCCCGTAGCGGTCCACCAGCTGGGAGAAATCCGGCAGCCCCCGCAGCACGGGCTCCGGTGCCGGGGCGGGCGCGGAGCCCGGGGCCTGCGCGGCGACGCCGGCGGGCGCGGCGGCCGCCCCCTTGGGCGGCGTGGCACGCGCGGACTGCGCGCTCAAGTCCCCGGAACAGGCCGCGAGGGCGACGGCGATGGCGCACAGCCCGATCATGCGCTTCGGGGGCGACGTGAGACTCGACTCGAACTTGCGATTCATGGGAACACTTCCAGCTTCAGTCACGAACGGCCGGCGTGGCCGGTAGCGGTGCGCCGGCCCCTATCATTCCGCACCCACAGCCCGTACGCCAGCGCCAGCGCGGCCAGGCTCACGACCAGCCAGTTTCCAACATGGGCATAAGGCGGCAGGCCCCTGAGAGGCACGATCCTTGAGACCAGCACCAGGGGCTGGAATTCCGGGGCGCGCGCGATCACCTCGCCATGCGGCCCGATCACCGCCGAAATGCCGTCATTGGCGGCGCGCACCAGGTAGCGGCCGTCCTCCAGCGCGCGCATGCGGGCGATCTGGAAGTGCTGGTACCGGGCACTCGAGTGACCGAACCAGGCGTCGTTGGTGACGTTGACCAGGGCGTCGGCGGCGGGCAACACCCGCAGCATGGAGCTGCCGTAGGCGTCCTCATAGCACACCGTGGCGCCGAGCCGCAGGTGCGCCGCGGGCAGGGGCGGCTGGTCGGCCGCTCCGGGCGTGAAGTCCGAATACGGCAGGCTCATCAGGCGCATCCACGAGCGCACGAAGCGCGGCACCGGAAAGAACTCGGCGAACGGCACGAGGTGATGCTTGTCGTACCAGCTCACCTTCTGATCGAGGGCGAGCACGGAGTTGAAGTAGCGCGGCGCGGCGTTGTCGGCTGCGCCGCCTCGCGCGCGCAGCACGCCCAGCACCAGCGCCGAGCCATGGGTGTAGGCCTCGCTGTACAGGTGACTGAGGTAGGGGACGAGGTCGTTGGCGACGGCGGCGGGCGCGGACTCCGGCCACACGATGAGCTGCGTGCCGAGTGCCTTCTCGGTGAGCGTCCGGTAGGCCTCGAGCGTCGTGTCGCGGTTGCTCTCGAGCCATTTCTCGTCCTGCGGGATCGCCGCCTGTACCACGGCCACCGACACCGGCGCCCCGGCGGGCTGCGTCCAGGAGTGACCGTGCAGCGCCGCACCGAGAGCCCACGGAACGATGAGCAGGATGGCGGCGAGGACCCGGACTCGCCGGGCGCCACAGGCGAGCGTGACCAGCGCGCCCGCGCTTACCAGCAGCAGCGCACTGATGCCGTACACGCCCACCACCGGGGCGAAGCCGGCGAGCCAGGTGTCGGTCTGGGAGTAGCCGAGCGACAGCCAGGAAAAACCCGACAGGAACCAGCCGCGCCACCACTCGATGAGGAGCCAGCTCGCCGGGAGCGCCACCAGCCAGCGCAGCGTGCCGCGCGGCGGCAGCCAGCGCGCCACGGTGTACCCGAGCACCGCGTGGTACAGGCCCATGACGGCCACCAGCCCCAGCAGCAGCAGCAAGGCGAGCCACACGGGCGCCGGGCCGTGGATGTGGATGCTGACGTACAGCCAGTAGGTGCCGGCGGTGAAGAGCGCGCAGTTGAAGCAGAACCCCAGCCGCGCCGCCTCCCCGGGCGTGGCGTCCTGCCACAGCCACAGGAGCACGGCCGGACACAGCACCGCCAGCGGCCACAGACTCAGCGGCGCAAACGCGGCGGCGAGCGCCGCCCCCGCGGCAAGCGCCAGCCCCGCCCGCAGCGCCGCGGACGGCGGCCGCCGCAGGCCGCAGCGGGCTTCCGCCGGCCTGACGGCGGTGTCGGGCGGGTCGCTCATGGTGGTGCGGAGCTAAGCGCCCGCGGACCGCTCGTCCGGAGGCAGCACGTCGCGCGGCGCCACCACGCGCAGCGCATCGATGCGGCGCCGATCGGCGCGCAGCACGCGGAACTCGAAGCCATCGATGCTCGCGGTCTCGCCGCGGCGCGGCAGCCGGCCGAACTGCTTCATGAGCAGGCCGGCGACGGTGTCGAAGCCCTCCGTTTGCGAGAGCCGCGCGTCGAAGTACTCGTTGAACTCCGCGATGCGCGTCACGCCGCGCACCGTGAACTGCTTTTCCGCGTCGCGGCGGATGTTCTGGTCGTCCTCGACATCGAACTCGTCGTCGATCTCGCCGACGATCTGCTCGATGACGTCCTCGATGGTGCACAGTCCCGACACGCCGCCGTACTCATCGACCACGATCGCCATGTGGTTGCGGTTGCGGCGGAACTCCCGCAGCAGCACGTTGAGGCGCTTGGACTCCGGCACGAACACCGCCGGGCGCATGTACTCGCGGATGTCGAAGCGCTCGCGCGCCTGCGCCGTCGTGAGGCGCAGCAGATCCTTCGCCAGCAGGATGCCGACGATGTCGTCGCGATCCTCGTCCATCACCGGGAAACGCGAGTGGCCCGATTCCACCACCACCGGCAGGATGCGCGCCGCTTCGCTGTCGCGCCGCACGAACGCCATCTGCGCGCGCGGCACCATGATGTCGCGCACCTGCAGGTCGCCGACCTCCAGCACTCCCTCGAGCATGGTGAGCGCATCGCTGTCGACGAGCCCGCGCTCGCCGGCCTCGCGCAGCACCGCCAGCAGCTGCTTGCGGTCCTGCGGCTCGGGCGCCAGCCCCTGCGTGAGCCGCTTCAGCCAGCGGCCGGTGGTGTTGAGGTCCTTGGTCATCCGGGGCTCCGGTAGGGATTGGCGAATCCCAGGCGATGCAGCACCGCGATCTCGCGTCGCTCCATGCGCCGCGCCTGCGCGGCGCGCTGGTGGTCGTAGCCCAGCAGGTGCAGCGTGCCGTGCACCACCAGGTGCGCCCAGTGCGCCCTCAGGCTCTTGTCCTGCGCACGCGCCTCGGCGCGCAGCACGCGCGGGCAGATCACCAGCTCCCCGAGAGTGCGCGCCGCGCCCACCGGCGCGTGTGGCAGCGCCGCCGAGGTGAACGACAGCACGTTGGTCGGCGCGTCAAGGCCGCGGAACCGTGCATTGAGCCGCCGGCTCTCGGGGGCGCCCACCACGCACACCCCGAGCTCGCGCCCGCTCGCCCCGCTGCCGGCCGCCACGCTCGCCCAGCGCGCGAGGTCGCGCCGTGTCGGCGACCAGCTGCGCACGCGCCGCTGCAGCTCGACCTGCACGCCGGGGCGCCGGCGCCGCTCCGGCACCCTCATGAAGAGCCCCCGCGCGATTCGTACGCCTGCACGATGCGCTGCACCAGCGGATGGCGCACCACGTCCTGGGCGTCGAAGAACGTGAAGGCAACGCCCGGCACCGCGCGCAGCACCTCGACCACGTGAGAGAGGCCCGACTGCCTGCCGGCGGGCAGATCGGTCTGGGTGACGTCCCCGGTCACGACCGCCTTGGAGCCGAAGCCGATGCGCGTCAGGAACATCTTCATCTGCTCGATGGTGGTGTTCTGGGCCTCATCGAGAATGATGAAGGAATCGTTGAGCGAGCGGCCGCGCATGAAGGCGAGCGGCGCCACCTCGATGACGTTGCGCTCCATGAAGCGCGCCACGCGATCGAAGCCCATCATTTCGTACAACGCGTCGTACATCGGGCGCAGGTACGGATCGACCTTCTGCGTCATATCCCCGGGTAGAAATCCCAGGCGCTCCCCGGCCTCCACCGCCGGCCGCACCAGGATCAGTCTGCGCACCCGATCCGTCTGCAGCGCCTCCACCGCGCACGCGACCGCGAGATAGGTCTTGCCGGTGCCGGCGGGACCGACGCCGAAGGTCAGATCGCGCGTGCGGATGTGGTCGAGATAATCGCGCTGGTGTGCGCCGCGCGCGCGGATCCCGCCGCGCGGCACGCTCACGCCGTGCTCGCTTGCGTCCGCGTCCGGCGGCGGCGGGCCGGACTCGCGCTCGCGCAAGGCGAGATGCACGCGCTCGGGGGTGACCTCATCGCTCTTGGTGAGGGCGAACAGCTCGCGCAGCAGGTCTTCAGCGCTCTCGGCCTGGGCGCCGCTCACGCGGAAGGTCCCGCCGCGGCGGCGAATGTGCACGTCAAGACGCGTCTCCAGCAGACGCAGGTTCTCATCCAGCGGCCCGCACAGATTCGCGAGCCGTGCATTGTCGGATGGGCCGAGGGCGAATTCCCGCTGCGGTTCGGGCGGTGAGGCGGCCACAGGCGTTCAGCCGCCGGCCGCGACGGCCGACGCGGCGACGGTGAGCGCCTGCGCACTGCCGGGCGTGTCCGCCAGGCGCCCGCGCAGGCTGTGCGGGCGCGCCTCGGTGACGATCACGTCGACGAAGCGGCCGATGAGGGCGGCGGGTCCGGCGAAGTTCACCCAGCGGTTGTTGGCGGTGCGGCCGGCGAGCTCGCGCGCGTTCTTCTTCGCCGCGCGCTCGATCAGCACGCGTTGGCGGGTGCCGACCATCGATTCGCTGATGGCGCGCGCCTGGGACTCGAGCTGCGCCTGCAGGCGCGCCAGGCGCTGCTGCTTGACGGCCGGCTCGATCTCATCGGGGAGCGAGGCCGCCGGCGTGCCCGGCCGGCGACTGTAGAGGAAGCTGAACGACTGGTCGAAGCCCACCTCGCGCGCCAGCGCCAGCGTCGCGGCGAAGTCGCGCTCGCTCTCGCCGGGGAAACCGACGATGAAGTCGGAGGAAATCGCAATGTCGGGCCGCGCCGCGCGCAGCTTGCGCACCTTTTCCTTGAATTCGAGCGTGGTGTAGCCGCGCTTCATCAGCGCCAGCACCCGATCCGAGCCGCTCTGCACCGGCAGGTGCAGGTGGTCGGCGAGCTTGCCGACGCTGGCGAACGCCTCGATCAGGCTGTCGTTGAACTCGAGCGGGTGGGAAGTGGTGAAGCGGATGCGCTCGATACCCGGCACGCGCGCGACATGGTGGATGAGCGTGGCAAGATCCACCCGCGCGCCGTCGGCCATGGGACCTGAGTAGGCGTTGACGTTCTGACCGAGGAGGGTGACCTCGGCGACGCCCTGGGCGGCGAGCTGCTCCACCTCCTCGAGCACCGAGTCGAAGGAGCGGCTTACTTCCTCGCCGCGCGTGTACGGCACGATGCAGAAGCTGCAGTACTTGCTGCAGCCCTCCATGATGGACACGAAGGCCCGCGCGCCCTGCGCGCGCGGCGCCGGCAGGCGATCGAACTTCTCGACCTCCGGGAAGCTCACATCGACGACCGGCGTGCCCGTGCGGCGCAGCTCGTCGAGCATCTGCGGCAGGCGGTGCAGGGTCTGCGGACCAAACACCAGGTCCACGAACGGCGCTCGCTCGGTGATGCCGGCGCCTTCCTGGCTCGCCACGCAGCCCCCGACGCCGATGATCACCTGCGGGCGGCGCGCCTTCAGAAGCCGCCATTCCCCGAGCAGCGAGAACACCTTGTCCTGCGCCTTCTCGCGCACCGAGCAGGTGTTCATGAGGAGCAGGTCCGCCTCGAGCGGGTCGTCGGTGGCCACCAGATCCGCGCCCGCGCGCAGCACGTCCGCCATGCGGGCGGAGTCGTACTCGTTCATCTGGCAGCCGAAGGTCTTGATGAAGTAGCGGCGGGACATAGGGCGTGCAAAAGGAAATTCTACCCTATGGGGACCGTTGCAAGGGCCTCGCACGGGCGCGCCCGCGCGCCCCCGCACGCCGCGCCCAATGCAGAAAACCCGAGTATACCCAGAGGCTTACGTGTACCTGGGACGCGCTAAAACGGAATATCGTCGTCGAAATCCTCGCCCCGGCCTGCGGCTGCGCCCGCGGCGGATTCCTCGGCATCGGACGGCGAGCCGCCACCGCCGTGCCCGCCGCGGGCTGCGCTCTCTGCCCCGCCGGCCGCGGCAGCGCTGGCGCCCGCCCCGCCCCGCCCCCCGAGCATCTGCAGGTCATTGCCGATGATCTCGGTCGAGTAGCGCTCGTTCCCCTGCTTGTCCTGCCACTTGCGCGTGCGCAGGCTTCCCTCGATGTAGACCTGCGAGCCCTTGCGCAGGTACTCGCCGGCGACTTCCGCCAGGCGCCCGAAGAATGCCACGCGGTGCCATTCGGTCCGCTCCTGCTGCTCACCGGTCTGCTTGTCGCGCCAGCTCTCACTCGTGGCGACGCGCAGATTGGCCACGGTCGTGCCGGAGGGCATGGCGCGGGTCTCGGGATCGGCTCCCAGGTTACCAATGAGAATCACTTTGTTGATGCCACGCGCCATGGTGTGTTCCTTGGAATTGAGCTGATGGATGGCGCGGGTCGCAGCCAGCGCCCGCGGGTGTCTTTGCGACCGCTATTCTAGAGGAGCCGCCCGGGGCCTGGTGAACCGCATTTCGTGGCAAAGCGATAGAGTATGAGCGTGATCCGAAATCTCTCCGAGGCGGACATCGCTCGCGTGCTCACCTACGAGAAGCTCATCCCGGCGATGGAGCGGGCGCTCGCGGCCTTCTCGGCCGGCGAGGTGATCCAGCCCGTGCGCAGCGTACTCACAGTCGAGCCGGGGCAGCGCTATCTCGGCGTGATGCCCGCGGCGACGCGCGAGGCCATGGGCGCGAAGCTCGTCTCCTTTTACCCGAAGAATGCGGGCACGGAAGTGCCAACGCACATGGCGGGCATTGCGCTCTTCGAGTCCGCCACCGGCCGTCCGCTCGCCTTCCTCGACGGCCGTCTCATCACCGAGATGCGCACCGCCGCCGTCTCGGCCGCGGTCACGCGCCATCTCGCGCCCGAGGAGGCGAAGGTGCTTGCGCTCATCGGCAGCGGCGTACAGGCACGCGCTCACCTCGAAGCCCTGCGGCATGTGCGCCGCTTCGAGGAGGTGCGGGTCTGGAGCCCGACGCCGGCGCACGCGCAGCGCTTCGCCGCCGACACCGGCGCCCGGGCACTGGATCCCGAAGCCGCCGTGCGGGGGGCGGACGTCATCGTCGTCGCGACCAGCGCCCGCGAGCCGGTTCTCAAGGGCGCGTGGCTCAAGCCCGGCGCGCACGTCAACGCCGTCGGTGCGCCTCGCCCCGACTGGCGTGAGCTCGACGACGACCTCATGCTCGGGAGCACCTTGATCGTCGACTCGCGCGAGGGGGCGTTGAAGGAATCCGGTGACGTGATCCTTTCCGGCGCGCGGATCTTTGCCGAAGCCGGCGAGGTGTTCGCGGGCCAGCGGCGCCCGGCGCAGGGCGCGACCACCGTCTTCAAGTCGTTGGGGCTTGCCGTGGAGGACATCGCCACGGCGCAGCTGGTCTACGACGCCCTGGGGGGAGCCTGACTGCCGCCTTGAGCCCGCCGGCCCCGGCCCCAACTCTCGTCCTACGCCGCTTTGGGTCTGAGTCGCGCCAGCGCGTAGGATAGATGGTTCAATGCAGCAGATTCGCGTGCGCGGAGCGCGCACCCACAACCTCAAGAACCTGAGCCTCGATCTGCCGCGCGAGCGGCTGATCGTGGTGACGGGCCTGTCGGGCTCGGGAAAGTCCTCGCTCACCTTCGACACGCTCTACGCCGAAGGCCAGCGACGCTACGTCGAGTCGCTCTCCGCCTATGCGCGGCAGTTCCTCTCGACCATGGACAAGCCGGACGTCGACAGCATCGAGGGCCTCTCGCCTGCGATCGCCATCGAGCAGAAGGCGAGCTCCCACAACCCGCGCTCGACCGTGGGCACCGTCACCGAGATCTACGACTACCTGCGCCTGCTGTACGCGCGCGCCGGCACGCCGCGCTGTCCAGACCACGGCATCGATCTCGCCGCCCAGACCGTGAGCCAGATGGTCGACCAGGTGCTGCGGCTGCCGGAGGGCCTGGCTGCGGCGCTGCTCGCCCCGGTGGTGAGCGAGCGCAAGGGCGAGCAGCTCGAGCTGCTGGAAGATCTGGCCGCGCAGGGTTTCGTGCGCGTGCGCATCGACGGGCGCATCCATGAGATGGACGCGCTGCCGCAGCTCGACGGCAAGAAGAAGCACACCATCGAGGCGGTGGTCGACCGCATGCGCATCAGGCCCGATGCCGCGCAGCGCCTGGCGGAATCGTTCGAGACCGCCCTGCGCCTCTCGGGCGGGCTCGCGCGGCTCGCGTTTCTCGACAGCGAAGCGCGCGAGGGTGAGCCGCGCCAGCGGCGAACGCCTGGCCAGGATGGCCAGGCCGGGGCGATCGCGGAGCAGGGCGCCCCGCATGCGGGGCGCGGGCAGGCAGGAGCCTGCCCTGGACCGCCCGGCGAAGCAGGATTGCACAGCCGGGAGGCGCAGCGAGAGCTCACCTTTTCCAGCCGGCACGCCTGCCCGGTGTGCGGCTACAGCGTGCCGCCGCTCGAGCCGAAGCTGTTCTCGTTCAACAACCCGTCCGGCGCCTGCCCGAGCTGCGATGGGCTCGGAGTGCAGGAATTCTTCGATCCACAGCGGGTCGTGTTGCACCCGCATCTGTCACTGGCCGGCGGCGCGGTGCGCGGCTGGGACCGGCGCAATGATCATTACTTCCACCTGATCCAGTCGCTAGCCAAGCACTACGGCTTCGACATCGAGACGTCCTGGACGGAGCTGCCCGAGCACGTGCGCCACGTGCTGCTGCACGGCAGCGGCACGGAGGCGATCGAATTCACCTACCGCGAGGATGCGGGACGCAGATCGCGCAAGCGCCACCCGTTCGAAGGGATCCTGCCGAACCTGACGCGACGCTATCGCGAGACCGAGTCACCGATGGTGCGCGAGGAGCTGGCGCGTTACCTGGGACTACGTCCGTGCCCGGAGTGCCAGGGCACGCGCCTGAACCGCGCAGCGCGCTTCGTGTTCGTCGCCGGGCGCAGTCTCCCGGAACTCGCGCATCTTACCGTCGGCCGCGCGCTCGAGTTTCTGGGCGAGCTCAACCTCGCGGGCTGGCGCGGTGAAGTGGCGGCCAGGATCGTCAAGGGCGTGGTGGAGCGTCTGCGCTTCCTCAGCGACGTGGGCCTCGACTACCTGACGCTCGATCGCAGCGCCGAAACGCTCTCGGGCGGGGAATCGCAGCGCATTCGCCTTGCCGGCCAGGTCGGATCCGGGCTTACCGGCGTCATGTACATCCTCGATGAGCCCTCGATCGGCCTGCACCAGCGCGACAACCGCCGCCTGCTGGCGACGCTCAAGCAGCTGCGCGACCTGGGCAACACGGTGATCGTGGTCGAGCACGATGAGGAGGCGATCCGGGAGGCCGACCATGTCGTGGACCTCGGGCCGGGCGCCGGTGCGCACGGCGGACACCTCGTGGCGCAGGGCACACCGCGCGACATCGCCGCCCACCCCGCCTCGGTCACCGGCCAATATCTCGCGGGCAGACGCCGCATCGAGGTGCCCGGCTTGCGTCTGCGCCCGGATCCGGCCCGGCAGATCCGCATCGTCGGCGCGCGCGGCAACAACCTCGCGCAGGTGAGCACGCAGATCCCGCTGGGCCTGTTCACCTGCGTCACGGGAGTCTCCGGCTCGGGCAAATCGACGCTCATCGTCGACACGCTGTTCGGCCACACCGCCGCGCGCCTGAATGGCACGCGCGTGGAAGCCGCGCCCTGCGAGCGCATCGAGGGCCTGGAGCAGATCGACCGCGTCATCGACATCGACCAGAGTCCGATCGGGCGCACGCCGCGTTCCAACCCCGCGACCTACACCGGGCTGTTCGCGCCGCTGCGCGAGTTGTTCGCCGCCGTGCCCGAGGCCCGCGCCCGCGGCTACGATTCCGGCCGTTTCAGCTTCAACGTCAAGGGGGGACGCTGCGAGGCCTGCCAGGGGGACGGCCTGATCCGCGTGGAAATGCACTTCCTGCCCGACGTGTACGTGCCGTGTGACGTGTGCGGCGGCAAGCGTTACAACCGCGAGACGCTCGAGATCCGCTACCGCGGCAAGAACATCCACGAAGTGCTCGAGATGACCGTCGAGGATGCCGCGCGCTTCTTCCAGAACGTGCCGGCCGCGGCCGGGAAGCTCCAGACGCTCACCGACGTCGGCCTGTCGTACGTGCGCCTCGGACAGAATGCCACCACGCTCTCGGGCGGTGAGGCGCAGCGCGTGAAGCTGTCGCGCGAGCTCGCCAAGCGCGCCACCGGCAAGACCCTCTACATCCTGGACGAGCCCACCACCGGGCTGCATTTCCACGACGTCGAGCAGCTGCTGCACGTCCTGCACCGCCTGCGCGACGAGGGCAACACCGTCGTGGTGATCGAGCACAACCTCGATGTCATCAAGACAGCCGACTGGGTGATCGACCTGGGTCCGGAGGGTGGTGAGGGTGGGGGCGAGATCGTCGCCACCGGCTCGCCCGAGGATATTGCGGCCAGCGAGACCTCCTGGACTGGGAAATACCTGCGACCGCTGCTGGCTCAGGAGCGCCGCTCTGCCGCCGCAAGTGCATGATTATCCTAGCTATGGTACCCATGCTGGCCCTGCGATTGCAAATGCGAACCGTTCTCATCCATAATTGCCCTCATGGACGCCGTCGTCGCACCCGAGGGTTTCGCTCTCGACCCGGGCTTCGTGAGCCTCGCCGCCCTGCCTCCCGGCACCACCGCACGGGTGGTGGGCGTCGGCTCGATCGCGTCGGCCCTGACGGCGCTGGAGCGCCGGCTCCTCGAGTTCGGCTTCGTGAACGGCGAGCAGGTCGAAATCCTCGCCGAGGCGCGCCCGGGGCGTGATCCGTTCGTGGTGCGCGTGGGTCACACGACGCTCGCGCTGCGTCGGCGCGAGGCGCAGAGCGTGTGGGTAGAAATTCAGCGCTCCGGAGCGAACGCCCCACCCCTCGAGGCACGCAGTAGCGCCAGCGAGAGGGTCGAGATTCAGCGATGAACGCCCCCGCGGCCGCGGCGTTGGCCGCGCCGCAGCCCACTCTCTCGCTCATCGGCGTCCCCAACTGCGGCAAGACCGCGCTCTTCAACCGTCTGACGGGCAGCCGTCAGAAGGTCGCCAATTACCCGGGCGTCACGGTCGAACGCAAGGAGGGGCGCCTCGTCGGACCGCGCACCGGGCGCACCTTCCGCGTCATCGACCTGCCTGGCGCCTACAGCCTCGAGCCTGCGACGCTCGATGAGGCCATCGCCCGCGACGTAGTGCTCGGCCGGCACGCGACCGAGCCCGCGCCCGACCTGCTGGTGTGCGTGGTCGACGCGACCAACCTGCGCCTCAACCTGCGACTGGTCCTGGAGCTGAAGCGCTTGGGTAAGCCCATTATCGTCGCCCTCAACATGAGCGACCTCGCCGCGCAGCGCGGCTACACGCTCGACCGCGCGGCGCTCGAGCGGGCGCTCGGTGTGCCGGTGGTGCCGACCGTCGCGGTGCGCTCCGGCGGCGAGCGCGCGCTGGTGGATGCCATCGACACCCACGGTTTCGCCACTGAAACGGCGGCGCGCGTCCAGCGTCTCGAGCCCCCGCCGGTGGCGAGCGCCGCCGACATCGAAGCCACCCAGCGCGAAGTGCGCCGCGTGTTGCACGAGGCCGGCTATCGCGTACCCGCACGCCTCGCGGTGCTGTCGCGGCTCGACGCGGTGGTGCTCAATCCCATCGCGGGACCGGCGCTGCTCGCGATCGTGCTGTTCCTCATGTTCCAGGCGGTGTTCAGCTGGGCCAGGGCACCGCAGAGCATCATCAACACCGGCGTCCAGGGGATGAATGCCTGGCTGAGCGGCCTGCTGACCCCCGGACCGCTACGCAGCCTGCTGCTCGATGGCGTGGTCGCCGGCACCGGCAGTGTGCTGGTGTTCCTGCCGCAGATTCTCATCCTGTTCCTGTTCATCCTCGCCCTGGAGGATTCCGGCTACCTGCCGCGTGCCGCGTTCATGCTCGATCGGCTCATGGGACGGGTGGGGCTCTCGGGCCGCGCGTTCATTCCGCTGCTGTCGAGCTTCGCGTGCGCCGTTCCCGGCATCATGGCGGCGCGCACCATCCCCTCCGCGCGCGACCGCCTCGCGACCATCATGATCGCGCCCCTCATGACCTGCTCGGCGCGCCTGCCGGTGTACGCACTGCTCATCGGCGCGTTCATTCCGCAGCGCACCATAGGCATTTTCAACCTGCGCGGACTGGTGCTGTTCGCCCTGTACCTGGCGGGGGTCGTGAGCGCGCTGGCGGTGGCCCTGGTACTGAAGCGCACCATGATGCGCGGCGAGTACCGGCCACTGCTGCTGGAGCTGCCCGAGTACCGCTGGCCGCACCTGCAGAACCTGGCGCTCTGTACGCCATGTCCGGGGCGAACGACGTCGCCGGGGCGCTGAGCCCGGTCATCGCGCGTGGCTGGAGCTGTGCCACCGGCTTGTCGCTGCTCGCCTGGTACGTGTTCGCGCCGCAGTGCCTGTCGACGCTCGCGGTCGTGAAGCGCGAAACCAACTCCTGGCGCTATCCGCTGTACATGGCGCTGTATCTGTTCGCGCTCGCGTATGCGGGCGCGTTCCTCACCTACCGCGTGGCGCTGCTGCTCGGAGGCGGCGCGCTCCCGGGCACCCCTGCATGAGCGCGGTGCTGCAGGAGGTGTTGGTGGCAGTGCTGGTGACGGCCTGCGCGCTGTTCAGCGCCTGGCGGCTGCTGTCGGTGCGCCTGCGCCTGCGTTGCCTCGAGGCCCTGGCCGCCGTGCCCGGCGCGCGCACGGCGCGCTGGCTGACGGCGGCGCGGCAGCGCGCGCTGTCGGGGCTCGGCGCCGGCTGCGGCGGCTGCGCGCAGCACTCTAAGCCGGGCGCGCTCTCTGGGAATCAAACACCTGGCGCACCTCGCCGTTGACGATGCGCTCCTGGTAGCTGCCGCGCGTGTAGCTTGAGACCACCCGGCGCCAGAAGCTCACGGCGTCGGCATTGCGCAGGTACTCGGTGATCTCCCAGCGCCCCGCGAAGCGGCTCAGGATCAATTGCACTGCGGTCTGGCCGATACCCAGCCGGCGCCGCGCGCGCGCCACGAAAAACTCCGCCATGCGGTAGTCGATGCGCTGCGGCGCGGCCGCCGTGGCGGCCATGCGCAACACGCGCGCAAAGCCCACCGGCTCGCTGCCCTTGAGGATCACCAGCGGAAAGGTGTTCGCATCGCCGAACCAGTGGGCGATCAGATCGGGCTCGCGATGTCCCACCTCGCCGAGTTTGGGAAACAGCCCGGTGCCGGGGTTCAGGTCATCCAGGTAATCACGGTAGACGCTCTGGATCCACAGCCGGTCGGCGGCTGCCGCCCGGGCATCGCGCACGCTCACAGTCTCGGGAGTCATCGCTCGGAGCTCTCAGTCTCGCGTCCCCAAAACGAAACGGCCCGGACAGCTCGCGCGCGCGAACCGTCCGAGCCGTGTCTTGAAGCCGTAAGAGTGAGACTTACTGCTTCGGCGGCGGCGGCGTCTCAGCCGGCGGCGTGGCCGGAGCGCCTTCAGCGGGCTTGGAGCCGTCAGCCGACGGCGCAGCCTGGCCGGCGGCCTCAGGAGCCCCAGCCTGCCCGGAGGCCGGCGGAGTGGCAGAGTCAGAGGCCGCCGGAGCAGGAGGAGTGGCAGCCTGGTCTGGCGCTGCGGATTCCTGCTTCGCGCAGGCCGTCAGCATCAGCGCCGCAACGATTGCGCTAAGAGCAAGTTTGGTGTTCATCGATCGGTACCCCGAGGGAAGCAAGAGTTGTGTTAATGAGACTACGACCAGTGCCGGTCGTTCCCGCGCCCGTTCCTGGGCGGCGGAGCGCAAATTCTATAGAAGTCCCGGTACGATTGGAAACCGAGGCGATGGAGCTGCTGTCGGGCCAGGGCGACAGATGAGTCACCCGGACACGGGGGTTGGAATGATGGCCAGCGTTGGATCGACGCCCGAGCGCGAAGCGCGGCTCGAGGACACGTTTGGTGCGCATCTTGAGGCGGTGTGCGAGCGCTCGGCGCGCGCACTGACGGCGTCCGCCTACGCGGGTCTGCTGGTGCATTCCGGTGCGCTCGTGGGCGTCTTCGAGGACGACCGGACCTACCCGTTCGAGGCGAACGCCCCCTTCAAGGTGTGGGTCCCGCTGCAGGACGCCGCGGACTGCTTTGTGTGGTTCGAGCCGGGGTCGGCGCCGCGTCTGATCCTCCATCGACCGGGGGACTACTGGCACAAGTCCGCGGACCTGCCGCAGGCCTACTGGACCCGACACTTCGAGGTGCGCACCGCCACCGACCGCGCGGGCGCGCGCGCGCAGCTGCCTGCCGACCTCTCGCGCGCGGCCTACATCGGGGAGCCCCTTCCGGAACTGACCCGCTTCGGGTTGGGCGCCATCAACCCCCGGCAGCTGATGCGCCGGCTGGACTACGCGCGTGCCGTCAAGACGCCCTACGAGCTGGCATGCCTGCGCGAGGCGAGCCGCCTCGGCGCGCGTGGGCACCGGGCCGCCGAGCGTGCCTTCACGGCGGGCGCCTCGGAGTTCGAAATCGAGCTGGCCTTCCTCGCGGCCTGCGGGCAGCGCGAGCAGGAGCTGCCCTACAACCCCATCATCGCGCTGAACGCGGGCGGCGCCGTACTGCACTACCAGGTGCTGGAGAAACGCCCGCCGCGCGAGCGGCACTCGCTCCTGATCGACGCCGGCGCGGAGTTCGCCGGCTACGCGAGCGACATCACCCGCACTCACTCGTACCAGGATGCGGATTTCGCGGCGCTCATCGGCCGCCTGGATCAGATGCAGCAGGCGCTGTGCGCCGGTGTGCGCGCCGGCGTCGACTGGCGCGACGTACACCTCAACGCCCACCAGCTCACCGGGGAACTGCTGCGCGAGGCGGACATCACCCGCTGCAGCGCGGATGAGGCGGTTGCCACCGCGGTCACGAGCGTATTCCTGCCGCACGGCATCGGGCACCTGCTCGGGCTCGAGGTGCATGACGTCGGCGGGTTCATGCGCTCGCCCGAGGGCGGAGAGATCCCGCCTCCGGTGGGCCACCCCAACCTCAGGCTGACCCGCGTCCTGGAAGAGGGGTTCGTTGTGACCATGGAGCCGGGGATCTATTTCATCGAGCAGCTGCTCGCCGGCGCGCGCGCGGATGCTCGCGGCCGGCGCATCAACTGGCCGCGGGTCGCCGCACTGGCCAGGTTCGGCGGGATCCGCATCGAGGATGACCTGGCCGTGAGGGGCGACGGCTGCGAGAACCTCACCCGCGAGGCGTTTCGCTCACTTCAGCACGCGGATGCGACCTGTACGGACACCGCCTGCCCCGGTGATTGAAGCGTTTATGAAACACAGGCTATCATTTTCCCAGCAGATCCCTAATTTCCTGCAACAATGACTCGGTCCGAGTCGGCGCGGGAGCGGGCGCGTTCGGGGCCGGCCGCTTGAGCCTGTTGATCCCCTTGATCACGATGAAGATCGACAGGGCGATCACGACGAACTCGAAAATCGTCTGCAGGAATGCGCCGTACTTGAGCAGCACCGGCTTGCCCGCGGCGTTGGTCGCAATCTGCACGGTGAGATCGGTGAAGTTGACGCTGCCGAGTATCGGCGACAGCGCCGGCATGATCACGTCCCCGACCAGGGAGGCGACGATCTTGCCGAAGGCGCCGCCAATCACGACGCCGACCGCCAGATCGACGACGCTGCCTTTCATGGCAAATTCTTTGAATTCTGAAGCGAGACTCATGAGAGGTCCCCCCTAAAACCTCAGGCGGCGGCGACTTTCTTCTTGCGTGTGCGCTTCTTCGGGGCTTTGGCAGGCGCGGCCTCGCGGGGCGCGGCTGCAGTCTTCGCTTCGGCCTTCGCCTTCGACTTCGCCTTCGGTTTGGCCTTGGCCCGCCGGGTGGACTTCTTCCTGGCTCCCCCGGCCGGCTCCTCGGCCGCCACCGGCGCGGGTCCTTCCACCAGCTGCATCAGCGCCATGGGAGCGGAATCCCCGGGACGCGGCAGCATGCGCAGGATGCGCGTGTAGCCGCCCGGGCGCGCCTTGAAGCGCGGCCCCAGATCCGCGAACAGTTTCTCGACGATCTGCGCGTCGCGCAGGCGCGCGAACGCCCGGCGGCGGTTGGCGCCGCCATCGTTCTTGGCAAGCGTGATCAGCGGCTCCACGACCCGCCGCAGCTCCTTCGCCTTCGGCAGCGTGGTGCGGATGGTCTCGTGCCGCAGCAGCGAAACCGACATGTTGCGCATCAGCGCGTGCCGGTGCGCGCTGTTGCGCGACAGCTGACGGCCGGAAAGATGGTGACGCATAGCTAACCCTTCGCTGCGGTGAGGTACGGGGCGGGCCGCGCGCTTCATCAGCGCGCGTCACCCGACCCAACCTCTCAGATGACGTCGCGCTCTTCGTCGTGCTTGAGCCCCGCGGGCGGCCAGCCGTCCAGGCGCATGCCGAGCATGAGTCCGTGGCTTTGCAGCACTTCCTTGATCTCGGTGAGCGACTTCTTGCCCAGGTTCGGCGTGCGCAGCAGCTCCACCTCCGTGCGCTGCACCAGATCGCCGATGTAGTGGATGTTCTCGGCCTTCAGGCAGTTCGCGCTGCGCACCGTGAGCTCCAACTCGTCCACCGGACGCAGCAGGATCGGGTCGAACTGCATCTCCGAGACCTTGGTGGAAGCCTCTTCCTCGCCCTGCAGGTCGACGAACACCGACAGCTGATCCTTGAGGATGCTGCCGGCGCGCCGGATCGCCTCTTCGGCGTCGATGGTGCCGTTGGTCTCGATGTCGATGACCAGCTTGTCGAGGTCGGTGCGCTGCTCGACGCGCGCCGCATCGACCGAGTAGGTCACGCGCCGCACCGGCGAGAAGGACGCGTCGAGCTGCAGGCGGCCGATCGGTCGCGTCTGCTCCTCGAAGGCGACGCGCGAAGCCGCCGGTCGGTAGCCGCGGCCGCGCTCGACGCGCAGCGTCATCGACAGCTCGCCCGCCTTGGTCAGGTTCGCGATCACCAGTTCGGGATTCACGACCTCGATGTCATGGTCGGTCTGAATGTCGCCCGCGGTCACCGGGCCCGGGCCCTTCTTGTGCAGGCGCAGCTCGGCGCTGTCGCGCGAGTGCATGCGCAGCGCCACGGTTTTGAGGTTCAGGAGAATGTCGACAACGTCCTCCTGCACACCCTCGATGCTGGTGTACTCATGGAGCACGCCGTCGATCTCGACCTCGGTGATGGCGCTGCCGGGCATCGACGACAGCAGCACGCGGCGCAGCGCGTTGCCGAGCGTATGGCCGAAGCCACGCTCGAACGGCTCGATCACCACGCGCGCCTGGCGCGGGGCCACCGGCTGCACCTTCACCACCCGGGGTCTCAGGAACTCGCTTACAGATCCCTGCATTGCAGTCTCACCTTGCCGGCTCACTTACGACCGGCGCAAACGGAAAGTTGGGTCCTCCTACATGGGTGCGCCAGGCACCCGTTGCAAGCGGACGCGGTTACTTCGAATACAGCTCGACGACCAGGTTCTCATTGATGTCGGGCAGGACCTCGTCCCGGCCCGGCGCCGACTTGAACAGGCCACGGAACTCCTTGTCGTTCACCTCGACCCATTCGGGCAGGCCGACCTGCTGCGCGACGTTCAGCGCGCTCTGGATGCGCAGCTGCTTGCGCGAGCGCTCGCGCACCTGGACGATGTCCCCGGCCTTCACCTGGAATGAGGCGATGGTGACCGGCTTGTCGTTCACGGAGATCGCCTTGTGACTCACCAGCTGGCGCGCCTCGGCGCGCGTGGCCGCGAAGCCCATGCGGTACACGACGTTGTCGAGGCGGCACTCGAGGAGCCGCAGCAGGTTCTCGCCGGTGGCGCCGCTCCGGCGGGCCGCTTTCTGGTAGTAGTTGCCGAACTGCCGCTCGAGCACCCCGTACATGCGGCGCAGTTTCTGCTTCTCGCGCAGCTGCAGGCCGTAGTCGGACAAGCGCGTGCGGCGCTCACCCTTGATGCCGCCCGGCGGCACGCTGAGCTTGCATTTGTTTTCCAGCGGCTTGACGCCGCTCTTCAGGAACAGGTCGGTGCCCTCGCGGCGGGCGAGCTTGCACTTGGGACCAACGTAACGCGCCATATTGTCCTCGCTAAGCCTCTAGACCCTGCGCTTCTTGGGCGGACGGCAGCCATTGTGCGGAATGGGTGTCACGTCCGCGATGCTGGTGATCTTCAGTCCGCAGTTGTTGAGCGCGCGCACCGCGGACTCGCGTCCCGGTCCCGGTCCCCCGACGCGCACTTCCACGTTCTTCACGCCATGCTCCTGGGCGGCGACGCCGGCCTTCTCGGCCGCCACCTGCGCCGCGAACGGGGTGCTCTTGCGCGAGCCACGGAAGCCGCAGCCGCCCGCGGTCGCCCAGGAGAGCGTGTTGCCCTGCCGGTCGGTGATGGTGATGATGGTGTTGTTGAAGGAGGCATGCACGTGCGCGATCGCATCGAGCACGTTCTTGCGCGCCTTCTTGGGCTTCTTGGGCGCCGCGGCGGCAGCCGCTGCCGGCGCCGCGCCGCCCGCCTGGGGTTTCTGCTCAGCCATTCGTCATACCTTTCCGGGAGGTGCGTTCAGCTTGACCGCCTGCTTGCGCGGGCCCTTGCGGGTGCGCGCGTTGGTGCGCGTGCGCTGGCCGCGCACCGGCAGTCCGCGCCGATGACGGATCCCGCGGTGGCTGCCTAAGTCCATCAGCCGTTTGATGTTCATCGACACTTCGCGGCGCAGGTCGCCTTCGACCGCGAACCTGGCGATCTGCGAGCGGATGGCGTTGACCTCCGTCTCGGTGAGATCCTTCACCTTGGTGGCGGGGTTGACACCCGCGGCCGTGCAGGCGGTGCGCGCGCGCGCTCTGCCCACGCCGTAGATGTGCGTGAGCCCGACCCACACGTGCTTGTTCATCGGAATGTTGATACCAGCTATGCGTGCCATGTGTGCCTTACCTCAACCCTGACGCTGCTTGTGCCGCGGGTCCGTGCAGATGACGTAGACCACTCGGCGGCGCCGGACGATCTTGCAGTTCTTGCAGATCTTCTTCACCGACGGACGTACTTTCATGATTGACCACCCGAACCACTGCGGCCGTAGCCGAGCAGGTTCGCCTTCTTGAGAAGCCCCGGGTAGTGATGCGACATCATGTGCGCGTTCAGCTGCGACATGAAATCCATCACCACCACCACCACGATCAGGAGCGAGGTGCCGCCGAAGTGGAACGGCACGCCCTGCGAGGAAATCAGGATCTCGGGTAACAGGCACACCGCGGTCACGTACAGCGCGCCCCACAGCGTGAGCCGGGTGAGCACGTGGTCGATGTACTCCGCGGTTTGCTGCCCGGGACGGATGCCGCGCACGAAGGCCCCGGACTTCTTGAGGTTGTCGGCGGTGTCGCGCGCGTTGAATACCAGCGCCGTGTAGAAGAAGCAGAAGAACACGATCAGCAGTGCGTAGATCACCAGGTGCAGCGGCTGGCCGTAGCCGAGCGCCGCGGCGACGTTCTGCATGAAGCTCGACACCGGCCCCTCGGCATTGGTGCCGAAAAAGCTGGCCAGCGTCGCCGGAAACAGCAACAGGCTGGAAGCGAAGATCGGCGGGATCACGCCCGACATGTTGATCTTGAACGGCAGGTGGCTGCTCTGGCCGGCGTACATGCGCCGCCCGACCTGGCGTTTGGCGTAATCGACCGGGATGCGCCGTTGGGCGCGCTCCATGAACACCACGAACGCGGTGGTGGCGAGCACCAGGATGACGAGCAGCAGCGCAAACGGGCCCTGCATTTCGCCGTTGCTCACGGCTTCGGCGGTGTTGCCGACCGCCCCCGGCAGCCCCGCGACGATGCCCGACAGGATGATCATCGAGATGCCGTTGCCGATGCCGCGCTCGGTGATCTGCTCACCGAGCCACATGAGGAACATGGTCCCGGTGGTCATGGTGATGGTCGCGGTGAACAGGAACGACCAGCCGGTGACGAGCGTCATGCCGCCCTTGGCGAGCGCGCCGGCGGCGGCGAAGGACTGCACCAGCGCGAGCACCACCGTGCCATAGCGCGTGTACTGGGTGATCTTGCGCCGGCCCGATTCGCCCTCCTTGCGCAGCTCCATGAGCGTCGGCACCACCATCGACATCATCTGGATGATGATGGAGGCGGAAATGTACGGCATGACGCCCATGGCGAAGATCGACAGGCGCGACAGCGCGCCGCCCGAGAACATGTTGACGATCCCGAGGATGGTGTTGGAGCGGTCGCCGAAGAAGCGCGCCACCTCCGCCGGATTCACGCCCGGCACGGGAATGAAGGTGCCGATCCGGTATACGACCAGCGCGCCGATGAGGAAAAAGAAACGGCTGCGAATCTCCCCAAAACGGGCAGCTTCGCTGAACGCGGCGGCCGGGTTGCTGATGCTGGTGTTCGCCATGCCTGTCCTTGTGGGGTCGCTCTTCAGGCCTCGATCTTGCCGCCGGCGGCTTCGATCGCCGCGCGCGCGCCCTTGGTCACCGCCACGCCCTTGAGCGTCACCGCCCTGGTCAGCGCACCGGAGAGCACCACCTTGGCGCGCTCGGTGCCCCGCGGCACGACACCCGCCTTCAGCAGTGCCTCGAGATCCACCAGCGCGCCTTCGACCTTGGCGAGCTCCGAGAGCCGTACCTCGGCGCGGCTTCTCTTCATGGCCGAGCGGAAGCCGACTTTCGGCATGCGCCGCTGCAGGGGCATCTGGCCGCCCTCGAAACCGACCTTGTGGTAGCCGCCCTTGCGCGCGCGCTGGCCCTTGGTGCCGCGGCCGCAGGTCTTGCCCTGGCCGGCGGAGGCGCCGCGCCCCACGCGCTTACCGCGGCGCTTGCTTCCGGGAGCGGGGCTGAGTGTGTTGAGTCGCATACGTTTACGCGCCTTTCTCGACGCGCAGCAGGTGCACGGCGGCGGCAATCATGCCGCGGTTCTCACGCGTGTCCGCCACGGATACGCTCTGGTGAATGCGGCGCAACCCCAGGCCGCGCGCGGAGGCCGCGATGTTCTTCAGCTGCCCGTGCAGGCTCCTCACCAGGGTCACTTTCAGTTGTTTGTCCGCCATGGCCGTCAGCCCGTGATCTCTTCGAGACTCTTGCCGCGCTTCGCCGCGATCTCCTCGGGCGAGCGTATTTTCGCCAGCGCGTTCATGGTGGCGCGCACCACGTTGATCGGGTTGCGCGAGCCGTAGCTCTTGGCGAGCACGTTGCGCACGCCGGCGCACTCGAGCACCGCGCGCATGCCGCCGCCGGCGATGACGCCGGTACCGTCGGAGGCGGGCTGCATGTACACGCGTGTGGCTCCATGCGTTCCGGTGACCGCGTAATGCAGCGAATCGTTTCGCAGCGCGACGTTGATGAGGTTCTTGCGCGCGGCGGTCATCGCCTTGGAAATCGCCACCGGCACCTCGCGCGCCTTGCCGAAGCCATAGCCCACGCGGCCGGTACCGTCGCCCACCACGGTGAGCGCGGTGAAGCCGAACTGCCGGCCGCCCTTGACGACCTTGGCGGTGCGATTGACGGCCACGAGTTTCTCTACAAACTCGTCCGCCGACTGGCCCTTTTCTGGTCTCGCCATGTGTGTGTTACCTGCCTAGAACTCGAGACCCGCTTCGCGGGCCGCATCCGCGAGCGCCTTCACGCGCCCGTGGAACTGGAAGCCGGAGCGGTCGAACGCGACCTTGCTCACCCCCGCAGCCTTGGCGCGCGTGGCGATCGCACGTCCCACCGCCTTGGCAGCCTCGACGTTGCCGGTGCTCTTCAGGCCCTGGCGCACCGCTTCCTGCAGCGTGGAGGCCACGGCGATCACCTTCGCGCCCACCGGGTCGGTAACCTGCGCGTAAATGTGCCGCGGCGTGCGGTGCACGGTGAGGCGCGCGATCGCCAGAGCGCGGATGTGCGCGCGCGCCTTGAGGGCGCGTCGCAGCCGGCGCTGTTTCTTGGTGATGATCACTTCTTCTTGCCCTCCTTGAGAGTGATCTGCTCATTGGCGTAGCGCACGCCCTTGCCCTTGTAGGGCTCGGGCGGACGAATGCCGCGGATCTCGGCGGCCACCTGGCCGACTTTCTGCCGATCGATGCCCTTCACCACGATCTCGGTCTGGCTCGGAGTCTCGATGCTGATCCCTTCCGGGATCGCCACGTTCACCGGATGCGAGAAGCCGAGTGTCAGGTTCAGGTTCTTGCCCTGCAGCTGGGCGCGAAAGCCGACGCCCACCAGCTCGAGCTTCTTCTCGTAGCCGCGCGTGACGCCGCGCACCATGTTGGCCAGGTGCGCGCGCGTGGCGCCGGCGCGCATGCGCGTCAGTCCCGCTTCCGAGAACTTGATCTGCAGCTTCTTCTCGGTCTGCACCACCGACACACCGCTGCTGAGCGACAGGCTCAGCGAACCCTTGGCGCCCTTGATGGTCACCGCGTCCGCGGCGATAGTCGCGGTCACACCCGCAGGCAAGTCGACCGGAGCTTTGGCGATTCTCGACATGATGGCTGTTCTTAAGTGAGGGCGCTGCCGTCAGGCGACGATGCACAGGACCTCACCGCCCTGTCCGATCGAGCGCGCCTGCTTGTCGGTCATCACACCCTTGGGCGTGGAGACGATCACCGTGCCCATGCCGCCCAGGACCTTCGGCAGCTGATCCTTGCCGCGGTAGATCCGCAGTCCGGGGCGGCTGACACGCTCCAGGCGGTCGATGACGGGCCGGCCTTCGAAGTACTTCAGGCCGATCGTGAGCCGCGGCTTGCCGCTGTCGGCATCGAGGCGGAAGTCGGCTATGTAGCCCTCGTCCTTCAGCACCTTGACGATGGCGGTCTTCAGGCGCGAGGACGCGAGCTGCACTTCGTTCTTGCCCGCGGTCTGGCCGTTGCGGATGCGCGTCAACAGATCGGCAATGGGGTCGGTCATGCTCATGCGGCGCCCCTCACCAGCTCGCCTTGGCGAGACCGGGAATCTCACCACGGCTGGCGACCTCGCGGATCTTCACCCTCGAGAGGCCGAACTTGCGGTACACGCCGCGCGAGCGGCCGGTAATGCCGCAACGCCTGCGCTGCCGCGACGCACTCGCATCGCGCGGTTGCGTCTGCAGCTGCGCCTGCGCCGCCACGCGTTGCTCGGGCGAGCTCTTGGGGCTGCGGATCAGCTCCTTGAGCTTGGCGCGCTTCACCGCGTACTTTTTCACGATCCCGGCGCGACGCTTCTCGCGCTCGACCATGCTCGTCTTCGCCATAGACTTTTGGGTTCCTGTTACTTCCGGAACGGGAAGTTGAATGCCTCGAGCAACGCTCGGCCGTGACGGTCATCTCTTGCCGTCGTAGTGATGGTGATATCCATGCCCCGGACCTGATCGACCTGGTCGTACTGGATTTCGGGGAAAATGATCTGCTCCTTCACGCCCAGGGTGTAGTTGCCCTGGCCGTCGAAGGCGCGCGGCGACACGCCGCGGAAGTCGCGGATGCGTGGCATCGCGATGTTGATGAGGCGGTCGAGGAACTCGTACATGCGAGTCCCGCGCAGCGTCACCTTGGCGCCTACGGCCAACCCGGCGCGGATCTTGAACGACGCGATCGCCTTGCGCGACTTGGTGATCAGCGGCTTCTGCCCGGTGATCTTGGTGAGATCGGCGAGCGCCGCATCCATCACCTTCTTGTCGGCGACCGCCTCGCCCACGCCCATGTTTACCGTGATCTTGCTGATGCGCGGCACCTGCATGACGTTGTCGATCTTCAGATCCGCGCGCAGGCGGGGAACGACCTGCTCGCGGTAGTACTGGTGCAGCCGCGCCGGGCCGGATGGCCGCTGGGGAGCCGCGCGCTCGGCCTTCGCGTCAGGCTGCTTGCCGGCGCCCGTGTCCGCCTGCTTATCGGCCGGCTTGTGCTTGCCCCGTTGTTTTTCGCCTTCTTTGCCTGCAACGACCTCAGACATCGAGCATCTCTCCGTTCGACTTGAAGAAGCGCACGCGCTTGCCGTCGCCGAGCGTCTTGATCCCGATGCGATCGCCCTTCTTGGCACCCGGGTTCCAGATGGCAACCTTCGACACCGGCAGCGGCATCTCTTTCTCGATGATGCCGCCCTGCTTGCCAGCCTGCGGGTTGGGCTTCTGGTGCTTCTTCACCATGTTCACGCTCTCCACCACCACACGGCCGTCGGCGAGCACCTGGATCACCGCGCCGCGCCGGCCCTTGTTACGGCCGGACAGCACCACCACCTGATCGCCCTTGCGGATCTTCCTCATTACAGTACTTCCGGTGCCAGGGAGATGATCTTCATGAACTGCTGGTTGCGCAGCTCGCGGGTCACCGGGCCGAAGATGCGGGTGCCGATCGGCTCGAGCTTGTTGGTGAGCAGCACCGCCGCGTTGCCGTCGAAACGGATCAGCGAGCCGTCCGCACGGCGCACGCCGCGCGTGGTACGCACCACCACCGCGTCATACACCTCGCCTTTCTTGACCTTGCCGCGCGGGATGGCGTCCTTGACGCTCACTTTGATGACATCGCCCACGTTGGCGTAACGGCGGCGCGTGCCGCCCAGCACCTTGATGCACATCAGAGTGCGCGCGCCGCTGTTGTCAGCGGCATTCAGCATGGTGCGCAACTGGATCATGATTCAAACCTGCTTTCAGCCTCGGCGCGGACGCGGTCAGCGCCGCGCGGCCTTCTCCACGACCTCGAGCAGCCGCCACGACTTGCGCCGCGACATGGGGCGGCACGGGGTGATGGTCACCACGTCGCCTTCCTTCGAGGTGCCGTTCTCGTCGTGCGCCAGGAGCTTCGTGGTACGGCGGATGTACTTGCCGTAGGTCGGATGCTTCACCAGCCGCTCGATCTCGACGGCGATCGTCTTGTGCATCTTGTCGCTCACCACGCGACCGGTCAGCGTGCGTGCGCCCTTCGCTTCCGGCGCCCTGCGCTGCTGCGACCCGGGATCCTGCGCCTGGGTTTCCTGCACCTGGGTCTCTTGTGCGCTCATTTCTGGTTGCCTCCGCGGCTCGCCGCCTGCGTCTCGCGCAGCACGGTCTTCAGGCGCGCGATGTTGCGCCGCACTTTGCCGAACTGGTCGGGCTTGGGCGCCTGCCCGGTGGCGCGCTGCATACGCAGGGCAAACTGCTCCCTGCGCAGCTTCACGAGCTCATCGGCGAGCTCGGCCGGCGATTTGCTGCGCAGCTCCTTGGCGTCCATCTATCGAACCTGCCGTTTCACGAACGAGGTGGACACCGACAGCTTCGAGCCTGCGAGCCGGAACGCTTCGCGGGCCGTCACCTCGTCCACCCCCTCCATCTCGAACAACACCTTGCCGGGCTGCACGCGCGCCACGTAGTACTCGACGTTGCCCTTGCCGCTGCCCATGCGGACCTCGAGCGGCTTCTTGCTGATCGGGACGTCCGGAAACACGCGGATCCAGATCTGCCCGCCGCGCTTCACGTAGCGCGCCATGGCGCGGCGCGCCGCCTCGATCTCGCGCGCAGTCATGCGCGCGCGGCTGGTCGCCTTCAGGCCGAACTCGCCGAAGGACACGTTGCTGCCGCGCTGTGCCAGCCCCGGGTTGCGGCCCTTGAACTGCTTGCGAAACTTGGTGCGTTTGGGCTGAAGCATTTTCTCAAGCCATCAGGTCAGGCCGATACCGGAGCTTCGGGCGGCACCGGCGGCGTTAGCGGCTGCGCCGGCGGCGTTACCGGCTGCGCCGGTGCGGCGGCCGGCGACGTGCCCGGCGCCGGGGCGGCCTCGGCTTCGCCCGCCTGCTGCGCGAGCTCGCTCTTGTCGAACACCTCGCCCTTGAATATCCACACCTTGACGCCGATGACGCCGTAGGTGGTGTGCGCTTCCGACAGACCGTAATCGATGTCGGCGCGGAAGGTGTGCAGCGGAATGCGTCCCTCACGGTACCACTCAGTGCGGGCGATTTCCGAACCGTTGAGGCGCCCGGAGACGCGCACCTTCACGCCCAGCGCGCCGCTGCGCATGGTGCTCATGACCGCGCGCTTCATGGCGCGGCGGAACATCACGCGCTTCTCGATCTGCTGCGCGATGCTGTCGCCGACCAGTTGCGCATCGAGCTCGGGCTTTCTGATCTCGGCGATGTTCAGGCGCACGTCATTCATCGGCATGCCGAGCAGCGCGGCGGTCTCCTGGCGCAGCTTCTCGATGTCCTCGCCCTTCTTGCCGATGACGATGCCGGGACGCGCGGTCTGGATGGTGATGTTGACCTTCTTGGCGGCGCGTTCGATGAGGATGCGGCTCACGGAGGCTTCGGCGAGCCTGCGCTTGAGGAACTCGCGCACCCGGAAGTCAGTGTGCACGTGCAGCGGGAACTGCCGCTTGCCGGCATACCAGCGGCTGGTCCAGTCGCGGGTGATCCCGAGGCGTATCCCTATCGGATTGACCTTCTGACCCATACGCTAATCCTTCTTGCCGTCGCTGACGCCGACGGTGATGTGACTGTTGCGCTTGATGATGCGCGTCCCACGCCCCTTGGCGCGGGCGGCAAACCGCTTGAGCTGCGGGGCCGCATCCACGTGGATGAGCGCCACCTTCAGCTCGTCGATGTCGGCGCCGTGATTGTGCTCGGCGTTGGCAACCGCGGACTCGAGTACCTTGCGCACCAGCTGCGCGCCTTTCTTCGGCAGGTAGCGCAGCGTTGCGATCGCATTGCCGACCGGCTTGCCGCGCACCACCTCGGCGACCAGCCGGCACTTCTGCGGGGAAATGCGCGCGTAGCGCAGTTTGGAGGTCACTTGCATCGTGTTCTGCGGCCCCTCAGGTGGGGGCGGCGGCAGCCTCCACCTTGCGGTCGCCCGAGTGCGCCTTGAAGGTGCGCGTCGGGGCGAACTCGCCCAGCTTGTGCCCCACCATGTTCTCCGTGACCAGCACCGGAACGTGCTGGCGGCCGTTATGCACGGCGATGGTCAGACCCACCATCTCGGGCACCACCGTGGAGCGGCGCGACCAGGTCTTGATCGGCTTGCGATCGTTCCGGGCGGAAGCTACCTGCACCTTTCTGGCGAGGTGCAGATCGACGAACGGGCCCTTCTTCAGCGAACGTGGCATGTGACTCTCATGTGTTGGTCAGCGGATGCGGTTCTGGCGGCGCTGGACGATCATGTTGTCCGTGCGCTTGTTGTGACGGGTCTTCAGTCCCTTGGTGTTCCAGCCCCACGGCGACACCGGGTGCGGGTTGCCCTGGCCGGACTTGCCTTCGCCGCCACCGTGCGGGTGATCGACCGGGTTCATGGCCAGTCCCCGCACCGTCGGGCGCACGCCGCGCCAGCGCTTGGCGCCGGCCTTGCCGTAGCTGCGCAGGTTGTGCTCATCGTTCCCTACCTCACCGATGGTGGCGCGGCAGTCGACGTGCACCTTGCGGGTCTCGCCGGACTTCAGCCGCAGATACGCATAGATGCCCTCGCGCGCACTGAAGGACACGGAACTGCCGGCGCTGCGCGCCAGCTGCCCGCCGCGCCCGGGCTTCATCTCGACGTTGTGGATGATCGAGCCGACCGGGATGTGCCGCAGGGACATGGCGTTGCCCGACTTGATCGGGGCGTCGGCGCCGGAGCGCACTTCATCGCCGCTCTTCACGCCCTTGGGCGCGAGGATGTAGCGCCGCTCGCCGTCGGCGTACCGGATCAGCGCGATGTGGCTGGTGCGGTTCGGATCGTACTCCACGCGCTCCACCACCCCGGGGATGCCGTCCTTGTCGCGCTTGAAGTCGATGAGACGGTACTTCTGCCGCGAGCCACCGCCGACGTGGCGCGTGGTGATGCGGCCGAAGTGGTTGCGTGCGCCGGTCTTGCTCTGCGCCGCGGTCAACGGCAGGTGCGGTCCGCCCTTGTGCAGGTGCGAGCGGTCGATCTTCACCACCGCGCGCGTGCCGGGCGTCCTGGGCTTGTACTTGATGAGGGCCATGGGTGAGTCCTGTCAGGCCTTGGCGCGGGCTTCGTAGTCGATGGACTGCCCCTTGATCAGGCTCACGTAGGCCTTCTTCCAGTCCTGGGTGCGGCCTGCGCGCTTGCCGAAGCGGCGCGTCTTGCCGGTCTCGTTGACGACCTGCACACCGGCCACCTTGACTTCGAACATGAGCTCGACCGCCTTGCGGATGTCGGTCTTGGTCGCATCGCGGCGCACACGGAAGGTGTACTGGTTGTGATTCTGCATCGCGAGCGAGGTCTTCTCGGTGACGTGCGGGGCGATCAGAACGCTCATCAGCTGCTCGCGGTTCATTGCAGGCGCTCCTCGATCAGCTTCACCGCGCCCACCGTCATCAGCACCTTGTCGTAGGCCGCGAGCGATAACGGATTGAGCGCCGGGACCTCGATCACCTCGACGTGCGGCAGGTTGCGCGCTGCGAGGATGAGCTTCTCATCGCTCGCCTCGACCACGATCAGCACCGAGGGCAGCTCCCAGGCCTTGAGCTGTTGCGCGAGCAGCCGGGTCTTCGGCGCCGTAAGCGCGATGCCCTCGGTGACCAGGAGACGCTCGGTGCGCGCCAGCTCCGAGAGCATCGAGCGGATGGCGCCGCGGTACATCTTGCGATTCACCTTCTGGGTGAAGTCGCGCGGCTTGGCCGCGAAGGTCTTGCCGCCGCCGACCCAGATGGGCGAGCGGTTGGAGCCGGCGCGCGCCTGGCCCGTGCCCTTCTGGGCGTAGGGCTTGCGGCCGCCGCCGCGCACTTCGGCGCGTGACTTCTGTGCCTTGGTACCGGAGCGGCCCGCGGCGCGATACGCGGTCATCACCTGGTGAACCAGCGCCTCGTTGAACTTAGTCCCGAAGGCGGCTTCCGACACCTGCAGTGCGCCCGAGCCACTGACCAACTTCAGTTTCATGGCTTACTTCTTTCCCGCCTTGGCCGGGTCCTTCGACGGCGCGGCGCCCGCCTTGGTCGGCGTCACGGTCTTGCGGGTCGCGCGGCGCGCAGCCTTCAGCGACGGGCGCACGATCACCTGTCCGCCCTCCGCGCCGGGCACGGCGCCACGGATCAGGAGCAGATTTCTCGCCAGATCGACCTGCACCACGCGCAGGTTCTCGGTGGTACGGCGCACGACACCCATGTGACCGGACATGCGACGGCCCTTGAACACCCGGCCCGGCGTCTGGCGCTGGCCGATGGAGCCCGGCGCGCGATGCGACAGCGAGTTGCCGTGCGAAGCCATGCCTCCGGCGAAGTTGTGACGCTTCATGGTGCCGGCAAAGCCCTTGCCGATGGTCGTGCCGGTCACGTCGACCGCTTCGCCTTCCTTGAAGAGGTCCGCCTTGATCTCGGCCCCGGCTTTCAGTTCGGTCTTGTCGGCCTCGGTGAGGCGGAATTCCACCAGCGCCCTGCCCGGAGCGACATTCGCGCGCGCGTAGTGGCCCGTCACGGCCTTGGAATACAGCTGCGGACGGCGCGTGCCGTAGGTGACCTGCACGGCGCGGTACCCGTCCTTGGCCTGTGCCTTGACCTGAGTGACGCGGTTCGGCAATACCTCGATCACCGTCACCGGCACTGTCTCGCCGGCGTCGGTGAACACGCGCGTCATGCCGGCCTTGCGGCCGACGAGTCCGATAGCCATCTCTTGTCCTCTCACGGCCCCCGGGGCGGCAAGCCCGAGGCACGCTGGCGCCGGGTTAAGCCATTGACACAACAGGAGATTCTGCGCTTCAAGCCGTTGAGGCTGCGCCGATCTCGAGTGGTCTTGGAGCTTATGCCCCGAAGGGCCGGCCCCAACCTCGCCCGATGCCGCTTACGCGACCGCCCCGCGGGGAGTCCCGGGGGCCAAAAGGGCGCGCAGTATAGGCGCGCCGCTACCTTCTATCAACTACCGGGACGGCCTGCGGAAATGGCCGCAGGCCATTTCCGCCAATGAACTAATTCAGCTTGATCTGCACGTCCACGCCCGCCGGAAGCTCGAGCTTCATGAGGGCGTCCACCGTCTTGTCGGTGGGGTTCATGATGTCCATGAGGCGCTTGTGTGTGCGCAGCTCGAACTGATCGCGCGCGTCCTTGTCGGCGTGCGGGGAGACGAGCACCGTGAAGCGCTCCATCTTGGTCGGCAGCGGTACCGGTCCCTTGACGGTCGCGCCGGTGCGCCGGGCCGTCTCGACGATCTCGCGCGCCGAGCTGTCGATCAGGCGATGGTCGAACGCCTTCAGGCGGATACGGATGTTCTGATTGGCCATGGTGTCCTACTTCAGGATCTTGGTCACGACGCCGGCGCCGACGGTCTTACCGCCCTCGCGGATCGCGAAACGCAGCCCATCCTCCATGGCGATCGGGCTGATCAGCTCGATCGTCATCTTGATGTTGTCCCCGGGCATCACCAT
>WNGI01000040.1_pt1 | contig 76715 bp, 78 predicted proteins | sample 5400621 | NCBI WGS metagenome assembly WNGI01 (sample SAMN13153374, study PRJNA577476) | soil metagenome | isolation source: 20 cm soil or saprolite under Garry oak tree replicate 1 | place: USA:California | collected 2016-06-15 | reverse complement strand
TTCAACGAGCCGCTGCCCGCGAAGCTGGTCTGGGATGAGGGCGAGCTTGTCACGCTCATCGTTGCCGGACATCGCCACACCGTCGTCGAGCAGATGCGTAAGTGGCGTGTCGAGGCGGACTGGTGGAAGGACGGCGTCGTGCGTGATTACCTCACGCTTCGCACGGCCGATGGTCTGGTGTGCGATGTGTATGGTGACAGAGGCTCCGGCGCCTGGTGGCTGCAGCGTGTCATGGATTAGCCGAATGACCTAGGACTACCGGTCAATTGCCGCGCGCCCTCGCTTCCCGCAGCGTTCCGCGGACATGCGTCGGCTCGTCGTCGCGCTCGCCCTCGTCGCGAGCGTCGCGCTTCCTCACCCCGCGCTAGCGGCGGGAATCGCCGCGTCATGGCCGGTCGGACACCAGCCGTTCGGCGTCGCGATCGATCCGACGGACGGTCGTGTCTACGTCGCGAACAGCGGCGGCAGCACGGTCTCGGTGGTCCAGCCTGCGAGCGGGGCGGTGAGCAGCGTCGTCGTCGGAAGCCAGCCCGGACTCCTCGCCGTCGAGCCGGTGAGCCGGCGTCTGTACGTCTCCAACTCCGGCGACCAGACGCTCTCGGTCGTGAACCTGACCACGATGGCGGTGAGCGCGACCGTCTTCGGGGCCGGCGGGCTCGGGGTCGCGGTCAACCCGGCCGTAAATCGCATCTACGTGGCCGGCGGCACGCAGTTCGTCGCCGTGAACACGACGAGCAACAGCATCATCAGCTTCGTCGGCGTGCCCGGCGGGCAGTCGTGGTTCGGCGTCGCTGTCGATCCGTCGCTGCACCGCGTCTACGTCACCAATATCGCGAGCACCAGCCCATCGCTCGAGGTCCTGGACGATCGGACCCTCACGAAGCTGGCGGAATTGTCGTTGCCGAAGGTCGTCCGCTTCGCGATCGCCGTCGATCCCACCACCCACGCCGTCTATCTCGGCTCTGAGGCGAGTGACGCGTTTGCGACCGACTCCGAGTTTTACGTTGTCGACGCGACGACGCTCGCGATCATGCACACCACGCCGCTTGGCCGCTTCTCGGGCGGCATCGCTCTAAAGAGCGGACGCATCTTCGTCACCGACATGAACGGCCGAGTCCTGCGTGAGCTCGACGATCAAACCTTCGCGGTGACCGCGACGACCGCTCTTCCGTGGCAGCCCGCCCTGCTCGCCGCGCACCCCGACGGGCGCCTCTACGTCGCGGGCTCGAGCCCCGACGTCGTGGCAGCGCTCGCCAACAACAGCGCGCCGACTATCGACAGCGACCCGGAGGGCGACACATTGACGCTCAGCTACGAGTGGTCGCGCAATGGCGCCGTGATCCCCGGCGCGACGACAGCGGGCCTCGATCTCTCTGGGAGCGGCGCGGGTGACCGTGACGACACGATCGCCCTCCGAGTGACGGCCAGCGATGGTCAGCTGAGCACGACCGCGAATGCTTCGATCGTTGTCGCGGACAGCGCCCCGACCGTCAGTGTCGCCCTCAATGAGACGTCGCCCACGACGAACGCCCTGCTTACCGCGACGGCGACCGCCTCTGATCCGGATGGCGACAGCCTTACCTACACGTTCAAGTGGCAGGTCAATGGCGTGACCTTTGAGACGGCCACCGGCCCGAACCCGGCCGACGGCTTCGACCTTTCACTCGCCGGCAACGGCGACCGCGGGGACACAATCAGCGTCCAGGTCACCGCATCCGACGGAACCCTCGAGAGCTCGCCGGCGTCGGCGGCGGCCGTCATCGCGAACTCCGCGCCGGTCGTCGCCGTGTCGCTGAGCGACGCGACCCCGCGCAAGAAGGACGTGCTCGTCGCGACCGCGACGGGCGATGACGCGGACGGGGACCCGCTGACGTTCACCTACGTATGGCGCCTTAACGGCGAGGTGAGGCGCACCACGACCATTTCGGGGAACCCCGATAGCTTCGATCTCAAAGGCCGCGTGGCGAACGGCGATGACGAACGCTAGCGGCGTTCCGCCGCGGCGTTCGCTCCAAGAAGAGTCGGATCTCCGGCGATCGCGACCGCCGTAGGCGGGGCGTTCAGCAGCGAGGCGAGAAAAACCGCATAGCTGGTGAGCGCTTCTAAATGGGTCGGGCCGTAGGACCGTTTTCGCGTCGCGAGGACCGCGATCACGCCGCACGGGTTGGCACCCCACCCGGGGACCGGGACGACAACACCGCTTCGAGTGCCGGGAAGCGAGACGCCGATCGGCCGTGACTCGAGATCGTCAACGATCGACCCGCGATTCATTGTCGCGGCACCGGCCACGGCGCCGGCCACCTGGCGCTGCCCGATCACGCCCGCCGGAGCCCCCGCGGCGCCGACGATCTCGAGGCCCCCGCCGGGCACGGTCACATAGAGCAGCGCGATGTCCCCCGGGACGATCTCGAGCGCGGCTTCCGCAAGCGATCCGAGCGTCTTCGGTCCGAGTCCCGGGGCCAGCACGAGGGCAGCCTCGGCCAGTGCACCGACCTGGCGCCCCCGCGGGAGGAGCCGGCCCCGCAGGAGACGCATCGCTCCGAAACCGGCCCCGACGGCGCCGAGGACCAGGATCCCGAGGCCGTTGCCGCCGATGCGCAGGATGGGTTCGCCCATGACGTGTTCTGTGCCCTCCCATAGCGCGGCGGTCTCGACCGATGAGAGGAGCGCGGCCGCGACGCCGGCCTCCGGGCCGAAGAACGCTCCGGCCAGAGCGACCGGCACGACGGCGAGCACCGAAGCGGAGGCCCCGAGGATGGGCTCGGCCAGAAGGAAGCCTCCGGCGTAGCTCACGAGCAGGATCCCGATCGTCGCGATGGCGCGTCGACGGCGCGCAGTGACGCCCCAAGCGACCCGAGGCACATCGCGGGAGGTAAGCACGACCCTCGGCGGGCCCGCACCCGCGGGTGTCGCCCGCGGGGCCGCGCGACGGAGCTCGGCGAGCAACGATTCGAGCGGCGTGTCTTTCGTCACTACCGCCGACGCACCCGCGGCTGTGGCTGCCTCACGGATCGTGTCGTCGAGGGTGAACATCACGACCCCGATGTCCGGCATCGAGGCGCGTACCGCACGCAACACGTCTAGCCCGTTCAGCCGCGGCATGTCGTTGTCCAGCACGACGACGTCGGGCCGGGTCTCGCGAATGATGCGGAGCGCTTCGTTTCCATCGGCGGCGGTACCGGCGAGCCTGAAATCCGGTTCCGAGGCGAACGCTTCGCGCAGGCCATCGCGAACGCTTGCGTTGTCGTCGGCGATGACCACGTTCAGCGGTATGCCAGAGCGAGGCGGAGCGCTCGCGAGAGGCCGGAGCCGCCGCTGGCGTTCGAGCGCATGGCGAATGTCCTCGGTCGTGGCGAAGCCGAGCTGCACGAGGATTTCGCCGAGCGGACGCTTGTCGCCCTTCTGGAGGTGCTGCTCCGCGACGGCGCGCTCAAGCTGGCTCGGTCGGATGACACCCGCCTCGATGAGGTACAGACCGATCCCTGGATCGTGATTGGCGCCGCTCCGCAGCAAGTGCAAGAGCGCCGCGAGATCCAGCGGACCAAACGGCTTAACGATGAACGCGGTCGCGCCCACCGCGCTCGCGAAGGCCCGGCCCTCGGGATCGTCGCGTGCGGTAAAGAGCACGACGCGGATGCTTCGGGTTTCGGAGCCGGCGGTGAGCTCTCGGCACACCGAGTAGCCGTCGCGGGCGTGGCCTTCGAAGTTCACGTCGAGGAGAAGGACGTCGGGAAGGTGGCGCTTCGCGAGTGCGATGCACTCGGCCGGCGTTGCCGCCTCGATCACGTTCCAGCCTTGTGCCGCGAGGGTCACCCGAGCGAGAGCACGGAGCGCAGGGTCGTCGTCGGCGACGAGGACCGTGGGTAGCTTGCTGCTCGGTATCTCGCCCACCTGCGGACTGTCAGGCCTGATGTGCCATGAGGCAAGCAGAACTTTAGCGAACCGCAGTCCGGTTAACCCTGAGCTAGAACGGAGGTTCTACCGTCGCATCGCTGCACTCCGTTCGCGACCAGAAATCGCCCTCGCGGGTGATCGGACGATCTCCTCCAGGCGGTTTCCTAGAGCGCGACTGGAATGCAAACTCTGACCATCCTCATCGCGGCGATCGGGATCCTGATCTTCCCGGCCCTGCGACGATCTCCAGCCGCCGAGGAGGACGACGGGGTTGGCCTGTTCATCGGCTCGGCCCGTCCTCTGCCGGCCGATCGTCAAGTGGCTCGAAGCGGCCAGGTCCATTCGGGCCGTCGCCCCCAGAAGCGGTCTCAGCTAGTCTAGAACAGACGTTCTAACGCTCTGGCCAGGAGCGAATGGGAGCCCGCGATGGCCGGCTGGGTCGAGCTTCACGCGCATTCCAACTACTCCTTCCTCGACGGCGCGTCCGAGGTCGATGACCTCGCCGATGCCGCGGTCGAGCAGGGTCTCGACGCGCTCGCGCTGACCGACACGAACGGTCTGTACGGCGCGGTGCGCTTCGCGAACGCGGCGAAGGATCGCGGCCTCCGCGCGATCTTTGGTGCCGAGCTCCAACTTCTCGACCTCGGACATCTCGTCCTCATCGCACGGGACCGGCAAGGGTGGACGAGCCTCTGCCGGACGATCTCGGCGGCGCAGCTCGCCGGCGAGAAAACCAAGCCAAAGGCGAGCTTCGCTCTCGTCGCTGAGAACGCTGCGGGCCTCTTCGCGCTCACCGGCTGCGCCCACGGCGCGGTGGCCCGCGCGGTCCGCGCAGGCGACCTCGATGGCGCGCGCGAGGCGCTCGCACGCCTCGCATCTGTTTTCGGCGAGCGCCTTTACGTCGAGCTCTCGGATCATCTCGATCCCGACGCCCCAGCGTTCTGCGACACCCTCGCCGCGCTGGCCGCGGAGATGGGCCTGGGATGCGTGGTCACGAACAACGTCCACTACGCGCGTCCCGAAGGCCGGCGTCTCCACGACGTGCTCAGATGCATCGATCTCGGAGTGACGCTGGACGATGCCGGAAACAAGCTGAAGCCGAACGGCGAGTACTGGCTCAAGGGCGAGGTCATGCTCCGCGAACGCCTCTCCCGTTTCGATGAGGCGTTTCGCAACGCGCGCCTGGTCGCCGACGCGTGCGTCCTCGACCTCCTCTACGACACGAACACTCCGCGCGCGGAGGCGTCGTTCGTCGGCAAGGACCGCCTACCCGGCTTCCCCGTTCCGGAGGGCGAGACCGCGTTCTCGTTCCTCTACGCGCTCTGCGGGGATGGCGCGAAGATCAAGTACCCGCGGATCACGCGCGATGTCGCGAAGCAGCTTGCGCACGAGCTCGATGTGATCGATCGCTGCGGACTCGCGGAGTTTTTCCTTATCAATTGGGACATCGTCCGCTTCTGCAAGGAACACCGGATCCCGGCGCAGGGCAGGGGATCGGCAGCGGATTCGATCGTCGCGTACGTGCTCGATATCACCAAGGTCGACCCGATCAAGCACGACCTCCTCTTCGAACGTTTTCTCACCGAGGACAGCCGCACGATGCCGGACATCGACCTCGACATCGCGACCAACGACCGCGAGGAGGTCATTCAGTACGTTTATAAGAAGTACGGCGAGCGTTACGCCGCGATGGTCTGCAACGTCGTCACATATCGCGCGCGCTCGGCGTCGCGCGAGGTCGCGAAGGCGCTCGGTTTCCGGGCCGAAACGATCGATCGCATGGCGAAGTCGATCGACCAATACCACGTCGACCCGCGCGACCTCCCGACCGCCGCGCAGCACCCCGCGTATCACCACGCCGATCGCGCGTCCGAGCACGGCTGGGAGGCGCCCCGGGCGCTGCCGGACACTCTTGCGGATCTCCTCGAGATCTTTAACGACAAGGAGCGCGAGCGCTTCCCGCTTTTTCGCGAGCTCACCCTCGCGATCGCGGACTTCCCGCGCCATCTTTCGATCCACAACGGCGGCATGCTGATCACCGCGCTCCCGCTCGTGGACACCGTGCCGATCGAGCGCGCGACCATGCCCGACCGAAACGTCGTGCAGTTCGACAAGCGCGACATCGAGGATCTGGGTCTGGTAAAGATGGACCTCCTCGGTTTGCGGACGCTCTCGCTGGTGAAAGATGCGGTCGCGGACATCCACTCACGGCACGGCGAGCTGCTCGAGCTGGGTTCGCTCCCGCTCGACGATCCCGCGGTTTACGACCTCATCTGCGAGGTCGACACGATCGGCCTCTTCCAGGTGGAGAGTCGCGCGCAGGCCCAGGCCCTGCCGCGCGTGCGGCCGCGCAATTTCGCGGACATCGTGGTCGAGGTCGCGATCATCCGGCCAGGCCCGCTTCAGGGAAACATGGTCAACCCCTACATCCGCCGCCGTCAGGGACGCGAGCCGGTCCAGTACGCGCATCCGCTCCTCGAGCCGATCCTCAAAGAGACGCTCGGCGTGATCCTGTTCCAGGAGCAGATCCTCCGCGTGGCCATCGCCGCCGCGGGGTTCTCGCCCTCGGCCGCCGACATGCTCCGTCGCGCGATGAGCCGGGCCCGGAGCTCAACGGATATGGAGCGCTTGCGCGGTCCGTTCGTGAACGGCGCGCGTGCGAAGGGCGTCGACGACGTGACCGCCAACGAGATCTTCCGACAGATCGCCGCGTTCGCGGAGTTCGGGTTCTGCAAGAGCCACGCGGCCGCGTTCGCGCTCACCGCGTATCACACCGCTCATCTGAAGCTCTACTACCCCGCCGAGTTCTACGTCGGTCTCTTGAACAATCAACCCATGGGCTTCTACTCGCCCGCCGTCATCGCCGGTGACGCGAAGCGCCACGGCGTCGCGATCCTGCCGGTCGATGTCAACCGATCGTTCGCGAAAGCTGTCGTCGAAGATGCTGCGCCTCCTGCGCCGCGAGAGACCCCTCGCGCCTCCGCGGGTCATCCAGTCGACTCCTCGCGGACCATCGCTTCACATCGCAAATGCCGCGAGCACGACGTGCGCATCGGCTTCGGCTCTGTCAAAGGGCTCGGAGAAGAGGAGGCCAAAGCCGTCGTTCGCGAGCGCGAACTCGGCGGTCCGTTCAAGTCGTTCGACGAGTTCGCGACACGCGTCGGCTTGAAAGAGGAGGCACTCCGCAATCTCGCACTTGTCGGAGCGTTCGACGGCTTCGGCGAGCCGCGCCGCGCGCTGCTGTGGCGTGCGCGGGATGCGCATCGCACCTCGCCGACCTTCGTGCGCCGGGCCCTCTCGCTTCCAACCACAAATGCGCCCATGCTTCCCCCACTCGGCGAGCAGGAGCGGACCGCGCTCGATTACCGCATCACCGGCATCCCGACCGGGCCGCAGATCATGAGCTTCTACCGCGAAGATCTCGCGCGGCGCGGAGTGCTGCGTGCGTGCGACCTTGAGAGTCGCCGGCACGGGACATATGTGCTGATCGCCGGCGCGGTCGTGGTGAAGCAGCATCCCGAGACTGCGAAGGGCTATGTGTTCCTCTCGCTCGAGGACGAGACCGGGATATCCAACATCATCATTCGCCCCCCGACATATCGGCGGTACAAGCGCGTCCTCGACAGCGATGCCGCGGTGGTGGTCGGCGGGACGCTCCAGACCGTCGACGGCGTGATCTCCGTGCAGGCGCAGCGGCTCGATGCGCTCACGCTCTTCGCGAAGATCGCGGCGCGGGAGTGGCAATGACGCGCTAGCGCTACCCTGCCGACACCTCCGTGTGTCATCCACTCTGCGGCCAGAGGTCGTAATGCCCGACAAGGCGGACGATGTGAGACTTGTCGAGCGGATCGCGGACGGCGATGCCGAGGCGCTCGGCGAGCTCTACGACCGCTACGGCAGGGTGGCGTTCGGCGTGCTGTATCGGATGCTGCCCGGCCCAGAGGCGGCCGAAGAGGTGGCTCAGGATGCGTTCCATGCGATCTGGAGGCAGGCCCGCTCCTATCGCGCGGACCGCGGATCGGTGCGCACATGGCTCCTCGCGATCTGTCGCAACGCGGCGATCGATTGGCGGCGGACGCGAGGCAAGCGCACGGAGCGCGAAGTGACGATCGAGGCCGCGGCCGATCTTGTCTCGGACGCCCGGGTCGATGAACGTGTCGTCAGCCTCATACGCGCCGAGCGCGTGCGCGCCGTCGTGCGCGAGCTGCCTGTCGAGCAGCGTCAGGTGCTCGCTCTCGCGTTCTGGGGCGGGTACACGCAGAGCGAGATCGCGGCACGCACCAACACGCCGCTCGGTACGGTGAAGAGCCGGGTCCGCCTTGCGATGAACAAGCTCCGCGAACGTCTCGAGGAAGAGCGATGAGGAGCGAGCGCCACCCCACCGAAGATCTCCCCGCCTACGGTCTCGGTTCCCTCGACGAGACCGAGCGCGAGATCATCGCGGCGCACGTCGAGCGATGCGCGCAGTGCACCGGTGACCTCGCGCAGTTCGAGGACGCTCTGTACGAAGCTGCGGCGGTCGGCGCGGTAGAGATCGAGCCCCCGCGCGACCTCCGCACGCGGATCGTGCTCCGGCACCGCGGCGCGCGGTCTCTGGGGGGCCCGACCTGGACCAGCCGCATCGCGCAAGCCTTCATCCATCCGGTGCCTCTCGCCGTGCCGGCGGTGCTTGCGCTGCTCCTCGTCGTGTCCTTCGCGGTCGTCGGCATGAATCGTCAGCAAATCGATACATACGAGCGGGCACTCGCGGGCGTCGCGAGCGGCCGCGTAGTCGCACTCGCGCCAACAAGCGCAAATCCCGACGCGCGGGCCGCCGTGGTCATACCCGATCAGGGCCAGCCATACCTGGTCGTGCGCCTTCCCCCACCCCCATCTGGTAAGACGTGGGAAGCCTGGGTGCTGAAGCCGGGTCCGAAGGCGGTAGCCGCGGGCACGAGCACCGCCGGGGATGTATTCGTCTTGTTGTTGACCACGCCACTTGGTGCGGGAGACGGCGTCGCGATCACACTCGAGCCCGTCGCTGGATCGCAGCAGCCAACGACGCAACCGGTGCTCCTGGTCGACAGGACTTAACCTCTCAAGCAGATCGCGCACCTGCGACTCCTTTGACCGGCACTAGATACCGAGGGCGCTTGTTCCGGCATTCGCCGCGCATGAGACTCCCGCAGAGCCCGGAGCGAGCAAGCGAGCCGATCAAAACGACGCTGGGGCGATCAGGGGCGGGACGCAGAGTGGGGGACTTGGTGGACAGTCAGAGCAAGAGGCGGGCAGAAGACCTGCTTGACTCGATCTTTAAGGTTGCCACGGAGCTCGTGCGCGGTGAGCGTGCGTCGCTCCTCCTTCGTGAGGACAACTCGACCGATTTCGTGATTGCCCGCGCCCTCGGCCTCGCGGACGATGTGAAGCGACAGGTGCGCGTGAAGACAGGCGAGGGGGTCGTAGGTCTCGTCGCCCAGTCGAAGCGTCCGCTCCTTGTGCGCAACGTCGCGAGCGCGCCGATCCAATCCGGTGAGGGGAGCTACCGCTCTGACTCCTTCGTGAGCGTGCCGATCGTCGTCGACGACGAACCGCGCGGCGTCCTCAGCATCACGGACCGCTTCGACGGACGCCCGTTCGACGAGGCCGACCTGGTCACGCTCGAGCTCCTCGCGGGGCACATCGGCGCGGTGCTGGTGCAACAGGAGCACGGCGAAGCGCTTCAGCGGCTCGCCGAGACCGACCCGCTCACCTGGCTCTTCAACCGCCGGCACTTCGATCGCCGTCTCGAGGCGGAGACCAACCGCGCGCTTCGTGCCGAGCATCTGCTCGCCCTCCTCATGCTGGATATCGACCGCTTCAAGCAGTACAACGACCGCTACGGCCACGCGGTCGGCGACCAGGTCCTCACCGCGGTCGCCGCGGCGCTCCGGCAGGCGGTGCGCGTCTACGACGTGCCGACCAGGTACGGCGGCGACGAGTTCGCGGTCATCCTTCCCGACGCCGACACCGAGGCGGCGACGCGCGTCGCGAATCGCATCCTCGAGAAGACCGCAGAGGCGGCGCTGCCGCCTGAGCTCATCGCGGCGGGCGAGCGCATCCACCTCTCGATCGGGATCGCGACCTTCCCACGTCCCGCTGGCGACGCGGCTTCGCTCGTTGAGACCGCCGACGCGGCGATGTACCGCGCGAAGCAGTCCGGCGGCGGCATTCGGGTATGGGAGCACTCGCTCGGCGATGGGCCGCGCGGCGCGATCCGCTCACGCACGGTAAATATTCCGCCTGCGCCATACCTCGCCGATCCCGCGCGCCTCGCGACCGTGGACCTGCAGATGAGCATCCCGATCGGACTGGCATCGGAATGGAACGCGGTCGTCGTCGGCCGCGATGGTCAGGTCCTGACCGTCGCGCTCCCGCAACCGAACCCCGCTGCGGTGGATGCGATCTCGAAAGCGACGGGCTTCGCGGTCTATCCGGTGTTCAGCAACCCCGCCGATCTCGAGGCGACGCGCCGCCGCCTCTCCGTGCCCAGCGGGAAATGATCAGCGGGGGCGCGCCTCTTCGCGCGTGACTCCGCCATCGGCGCCACGGAAGAGGTAGCCGACTCCGGGTACGGTCTGGATCACGTCGCGTGGCTTGCCGTCGGCTCCCAGCTTGCGCCGGAGACGGCTCACGTTGAGCTTCACGAGGTCGCCGCCGACGTCCGCGTCGTAGCCCCACACCCCCTCGAGGATCTCCTCCTGCGTGAGGACGCGGCCGGGATTCGCCATGAAGTGGCGGAGCAGCTTGAACTCGGTCGGCGAGAGGTGGACCGGCACACCGTCGGCGCGCACCTGGTGCGTCGCTTCGTCAAGGATGAGATCTCCCGTCTTGTAGAGCGACGGTGCGGGCCGCCCGCGTGTGCGTACCGAGCGGCGCAGGATCGCCTTGACTCGCGCGACGAGCTCCTTCGGTCGGAAGGGCTTGGTGATGTAGTCGTCCGCCCCGAGCTGGAGGCCGCGAAGGATGTCGCTCTCATCCTGCCGCGCCGACAGGAGCAACACGGCGACGTGCTCGTCCTGGTGCCGGATGCGCTCGAGCACGACGAAGCCGGCCAGCTTGGGCAGGTTGAGATCCAGGACGACAAGGTCGGGCTTCTCGCGTGTCACGGCCTCGACCGCGGTCTCTCCGTCGTAGGCGCGTGAGACGTCGTAGCCCTCGCGGCGAAGCGCGTACTCCAGAAGCTCCACGAGGTCGCGGTCGTCGTCGACGACGAGAAGTTTTATGAGTCCTGAGCCTCCTCAGCCAAGTGGCGCGCCTTTGGAAGTGTGAAGTGTACCGATGTGCCGCGACCGGGGGTGCTCTCGATGACGATATCGCCACCCTGCGCGTGGACGATGGCCCGGCAGATGGAGAGGCCCAGGCCGAGGCCGCCAGCCTGCTCGCGGACCGTCCGGGACCGGAAGAATCGCTCGAAAAGGCGCTTCTGCTCGTCGAGCGGGATGCCCGGTCCTTCGTCGGCGATGGTGATCCGCACGAACCCGCCCGCGGTCACCGCCCGGACAGTCACCTTTGTGCCCTCCGGGGCGTATTTGCTCGCGTTCGAGATGAGGTTCGCGAACACCTGAGTCGTCCGGCGCTCGTCCGCGAGCACCCGGTCGGCGTCCGGGGCCATCTCGTTGGCGAGCTCCTGGCCCTTCGACTCGAGCATGGGGTGGACGAACGCAAGCGCCTCGGAGAGCGAGTGCCGGAGGCTCGCCGGCATCGCGCGCACCTGGAAGGTCCCGGCCTCGATGCTCCCGGCGTCCATGAGGTTTTCGACGAGGTGCTCGAGGCGGAGGCCGCTCCGTCGAAGGGTCCCTGCCAGCACGGAGAGCTCCTGCCGCGGCATGGTGAGCGCGTCCTCGACCACCAGATCCAGGGAGGCGATGAGCGCGGCGATCGGCGTGCGGAGCTCGTGGGCGACCTCCATGAGGAACTCTTCCTTGAGCCGCAGGAGCTCGGCCTGTGCCGTCACGTCGCGGACCGTATGGAGCGCTCGTCCACCCGGCAGCGGCGTAGTGACGATCTCGAGGACGCCCATGCGGTCCTCGCGCGGGAACCACGCACGACGGACGAGATGGCCTTCGGTGTCCTGGGTCTTCGTCGCGCCAGACACGAGCAAGAGCTCCTCAAAGATCTGGCCGATCAGGGCGTCCTCGCCGAGCACGCCGAACGCGGCGGGATTCGCGCTCGCGACGTGGCCTTCGCTGTCGGTGAGGACGATGCCGTCGGTGAGCGCGACGAATGCCTCCGCGAAGGTCGCCTGATCGAGCGCCGCATCCTCGCGCCGCCGGCCGGAGACGCGGCGGCGCTCGCTCTCGCTTTGCTGTTCGTTCACGTCGGGATCCTCAAGCGCACACGAGTGCCCTGGCCTGGGCTGGAGTCGAGCGAGAGCTGCGCGCCGATGAGCCGGGCGGACTCGCGCATCTGGAGGAGGCCGAGGCTGCCGCGCGACGCGTAATTGGCGAGCGTCGTAGCGATGTCGAAGCCTTTCCCGTTGTCCTCGACCATCGCGACCACCGCGCCGCCGTCCTCATAGAGGTCCAGCGACACCTGCGGTGCGCGTCCGGTCTTGATCGCGTTGTTCGCGGCCTCACGGATGACGGTAAAGGCACCGGCCTCGATCTCAGGCTTGAAGCGCTGCTCGGCGTCGACCCGGCGGGCCACGACCCGGCACCCGTTCGTCCCGTCGATGCGCTCCGCGAGCGCGCGGACCGCGGCCGATAGCCCGCCGTCCTCGAGCACGAGCGGACGCAGCGCGAAGAGGATGTCGCGCAGTCCTTTCTGCGATTCGAGCAGCCGCCCCCGGAGCTGGCCGAGGTCCGACATCGCCCCAGCTACGTCCTGCTTCGCGCGCCGCTGGGCGAGCTCGATGCCGAGCGCGGCGTTGGCGAGCGTCTGGGCGACGCCGTCGTGGAGGTCGCGCGCGAGGCGGTGGCGCTCCTCCTCCGCGACCTTGACGACCCGGAGGCGCTCGGCGGCGAGCTCGGTGGATAGCTGCACGTACTCGAGCGCGATCCCGGCCGCGCTCGCGAGCGCGACCGCATAGCGCTCGTCCTCGGCGTGGAAGGGGCCGTCCTTGTGGTTCACGGCCTGGAGCACGCCGAGGCGCCGCCGGTCGCGCGAATCGATCGGCACGACCAGGATCGAACGCGTGCGGTAGCCGGTGCGCGCATCGACGCTGGGATCGAACCGCGGATCCTCGTACGGATCATCTATACGAAGTACCTGCCCGGCGCGGGCCACCTCGGCGGCGAGGCTTCGGCCGTCCAGCGGCAAGCGGAGCTCGCGAAGGGCCGCGACGCTCTCCCCACGCTCGCCGCGCTCGGTGAGCACACGCGACCAGAGCTCGTTCTTCGCCTGGTCGGCGATGTACAGCGTGGCCCGGTCGGCGTCGAGCATGAACGTCGCGGCGAGGGTGATGCGCCAGAGGACCTTGTCGATGTTCGCCTCGAGCGCGAGGTCGCGCTGGAGCTCGAGCAGCGTCTCCAGCTGCTGTGCCTCGGTCATCGGTGCCATCCGGTCGCGATTCTTGCTCAATTACACCGTTGCGGCGAGAGGTCAAACTTGCGTGCAGAGTGAACGCACATCGCACCCTTGTGGCCCTCGCCGTGGCGATTCTCGCGGCGAGCTGCTCGCTGCAGTCGTTCATCCCGCGTCCGGTCCCGACGGAGGCGCCGTTCTGCGCGTCGCTCGGTGAGCTGAGCAGCATGCATTTGGACTATGCCGTCACACCGGCGAGCCAACCCGAGGTCAGCGCGACGGATGCCGAGCGCGTCGGACGATCGATGATGGGCGACCAGGGCGTGACCTGCTCGGTCAAGCTCGCGAAGTACGACGACCTTGCCGACCATCGTCCGCTCGTGTGGGTCGTGCACCTCGACGGCCTCGCGATCGAAGCACTTGCGGGAGCCCTTGTGATCAACGGAACGCAGCCACCTCCCCGGTTCCTCCGGCGGGCGCTGGTGCTCGTCTCGACCGAGGCGCCGCCGACGACCCTCACGAGTCTCGCGACCAGTCGCTGACCTAGCGTCCCGCGATCTGACGCACCGTCTCGAGCGTGTCGATCTCGGTGACTGGCTTGTCTGGCCGAAGGCGAACGATCCGCGGAAAGCGCATCGCGTATCCGGACTCGTGTCTGGAGCTCGGTTGGATCTGGTCGAACGCCACTTCGATGACCGTGTCCGGTATGACGGTGCGCACCCGGCCGTAGTCGTGGAGGGTGTGCTCTTGGAAATACGTCGTCATCTCGGCGATCTCCTTATCGGTCAGCCCCGAGTAGGCCTTGCCGATGTTCAAGAGGCGCTCGCCGTCGCGGATCGCGAACGTGTAGTCCGAAAGAACCGCGCGGCGCTTGCCGTGTCCCCACTCCACCGCGGTCACGACCACGTCGAGCGTGCGGAGCGCGCGCTTCACCTTGAGCCATTCCATGCCACGCCGCCCCGGTCGGTATGGCGACCGTGGGTCCTTGACCATGAGGCCCTCGTTGCCGCGGCCGCGCGCTGCGGCAAACTCGCGCTCGAGGATCGCTACGAGGTCTTCGCCGGAAGTCCCGATTCGCTGGTGCCGGGCGAAGAGCACCGGGGATTCAAGCGGCAGCGCGCGGAGGATCTCCTGACGGTCGGTGAGCGGAACGTCGAGCAGGGCGCGGCCGTCCCGTTCCAGGATGTCGAAGGCAACGAGGCTCGATGGCAGTTTCGTCCGGAGCTCGGCGGCGACATTCTTGCGCCCGAGCCGCGTCTGGAAGTCCGTGAACGGTATGGCCTTACCTTCGGAGAACGCCAGGACCTCGCCGTCGATCACGTAGCTGCCGGGGACCCGGAGGAGCGGCTCGACGAGCTCCGGATAGCGGTTCGTGATTCGATCGAAGGTGCGGGAATAGAGCTCCACGCGATCGCCGGCCTTGTGCACCTGCGCGCGGATGCCGTCGTACTTGTCCTCGACGACGTAGGGCGGCGGGAAGCGTTTCCCGACCTCCTCGAGCTGAAGGACGGGCGTGGCGAGCATCATTCCGATCGGCCGGAAGTGCGCGAGGGTCGGCTCGTCGAGCGTGCCGTGCTTGGCGCGGAGCGCGGCCTCGCCGATGTCCCCGGTCAGCATGTGGGCCCGTCCGACGCCCTCCCGGTCGCGGCCGAACGCGCGGGCGATCGCTTCCTCGAGCAGGCCCTCGCGCAGGCCGATGCGCGTCTCGCCGGCGACGATCTTGACGAGGTATCGGGCTTCGTCGGCGGTCGCGCGGCGCAGGATGTCTCGAAGGAGCTCGCGCTTGGGGGCGACACCGCGTGCCGCGGCGATCGCGTCGAACGCTTTCGCGACGTCCCCGAGCGTGAGCGGCTCGCCCTCCCGCGGCGTGTCGCCGATGAGCTCGCCGGCCACGTCGCCGAGATCGGCGTGGCGCTGGTATGACGCCGCCATGTCCTCGCCCTTCTTGCCGGACCGTTGGAGGAGAACGTCTGACAGCGCGCTCCAGCCAACGGACAACACGCGCTCGTCTTTGCGGGGAAACGGCGCGCCTGCAAGGAGCCGCGCGGCGATCTCGAGGTCGGCGTCCTCGAGCGAGCTCAAGTAACCCGCCAGGGCGGCGTGTTTTTCGAGCTTCTTGGTCGTCGCGCGGACCGCGTCGGCAGTCGCGACCCAGTCCGCGAATCGTGCTTTCATAGGCCCGTGCTCGAGCTCATCATCGTCATCCTGCTCGTCCTGTGGCTTCTCGGTTACTTCGGCCCTGCGCGCATCCCGAGCATCCCGCGTTCGGGGAATCTCATTCACATCCTCCTTGTCATCGCCTTGATCCTGCTGATCCTGCGGCTCATTTAGTGCGGAACGCGCCACGCGGGGGCGCTCCCTTTCACCGGGTGCCGTACGGGGAGGGAGAGATCGAGTTCATGCTGCAGCCCTGGTTCGACGTGGACATCGTCGAGTCAGGCACGGCCACGCCCGTGGATGACCTTGGCGCCGAGACGATCCGGTGTCTGGCCTCGCCGCTGGGATCGTCGACGCTGCGGCAGCTCGCTGCAGACGCCAACAAGCGCGCCGCGCCGAGGAAAGCGCGCGCGATCATCGCGGTCACCGATCTCACCCGCGCGTCACCGGATGCGGTTCTCGTTCCGCCACTCATTGACGAGCTCAAGGGCGGTGGAATCGCGGACTCCGAGATCACCGTGATGATCGGGGTCGGCCTTCATCGCGCGACGACCGATTCCGAGAAGCGCGAGAAGCTTGGTACGGTCGTCGATCGTGTTCGCGTCATCGACTCGGATGGCCGCGATCCGGCGAAGTGGGCCGACCTCGGGACGATCCCGCCGTACGGCGTCCCGGGTTTCACGCAAAAGCTCGTCAAGGATGCGGACCTTGTCGTGGCCACCGGTATCGTCGAGCCGCATCAGTACGCGGGCTATTCGGGCGGGCGCAAGACGGTGGCGATCGGCTGCTGTGGCGAGCCGGTCATCACCGCGACGCACGGCATGCGGTTCCTCGAAGACCCCGGCGTGCGTCTCGCGAGGATCGATGGCAACCCGTTCCACGAGACCGTGCGCGAGATCGCGCGCCGCGCGGGCCTCCGATTTTGCTTGAACGTAGTGACCGACGATCGCGAGCGCGTGGTCGCCGTGGCCGCCGGTGATCCCGACGCGGTGCTCGCAGATCTCGTCGCGAAGGCCGCCGCGCTCTACACCCGCCCGATTCCGAAGCAGTACGACATCGTGATCGCGGGCGTCGGGCATCCAAAGGATGTGAATCTCTATCAGGCGTCGCGCGCCGCGACGTACCTACGCTTCGCGCCGACGCCGGTGGTGCGCGAGGGCGGCGCGATCATCATTCCCGCGCGTCTGGATGAGGGCGCGGGCGAAGGAGCTGGTGAGCAGCGGTTCCTTGCCGCTCTCGAGCGCGCGCCGTCGCCCGGCGCGGTGGTGGATGAGGCGCGCCGGCATTTCGCGGGTGGGGAGCAGCGCGCGGTCATGGTCGCGCTCACGTTGCAGTGGTGTCAGATCATCGTCGCCGCGTCGGAGTCGCCGGAGGTCGTGCGGCTCGCGAAGCTTCGCGCGGCGGTCGATGTCGAGGAGGCGCTCGATCTCGCTTACGAACACATCGGGAGGCCCGCGAGGGCATCGGTCTTGCTCGTGCCTCGCGCGTTGCACACGTTGCCTGTCGTCCAGTCCGGCGTAGTGGCGTAGCTCATGTGTCTTACGGGCTGCGTCCGCGTGCTGTTCTTCGCGCTCTGGCGCGCGATCTTCGCCGCGCTCATCGCCATGCTGCTCGTGCGGATCGACGCGTACGTCGAGGGACACCACAGCGAGACGCTTCCGGGGCGCGCCTGGCGCGCCTATCGCGAGCGAGGCCGGAAGGGCGTGCGTCGCGGCACGCCGCCTGACGCCGGCTCGGCGATCGAAACGCGGGGACGCCCCCGACCCTAACATCGCGAGCGTGACCCCGACGCGCGTTGACGTTTTCCGCATCCCCACACGCATCAGCTTCGGACGCGGCGTCGCGCTCACCGTCGCGACCCCACTGCAGCAGGTCGGCGCGAGACGCGTGCTCGTGGTCACGGATAAGGGCGTGCGCAACGCTGGCCTCGTGCAGCCCATCGAGGAGCGTCTCCGCGACGGTAGCTTCGCCTACGAGGTCTACGACGAGGTCGTGCCAGATCCCGGTGTGGGCGAGGTGCAGCGGTGCTACGAGCGCGCGCGGGAAATGGGCGCGGACGCGTTCGTGGCCGTCGGCGGCGGCTCGGCCATCGACACGGCCAAGATGGCCGCGACGCTCCTCGCAAACGGCGGGACGGTCCTCGACTACATCGGCATCGACAAGGTGCCGAAGCCGGCGGCGCCGGTCGTGGCTATACCGACCACCGCCGGCACCGGCGCCGAGATCACGATCAACAGTGTCATCGCTGATCCCGAGCAGCACAAGAAGCTCGTGATCATCAGCCCGAACGCGACGGCCCTTTTCGCACTCGAGGATCCCGATATGACGCGCACCTGCCCACCCTTCATCACCGCCATCACCGGCATGGACACACTGGTCCACGCGATCGAGTCGTTCGTGTGCAAGAACGCGTATCCCATGACGCAAGTGCTCGCGCTCGAGGCGATCCGCGACGCCGGGCAGTCGCTCGGCGCCGCCGTAAAGGATGGCGCCGACATGGAGGCGCGTGAGCGGATGATGCGAGCCGTCGTCTCGGCGAGCCTCGCGTTCTCGAACACCCGCCTGGGCAACGTGCATGCGATGGCGCTGCCGCTCGGCGGCTGGTGTCACGTCGCGCACGGCACGGCGGTCGCGGTGCTCCTTCCACATGTCATGGAGTTCAATCGCAGCGCGGCGCCCGAGTTGTACGCGACCGTCGGCGAAGCCCTGGGCACCAAGAAGGACGCGCAGGCCGCGGTCAAGCGGGTGTTCCAGCTGAACGAGGAGATCGGCATCAAGCCGAAGCTTTCCGAGTATGGTGCGACCGAGGACGCCATCGCGAGCATGTCGAAGGACGCGATCCAGTCGGGGAACATCCTCGTCAACCCGCGCGAGACCAAGCTCGAGGATATCGAAACGCTCTACCGCGCCGCGCTCTGATGCTCGGCGCGGCGTCCGTGATCGTCGATGACAAGGGCCGAGTGCTTCTCGATCGGCTCACCGGCGTCTATTGGGAGCCGGCGATCCGTGCGCACCACTTCGTCTTCCGCGCACGCGTGATCGGCACGCCGCGCGTGGCGGACCCAGCGGAGATTACGGAGATCGGTTGGTTCTCACCGGACGACCTGCCTCGACCCTTCAGCGACTTCACGATGAGGCGTATCGCCGATGGCCTGACGGACCAGCCGATACGCGTGCACCAGGTAGGACCGCGCGTGTGGCTTCGCTAGGGGCGCGGTGGCCGTTCCAGACTGATCCTGTGCGCGGTGTCGCCCTCTGTCTTGCGCTGCTGCTCGCGGGCTGCATGCCGTCCGCCACGGCGTCCCCGTCACCGGCGGCGAGCGTCGCCCCTTCGCCGACGCCTGCGTCGACGGCGACCGTCTCGCTCGGGCCGCCGAAGGTGGACACGCCGCGCCTCCTGCTCTCGCTGCCGTACAAGCCGCCCGCGGTCGAGCGTCCGGGTGCGACGACGAGTCGCGTCGGCGGCATCAGCGCTCGTGGTCCGGCCTCGCTCGCGGTCGATCAGAACGATCGCGTCTACATCTGGGACCAGGCACGGCTTCGCGTCGTCGTCTTCGAGGCGAACACATACGTGCGCGCGATCCCGCTTCCCTATGTCGAGCGCGGAGCGAACGCGCTGCTGGTCGAAAGTGATCGGATGTACCTGCGCGCGGACGTGCTCCAGGGTGGATCGATCGAGTATGAGATCGACGCGAACAGCGGGATCCTCCTGCGCGCCGCGACCGACGGTTCGCTGTACCCACGCCGGCGCACGGGTGTCGTCCAAGCCCCGCCTCCGTATGCCTTCGGCGCCGATGCCTCTGGGCTTGAATACATCTTCACGGTCACGAACCCCGGCCAGGTCCAACGTTACGAGCGGCATGGCGCCGGCGGAGCGCTCCTCGCCTACGCCGTCGAACCGCTCTCGCTGAAGGGTACCGACGCGTACGTGCGCGCCGACGGCGCTCTCTTCGAGCTTGCCTCCGACTTCGGTGATCGGAGCTCCGTGTACGTGTACTCGCTGCTCGCCCCCAGCGGCGCTGGCCGATCCGCTACGCCTCCTCCACCGGTGCCCGCGCCGAGCGCCTTCGGGCGTTCAGTCCCCGATCGATTGACGGCGTCGCTGCCCGATGCCGGAAGCGTCGAGTTCGACGCGTCGATGCGCGCGGCCTTCTGGTGGCTCGCGTCGCTCGCGAAGGAACGGGCCGACCTCGTCGACAACGCCATCAGGCCGATCTTCGCGGCGCGGTGGAACGATGGTTCGACCCTCGACATCGGCGCGGCCCAGACGAACCTGTCAGCGAGCGGGAAGACGTACTCCGGTCCGGCGCGCTCGTACGAGCAGCTCGCGGCGTACGCGCTGGCGGCGCCGACGCGCCTCGCGGACCTCACCGCGCCTGGGGCGACGCTGCGGATCGCGGACCTGCCCGGGACGCAGCGCTCGCTCACGAGTGAGGAGATCTCGCAGTTGCACGATTCGCTCTCGCGCGGATTCGCGGTCTCGGAGGGCGAGCTTCCCGGTGTCCTCGAGCTGCCGTTCCCCGTGTACGAGTTCGTGCTCGGCGACGCGGTGATCCGGTTGCGTGGTGATGACTACGGCTCGGTCGGGCGGGATACGAGGTCGACGGGTGCGTTCGCCCACGACGGCCAACTGGATGATCTCGCGCGGCGCTGGCTGCCGGTGCCGGCGCTCTCACTGAGCGACGTGCACTCGCTCTTCCTCGCCGACAATGTGATGTTCGACCAGGGCGGACAGCGCCAGGACATCAGCCGCTGGAAGGCCTCGATCGTGCGCGCTCTGACCGGGGCTCCGGGGGACTCGCAGTCCGAACCCGCTGGCGAGCCGCCGGCGGCCCTCACCTTCCGCTTCTCGAGCGGACGCACTGAGACGGTCGTCGTGAGCCGGGGCTCGTTCACCTATCGCGGCCGCGCCATCGCGCTTCCCGGCGTCATGAGCTTGGTCTATTACCGCGGAGTGCCCTAGCGCCCGGCTACGCTCTCGCACGGTGCCGATCGCGATCTTCGACATGGACGGCGTGCTCTACCGAGGCGCGCAGGTCATGCCCTACGCGCGCGAGACTCTGACGCGGCTGCGCAGAGCGAGTTGGGACGTCTTCTTCGCCACGAACAATTCGACCGCGACGCGCGACGAGTACCTGCGACGCCTCGAGCAGCTCGGGCTGGGCGGAGATCGTGAACACATCGTGACGAGCGGCTACGCGACCGCGCACTACCTCGAACGCCGCCGGCCGAGGTCGAACGACGTTCTCGTGATCGGGGCCGACGGCCTGCGCGACGAGATCCACGCGGTCGGCATTGCCGTCCGTGCCGCGGCCGACCTTCCCGGGCGGATGCCCCCGCCGGACGCCGCGGCCGACGGCGTGGATCCCGGGGCGATGCGCCGGTACCTCGTCGGCCTCACGCTGCCGCCACCACCGGACACGGTGGTCGTCGGGCTCGACCTCCACCTCACGTACGCCAAGATCGCCGAAGCACAGCGCGCCGTGATCGCGGGCGCGCACTTTGTGTGCTCGAACCGCGACCGAGCCTATCCCGTCGAAGGCCGTCTCCTACCCGGCGCGGGCAGCATCGTGGCCGCGATCGAAGTCGCGACCGGAGCGCGCGCCATCTGCATCGGCAAGCCGGAGCCCTTCCTCTTCCAGGAGGCCATCCGCCGCGCTGGGAAAGACGGAGAGCGGGTCGTCGTGGTCGGGGATTCGACGGACTACGACATGGTGCCCGCCCATCGTGTCGGGGCGACCGGGATCCTGATCACGACGGGGCTGACCGAAGAAGGGTCGCTCGACAGGGCTGCGGGCGACGCGGTCCCTGACCGCGTCGTCCGCTCCCTCGAAGACCTGTTCGCGCTACCGGAATTCGCGGGCGCCTAGCCCAGTGCTTTAGAAGCCTGGCGGTAGGAGCGAGTCCTCCCAGCTGATCCCGATCGGGTCCGGCGTGACCGGGACCTGCTCCCAGCTCACACCGGCGTCGTCGGCCCACGCCGTGCCGCTTGCCGCGAACACGGAGAGCGTGAGGACCGCCCCAATGATCAGTGCCTTGAGTGTTCCAATGATCTTCATTCCTGACCCCCTCTAACTCGCGACCTTTACGGCCTCGAGCGCCTGCTGGTAGACGTGCTGGTGACCGTGTACGGGCGCCTTACCGCGCGCCGCGCGGCGGCGTTCCTCGATGACGACCTGGATGAACGCTTCGACGACCACGGGGTTGAACTGCGTGCCGGCGTTCGCGCGAAGCTCGCGGAGTGCCTGCTTGGGACGGAGCGCGATGCGGTAGGGCCGCTCGCTGGTCATCGCGTCATACGAGTCGGCCACGGAGATGATCTGCGCGGCGAGCGGGATCTCGCTGCCCTTGAGCCCGGCCGGATACCCGGTGCCATCGAAGTTCTCGTGGTGCGCGAGCACGATCGGACGGATGCGATCGAGCATCGGAACGTTGCCGAGAAGGCTCGCGCCGATCGTCGGGTGGGCGCGCATTTCGATCCACTCCTCTTCGGTGAGCTCTGCGGGCTTGGAGAGGAGCGACTCGGGAACCCCGATCTTGCCGACGTCGTGGAACAGCGCGCCGAGCTTGATCGCGGCGATCTCGTCGGCGCCGAGACCGAGCTTGCGCCCGACCTCGACGGAGTAATGCATCGTCGTGGCGGCGTGTCCGGAGAGGTGCGACTCCTTGGCTTCAAGCGCTCCGATCAGCGCGCCGATGACCGAGACATGCGACTGCTCGAGCCGATCGTTCGTCTGTCGCAGGAGCTCGTTGACCGTGCTGAGCTCCTCATTGCGCTGTCGAACCTCCGTGGACTTCGCCATGTATAGACGGAAGGAGAACCATGCGACGCAGAGAGGGACCGTGAAGACGAACACACCGAAGAGCCCCAGCGCCTGGTACGCGAGGGCGAGTGCTGCGCCCTGCACGGCCGTGGCGCCAAAGTTCACGGGCATCCAGCTGTAGTTCGTCCGCCACACCGAGACGACGTTCTGGCCTTCCGACATCGCGATCGCGACCGCGGTGAGAGAGGTGTTCACGAGGAAGTACGCGCCGGCCGAGACTGCTACGGCCAGGAGTGTCGGGCCGATCGCGCTCGGTGGGGTCATGCCGCCGATGAGCCGGTACAGCTCGCCGGCGGCGAACGCCGAGAGCGCGAACGAACCGAAGTTGAACGCCGCCTTGCGCAGCGGCTTGCGACGCGGTGTGATCGAGTTCACGAGGGCCTGCGCGAGGCTGACCCACACCGCCGCACCGGTTCCGTAAAGCACGTACGCCGCGATCACGGCCGCGAACGAGACCGAGATCGCGCTCGACCGGAACAGGAAGACGGGCACGCGCTGGGCGACGCATGCGAGCGCGACCAGCACAGCGAGCATGATCGGGTCGAGCATGTCCGTCCTCTGCGTGCTCGACGCGGCCATGAGCGCGATCAGCCCGGCGAAGGCCACCGTGCCGACGTAGAGATCGATCCGCCCTTTCACGAACGTGCCTCCCATGTGACGCTCTCCCAAGTAACGCTCTCCCATGACACGCTCTCCCATGTGACTCCCTCCCAAGTGACGCTCTCCCAGGTGATGCCCTCCCACGTAATGCCGTCCCAGTTCACGCTTCCAGAGATCTGACCGCTCGCGACGAGGACCTTCATGAGCGCCGCCGACGGCGCGACGCCCGCGTTAACCCGTGCCGGGCGCGCGCCGAGCGAAGCGGCCGCGTCGACCGCAGGGGTGCGCGTTCCATTCACGTCGCGACCGCCTGCGACGAGCGCGCCTTTGACCTGGGTCGGCGAGTAATCGGTGTGGGCCTGCAAGACGAGCGCGGCAGCCCCCGCGGCCATCGCGCTCGACGCCGAGGTTCCGGTCAGGCGCGCGTACGCGCTGACGTTCGACCCTTCTTTGTCTTCTCTGTCGAGGGCCACACCGGGCACACGGAGCGAGACGATGTGCTCGCCCGGCGCCAGCACGTCTGGCTTGGCGAAGCCATCGCGCGTTGGTCCGCGGCCGCTGAAGGTCGACTCGCGATCGTCCTTGGTCTCGACTGTCCCCTGGTCGTCGAGCGAGCCGATGGTGATCACGAACGGATCGGCGCCCGGCATGCTCACGCTGTGCGACCCAGGACCGGCGTTGCCCGCCGCCGCGACGACGGCGATGCCCGCGAAGTGAGCGGACTCGACGACGCCCGCGAGAAGGGTGCGGTGATACGACGTGGTCTGCTTCGCGCCGAAGGACAGATTCAGAACGCGGATGTGGTATGCGACGCGGTTGTGCAGCAGCCAGTCGAACGCGGCGAGGACCGAGTGCATCGTGCCCTGGCCCTTCTGATCCAGAACACGGAGGGAGACGAGCTTGGCGTCCGGCGCGACACCCTTGAACCTTTCGCCGTGCGCGGCGATGAGTCCGGCGACGAACGTGCCGTGGCCGCTCGGGTCGAGCTGGGTGGCGCCGTCACCGACGAAGTCGATCTGCGTCACGACCGATCCCTCGAGGTCGGGATGTCGCGCGACGCCGGTGTCCATCAGCGCGACGGTCACCCCGCGCCCGGTGGACCTGGACCAGGCCCGCTCGGCGCCGATCACCGTCACGCCGGGGCTCGGCTTCCCACCCGCCTTTTCGTAGTGGTCGTCCTTGCCGACGGCCGTGACGATGGTGTCGGCGGCGATGAACGCGACGCGCGCGTCGCTCCGGAGCGCGCGGACCGCATCCTCGGAGACGCGTGCCGTGACGATGTCGATCGTGTCCAGAGCCGCGACATCGGTCGCGCCCGCGGCCACAGCCAGGGCCGCGACCGCTCCGGCGGCGCCGTGGCCGACGCGCAGGAGCGCGTAGCCGCCTGAGGCGAGCGCTGGGTCAACGGGAGCCTTGGTCCAGTTAGTCCCGGGGGCGGCTGCGAGGAGGAGAACGGCCGCGGCAAAGAACGCGACACACCGCCGCGATGCCCCACCTTTGCGCCCCGTCATTTCCCCCGAAACTCCCAACCGAGTACTACCCACCTGTGACGAGGAGGTCATCCCCTGTGCGGGTGATGTTCACCGAAGCAGGCGAGCGCGCAATGGTTTGGGAGGCGTCCGAGCGAAGGTCGAAACGCATGCGAAACACTTTCGGGCGCCGCCTCCGTCACCTGCATGAGGCAGGGACATCAGAGGCGATGCGTGATTAGTCCAGGTTGATTACCCGCCGGTGCGCTTGATCCGCTGGTAGAGCTCGCGCGTCGCGGCCTCGGGCTCGGCGCCGAGGTCGCGGCGGAGCATGGCCTCAAGGGCTTGGTAGTGACGCATCGCCAGAGCGGCGTCGCCGGACTCGTGGTGCGCGCGCATCAGCAGACGATGGGCTTCTTCGTCGTAGGGTTCGCGTTGCAGGAGCTTCTCGAGCGGACGGATCGCCTCGCGCGGCTCTTTCCATTCAAGCTCGAGCGTCGCGAGCTCCTTCGCCGCTCCGACCAGCTGCCGATTCGTCTCCTCGCGATTGCGATCGATCCATGGGGCGCTCAGGTCAGCGAGGAATTCACCGCGGTGAACCGCCACGGCGGCGCGGAGGTGCTGGACGGCCTCTCGCGATCTACCGGCCTCGCGCGCTTCGCGGCCCCTCCGGAGCGATCGGCGGAATACCTCGAGGTCAACGTGTATCGATAGCGGAAGCGCGAGACGATATCCGGCGTCGGTGCGGACCACGCTGGTCGCCTCGGACGCGCCGGCTGAGGCGAGCGCCTTGCGGAGCGCGTGTAGCGTGAAATGGAAGTTGGAGAGCGCGGACGCCGCGTCCGTCTCCGGCCAGAGCTGGGCGACGAGCTCGTCACGTGAGATCGCCCGCTGGCGATCGAGGAGCATGAGCGCGAAGAGCTCCTTCGCCTTGCTCGTTCGCCAGCCGCGGTCGCTGATGCGTGCGCCGCTCGCGCGGAGCTCGAACGGTCCGAGCATGAACGCCTGGATGCTCTCCGCGGCGGCGGAAGGCACGCCCTGAGATGCAGCGGGGACGACGGGCGCGGGCTGAAGAAGCAGCGCGAGTGAGCGCGTCTCATCCGGCGGGATTTCGAGGTCCGGCAATCGCTGACGCAGTGCTTCGGCCAGCGCGGGCCGCAGCAGGAGGAAATCGCGATAACGCTCCGCCGCGACGGCACGCAGCGCGGGCTTCGTCGCCTCAACGACCCAGTCGGCGACGGCGGTCGCCAGGAGAGTGGCTTTTACCTCAAGGTAGCGCGCGCCGATGGCACCGGCCGAGGCGCGGGCTTCGCCATATGCCTTGAACGCGCCGTCGCGGTCGCCTTCGGCCTCGAGGATCGCGCCGCGCGCGATCGCCGCGCGGATGCCCGCGACCGGTCCCGAGGATGACGCAGCGATCGCCTCCGCGGCGCGCAGCGCGTCATGCGCCGAGGTCGCTTCTCCGCGAAGCGCGCGTAGCTCCGCCGCCGTCGCGTGCAGCTCGCCGATGATGCGATCGTCACCTTGATCGCGGCTCAGCTCGACGCCCGCGCGGTACACCTCCTCGACCGCACCGCGCTCGGCGGCGAGCGAGTGAACGGTCATGAGCGTCGCGCACATCGCAGCCTGCGCCAGGCGAAGGTCGTTCGCACTCGCGATCTCGAGCGTTTGCCGGAGCGTGTCGAGCGCCTCCGCGGTGTCGCCACGACGGGTGCGGACATCGACAAGTCCGGCCTCGGCCCAGCACAGGGCGGTTACGTCGGCGCTCTTCTGCTGCAGTGCGAGTGCACGGAGATACGTTCTCTGCGCGACATCGAGCTCGCCGAGCAGATGATGGAGCTGCGCGAGGGCTAGGGCTTCGGCGAGCTCGCCGGTCCGATCCGAAAGAAGCGAGAACATCGCTTCGGCCTTGAGATGCGCGGTCGTCGCCTGCTCGAGCTCGCCGAGATCGGCGTGACAGCCGCCGATGAGATGCCAGATCCACGCCGCCTGTGAAGAGGCGCCTTCGCCGATGAGCTCCTGCGCGCCGCGAGCCTCTGCAAGTGCCTGCCCCGGCCGTCGCAGGTAGCGGAGCGCCTGCGCCGACCACGTCAGCGCGCGCGCGAGGCCCTCCTCGTCCCGCGCGCGCCGAAGCTGATCGGCGGCGTCGCGATAGTGCGCAAGCGCACGCTCGTAGTCGCCGCGCACGCGATGGAGAAGACCGCGGAGCAGGAGCACCCACGGAAGCCGGCGCTCGACCCCCGGCGGGAATCCGTCCAACCAGCGCTGCAGCGTCGCGACCTCACTCCCGTGCAGCACCCGTTCGCCGTGATCGCGGACGAGCTGCGCGGCGCGCTTGTGCTCGCCGGCCTGCTGCAGATGATGGATCGCGCGATCGACGTCACCGCGCGCGAGCGCGCGCTCGGCGTGACCGCGATGCAGCTCGACGATCTCGGCGGCGGGCAAGAGCTCGCGCGCGCGAGCGTGGAGGAACTCGGCGAACAGAGGCTGGAAGCGATGACCGGCTCCCGCCGCGCCGTCACGAATGACGAGCCCGGCTCCTTCGAGCGAGGCTACGAGCTCGCGCGAGGCGCCTCCCGCCGACACCGACTCGTCTTCCTCCAGGCGCTCGAGGAGCGACCAGCGGAGGAGCCTGTCTTGATCCTCACGCGAGCCGCGACCGAGGACTTCGCTGTTGAAGTACGCGTACAGCTCGGCCCCGCTTCCGCGGAACTCGCCGAGTTCACGCCAGCCCCGCTCGCGAACGAAGGCTGCGGCGAGACGCAGGCCGGCGGGCCAACCGCCGGTGCGGCCGTAGATCGCGTCGACGGCGTGCTCGGGTAGATCGAGGCCGAACTCACCGCGCAGGAGCTCGATCGCCTCGGAACGCGTGAACGCGAGCTCCGCCGCCGAGATGTCCAGGACCGAGCCGGCGAGGCGCCAGCGCGGAAGACCACTGAGCTGCGGCGTCCGGCGTGTAGCGAGAACAAGGTGCGCGTTATCGGGAAGCAGCTCGACCAGCTCGCTCCCGAAGGTCGCGAGTGACGCGCCTTGCACGCTCGGGTGGTCGTCTACGAAGAAGACGAGGTCGCCGAGCGGCGCGAGCTCGTCGGCGAGCGCCTGCGCGAGCTGCGGCAGCCTTCGTTCGAGCCGGCGCCCGTGCTCGAGCGAGGACAGGAGCTGGTCCCCGAACTCCGCGTCGTCGCGGCGCAGCGCGCCGACCAGGTCGGTGAAGAGGACGAGCGGGTCCTCGTCGCCGCGCTGCAGGGTGAGCCAGGCCATGCGCCGGCCGGAGGCGCGGAGAAGGTCAGCGTGCTGCGCGAGGAGGGTCGTCTTGCCGTAGCCGGCCGCGGCATGGACGAGCGTGAGGCGATGCCGGTCGGCACCCCCCAGTCGATCGAGCAGCCGTTGCCGCTGCAGGAGCGGGAGCGGGAGCGAGGGTGGCGCGTACCGCGTGCGATCGGGCCTGCGGCTCGCGACGGTCAAGACGCTAAGGATGCACTCCGACCGCGCGCAAGAGGGTGGCGGTCCCGTAGCCAAGGAAGAAACAGCCGGGGATGGTCAGCACCCACGCGATCACGATCCGGCCGGCGATCCCCCAACGGACCGCCGAAAGCCGTCGGGTCGATCCGACGCCGAGGATCGCGCCCGAGATCGCGTGCGTGGTGGATATAGGAATGCCGAACCGGGTCGCGATCTCAATGACTGTCGCCGCGGACGTCTCCGCCGCGAACCCGCTGACGGGCGTGAGCGCGGTGATGCGCATGCCCATGGTCTTGATGATCCGCCAGCCGCCGGTCGCCGTCCCAAGTCCGATGGCGACGGCGCATAGGACCTTCACCCAATCCGGGATGTAGAAGCCCGGCCCGGTCGGCACGGCGCCGTACGCCGCGAGCGCCAGTGCGATGACGCCCATGGTCTTCTGCCCGTCGTTGCCGCCATGGCTGAACGCCATGTACGCGCTCGAAAGGATCTGCGCGCGTCCGAAGAAACGGCTGACGAGTCGATAGCTCACGTTCCGGAGTCCCCAGTAGAGGGCGAGCATGAACGCATAGCCGAAGATGAACGCGACGAGCGGCGAGTACACGATGCCGAAGGAAGTCTTCTGCAGACCCGGTGCGATGATGACGTCCAAGCCGTGCGCCGAGACGGCGGCGCCGATGACGCTGAAGATGAGCGCGTGACTCGACGAAGTCGGGAGCGCCGCGACGAAAGTGATGAGATCCCAGATGATCGCGCCGACCAGCGCGGCGACGACGAGGTCCTGGGTGACCACCTTCGCATCGACGATGCCGTTTCCGACCGTCTTGGCGACGGCTTCGCCCGATAGCGCGCCGACGAGGTTCAGTCCGCCTGCCATGAGGATCGCCTGTAGTGGCGTAAGCACGCGAGTGGCGATGACCGTCGCGATGGCGTTCGCGGCGTCGTGGAAACCATTGACGAACTCGAAGCCGACGCCGAGAAGCACCACCAGAACGAGCAGGGCGGTGGCGTTGTCCAACTAGCTGTGCTTCACCATGATGGTCTCGACGATATTGGCGACGTCCTCACAGCGGTCGATCGCGACCTCAACCAGTGAGTAGATGTCCTTCCACTTGACGATCTCGATCGCGTCATCGGTCCCAGCGAAGAGCTCGGCGACCGCCTCCCTCCAGATCTGATCACCCTCGTTCTCGAATGTGTGGATCTTGATCCAGTGGGGCTCGAGGTTCCTCAGTCCTTCCAGATTCTTCAGCATGGAAAGCATCTCGCTCGCCGCTGATATGAGGACCTTTGCTTGACGTACCGCCGGCGGACGGATGCTCTTCACCTTGAAGAGCTGCACGAGCTCGGAGACGTCGTAGCAAACATCGGTGACGTCGTCGATCTTGCTGGCGAGACCGACGATGTCCTCGCGATCGAGCGGCGTAACAAAAGTCTCGTTCAGATGCCGCACGATCTCGTGATTGAGCTTGTCCCCGTGGTGTTCAATCGCGTGGATGTCGCGCACCTTGTTCTCGACATCGGTGAAGTCGCCGAAGAGCTTCGCCAGCGCCTCAGCGGCCTCCACGGCGTTCTGGGCATGCTGCTCGAAGAGGACGAAGAACTCGCTCTTCTTGGGCATCAGCGATAGACGCACGTCCGCCTCCCTTTGCGGGCATATCCTGCCTCAGAAACCCGCCGGCTCTAACTGATCACTCGACGGACACGCTCCGCGATGGCTTCGAGCGCCGGGTCCGCCGGCCCGAACGTGCGGGGATGCGCGTCCGGATAGACGCGAAGCAGCCCATCGCCGTGGTGCCGCGGGAGCACGTGGAAGTGCACGTGCGGTACTTCCTGGCCTCCGGCTTCGCCGTTCGACTCCCAGACGTTCATCCCCGGCGGCCGGTACGCGCGCCGAACCGCGCGGGCCGTCCTCACGGTCGACCAGGCCAGATCCGACGCCAGCGGCTTTTCGAGCAGGTCGATCGTCTCGATATGCACGCGCGGCACGACGAGGATGTGGCCCTCGTTGGGCTGTCTGATGTCGACGAAAGCCACCGTGCTCTGATCCTCGAGGACGAAGCTCGCAGGAGCGTCGCGCGCGACGATGCGACAGATGAAGCAGTCCACGTCAGGAGCCGGGCGTACTGGTCACGACTCGCCGGAAAGGTTGGAGGCAAGCGTGACATGCGTCGGCATTCGGTTCGCCACGGCCGCCGCTGCGGCGGTGCAGAAGATCAATAAGCGGTAACGAATGCCGCCGCGCCCATATGTGCGCCCGCGCTAAACCCGTCACCCACTCGATGTACGAGTCTTTTCCTGATAGGTTCGAGTCGAGCATTCCGTGTTCTCGCCTCGAGGTGGGAGAGGGAGAGACGGCCGGGCCTCCGCCTTGCCGAAGCGCTTCCGAAGATCCATCGCCTTGGTGGCGGCGGTGCGGGCTCACGCGCGTGATGGTGCCACGCGAGGGAGCAGGCGACCGCCGTGGCATGAGGTTTGCTCAAGCGCTCGGCAGAGGACCTCGCCGCGAGGCGGAAGAAAGAGGAAAACGGTGGTGCTCTTCGCGATCGGACTCATGGCAGGTATCGCTCTCGGGATGATCATCGTCGGATTCCTCGCGATCGGTGCGTACGAGCGGGGGTTCAGCGAGGCCCTCGAGCGGCGCAAGGCCTGGCGGACGGAGCTCGTCGCCCGGACAGTGGTCGGAACACGGGCGCTCGTCGCGACGCGCAAGGCGAGCTAGCCCGCATCAATTTGGTCGAAAGGGGCCGCCGAAGGGCGGCCCTTTCGTCTATCTAGGGTCCGAAGAACTTCCTCTTCAAGTCCTCGATGGCTCGCTGCAACGAATCGATAACGCCGGGAATGCCGGTGGGGACGATCTCGACGTTCCCGTCGCGCCCGATGCGCAGCTCGTCGCCCGGTCGGACGGCCGCACGGACCGCCGAGCGATCCGCCGTGATCGTGAAGACGACCCGGTCCTGTTCTTCGACGATCGTTGCGACCCTCAGTTTTCCTTCGGGCATGGCCCGGATCACCGCCTTTACCTGATCGTCACTTCGAAGGTCCGCCTGCGGCTGCGGCGCGACCCGGTTGATGGTCTTGCCAAGCTCGTCGAAGAACGCCGTTGGGCCTCGCACGACCGGGCCGATCAGCGCGGCGACGATCGCGATGGCAACCAGCACGACGAAAGCGCCGATCGCGAACTGCAGCGCCCAGAACGGGACGTATCTCGTCGGTCGTTGCTTCATAGACCTCCCTCCGGTCGAGCGACCACCCTTTCATTGTGCTCGGGCGAGGCCGCCCTTTCGCGTCTCTCCGGTGCCGGAACGCTCTGTGCAGCGATCGCTCGTGGGACAAAGAAAGGAGTAGTCATGGCTGAGCTCGACACCAAAGACCGGGAGAAGCTCGACAAGGAGAAGTTCGCCTACGTCGACAAGAGCGGCGAGGGCCATTTGCCCATCCCCGATGAGGCCCATGTGCGCAACGCCATCGCGCGGTTCAACCAGACCGAGTTCGAGTCCGCGAGCGCCAAGGAGGCGGCCCGCAAGAAGATCCTCGCGGCCGCGGAGCGTCATGGCATCGAGGTAGCCCAAGACGACAACATCCGGAAGCCCGCCACGGGCTGAATAAGGCCAAGCCCTAGCGCATATCTGCGACCATTCGGCGCGTGGCAGCGCTGCGGGCTGTGTGCGTGGGCGGCGGGCTCGGGGCCCCGACGGTGATGGCCGGGCTGCGCCGTCACACCGAGGACATCACGGGGCTCATCGCCGTCACCGACTCCGGTCGCTCGACGGGAAAGGTCCGCATCGCGCTCGACGTACCCGCTCCCGGCGACATCCGTAGCGCGCTGACGGTCCTCGCCGAGGGTGACCCGGCGCTGGTGAAGCTCTTCTCGCACCGCTTCGAGACCGAGAAGAGCGAAGAGCTCTCGGGGATGGCATTCGGCAACCTCTTCCTCGCCGCGCTCACGCAGCAGGAAGGGTCGTTCCTGCGCGCGGTCGAGGAGGCCTCGCGACTCCTCGGGATCCGCGGCCGCGTGCTTCCCGTGACCCTGTACAACACGCATCTTTGCGCGACGCTCGCCGATGGCACCGTCGTGGAAGAGGAGGTGAACGTTCGGGCTGCGGGCAAGGCGCCCATCGAGCGGATCTACCTTAAGGACGACGACGTGCGCGCGACGGATGGAAGCATCGAAGCGATCGCCGCCGCCGACCTGATCACGCTCGGACCGGGGAGCCTCTTCACCACCGTCTGCTCATGTCTTCTCGTTCCGGATATCGCGCGCGCGATCGCCGACGCGAAGGGCCTGGTCGTCTACGTCGCCAACACGACGCGGCAGCCCGGGCAGACCGACGGCTTCGGCATCGCGGATCACGTGCGCGTCGTGCGCGACTATCTCGGCGGATCGGGTCTCGACGTGGCCTTGATCAACGACGATCCGCCGCCCGATCACCTCCGCGCGCACTACGCCGAGCGCGGCCTGGTGTACCTCGAGCCGAGCACAGACGAGCTCGCGAAGATCGCGGACCTCGGCGTGCGACCCGTGACGGCTCCAGTCATCGACAAGTGGAGCGGCCCGCGGGATCTCTGGCTCAAGCAAGACACGATTCGTCACGACGCCGCGCGCGTCGCCGCTGCGCTCGTCCGGCTCGTCGAGGAACGTCGCCCGCGGCTCCGCGCTCTCTCGTGACCGCCGTCGCGTCCCGCGTCCGCCACTTCGTCTCGGTCGCCGACCTCGAAGAGAACGAGCTCGCGACACTGCTCGAGCTCTCCGCCCGGTTGAAGGCGGACCGCGCCGCACGGTCCGACCTGCGCGGGCGGACGGTGGCGCTCGTCTTCGAGAAGCCGAGCCTCCGGACGCGTCTCTCTTTCGACGTCGGAACGGCGCAGCTCGGCGGTCACTGCGTGTACCTCTCTCCCGCGGAGGTGGGCCTCGGTCGGCGCGAGAGCGTCTCCGACGTCGCTCGGGTGGTGAGCCGCATGGCCGACGCCGTCGTCCTCCGAGTGAACGCACATGAGACGATCGAGGAGTTCGCACGCTACAGCGACGTGCCGGTGATCAATGGGCTTTCGGACCTCTCGCATCCGTGCCAGGGCCTCGCGGACATCTTCACCATTCGCGAACGTGCTGGTCCAGACCTGCACGGGGTCGCCATCGCATACGTGGGGGACGGCAACAACGTCGCGCACTCGCTCATGCTCGCTGTGGCGAAGACCGGCGCCACGCTGCGGATCGCGACGCCGGCGGGCTACGAGCCGCTACCGCGCTACCGTGATCTCGCCGAGGCCGCCGCGAAGCGGACCGGCGCGCGCATCACGATCGGGAACGCCCCCGCTGCCGCGGTCGCCGACGCTGACGTCGTCTACACCGACGTGTGGACGAGCATGGGTCAGGAGCAGGAGTACGAGCGAAGGCGTCGTGCCTTCCAGGGCTTTCAGTTGAACGCTGCGCTGCTCGCCCGCGCGAAGCGCGATGCGATCGTCCTTCATGACCTGCCGGCCCATCGCGGAGAAGAGATCACCGACGAGGTCATCGACGGACCGCAAAGCGCGGTGTTCGATCAGGCGGAGAACCGCATGCACACGGAGAAAGCGCTGCTCTGCTGGCTGCTCGAAGGAAGGCGGTGATGACGGCGATGAACGCGACGGAAGAGCGAACGATCCTCGCGGACTGCTGCGAGGACTGGATCATCGAGTGGGGCGGCTTCTACAAAGTCGAACGCGCGTTCCGCTGCCCTGAGTGTGCGACCGAGTGGACGAAGACGGCCGAGGAGTCGTATCGGCGCGCCGACGGCCGATCGTTCGTACGCCGCACGCGCAAGGGGCCGCAGGACGAGTTCCCGTATCTCGCCGCGGCCGACGGCCATGAGCCGAATGTGGAGCGCTGCTGCGCGAAGATCCTTCTTGCGCATGGCGAACGTCTCAGAGAGGGTCTGTTTGTGTGTCCGGTCTGCGGTACGGAGTGGACTCGAACCACACAGCGCCTACACGGACTTCGTGTTCCGGTGTTCGCCAAAGCGACACTGCGAGAACCGCTGACGGTGCAACCTGGGCGTACACGACCCTTCCTCGTCGCGCTTTCGGAATATTCGCCGCCGCGCGATTAGATCAGCGAACCGCGCAAATGAATCGACGCGCGACATGATGTCGCGCGGTCATCGCCTCATCGCGCTGCTTGAAACCTTGCTGACCGAACGTACGAGGCCTTGCCCCCGTTAGGCCAGCCGAGCGTCACACGCTCTGCCGCCGGTGTGGCCGAGGTGTGGAGCTTTGGGGAGGCCAACATTTGCTTTGGTCCTCACGACGCCTCGCCGCCTCGCTCGCGCTCGCCATGGGCTTCGCACTGATTTTCGGCGCGAGCGCCGCGCTCGCGCCGGAGGCGGACGCGCGTGCCGCCATGAGCACGCTGACCGCGATACAGGGTGATGTCTTCGTTCGTCATGCCGACGGCACCGTCGCGCGTGCCAATGAGGGCGAAGTCATCGTGGCCGGCGATGCGATCCGCACGGGATCGGGCGCCCTTGCGCAGATCACGTATTTCGAGGGATCGACCGTACGCATCGAAGCCGACGCCGAGCTCGTGGTGGAAACGCTCTCGAGCGAGCCGGACGGCGGAACCGTGATCGCCATGTGGCAGGCTGTCGGCCGCACCTGGCATGTGGTCACGAAGCTCATCACGGGAAGCTCTCGCTACGAGGTGCATACGCCGAGCTCGACGGCGACCGTGCGCGGGACGATCTTCGCGGTCGACGTGCAGCTCGAGCCGGACGGTGTCGCGGCGACCGTGACCACGAGCGAGGGCACCGTCATCCACAGCACGCCCGACCCGGTGCATCCCGGGGCGACGACGGCGGTGCCCGTGACCGCCGGTCAGCAGTCGAAGGCATCGCGCGGGAAGGCGAGCGAAGCGGCGCATCCCGCGGCCCCTGCGACGCTCGGGTCCGCGCCGAAGCGAACCGCGTCGTCGCCGACTTCTCGCGTGCCGAAGCAACCGTCGCCCTCGCCGGTCACGCGAGCGACGTCGCGTGACGTTCGGGCCACCGATCGTCAGAAGGCAATACCGACCGCGACGGTGACGCGCGACCGCGCAAAGCCGACGCCGACAGCGAAGCCGCGTTCGCGTGGAGAGGGAAAAGGATGACGAACTGGACTTAGGGAAATCGGGGCGGGATACGGGAATCGGACCCGTCTGACCAGATCCACAATCTGGGGCCTTAACCACTAGGCTAATCCCGCCATGGAGGCGCGCGAGCCATTCGCGCGTCATCAATTGTAGGCGACTAGCGACCCGCCTTCGCCTTCGCATCCGCATACAACGCTCGCACCATGTCCGACGCCGAATGGAATTCCCCGACGTCGAGGTACACGGTCCATACGTCCAAGGCGCCGTTCCAATCCTTCTTGTTGTAGAGCGCGAACCCCTTCACGAACAGCGCGTCGGAATCCCGGGGCCGCAGCGCGAGGACCCGGTCCGCCGCGGTGATCGCGCCGTCGTTGCTCCCCGATGCGACGAGGATGAGCGCGAGCCCATCGAGCGCGGCCACGTTGTTCGGGTCGCGCGTCAGCACGGCTTGATAGCGTGGCACCGCATCGAGTGGCCGGCCGGCCTGGACGTAGGCATCGGCGAGGGCAAGCTGCGTGGGGATGTCGGTCGGGAGCGACTGCGCGCGCGCCTCAAGTGCCGCGAGGTCATTCGACCGTGGCACCGTCCCGGTGACCGTCTCGCCGGGCGCGCGATCACCGGCCGAGCGCGGCAGCGTGACCGCGACCACCCCCGCGACGACCCCGGCGATGAGCGCGGCCGCGAGGAGCGTGCGCACGGGCGCGGTGGACCGCGGCTCGTCGGACCGCCGTACGAACGCGTCGCGTTCGAGCATTCCGCGCAAGCGGGCGTAGTCCGAGGGAGCGATCGTGCCGGCGGCACGCGCGAACTCGAGGTCACGGAGCGAGCTCACGGCTCGCGCCAGGTCGTCGCGTTCGTCGGGCGGATCGGCGGGCCAGGCGATCGGGCGGCGTGCGAGCGGCGCGATCACCGCGGCCATCCCGGCGACCACGAACGCGACGAAGAGGGCGACGCTCATCCTTCGGCCGCCTCCTCACGCGCGACGCGCTCGCGCAACGCCGCGCGCTCGGCCGCGCTGGGTTCCGCAGAGGCGACCGCAGCGCCGCCGCGCACGCGTCCGGTCGCGAGAACGACTCCGGCGGCGACCGCGGCCAGCGGTGCGAGCCAGACCAGGCCGCTCCACGATGCGATCGGAGGCGAGAGCAACACCCAGTCGCCGTAGGCGGTGCGGAACTCCGCCTCGATCTCGGCATCCGTCTTTCCCTCACGGACGCGCTCGGCGACGAGGTCGCGCATCTGGCGCGCGGTCTCGGATGGCGAGTCCTTCACCGACAGTCCCTGGCAGACCGGGCACCGCAGCTCGGCGGTGATGCGATCGAGGCGCTCGTCCGCGGTCGCCTCGTGCGGCCGGGCCGCCAGAACGAGCGTCGCGGCGATCGCGAGCAATGCCGCGGCGATGACGATCCGTGCCGTCATCGTGTGGCCTCACGGCGTAGCGCCTCGATCCCGGTGATCAGTGTCCCCTCGTCGATGGGTCCGATGTGGCGCCCCGCGATGACGCCATCCGGTCCGATGAAGAACGTCTCGGGCGGACCGAACACCCCGTACGACAGCGCCACGCGCCCGTCATCGTCGGCGAGGGCCGGCCAGCTGATGCCCATCCGTTTGACGTACGACAGGGCGCTGTCGCGGGACTCCTGATAGACGACGCCGAGCATCACGACGTCGCTCCCGCGATAGCGCTCGTACACGCGCACAAGCGCGGGGTTCTCCTGCGTGCACGGCAGGCACCACGATGCGAAGAAGTTCACGACGACGACCTTGCCGGTGTAGTCCGAGAGCGAGAGCGTGCCTCCTCCATCGAGACGCTCGGCGGTGAAGGCCGGCGCAGGCTTACCGATCGTGCCCGTCCTGATGTCGTGCGGGTCACGCCGGAACGCGAGCGCAAGGGTCATGACGAGCCCGAGCATGGCCACGACGATCGCGATGCGGACGGCGCGCGCGAGCGTCACTTCGCCGGCGCCGGTGCTTCCGCGAGTGGAACCTGACGGGCGATGCGCCGTCTCGGCGCGGGCAGGGCGGCGATCACCGCGCCGATCCCGACGACCGCTCCGCCCAGCCAGAGCCACGAGACGAGCGGGATGACACGCATCCGGATCGTCGCCCACGAGAGCGCCTTCTGGTCATATGCCGCGAGGATGGTGTAGAGGTCGTCGCGGACCCCGGCGCCAATGCCCGGCGAGCCGACCGCGGACGCGCTGCTCGGGTACTGCACGAGCGCGGGGTGAAGCTGCGAGCTCGCGCCGTTGCCCGTGATCTCGAGGTCGGCGACGACCGAGTCGCGCTGCGGCTCGTGGACCGCGCGGAGAGCGTCGAGCCGGACCGCATATCCCGCGATGACGAGGGTCTCGCCCGGCGCGAGCGTCCTCTCCGCATCGACGGTGCGTGCCTGGCTCGTGGCGATCGCGAGCGCGACGAGCACGATCCCGAGATGAACAACGTAGCCGCCGTAGCGCCGCCCGCTGCGGCGGAACAGATTCGCGAAAGCCGTCAGGGCGCCTTCCGCATGGAGTACGCCCCGGGCGCGGATCCCACGCGCGAACTCCTGCACCACCGTGGCCGCCACGAACGCGGCGAGGGCATACGTCAGCACCGCCCCGATCGCAGTCGTGCCAGTCGTGACGGCGACAAGCGCGCCGCCTGCCGCGCACGCGAGCGGGGCCGTGAACTGTCGCTCAAGCGTCGCGCGTGAGGCGCCGTGCCACGGGAGCTGCGGACCCACGCCCATAAGGAAGAGGAGCGCGAGCCCGAGTGGGATCTCCACGCGGTCGAAGTACGGACCGCCGATCGAGAGCTGCGCCCCGGAGATCGCCTCCGCGATGAGCGGGTAGAGCGTCCCGAGCAGGACTGTCAGCATCGCGACCATGAAGATGACGTTCTGGAAGAGGAAGATCGCCTCACGTGAAAGCGGCGCGCCGACCGCGCCCGCATCGCGCAGGCGCCCCGAACGCCACAGCAGCAGCCCGACCGAAAGGACGAGGATCGTCACGAGGTATCCGAGAAGGAGCGGGCCGATCGCGGACTGCGTGAACGAGTGCACGCTGTTCACGACGCCGCTGCGCGTCAGGAACGTTCCGAGGATGGTGAGCGAGAACGTCGCGATGACGAGAGCGAGATTCCAGGTGCGCAGGAGGCGCCGCTTCTCCTCGACCATCACCGAGTGCAGGTACGCCGTCGCCGTGAGCCACGGCATGATCGCCGCGTTCTCGACCGGGTCCCACGCCCAGTACCCGCCCCAGCCGAGCACCGCATAGCTCCACCACGCCCCGGCGACGATCCCGACGCCGAGGAGCGCCCAGGACACGAGCGCGAAGCGTCGCGTCGCGATGAGCCACCGATCGCCGCCTTCCCCGATGATCAGCGACGCGATGGCGTAGGCGAACGGAACGGACGTGAGCACGTACCCGAGGTAGAGGAGCGGCGGATGGAGCGCCATGAGCGGATGGTTCTGCAGTAACGCGTTCGGACCGTTCCCGTTGTCCGGCGCGAGGGCGAGGCGGACAAAGGGGTCCGCCGCGGGCGTCGTGATAAGCAGGAGAAAGAAGGTGAGCATCGCGAACATCACCACGAGGGCGGTCGTAGCGAGGCGCGGGATCGCGGCGGTGCCACGGAACGCCACGTACGCGGTCGCGCCGGCCAGGATCGCCGTCCAGAGGAGGATCGACCCCTCGAGGGCCGCCCAGAGACCGATGATCGAGTAGAAGAGCGGCGTCTCGCGGGCGTTGTTCTCGGCGACGTACAGGATCCTGAAGTCGTGCGTCGCGAGCGCGAACATCATCGCGACCGCGGCGAGGACCACGAGGCCAAAGCCGACGCCGGCGGCGATGCGCGCCGAGGCAAGGGCGCGCGCGTCGCGGCGCCAGGCGGCGTAGGCCGCGGCACCGGTGCCCCAGAGTGCTAGGAAGAGCGCGGCACGCAGCGCGGCCGCGCCGAGGTCGCCGGCGCTCACGGTGCGCTGGTCCGGTGGGGCGGCGTCTGGCCTGCCTTGGGCGCGGTGTAGACCTCGTCGTGCTTCGCGATCACCTGCGTCGCGTTGAACGTGCCGTCCGCCGCGAACGAGCCCTCGACGACCGCGCCCGCTCCTTCACGCAGCAGGCCGGGGATCGCGCCTCGCCCGAGCACACGGACCTCGACGTTCCCATCGGTGATGACGAATTCGAACTCGTTCGGGCCATGAAACGAGATCGGTCTCCACGCCAGCGAACCCGTCTTCACCAGCCCGCCGAGGCGCACGGTCTCACCCGGCGGGATCTTCCGCGCCATCGCCTCTGACGGGCTCAGGTAGTACACGGTCGAGCTCGCGAGGTTCGTGACCGAGAAAGCGCCGACGATGACGGCCGTCGCGAGCGCGACGACGATCAGGACGCGGCGCGCTCCAAGGCGCTCAAGCACCGCGTGCGCGCAGGGACGCGAGGTACGCGAGGAGCGTCCCCCAAACGATGGCGAAGGCGGCGACGATGAAGATCAGGTTGTCCATAGCCGCTCCTGGCGCCCAAGCTCGAGGGAGACGCGCGCGGTCATGAAGTAGGCGTAGATGAGGGTGTACGCGCCGAGCGAGACCATGAGCGTGAGGAGCATCGAAGCGTCGAGCGCGGGCGCTCCGGCGGCGCGCAGAACGGTCGGTAGCTGGTGCAACGAGTTGGCCCAGAGGACCGATAGATGGACGATCGGCACGTCGATGACGGCGATGATCCCGAAGACCGCGGCGCGCGTCGCGCGCCGCGAGAAGTCCGTCGACAGCCCGCGAAGCAGAAGGTAGCCGACGTACATGATGAACATGATCGCGGTGGTCACGAGCCGCGGCTCCCACGTCCACCACACGCCCCACGTGGGCTTCGCCCAGATCGACCCGGCCACAAGGAAGAGGCCGGTGAAGAGCACGCCGATCTCCGCCGAGGCCACGGCGATAGCGTCGAAGACCGGTCGTTTCGTCCAGAGCCAGCCCACCGACGCGAGGAAGACGATGACGAAGGCGAGGTACGCGAGCCACGCCAGCGGGACATGCACGTAGAGGATCCGGTACACGTCGCCCTGCACCGCATCGGTGGGCGCCCAGAAGAGCGCCATCACGCTCGCCACCACAAATGACGCGGCGGCAGCGATGCCGAGCCAGGGACGGATGCGCAGCATCGGCGTGCCGCGCGGGAGGGTGGTTTCCATCACTCGATAGCCGCTGGAACGATGGTAAGGCCCAACACTGAGTACACAACCGCGAACGCGAAGAGCAGTCCGGCCCATGAAAGCGCACCGACCGCATCGCCGCTTATCGCCGCGCTCGCGCCTCGCGAGGCCGCGACGAGCTGCGGGACGAGGACCGGCAGCGCCAGGATCGGGACGAGCGCGGCGCGCGCGCGCAGCCGAAGCGCGAGCACCACGTTCACGACGACGACGGGCGGTAGCGCGATCACACCGAGCACGACGACCAGGACGAGATGGAACGGCAACGCGAGCGGAAGATCCAGTAACACGAGCGACAGGATGCCGCCGACCGCGGCGACGAGCGCGAGGACGATCGAGAGGGCAACGACCTTGCCCCCGAAGAGCGCGTCACGTCCCCCGGGGAGCGCGACGAGTCCCTCGAGAGCATCGTCTTCGAGCTCGCGGTCGAAGGAGCGCATCGTGGCGAGGATCGTCGCGAACGCGAGCGCCAGCCAGAAGAGCGCAGGCGCGACGTCCGCATCGCGCGCGACGGCCGGACCGACGATCAGGCTCTCGAGCAGCACGAGGACCGTGATGAACGTGACCGCCGCGACGATCCCATCGGGCTGCCGCCGCTCGGCCCGGAGCTCCCGACCCACGACGAGACCGATGCGGTCGAGCTCCATCATGCGACGATCCCGCGGTCGATCGCGATGTGCGACGCGGCGAGATCATCGAGCTCCAGATGCGCGTGCGTGGCCACGACGACGATCCGCCCATCCTCGCGTGCCCCTGCGATCGCGTCCCGTAGACGGCTCACACCCGGGTCATCGAGATCAGCGAACGGCTCGTCGAGCAGTAGGACCGGAAGGCGCTCGGTCTCGATCCGCGCGAGCGAAGCGCGTCGCCGCTCCCCCGCCGAGAGCCTCTCGACCGGGCGGTCGAGGTCATTCCCCAGTCCCCAGGCGTCGAGCGCGTTCGCGATGCCATCCTCAGCGAGCCCGCGGAAACGGACATAGAAAGTGAGGTTTTCCCGCGCGGTCAAGCCGCGAAGGAGCATCGGGCGGTGGCCGATGTAGAGCGCGTCCCCGGTCATCTCTCGAGTACCGCGCGCGAGCGGGACAAGGCCGGCGAACGCCCGGAGCAACGTCGTCTTTCCCGCGCCGTTCGGTCCGCGGACCAGCGTGAGTCCCGGCCCGAGCTCGACGCTCACATCGCGAAGGATCGGACGATCGTCGAGGATTACCGTTGCGCCGCGGAGGGATGCGCTAGCCTCCACCTTCCGCATGATGGGACGCCTCGCCCTCGTGTGCATCGCGCTCGCTGTGCTCATCGTGGCGTGTGTTGGGGAGGCACCCGCGACCGACCCGGTGTCACGCGGACGCCAGCTTTACCGTTCACTTGGTTGTGCGAACTGCCATGAACCGAACCTGTTCGGGCAGCGGAACGGCCCGCCGCTCGACCACATCGGAACCGTCGCCGCGACGCGCGTCCCGAGCGTACGCGCCGAGGAATACATCCGGCAGTCGATCCTCGATCCGGGCGCGTACGTGGTACCTGGGTACCAGGACTCCATGCCCAGGGGTATCGGCCGAGACCTCTCGCCTACCGACCTGGACGCGCTGGTCGAATACCTTCTCTCGTTGAAGTGAATGGTGCCTAACGCCCCGGTCCCGACCCCCGTTAGCCCGGACAGAGCCGAGGGCGGGGACGCCAGCCTCGCCATTCGTGCCGGAAAGGGGGACACGGCCGCCTTCGGGGCGTTGTACGACCGCCACGTCGAGGCTGTGTACCGCTACGTGTACTACCGGGTAAGGAACGATGCGGATGCGGAGGATCTGACCAGCGACGTGTTCATGCGGGCCCTTCGCGCCATCTCTCGATACGAGCCGCGGCAGGCCTTCCTCGCCTGGCTCTACCGCATTGCCCGCAACGCCGTTATCGATCGCTCTCGCCGCACTCGGATCCAGATCAGCTTCGAAGACGCGCTCGCGCATCCCGGAGTCGACCAGGTCGTGGAGCCCGATTCCGCGCTCCTCGCCCTGTCGGACAAGCAGGCAGTGCGCGAGGCTCTTGCGCGCCTGACGCCGCTCCAGCAGGAGGTCATCGTCCTGCGCTACGTTGAGGGATACAGCACGCAGGAGATCGCCGCGTTCGTCGGAAAGCGCGAAGGGACGGTGCGCGGCATCCAGTTCCGCGCTCTCGAAGCGCTGCGTACGCTCATCCCGTCGCGCGAGGCGCTCGCATGAGCGATAACGGCCGCCGCACACCGGTGCTCGAGCGTCCCCAGATCCGGGGCGCGTTCCGGAAGGAGCTCCGCGCGCGACTCATGTCGCAGGCTGCCGATGTGCTCGCCCCGCGCCGGCAGCGACCGTCGCTGTTCGCCTCGGCGTGGCTCCGCCCGGCGCTCGCTGCAGCGGTGCTTACGGTCTTCGTCGTGGCCGGCGCGACCAGCGCCGCCGCATCGAGCCTTCCGGGCGATCCGCTCTATGGCGTGAAGCGCGCGAGTGAGGACGTGCAGCTCGCTCTGACGTTCGACGATGTCGCGCGCATGCAACTCCTCTCCGATCTCACGGACCGGCGCCTCGCCGAGCTCTCCGAGATCGCGAATGAGCGTCCTGGCTCGGCGCCGACCGCCACGGCCGAGTACTCCGATGCGGTCGACAAGTTCGCGGATGCCGTTGACAAGCTGCGCGACGCCGAGAGCGACGGGAGGGCCGACGCCGCCCAGGCGGTCGCCGACGCGGCGCGCGAAAAGCACAAGGTCGTGCTCGACGCCGTCAAGGACAGGCTGCCCGAGAACGCGCAGCCCGGAGTGCAAAAAGTCATTGAGAAGGAAGAGCAACGGACCGCGAATGAGCGTGACCGCGGCGGCCGGGGCTCGACCGGCGGCGAGCGGCGCGCGAACCCGACAAGCAGGCCGACCCCGAAGAGGTAGCGGCACGGGGACCGGAGGGCAGAGCCCCCCGACTGGCACGCCCGTTGCATCCGTAGTTCCGATATGTGCCATTGCAAGCTCTGCACGAACGAGCGCATTTTCCTGCGGATCCTGGCGATGCTCCTCGTCGTATGAAGCGAGTCCTCATCGCGGAGGACGACCCGGACACCGCGGCGGCCATGAAGGTGACGCTCGAGGACCGTCTCAGTGTGACCACCGACATCGTGACGAACGGAGCGCTCGTCCTCGACCAGATCACCGCGCGGCATCCGGACCTTCTCATCCTGGATGTATCGCTCCCCGGATTGAACGGGGTGGATGTGTTCGACCTCGTCCGGGGTAACGCGCGATGCGGCGAAGTACCGGTGCTCTTCGTCACCGCCGCACCCGACCGCGCTCGCGAGGCGTTCGCACACTGCGGCATCAGTGACGTGATGGCGAAACCGTTCGACGTCGACGAGCTTGCCGCGCGCGTGATGGATCTGCTGGCCCTGACGGTGGCCGCCGCCTAGCTCGCTTTCGCTTAGCCGGCGCTCTCCTCCGGCTCGCGCATGGGGGCGAGGCGTGGCCAGCGCCGTCTGATCGCGGCGGCGACACCTTCAGCGTCGATGCCGTAGTGATGACGCCAGAGCTTCTGGGCGCCGTGATCGACGTGCTCATCTGGAATGCCGAGCATCTCGAGGTCGACGCGCGCGCCGCGTTCGGCCAAGAGTTCGCCCACCGCGGAGCCGAAGCCACCTGCGACGACGTGCTCCTCGATGGTCACGAAGCGAGGGATCCGGGCGGCCAGGGCAAGGATCCGCTCGGTGTCCAGCGGCTTCGCGAACCGCGCGTTCACGACCGTGGCCTCGAGGCCGTCCTTCGCGAGGATGTTGGCCGCCTCGAGCGCGGCGCTGACCGGATGCCCGTAAGCGAGGATCACCACGCCGTCTCCCTCGCGCAGCGTCTCCGAGACGCCGATCGAGAGCTCCGTGAGCGGAGCGTCGAGCGTGGCGCCGACGCCGGCACCGCGGGGGAACCGGACGCCGATTGGCCCGCGGCCCGCCGCCGCGTGCCGGTATGCGGTCCACATCATTTGGCGCAGCTCGGCCTCGTCCTTCGGCGCCATGAGCGTCATGCCCGGCAGGATGCGCAGGTAGGCGATGTCGTAAAGGCCCTGATGCGTTCGCCCGTCGTCACCCACGATCCCTCCGCGGTCCATCGCGAACACGACCGGCAGCTCCTGGACGGCGACGTCGTGCACGACCTGATCGAAGCCACGTTGAAGGAAGGTGGAGTACACCGCGACGATCGGCACGATGCCTTGGCTCGCAAGGCCAGCGGCGAAGGTCACGGCGTGTTGTTCGCAGATGCCGACGTCGAAGAGCCGATCGGGGAACTCCTTGAAGAGGCCTTGCAGGCCGGTCCCTCCCGGCATCGCGGCCGTGATCGCCACCGCGCGCTCGTCCGCCGTGAGGATCTCGCGGACCGAGTCCGCGAACACTGCGGTGTATTGAGGTGCGACCTGCTTCGCCGCTCCCGTCGCCGAGACTCCGTGCCACTTTACGTTGTCAGCCTCGGCCGGAGCGTATCCGTGACCCTTCTGCGTTTGCACATGAACGAAGACCGGGCCGTCGCGGAAGTCGCGGGCCTTCTCGAGAAGGCTCTCAACCGCAAAGAGATCGTGCCCGTCGACCGGGCCGAAGTAGGTGAAGCCGAACTGCTCGAAGAGCAGGTTCGGAATGAACAGCGCCTTGAGGCTCGTGAAGATGCGGCGTCGCGCCTCTTCGGCGAGATCGCTGCCGGGCATGTGGTCGATGACCTGTCGTGCGATGTGCTTCGCGCCGCGGTACGGCTGGGCGGTCCGCAGAGCCTCGAGCATCCGCGACACCGCGCCGACGTTCGGGGCGATGCTCATGCCGTTGTCGTTCAGCACGACGATGACGCGGGTTCGCATATGGCCGATGTTGTTCATCGCCTCGAAAGCCATACCCGCGGTCAACGCGCCGTCGCCGATGATCGCGACGACGTGGTTGTCGTCACCTTTAAGGTCGCGAGCCACGGCCATGCCCTGAGCGGCGGAGAGGGACGTTCCGGCATGGCCCGCACCGAACTGGTCGTGCTCGGACTCGGCGCGCGCGAGGAAGCCGGAGATCCCCCCAAATTGCCGAAGCGTGTCGAATCGATCGCGACGGCCCGTGAGCATCTTGTGCACGTAGGCCTGATGTCCGGTGTCCCAAACCAGCTTGTCTCGCGGCGAGTCGAAGACCCTGTGGAGCGCGATGGTGAGCTCGACCGTGCCGAGGCTCGATGAGATGTGCCCGCCGGTCTTCTGGACGCTCTCGACGGTGAAGTCGCGTATCTCGGCGCAGAGCTGCACGAGCTCGTCCCGATGCAGCACGCGTAGGTCGCGCGGCTGCTGTATGCGTTCGAGGACGCTCACATGCCGATACTAGCGGCGATGTTCGATCTCACTAAGCGCGCCGTAGTACTTACGGGCGCGACGGGAAACATCGGTCCAGCGGTGATACGCGCGTATCTCGCGCAAGGGGCGCACGTGGCCATCGCGGTCCGCGATCCGGCGAAAGGAGCGGCCCTCAAAGCAGAGCTCGGTGGTGGCGGACGCTTGATGGAAGCCGTGGCGGACCCCGCCGACCGGCAGGGGATGGAGCGGTTTGTCGAGCAAGTGCTCCGCGTCTGGGGTCGATTGGACATCGTCGCGAACCTCGTCGGTGGATACGCCGCGAGCGCTGCTGCGGACGGCGACCTTGCTGCCTATCGCGCTTCGTGGGACCAAAAGATCGCTACCGCCGTGACGGCGACCGCGGCATGCCTCCGGCCGATGCGCGCTCGCGGCTACGGCCGCATTGTCAGCGTCGCGTCGACGGCCGCCTTAAAGGGAGAAAAGGGCGCTGCCGGCTACGCCATGGCCAACGCCGCGCTCGTCCGCTGGACCGAATCCCTGGCCGAGGAGACCAAGCGCGAGGGGATCACAGCGAACTGCGTGCTTCCTCGGATCATCGACACACCCGAGAATCGCGCCGCGATGCCGAAAGCCGACCCGACGCGCTGGGCCACCCCCGCCGAGATCGCGGCCGTGGTCGTATTCCTTTCAAGCGATGAGGCGAGTGGAGTGACAGGAGCATCGATTCCAGTCGTCGCACGAACCTGACGCCGGCGACACGGGGTGCCGCTCGGCGGAGCGGGGGGCGGCCACGCCAGAACGTGAGAGCGACACCTGTGCAGGGGCCCCGCGAGCCCGAGCGGTACCCCGGGGCGGCCGGCGCGCGGGCGCCCACTAGACTGCCGCTCGCCATGTCGCTCTTCGTCGTGATCAAGTTCCTGCACGTCCTCCTCGCGATCATCGCGGTGGGATTCAATGCGACGTACGGCGTGTGGCTCGCACGCGTTGCGAAGGAGCCGGTGCCGACGCAGTCGTTCGTGCTTCGGGGCATCAAGCGTCTCGACGATTGGTTTGCCAATCCGGCGTACGTGCTGCTCGCGGTCACCGGCCTGACGATGGTGTTCATTGGCGATCTCCGTCTCAACACGTTCTGGATCGCCGGTGGACTCGTCCTGTGGGTCATCGCCGTCGCACTAGGGTTCTTCGTGTACACACCCGCCCTGCGGAATCAGATCAGGGCTCTCGAGAGTTCCGGTCCCGGAGGCGCTGACTACCGCCGGTACGCCGCAAACGCTCGCTTTCTCGGGATCCTGCTCGCGGTGATCGTCGTGTTGATCGTGTTCCTCATGGTGACCAAACCGACGCTCGGCTGAGCTCGCGGGCCCACTCCGCGTACGCCTCAGCCGACGGATGAAGTCCATCCGACGCAAACATGCGTCTTTGCGCCTGCTCGCGCATGAGCGGAAAGAGATCGATCCATCCCGCACCGGCCTGCTCGGCCTCCTCCCGGGCGAGACCATTGAAGCGTTCGATGGTTCGCGCGATCACCACCGGATCGCCGAATCCAGCCGCCGCGGGCGACAGCGACCAGTCGGGCTGCGGCAATCCGATCACGCGCGCGTGCGCCGCGTCGGCGCGGAGACGCTCGTGGATGCGCGCGAGCTGCGAGCGATAACGATCAGCCCGAGTGCCCTGGACGATGTCGTTCGCGCCGATCAGCACCGTGACGAGATCGGGGCCGTACGATGCGACGAGCGGCAGCTGGTCCGCGATGAGGTCGTCGGTCGTGTAGCCGTTCACCGCGGGATTGGAGAGCTCGACCCGGTCGCCGCGATCGCGCCAAATGCCGACGAGCACCGCGGGAAACGATCGATCCGGCGTGGTTCCGGTGCCGATGGTGAATGAATCACCGAGCGCAAGGAATCTTTCGGGAATGGTCAATTGTTCTAGTGTGGGAGAGCTTTCCAGAATGGAGCCCGTGACCGACCTCGACCTCATCATCATCGGCGGCGGACCCGCCGGTCTCACTGCCGGGCTCTATGCGGCACGCGCGAATATGAAGACGATCCTCCTCGATTCAAAAGACGTCGGCGGCGAGATCCTCAACACCGAGCTCATCGAGGACTACCCCGGCTTCGAGTCGGTCACCGGGGCCGATCTCGCGCGGAAAATGGCCGAGCATGCTCTCAAATTCGGTCTCAAGATCGAGACGTACAAACCGGTGAAAGAGATCCGGAGCGAGGGCGACCGGAAGATCGTGAAGCTCGAGGACGGCACCGAGCTCTCCGCCTACGCGGTCATCGTGACCGTTGGTGGAGAGCCCACCAAGCTCGGCGTCGTCGGCGAGAAGGAGTACCACGGCCGCGGCGTCTCGTATTGCGCGGTCTGCGACGGCGCCTTTTTCAAAGGAGCGGACCTGGCTGTCATCGGAGGGGGTGATTCGGCCTTCCAGGAGGGCCTTTTCCTCACGCGTTTCGCCAACAAGCTCTACGTCGTGCACCGGCGGAACGACTTTCGCGCGCAGGCCATCCTGCAGGACCGCCTCCTCAAGATGGATAAGGTCGAGCCCCTCACGCCCGCCGAGGTGAAAGAGATCGGCGGGAACGGCGACGTGAAGTGGATCGACATCGAGCGGGACGGGAAGCGCGAGCGGGTCAAGGTGGAAGGCGTCTTTGTGTTCATCGGCTTCAAGCCCGTGGGGCGCCATCTCTTCAAGGAGCACATCGACCACGACAAGAATGGCTATCTCATCACCGACCAGTACATGCGTACGAGCATCCCGGGCGTGTACGCGGCGGGCGACACGCGTGCCCAGCTCGCCAAGCAGATCACGACGGCGGTCGGAGACGCGACGACGGCGGTGCTCCACGCCGAGCGGTACATCGAGGAGTTGAAGGACATCGAGCGCGTGTTCCCCGGCGAGCCGAAGGACGTCGCCGCGGAGACCGCCAGCAAGGCCGATCTCCTCGTGTTTGCGCCAGGGGAGGTCATCCTGCGCGAGGGCGAGCCCGCCGATCGCTTCTATATGGTGATCAAGGGAGAGGCCGAGGCCTCTCAAACCGGACCCGACGGTGCTCAGGTCACGATCGCCCGGTTCGATCCCGGCGACTACTTCGGAGAGGTTGGGCTCCTGAACGACGCCCCGCGCATCGCGACGGTGCGGGCGAAGACCGCACTTGAGGTGATGGCCCTCGATCGAGCCGCGTTCAGCCGTCTCTTGGAGAGCTCGCAGGCAACGAAGGCCGAGGTCAGGCGTGTTGCTGAGGGCCGTGAGCGTCTGGACCGCCGGTAGCGCCATCTCGGCCGCTCGCGAGCCGCTTCACGTAGGACACCAGCTCGTTGAGGTCGAAGGGCTTCTTCACATAGGTAGCGATCCCGCGACGCTGGAACTCGAGGATGGTCTCTGATCCGCTCGCCGTCTCGAAGAGGATCGGTATGTTCCTGGTGCGCGGGTCCGTCTGGAGACGGTCGTAAAGCTCCAACCCGCTCATCCCGGGCAAACGGACATCGACCACCATCAGGTCGGGGGTGACGTGCTTGGTGGTCTCAAGCGCGGCCGTCGCCTCGCCGACATGGATCGCGCAATACCCAGGCTCGTCCGAAATGGCGCCGACGATCAACTCGCCGATCGCCCGCTCGTCCTCTACGACAAGCACGACCTTGCGCCGGGTCGCCGGTGTCTCCACGGGCGCGCCTCCGGTCTGGACCCGGCAGTATCGGTACCCTGATTACCCGGCGTCATCAAACCGTCGCGAGGAAGACGCGTCATCGACTCATCTGGACGCCGGTCAGGTAACGAGCCTGCCCGGAGGGGTAACGCGAGCCTGATTCGGCCAGCGATATGCGGCGGGACCGGAAAGCGGAAAGGGAGCAGTGCGTGGCCGTTGTCGAACGCAGGACCGCCACCTTCATCGACGTTCTGGACCGCGTGCTGGACAAGGGCATCGTCATCGATGGCTGGGGCCGAGTCGCGCTCGTCGGAGTCGATCTCATCACGATCGAGGGATGGGTCGTGGTGGCGTCGATCGAGACCTACCTGCAGCACGCCGACTCGCTCGGTTTGAGCCCGCGTATCGCCAGCGAGTGGCCCGTCAGCTCAGTGGGCGCCGGTTGAAGCAGTCGTCGCCAGATAACGCTCTGCCCGGCCGAGCGGGCTCGCGATCCGGAACGCGAGCGCGATCAGGAAGGTGATCACACCAATCACGGCATAGATCAAGCGGACGTCGCCCGTTCTCTCGATGAGGAAGCCGCCCGCGAGCGCGCCGATCGGATTGGCGGACCACGCGAGCACCATCGCGACGCTGATGATGCGACCGAGCATGTGATTCGGGACGATTGCTTGGCGCAGCGAAGCGGTATTGATGTTGAAGAGGATTCCAAAGCCCGAGGACAGCGCCCACAGCAGGACGCCGACCCAGAAAGAGCTCGTGTAGGCAAGGGCTGTCGTGAGGAGGGCTGAGAGCATCAGTGCCCCGAGCGCGACATTGCCGAATGACCACCGCCTTCGAAGCGGACCTGCGGCGAGTGACAGCACGACCACCCCCGCGGCACCCGCGGCGAATAGCGTGCCCACCTGAGTGTCCGAGGCGCCTAGAGCCTCCTTCGAGAACAGCACAAGTTGCGCGAATACCGTGGCGTCGACCATGTTGATCAGGGCCATCATCAGCGAGATGTTCCGCAGTACGGGGTGTGACAGGACGTAGCGGAGCCCCTCGACGATGTCCTGGCGGATGCTCGTCGCACGCCGAATGACCGACGCGTTGAACGCGCGGCGGATCAGCGAGAGCGCGAGCGCCGACACGACGTACGACGCCGCGTCCACGTACAAGACCGTCTCGACGGGTACGAACGCCAGGGCAGCGCCGGCAACGAGCGGGCCGAGCACCGACGCAGCCGCGAAGCTTGCCTGGATCCGCCCATTCGCCGTGACGAGCTCATCGCCCGAGACAAGGCTCGGGATGGCGCCGAACTCGGCCGCGACGAAGAAGATCGAAAGCGTCGACGAGACGAACGTCACGGCGTAGATCCACCAGAGCGACAGCACGCCCGCCACCGCGGCGAGGGGCACCGAGGCGATCGTCAGCGCCGACAGGACGTCGACCGTGATCATCAGCCGCTTCCGGTCGGTGCGATCCGTCCATGCTCCGATCGCGAGACCAAAAAGGAGCTGGGGCGCCGTGTAGATCGCTAGCGTGGCACCGAGCGCGATGGCCGACCCCGTGACCTTGAACACGATGAGCGGCATCGCGAATTGGGTGATCGAATTGCCGAAGCTCGAGACCGTCTCGCCGGTCCAGAACTTCCAGAAGTCGAGCTTCAGTCGGCCGCGTCTCCGGTGGCGGTCTTCTTTTGGGCGCCGCCACCCCGGCGTCCGCGTCCGCCGCGGCGCCCGCGCCGCGTCCGCTTGCGCGGGGCACCTTCAGGTGTCATTGGAGCCGGGCTCGGACCCGGCACCGCGGCCGAGCCGGCCTCCGCCAGCGGCGTTTGAGCGTCCGGCATCGGCAACGCCGGCTGCGCCGGCCGAACGTCCCCGTTCAGCCGGTCGAAGTCGCCGAGGACGGTGCGCACTTCAACATGCTCGCGGTCGATGACGAAGCCCGCCTTCTTGCCGTGCTCTTCCGCTCGCATGACGCCGCGCTCGACCGCGCGCCGCATCGTGGATTCGAGCGCGTCCCCTTCGACGCGCGACAGGAGCTCGGCGAAGAGCGCCTGGTTCACCCAGTCGACGCGCTCACCCTTCCCGCGGGTCGATCCGACGAAGTTGAAGAGGTGGACGATCGATGCCGCCGGCTGTCGCGCGTAGACGACGAGCGGATGACCTTCGCTGAGCCAGCACATCGTGATCTGCCGGCCCTCGCGCTCGACCTGCTCCGTCTGGATCGCGCCACGCTCCTCGGCGATGTTGAAGAGCGTTTCAAGGAGCAGTCGCCGCTGTGAACGGCCGCGCGCGAGCCCACCCGGTTGGTCCGCACGCGAAAGTGGATCGAGGACGGCCTCGACCGCCGGGATGCGCCGGGTGTCCTTGCTGGTCACCGTGTCGATGCGGCGTAGCACGCGCACCAGGTGGAAGAACGTCTCGGCCACGAGCGGCGACGACATGTTCGGGGCGAGCATCTGCTTGGCCTTGGCGCGAGCGCGACCCTCGAGCTTCGCGAGGACCGTGCCCTGGTCGATGCCCGCGTCGATCCGCTGCTCGAGAACGCTGGAGGCTTCCTTCTCGGAGAGCGGCACGACGCTCGTGACGAAGTCGCCGCGCGCCATTGCCCGCGCATGGAGCGCGACGAGCTGGTCGAGGAGCAGGACCGCGAGTCGGCGCTGCTCCTTTTCCGACTCGGGCGACGCGGTCGGCACGACCGCCGGAACGTGTGGCTCGGTGCGCGCATGGACGCGGACGGCGCCGCGCCGCTGCGGCGTGCGGCGCGCCGACTCGGCGAGGACGGGCTTGTCCACCTGCGTGTCGTCGGCCCGCAGAGCCGTGCGGGTCCAGCGCGCCTGCGGGATGAGATCTTCCAGGAGGAAGACGTCATCGCGCAGATACGGCGAGTCGCGGAGCTCGTTCGCGAGCGACTTGTCGCCGGCGATCAGATAGACCTTCTTGTCCTCGTCCTTGATGGCCTTGCAGAGCGCGTTGAGATCGCGATCACCCGAGACGATGAACCAGACCTCGATGTCCTGCCGGTCCTTGTACAGGAGCTTCAACGCACGGGTGATGAGGACCGCGTCCGACCGGCCCTTGAGGAGGCGGCCGCTCATGCGCTGGGCGACCGCGATCGGCTCCATCCCGGTGAACTCGAGGGCCATGAGGAGCGTCTCGTCCTGCGCCGCGACCTCCTGTCCGAAGATCGCGAGCTTCACGCGGACCGGGCCGAACTCCGCGGCCTTTTGCAGGATCGCTTGCAGGATCGAAAGCGTCGATGGCAGCGCGCCGGTGGTGTGCTGGCGCAGGGTGTAGTAGACGTTCTCCCAGTCGATTAGGAGGGCGACGTCAGGCAATAGTTTTCTCCGTATGGGCTCGCGTGCCGCCTGACTCGTTCGCGGATCGCGGAATTCCACCGCGGTCTCGCGCTTTTGCTCTCCCTCGTCCGCTACCCCGGTTTACCGAGGCTCGGCCGTGAGCGCGTCCATCACAAACGCTTCAGTCGTCGCGCGCGCCGTTTTGTCTAACTCTAGCGTCTAATGCGCTCGATGGCCATCACCAGCTCGGTGTCGACGGATCTCGTCCACCTCGCGTCGTCGCGCGGCGCGACCTACGCGGACGCGCGAGCCGTCGAAAGAGAGCACGAAGCGGTCGGCGTGAAGGATGGCGCGGTGGAGTCCGTGACCCGCACCTCCGATCGAGGACTCGGCCTTCGTGTGGTCCACAGGGGAGCCTGGGGATTCGCGGCCACCGATCGCACGGATGAGGCGTCGCTGCGCGCGCTGGTCGACGAGGCTTTCCGCCGCGCGGAGGCCTCGGCATCCGTCCAACGCCGCAGCGTGAGACTCGCGCCGGTCGCGCCGCAGCGCGGTGAGTACCGGACGTCCCTCAAACGCGATCCCTTTACCGTTCCTCTCGCCGAGCGTATCGACCATCTTCTCGCTGTGGACGCGAACTCCCTGGGCCCGAACGTGAAAACGCGCCGCTCAGCGGTGGCCGCTTACCGCACGCGCAAGCGCCTCGTCACAAGCGAAGGCACCGACGTAGCTCAGGAGATCGTCGAGACGGGCGCGGGGCTTTCCGTTCTCGCCGTGAAGGCAGGCCGGAAGCCAGCGAGCCGCTTTGACTCGCGTCTGGTGCGACAGGCGGGATGGGAGTACGTCGAGCATCTCGATCTGGTCGCGCGTGCGGCGCGCTACCGCGATGACGCCGAGGCGACACTCGACGCGCCGCTTCCGACCGAACGTCCGACGACGCTCGTGTTTGCTCCGGAGTTCCTCGCTCTGCTGGTGCACGAGTCCTGCGGACATCCGACCGAGGCCGATCGGCTTCTCGAGCACGAGGTCGCGTTCGCGGGGACGACGTTCATGTGGCCCGAGGACCGCGGAAAGCTGCGATACGGATCCGCCCACGTGTCGATGACCGCCGACGCGACCCTCCCGGGCGGTATGGGGACGTTCGGGTGGGATGACGACGGCGTGCCGGGCATGCGCACCATGCTCGTCGACAAGGGGATCTTCGTCGGCTACCTCACGTCGCGCGAGACGGCCGGCGCGCTCGGCCTGCCTGTCGCGATCGGCTCGGCCCGCGCGGAAGGCTGGCAGCACTTCCCGATCGTGCGGATGGTGAACGTGAGCCTCGATCCCGGAACCGTCCCCTACGCCGACCTCCTCCGCGGCGTCGACTCGGGGCTTCTCCTCGAAGCGCCGGCGTCGTACTCGCTCGACGACAAGCGTCAGAACTTCCACTTCTCGACGCAAACCGCGCGCGTCATCCGCGATGGCGCGCTCGACGGGTACGTCCGCGGTGTGGCGTTCCAATCGCTCACGCCGGACTTCTGGGGACGCTGCGACGGTGTCGCCGACGACTGGGAGCTCCATGGCTTTCTCTCGTGCGCGAAGGGCGAGCCGCTTCAGCTCATGCGGGTCGGCCACGGCGCCGCGCACGCGCGCTTCCGTGACGTCCCGATCGAGGTTCGCGAATGACGCTCCTCGGCGCGGACGCGCTTCTCGGTCCCGTCCGGGAAGCGCTCCGGGGCGTCCAGGCTGATGAGGCAGATGCGCACGTGCATCGTCGCCGCGCGGCGATCAGCCGCTATTCGCACAGCTCGATCCACCAGAACGCGGTATCCGACGAGACGCACGTCCGTGTTCGCGCGATCGTCGGCAAGGCGGTCGGCGTGGTGACGACGAACTCGCTGGCGGTCGCCGACGTGCGCCGTGCGCTCGCCGACGCCGCCGCGCTCGCGCGCGCGAGCCGGCCCGACGTCGCATGGCCCGGGGTCGCGGAGCCTGCGCCCATCCCGAGCAGCGCCGCCTTTCACGAGGAGACCGCGCGCACCGATGCGCGTACGCAGGCGCGGGCCATCGGAGCGATCTGCGCGGCCGTACCCCAGGGGATGCGCGCCGCGGGCACGTCGCAGATCGAGATCACCGAGGACGCCGTCGCGAACTCCCGGGGCGTCGCGGCGTACGCACCGGCGACGATGGCCTACCTGCGTGCTCTGGTGCAGAGCGAGACTCACAGCGGCTCGGGATACGCCGAAGATCTCTCGATGCGCATGGACGGGATCTTTCCCGAGCGCGTGGCCGCGCGTGCGGTGGACAAATGCGCGCTCGACCGCGACCGCCGGCAGCTCCCGGCTGGCGACTACGAGGCGGTCTTCGAAGAGCTCGCCGTCGCCGAGATCCTCCGCATCATGTCGATCACCGGCCTGGGCGCGGAATCGGTGCGGGAAGGGCGGTCATTCATGGCCGGTCGGATCGGCGAGCGCGTGACGAGCGAAGCCTTCACTCTCTCGGACGACGCGCTCGACGCGCGGACGTTCGGAATTCCCTTCGACGTGGAGGGCACGCCTAAGCAGAAGGTGCTGCTCATCGAGAAGGGCGTCGCGCGCGGACCCGTCTACGACCGGACCTCGGCGAAGGCGATGGGGGCGCGTTCGACCGGCCACGCCGCCGACCCCTCCCGCTACGCGCCCGGCGGACACGCCGGCAACCTCACGATGGCCGGCGGTGGCGCCACTCGCGAGGAGCTCATCGCCGCGGTCAGCCACGGCGTGTTGATCACGCGCTTCCATTACACGAATACGCCTGACCCGCGCGCCGCGACGATGACCGGCACCACGCGGGATGGGACGTTCCTGATCGAGAACGGGAAGATCACGGCGGCGCTCGCGAACGTGCGCTACACGATGAGCGCGCTCGACCTCTTCGCCGGGATCGAGCTCCTCGGACCGCAGCGGCTTGCGAGGGACTGGTGGAGCTCCAACGGGATGGGCTCCGTCGTGTGCCTCGTCCCGCCCATGAAGGTGCGCCGCGCGACGATCACGGGATCGAGCCCGCTCTAAGTGGCTTTGCCCGCTGCGAGGGCCTGCAAGAAGCGGATGATCTCCCAGCGTTCGGTGTCGCTGAGCTTGGGCTTACCAGTCGCGGGATCGACGACCGACCACGCTGGCATCGCCGTCGAAGGGATGCCTTCACTGATCCAGTAGAAGAGCTCGCCCGGCGCGTGCTGCGGGACGTGGACCTGGAGATTGAATGGACGAGGCTGCAGCGTGAAGGCCGCGGGCCCATCGCCGAGCCCCTGCGGCCCGTGGCAGATCACGCAGTTCGCCTGATAGACCGCGCGTCCGGCGGCGACGCTGGCGGGCGTATCGGGCGTCGGATTCTGCGCGAGGCGCGCGAGGATCGGGACGGGCGGCGTGGGGATGTTTGGTGCGACCGTATAGGCGAGACCGAGAGAGAGCGCGACGAGGGCGCCGAGGAAGCCCGCGCTCTGCGCGAAGCGGCGCCAGTCGTCCCCACGGCGCCATCGGATCAGCGCGAGAAGACCGAAGAGGACCACTCCGACCGCGAGCACGATGGCGATCTGCTCGAGACCTTGCCGCGAGATCGGAAAGGTCACTTCTCGAGGTCCGGCTTAATCGCGGGAGTCGCCTTCGCCTTCTTCTTCTCTTTGCGCGTCGACCACCACCAGAGGCCGACGAAGAGGACGAGCGGCACGCCCAGCTCGAGGATCTCGTCGAGCCAGGTGCCGGTCACGCCGTGCGTCGAGACCGACGCGAAGATCATCGCGATACATCGAGGCTATACGCCCCCGTGCCTTCGTTCCCGACGCCGATCGTGACCTTCCAGGTGCCCGGGTCGAGGCCGGCGATCGCGAATTTGTAGCGGCCCGGACCGAGCGTTGCGGCATCTTCCGTCGCATCGATCGGGGCTTGCGACGTCGGACCCGTGAAGGTCGCTCGCATCTGCTTCCCCGTGACCGGGCTGCCGTCCGCCCCGATCAGGACCGCGAACATCGTGATCGGGGCCCCGGATTGCGGCGTCGCCGGATCGGTGAACACGATCATCGTGTACGGGCCGATCGTGATGACCTGCGATGTCGTCGAACCGCCGCTTGGTGCGCCGACCGGGAAGGTGAAGACCGTGCTCACGTCCTCGCGCCCGGGCAGTCGAACGATTGCCTGGATCTTCCAAGTCCCATACATCGCGGTCGGGCTGCCGTTAGCGATGTACTCGCCCGGCACGCGCTCCGTCGCGACGAGCTCCTGTTCGCCCATGTCGTGCTCGACCATCGTGAAACGGAATGCGACCTTCTCCGCGCCGGCGACCGGCGCGAGACCTTGATGCACGCGCAGCACGTAGGTGTTGCGACCCGGGCCGCCGCTCGCGACGAGCATCTCGAGCCGCAGACCGGAGACGTGCTGGGTCTGGTCGTACGCCGCGGCCGACGGCTGCGCCGGCGGCGCGAACGCCGTGAGGAATGCGGCGGCGACGACGATCGCGACGAAGATCGCCGTTTCGGCAAGCGTGTCCCGGATAAGCGCCGCCCGCGCGCGAATCCCCGCGCGGAGGCGCGGTCCCCAGCGCAGCAGATTGAAGGCGCCGATCGCGAGCGCGACGAGCACCAGGACGATCTTTGTCGCAAGCGCGATCCCGTACGGTGTCTCGTAGAGGTCGTTGATGAGAACGAGTCGGTCGAAGGCCTGGAGCGCACCCGCGGTGATCAGCAGCCCGGTGGCGATGAGCGCGGTCACTGAGAAGCGCCAGACAGCTGCGCCCAGCGCTCTCGCGTCCTCGACCGTCTCGTCGTGGCTCGCGAGGAGTACGCACCAGAGCAGCGCGACGACGCCCCCGGTCCAGACCGAGACAGATAGCACATGGACGAAGTCGAGCGCCATGCTCTTGAGGCTCCCGAGCGCCGTGGCATGCGACACGAGGGTCGCCGTCATCGCGGCGGCGATGCCCGCCGCGAGCGCGATCATGCGCCGAGGGCGGAATGTCGCGAGCGGACCGAGCATCATGACGCCCCCGCCGGCAAGCGCACCGACCGGCCGCATCAAAGCGAGGCGCGGACTGATCGAGACAGCCGCGAGCACGAGACCAGCGAACGCCCGCACGGCGAGCATGAGGCCGAGCCGCGGCGGAAGCTTCGCGCCTTGATCGGCGATGAGTGCGAGCGATCCTGCGACGATGAACGCACCCGCGACGGTGAGAAGGGCCGACTCTCGGCGCGGGTCGGGCCCCGCGGGAGCCACGAAGAGCACGAAGAAGGCCGTGCCGAGCCCGAGCGCGATGCCGGCGTAGGAAAGAGCGCGGCCGGCGATCTCCAGGGGATTGGGAGGCGGAGCGGCCTCGGGGACAGGCGGCGGTGTGGGAATCGGACCGTTCCCCACGACGAAGGCGAAGCTCCCCTTCGTCGTGTGGCCATCGACCGCGCTCGTCGCTGTCCACGCGACCGTGTAGCCCCCGTCGGTGATGGGCTCAAGCGAGACCTTGAGGCCGTTGGGGTCGCCCGAAGGCGCGACGTCGCCCTTGTCGTGACGTTTTCCACTCGTGTCGAGCACCTGGATATCGCTGCCCTTCGGATCGGGCGGCTCGCTGAACTCGATCCGCACCTCCGTGGGCGGCTTCACCAGGCGCGCGTCCGACGCCGGGTTGGAACGAACGTAGTTCGCGTGCGCGTCGGCGGCGGTCCCCAGAAGGGCGACACCGCCGATCGCGCACGCGACGATGACGGCCAGGCGACGCATCAGGTGCGGCGCGTGACCAGGCCGCCTACGGACGCGATGAGCGCGAGGCCGGCGATGACGATGCTAGCGATGACGAGCGTCTGGAGCTGATCGAGACGCGCTGCGAGGTCCGTGGTGGATAGGGCCTTGTCAGGGAACTGCAATCCGTCGGTCGATTCGATGCCTCCGAACGTGTTCGGTCCCGATTCGAACTTCTCGTCGACCTTGGTCGTGCCTACGTTGCCGAAGATGTGGAACGAGTAATCGCCGGTCTTTGTCGGCAGCAGCTGTCCCTGGTACTTGCCGGGCAGACCAAACCGTGCGGCGACCTTCAGAGGCATGGTCTTTGCGGAGCCGCCGACGATGACCTCGGCCTGCAGAGTTTTCTCGAGTCCCTCAACGGCCTTTGCGCCTTGCGTCTCCGTGACGGTGAGGTCCAGAGCGTTCATGTTGTTCACATAAGCAGGTTCGACGATCCAGCCCACCACAAGGGTGTATGGACCGACGTTCCGGCGCTCGTGGCCGAGCGCGACGTTCCCATTGATAGCGAAGCTCGACGCGACGATGGCGAGCGTCGCCAGCGCCGCGAGCATGCGCGACATGAGACCCTCCTTGGTCTATTCGAGGTGCGGAGCGCGACGAGGAGGGTGGTCTAGGCCCGGGGAGGTCCGAGCAGGAGCGGCGCGCTCCAGAGCGCGCGCGCGATCCTGGGGACTGCGACATAGGCCGCGGGACGCCGCGTCGGCCGGGGCAGGCGCGGCCAGGCGAAGACCAGCAGGCACATGACGAGCGCCGCTATGCCGCTGGCGAGCGGCGACACGAAGGTCGCCTTCGGCCCGCGGTCGTAAAGCTGCTGCAGGCGCATGACGAAGATCGGGAAGCGGTACGCGGCGAGCACGTGGTCGTGGAAGACCGGCGTCCCCGGTGGATCGACGTGGGGCGCCACGACTAGGCCGGAGCCCGCGAGGGTCGCCCCGGTCGCCGCGAGCGAGAAGACAGCTATCGCCAGTAGGCGGCGCACCTTCTTATGAGCATACGGCTGGGCGTTGCGTCCGGCGTGTCGTTTTCGCCTAGATATCGGCGGCTTTTCCTCGCTCGGCGGCGCTTGTTTGTCGCTTATCCATTAGCCAGCGCATTTCCTGCAAAGACCGACCACGGCGGAGTGCGCGAGGTCTGCGCGGAATCCGTGCTCACCCTTAAGTCGCCTCGCCAGCGGCTCGAGCACGCTCATCGGGATCTCCTCCTCCGATCCGCATTTTCGGCAGACGAGGTGGCCGTGCGGGCGGGAGTCGGCGCGGCGCCAGCGCGTGACGCGATCGTCCAGATGGGTGTGGGTGACGTATCCGAGCCTCTCGAGCGCTTCGAGGTTGCGATAGACGGTCGAGGGATCGATTTGCGGATAGCTCGCGCGGATCGATCGGGCGATCTCCTCGGCGGTCGTGTGGTGGCGCGCGCGGCGGAGTGCGTCGAGAACCAGACGGCGCTGCACGGTCATGCGCATCCCCTTCGCGCGCATATCGTCCGCGACCGTCACAGCCGCCAGCGTGACGCAATTGCGAGCGTGTTGCAACAGCTCACTATTGCGGCGCGTTGCGATAACCTCACGCCGTGGACTTTGGCTTGGTCACTCTGCTTGTCGGGATGGCGGCGCTGGGCTTCCGTCACGGGTTCGACTGGGATCACATCGCGGCGATCACCGACATCACCAGCACGACGAGCGCGAGCCACACCGAAGCCAACGTCCCGGCCGGCTCGCCCATGCCGGCGCACGGTCACGAACCCGACGAGATCCGCGGTCACGTGCACGCGCACGAAGCCACGGGCCCCGGCGCGATGCATGCCCTCGCCGAGTCGCGTTTCGCTCACGAGGAGCGGCACGCGGTCGGCCTCGCGACGCTCTATGCGCTCGGCCACGCCTCCGTGGTCATGGTCCTCGGCGTCGCCGCGCTCCTCCTCGGCGCGGTGCTGCCGGCCTGGGTCGATCCGATCCTCGAACGGGTCGTGGGCGTGACCCTTGTGCTCCTCGGGGTGTGGGTGCTTTTCTCCGTCTATCAGTACCTGCGCGGAAAAGGGGAGTTCCGCCTGCGGAGCCGCTGGATGCTCGTCTTCGACTTCATCCGTTACGGCTGGGGCGCCTTGCAGGCGCGTATCCACGGGCACGAGCACACCCCATCCGTGCACGCGACGCAGTACGGTCCCAAGACCGCCTTCGGTGTCGGCATGATCCACGGCGTCGGTGCCGAGACGGGTTCACAGGCTCTGCTCCTAGCGGGGATCGCTGGCGTCACCGGTGTCACAGGGATCGTGATCCTGCTCGCTTTCGTAGCCGGCCTGCTCATCTCGAACACGCTGGTCGCGGTCGTGAGCGCCTCGGGATTCATCGGCGCCCAGCGGCTGCGCGCGGTCTACGTCGTTGTCGGGTTCGTCGCGGGTCTCGGGAGCCTGCTCATCGGCATCCTCTTCATCACTGGATCCGGCACGGCGCTGCCGGATCTTCAGCAAGTGCTCTTCGGCACCCGCCCCGAATAGCCTTTCCGCCATGCGTGTCCTGTTTGTGGTGGCGGCGCTCGTCCTCGCTGCCTGCTCCACCAGGGTCGCGCCGACGCTGGCTCCGCCATCCGGCGACCTCGTGCTGCCGACCACGGTCCCAAACGGGCGCGTCGAGATCGTGGTCAAGCCGTCGTACCCGAATGGCAAAGATGTCACGCTGACCGTTCGCCTCATCCCCTTGACGGGAACGCTTCGCGGACCGCTTGAGCCGTACGTGCAAGCGAGCGGGTTCTCCGGCACGCGGGTCGTGAAGCACCTCGTGCCGTTGCCGGTGACCGCGACGGCCGCGAAAGCCGCCGATGCGCAGCTGCTCTGGGACACGACCGACGACGCCGGACGCGCCGTGCCGGCGGACGACTACAGCCTGGTGCTCGCCGTCATCGACGATCAGGGCCGGCGGTCGACCGTTGGAGCGACGATCACGCTCCGCTGATCAATGCGCCTCGGCGACCGTCGTTCCGGCCGAGCTTTCCGCTGGGCGCGAGGTCGCGCGGATGTCGCGCCGGCGAGGGCCGACGACGAAACGCGCCAGGAGATAGCACCCGAAGCTGAGCGAGGTGACGAAGACGCTGACCGGGGCGTTCGTGATCAACGAAAGCAGGATCCCGCCGAGAATGCAGAAGAGCGCGATCGCGACGCTGTAGATGATCGCGAGCCCCGGCCGTGGCGTAAGACGCTCGGCGGCCGCACCCGGCGTGATGAGGAGTGTGAGGATGAGCAGCACGCCGACGACCTGGATCGCTTCCGCCACCGCTGCGGCCATGATCAGAAGGAAGGCGACGGCGAGCGCCCCCACCGGCACGCCGCGGGCTTCGGCCACCTCCGGGTCCACCGTCGCGAAGGTCAGTGGGCGGTAGATGGCGGCCAGCGAGACGAGCGTCACCACGCCGATGGCCAGAAGGAGCACGACGTCGGCGCGGCTGACCCCGGTGATCGTCCCGAAGAGGATCGCGAACGCCTGGTTGGCGTAGCCCTTGTAGAGGGTGATGAAGAGCACCCCGAGGCCCAGGCCGAACGCCATGACGACGCCGACTACGACGTCGCGGCCCCTGGCGCGGACGCCGAGCGCGCCGATGAACACGGCGGTGACGGCGGTGCCGGCCAGCAGGCCGAGGACCGGCGAGAGCCGCAGCAGGATGAACCCCGCGGCCCCCGTGAATCCGAGCTCTCCGAGCGCGTGCACCGCGAACGACATGTTCCGGGCGACAACGAATCTGCTCACCACACCGGACACGATCGCGATGACCGTACCGGCGGCGATGGCGTTTTGGACGAACTCATACCCGAGAAGGGCGACGAGTTGATCCATCAGTGAGTCTCGATAGGGACGGGCACGTGATGAGGCTCCTCGATGTTGAACCCGGATTCGGTGGACTCGCCGACGACGACGATCCGCCCATGAACGCGCACGACGTCGACGTGGGATCCGTACAGCGCGGACATCCGCTCCGAGGTGAGTACCTCGTCGGGCTTCCCGGCGGCCCAGCGTCCGTTCACCACGAAGAGGACCTGATCGACGACGCCGAGGACCGGATTCACGTCGTGGGTCACGAACAGGACCGTGCCTCCGGTGCGCTCGCGCCAGCCCGCGATCAGTGCGGTGATGGTCTGCTGATAGCGGAGGTCGAGGTTTGCGAGCGGCTCGTCGCAGAGGAGGATCCGCGGGTCACCGACAAGCGCCTGCGCGATGCGGAGGCGCTGTTGCTCGCCGCCGGAGAGGCGTCCGATCGGCGCGTCGGCGTAGGCGTCCGCGTCCACCGAAGCCACAGCGCGGTCGACCCGTGCCTTCCTGGTCGGGTCAGGCCAGCCGATTCCCCAGCGATGGCCGTCGACGCCGAGCTGGACGAGATCGCGGCCGCGGAACGGCAGGTCGGCATCGAAGCTCGAGTGCTGCGGCACGTAACCGATGTTCGGGTCGCCGCGATGGGGGGAGCGTCCCTGGACCAGGATCCTTCCGCTCGAGGGAATGACGAGGCCGAGGATGGCGCGGAGGAGCGAGGTCTTCCCAGACCCGTTGGGCCCAAGGATCGCCACGAAGGCGCCCGGCGGGACATCGAGCGAGAGGTCGCTCCAGATCCGGCGCGCCCCGTATTCGAGCGTGACGCCCTCGAAGCGGACGGCCGGGCTCCCCATCACCGAGAGGCTAATGCGCGGCTATTTGGCGAGCGCCTTCTCTAGTTCATCGAGCTGCGCCAGCTGCCACTCCTGGAACGTCTTGAAGGTCGCCGGGATCGTTTCGGCAACGGCCACCACCGGCACGTTGCTCTTTACAGCGAGGTCGCGGATCTGCTCCGTCAGCGGTGATGTCACCTGCGAGTTATAGAGGAGCGCTTTCACCTTCCGGCCGGTGATGAGATCGCGCTCGGCCGCCACATCCGCGGGCGCAGGGTCCGTGCCCGACTCGATCGCTTCCATGAACTGGGGAGGCGTGAGCACTTTCAGGCCGATGGCATCGGTCAAATAGCCGGCCACGTTCTCGGTGAACGCGATGGGCGCCCCGGCGTACTTGGTGTGAAGCGCGGCGATCTTGTCGTTCACCGGCTTCAGCGCCGCAAGGTACTTCACCTTCTGGTCCGCGAAGTACGCCGCGTTCTGCGGCTCGAGCCGTGCGAGCGCCGCGCTCGCCGCATCAGCGACCTTCGGCATGGTCGCAGGGTCGTACCAGACGTGCACGTTGACGTCGTCCTTTACGCCGAGGGTCTCCTGGACGTTGATGACGACGCGATCGGGCTTCGTCGAAGCGCCCAGCAGCTTCTGCATGAAGTCGTCGTAGCCGATGCCGTTGACGATCACCAGCTTCGAATCGGCGGCGAGCTTGGCCGCCGCCGGGCTCGCCTCGTACTCGTGCGGATCGGCGCTGGGATCGTTGAGGATGCTCGACGCGCTCACGCGGGCTCCGCCGATCTGCCGGAGGAGGTCCGCGTAGAAGTTTTCCGTGCCGAGTACCGGGATCGGCGGGCCGGAGCTCACCGGGGCCGCAGAGCCGCTCGCCGTTTCCGCGGGGCCGGGTGAGGTAGAAGGTGACGTGGAGGGGGCCGGCCCGCATGCACTGACGGCGATGACGGCAAGCACGCAGAGCCCTCGTCTCGCGAGCGACGAAGACATCGTGAGCCTCCCCGATCTGAGAATGAATCTCAACGTAGCCTAGTTGAGATTCAGTGTCAAATGGGCCGCGATGGCCTATCCTCGAACACGAATGACGACGGCATCGATCGACATCCGTCTCGCCGCGGGGGGCCGGCGCAAGACTGCGCAGCGCGTGATCGTGGCGGAGGCGCTTGCGTCGGCGAAGAGGTCCCTCTCGGCGCAGGAGCTCTACGAGCGCATCCGGGCGTCACACCCAACGGTCGGCCGCGCCACCGTCTACCGCGCGCTCGAGCAGCAGGTCGAAAACGGGATGGCGAGTCGATTCGAGCGCGAAGGTCACGTATCCGCCTACATCGCTTGCGACGCCGAGCATCACCACCACCTGGTCTGCACGAGCTGCCAGCGCGTCGAGGATGTGGCCGAGGATGTCGTCGCCCCGATGCTCGCCGCCGTCGGCCGCCGTCACGACTTCCAGGTCGACCACGCCGCCCTTGACTTCTATGGACTCTGTGCCGCCTGCCGGCGGAGAGGTCGCCGCTAGACCCGCTCGCCGATCCAGCCGAGGCCGCGCCGCGCCAGCTCCTCGCCGTTCTCGGCGACCCACTTGGCAGTGAAGAGTGCCCGTCCCGCGCGTGGCCTGACTTCCCCAATGTCTGCGAGGCCTGCGCGCATGCGTCCGATCCAATGCGCGAAGCTCACGCCGGCGCGCAGGTTGAGCAGCGCCGGCAAGGCCAGGACCTCCGCTGGATCGAGCGCGAGCACGGACGAGTACGCCTGTCCGAAGAGCTCGCATTGGCCGAGCGCGTCCTCGTGGGCGGGAAATCGACAGAGCGCCACCGCGAGGTCCATCGCACGCACGTCGAACCCGGAGTGCTCGAAGTCAAGGAGGCCGGTCACCGCGCCGTCTCGCACAAGAGTGTTGCCAAAGGCGAAATCGCCGTGCGTGATCTGCTGCGGCAACGATGCATAGAGCGGGGCCGCAAGCTCAGCCGTGTTCTCGAGGACCGCGCGCAGTTCGATGCGACGCTCCGGATCGAGGCCCGATTCGCTGACGGCGTCTTCGAAATCGTCCACGAGCGCGTGCACGTGCCGAAGGTCCCCGTCGAACGCAGGCGGCCGCGTTTGGAAGCCCTCGAGCCGCTCGAGGGCGACGTCCAGGCGCGCCATCGCGGCCGCCGCCTGTCGGAGTGCCGGCCCGCCATCCTTCGGAAGCGGATCGCCCGGGATGCGCACAAAGAGCGCGGCCAGCCGTCCCGCCACGACGCGCAGAGTGTCGCCGTCGTCGCTCGGTAGCGGCCGCGGCACCGCGAATGGCAGCTCGGCGGCCGCAAGCTTGCGTAAGAGCTCGTGTTCGAAGCGCTGGTGCCCCGGGTCGGCCACGTTCGTGTACAGACGGAGGACGAACTCGCCCGCGACGCACGAGACGAGAACCGTCGCGTTCTGATACCCGCCCTCCGGTGGGACCAGCGCGCGCGGCCGGGGCAGCCGCCACGCATCGAGGACGTCGTCGGCCTCGGGCGGAATCACGGGTGGCCGGCGCGCTCCAGCCTCGTGCGATCCTCGCTTTCGAGCTGGAAGGTCGAGTGCTCGATGTCGAAGTCTCCGCGCAAGCAGCTCTCGAGCTCGTCGAGCACCGCGTTCGCGTCGGCCCCGGCGTGGACGACGACGTGGGCGGAGATGACGTTCATCCCGCTCGTGATCGTCCAGACGTGGAGATCGTGGATCTCGCTGACCCCGGTACAGGCGAGCACATGCCTGCGCAGCACCTCCAGGTCCACGCCGCGCGGGGTCGCCTCGAGCAGTACGTCGATCGCTTCGCGCAGGAGGCTCACCGCGCGCGGAACGATGAGCGCGACGATGAGGAACGCCGCGAGTGTGTCGGCGAGCTGCCGCCCGGCGAAGATGGTCGCCAGGGCGGACACGACCACAGCACCGGAGCCGACGACGTCCGACAGGACGTCGAGGTATGCGGCGCGGACGACGAGCGAGGCGTGCGGATCGCGGAGCAGGAGGATCGAGATGGCGTTGGTCGCGAGTCCGAGGATGCCCACCACGAGGACGAGACCGCTCTGTACCGGCGAAGGCTCGGAGAAACGCCGTAGGCCTTCGACGAGAACGACGCTCGCGACCAGCAGCAGGAGGACGGTATTCAGGACCGTTCCGAGGATCTCGAGGCGGAGGAGCCCGAAGGTGCGCCGTTCGTCGGCCTGGCGGCCGGCGAGCCAGAGGGCCGTGGCCGCGATGCCCAGCGCGGCGACATCCACGAGGACGTGGAACGCCTCCGCGAGCAGCGCGAGGCTGTTCGCGAGGATCGCGGCGGAGCCCTCGACGATGAACAGGGCCACGGCGAGGCCGAGCGCGATGAGCAGGCGTGATCGTTGCCGTGACGTGTCGCGCACGATATGAACGGTACAATCGAGCAATTGAAGGGGGCCGAGCCCCCTTCAGATCCCCCGCAGGTCTGGAGGACCCCAGTTGGCGCAGATCACCCCTGACATGACCATCTCCAGCGTCGTCGATCGATGGCCCGATGCGGCGCGGATCTTCGCGCGGTACGGGCTCTCGTGTGCCTCGTGCTCCATCTCGAAGAGCGAGACGATCCATGCCGGTGCGACGGGGCACGGCGGCGGGCGCGTGAATGTCGAAGACCTGATGCGCGATCTCAACGTCCTCGCGGACAGCGGCAAGCTCCCCGACAATCTCCCCGCCGCGAGCGCGACCGCCTCGATGGGTGGGATGAAGATGCGCGGCATGGCCGAGCAGAAGGGCATCAAGCACGTCATCGCGGTCATGTCCGGCAAGGGCGGGGTGGGGAAGTCGCTCGTAGCCGGCCTCCTCGCCGTGGGCCTCAAGCGGCGCGGATTCCGGGTCGGCGTGCTCGACGGCGACATCACCGGGCCATCGATCCCGAGGATGTTCGGCGTGCGCGAGAAGCCGCCGGTCGCGCCAGATGGAAAATCGCTCATGCCGTCGTTTTCGCGCGGCGCGATCCCGATCATGTCGATGAATCTCCTGCTGCCGGACGAAGGCGACGCGGTCATCTGGCGCGGCCCGATGGTCTCCGGCGCGATCCGCCAATTCTTCAGCGACGTGCAATGGGGCGAGCTCGATTACCTGATCGTCGATCTCCCGCCGGGAACGAGCGACGCGCCGCTCACCGTGATGCAGGCGCTCCCCGTCGACGGCGTGGTGCTCGTGACCACGCCGCAGGCACTCGCGGCCATGGTCGTGACCAAGGCGGTGAAGCTCGTCAAGCAGCTTGGCGGCGAGATCCTGGGGATCGTCGAGAACATGGCGTACGTACGCACGCCGGACGGATCGCACATCGAGGTCTTCGGCCCGTCGCAGGGCCTCAAGCTGGTCATCGCCTCGAACGCTCCGCTCATCGCGAAGCTTCCCATCGACCCCGAGATCGCGCGGCTCTCCGACGCCGGACTCATCGAGTCGTACGAGTCACCCGAATCGGAGGAGCTGATCGTCAACTTCCTCGAGCGCGCACCGGAGAAACACCCCCAGGTCGCGGTCGCATAACCACACCCCTTTCCCTCGCCGACGCCCGTCGCCTCGCCATACGCGCTCAGCGCCTCGACGTCAGGCGCCGGGCGACGCCGCGTTCGATCCTCGACACGGTCGAGCATCTCGGGTACGTACAGCTTGATCCGACGAACGTGGTCGCCCGGAATCAGCTTCTCGTGCTGTGGTCGCGCCTCGGTAGCTTCAAGCTTTCCGATCTCGATCGGCTCATGTGGCGGGACCGCGCGCTTTTCGAGTACATCACGTTCATCGCGCCGACCTCCGACCTGCCCCTCCACGCCCTGCGGATGCGAGCTCTCCGCCGCGGCGAGGGTCCCTACGCCGCCCGGATCACGGCATGGGTCAAGCGCAACGCCCGCCTGCGCCGGCACGTGCTCGCCCGTCTGCGGAAAGAAGGAGCGCTTCCCCTCACCGCGTTCGAGGACCGGTCCGTCCATTCCTGGACCTCATCCGGCTGGAACGCCGACCGCAACGTGTCGCAGATGCTCTCGTTCCTCATCAGGCTCGGTGAAGTCACGATCGGTGGACGCGCCACCGGACGACGCTTCTTCACCCTCGCCAAGGACTGGTTTCCGAAGATCGCCCCCATGAGCCCGACGCTCGCCGCGCGCAGCGCGACCGAGCGTGCTCTCGCGGCCACCGGTGTCGCGACATTCCAGGAGCTCCGGCGCGTCTACGCCCTGGGGCGGTTCGTCACACAGGACGCGCTCACGCGCCTCGAGCGCGAAGGCGTCGCGCGGCGTGTCGAGATCGCCGGCCTGCGCGGTGCACGCTTCGCGCTCGCACGGGATCTCGGTCGGCGAACCGAGCCAATCGACGGGACGGCCCTGCTGTCACCCTTCGACAACCTGATCATCGATCGGCAGCGCACCGAGCTGCTCTTCGGGATGCAGTACCGCATGGAGATCTACGTCCCCAGGCACCTCCGGGTCCGCGGCTTCTGGGCGATGCCCATCCTCCACCGGGAGCAGCTCATCGGGACGGTCGATCCGAAGGTGGACCGCGAGCGTGGCCGGCTCGAGGTGATCACGTTCCGCTTGGAACCGGGCGCGCGGCGTGATCGTTCGACGCGCCGTGCCATCGAAGACGCCGTCGACGATCTCGCCGCGTTCGCGGGCGCACGCGAAGTCGCGTGGCCGAAAGGCATCGCTTCGTCATACTCCCGGCGGTGATCGCCCGAGCACGCGCGCACGGTGGCGCACTCTGGCTGCTCGCCGCGACGACGATCGCGAACGTCCTCGGCTACGGCTATCAGGTCGTGATGGCGCGGCTCCTTCGACCGGAGGACTACGCGATCCTCATTGCGCTCTTCGGGATCCTGATCCTCGAGTCCATTTCGAGCCAGGTCATCCAGTCCGCCACGGCGAAGCTCACCGCGGAGTACAAGGCGCGCGGCGACGAGGCCGCGCTCCACCTCTTCGTGCGCCGCTGGTCGGTGCGGATCGTCGTCACGGTCGCGGCCATCGCCTTCGCGATCGCCGTGTTATCGGGGCCGATCTCTGCGGGACTGTCGCTGCCGATCCTCACTGTCGTGCTTCTCGGAGTCAGTCTCTTCTTCGCGGCGCTGCTGACGTTCACGCTCGGCCTCCTTCAGGGCCTCGCGCGCTTCGGGTGGATGGGCAGCGTCCTCATCGTCCAGGCCGCCGCGCGACTCGCTTTGGGCGTCGCGCTCGTCGCGGTCTTCGGCGGCGGCGTGTTTGGCGCGTTCACCGGTGCGACGACTGCCGTCGGCGTGGCTCTACTGGTGGCGATCGTCCCGCTCGTTCCTTTGCTGCGCGCCGCGCGTGGGGCCGCGGCGATGGTCGGGCTCGGCAGCGCCGAAACGCGCTTCTTCGCGCTCGCTGCGATCGTCCTCCTCGCCTACGCGGCGCTGACCAACGTCGACGCCGTCCTCGCGCGATCGGTGCTCTCGCCGGTGGAAGCCGGGGCGTACGCCGGCGCGGTGACGCTTGGAAAGATCGTGCTCTTCGCCCCGATCGCGGTCGGTTTCTTGCTCCTCGAGCGCACCTCGCGCGCTCACGCTCGCGGCGAGCCGACCGAGCGCGCTCTCTTCCTCTCGCTCGCGTTCGTCCTCGCGACCAGCGGCGTCGTCGCGCTCGCCTACATCGCCGCCCCGGCCTTTTTCGTCGGGATCGTTGTCGGCGATCAGTACCCGGCGACCGCGGCTGTCGTGCCGCTGTACGGGGCCGCCGCGCTCGCGAACGCGCTCCTCAATCTGTGGATCAGCTATTTCGTCGGTCGCGGCGAGATGCGCGTCGGTCTGCTGCTGGCGGTCGCGGTCGTCGCCGAGATCGGCCTGCTGCTCCTCACCGCGACCGATGCCGTGTCCGTCGCGCGGATCGTTCTGCTCGTCGCGCTCGCCACGCAGGCCGCGGCGCTCGCCACGTTCATCGTCGAGCGCGTGGGGGCCAGGGGGCGAAGCGAGCCGAGCGTGCTGACGCCCCGCTGACACAGACCGCCGCTACCCTGCTCGTTCGTGCCCTCCAACTCGCTGCTGCGCGCGGCGCTCGTGCTCACGGCGACCGGCATCGTGTCGGCGGCGAGCGTTCGCCACAGCATCGACGAAAGCGCGAGCGATTTTCCCTTCGCGGTCGAGTACGCGTGCTATCTCGCGCTGATCCTCATCGCGACGCCGCGGCAGCCTCCGCGATGGGCGCCGATCCTGGGTTTTGTCCTCGTGGCGGTGACGTACGGTCTCGCGATGGTCACCCTCAAGGGGAACGTCCTCGCCATCGGTCTCTATATCGCCGCGGCGTACCTTGGATACCTCGCCACTCCACCAACCTTCCGACCCCTTACCGTCGCGGCATTCGCGCTCTGGACGCCGGCGCTTCGCTTCTTCGGACCTGAGCCGACCGAGGGACGCTTTCCAGCGCTGCTCGCGCTCGCCTCGGTGCTCGCACTCTTCAATCTCGTCAGCGTCCTCCTTGATCGATCGTCGCGCGACCCCGACGAGCGCCTGCGCCGCATCGGGCTCGGCCTGCTCGCCGTCGCCTGTGTCGCGATGGTCGTCGAGCGGCACCTGGTCGTCGGCTCGACCGCTGTCGCGCCCGACGATGTCATGGCGCTCGTGATCGTCGCGGCGCTGCCGATCCTCGCGATCGTCCGGATCCGGCCGGCGATGCGGGACGCGCTCGCGACGGGTCTGGCGCTCTGCGTCTTCGTGCTCACTGCGATGGCACTCATCTTGGGCAAGGGCTATCACGTCGACGCGGTCACCGTCCCGCACCACGCCGCGGAGCTGCTGCTCGCGGGCCAAAATCCGTACAAGGCGTTCGACCTCCCGGAGGCGCTCGCCGAGTTCGGGCTCGACCCGGAGCTCGTGACGCACTACCAGGACGGGTCGGTGCTGCGCTCACTCAACTATCCGGCGATGAGCTTCCTCCTCGTCGCGCCGTTCATCGCGATCGGCGTCACGGACATCAGGTGGATCTATGTCGGCGAGATCGTGCTCATGGTGCTTGTGCTGCTGCGCAACGTGCGCATCCCTTGGCGGCCGCTCGTCGCCGCGGGAGTGGTTGGCAACTCGATCATCGTTCGTCAGAACATCCTCGCGGGCGTCGACCCAACCTGGGCGCTTCTCGTCATGCTTGGGTGGATCTTCGTCGAATCGCCGTGGCTCTCACCGATCGCGGTCGGTCTGGCCGTCGCGTCGCGACAGCCCGCGTGGTTCATCGCGCCGTTCTACCTGATCGCGATCTGGAAGCGCAGCGGGCGCGGCGAGGCTGTACGGCGTACCGCGATCATCGCGGCGGCGGCGCTGCTGCCGAACCTTCCATTCATCATCGATGCGCCAGCTGCGTTCTTCGACGGGATCAGCGCGCCGATGCTCGGCGCTCTCGCCCCCAGCGGGGTCGGCTTCGTTCGCCTGGGGCTCGATGGACCGCTCCCGCTCCTGCCGCGCGCCGTATACGGCGCCTTGTCCGCGATCTCGTTCTTCGTCCTCGCCGCGGTCCTCTGGCGCCAGTGGCGCAGGGTCCCGATAGGCGCCGTCGTCTTCCCGTTCGTACCTCTCTATCTCGCCTGGCGGTCTCTTCAGAACTACTTCGGGTTTGTGCCGCTCCTGGCCATCGCGGTGGACGACGAGATGCTGGTTTCGACCGAGCGCCGTGATTCAAGCGCCGCGAGCGCTTTCGCGCCGTCGACGATTCCCGCGCCGGCGACATCCGGCGCGAGCCCGAGGTCGCCCGCGCTCTGAAGCAGTGCGCGACGGACGGCGCGCGCTCGGGTCGCCTTGGCTGCGCGCTTATCCTTCGCGCGCGAGGCTTCGACGAGCAGCGCGCATACACCGGCGACGTGGGGAGCGGCCATCGATGTTCCGCTCATGCGCACGTAGCGCGGCGGCACGATGCAGCGGTCCTTCTCGAGTGCCCGCGCCCGGGCGCTCGCCACCCCGTCGCCGTAGCGGCAGGCGGCCTCCGCGGTCGTGCCACCACCGATGGCGACAAGGTCGGGTTTGTGAACGGAGAGTCGCGGCACCGGTCCGCGCGAGCTGTATTCGGCGATGCGCCGCATCTTGTCGGTGGCGCCGACCGTGATCGCACCCGCGGCACAGCCCGGTGAGCCGATCGTCCCCGCGCCGGGGCCGGAGTTCCCGGCCGCGACGCACACCAGGATGCCTTCCGCGCTGAGCGCGTCGACTTCGCGTGAGAGCGGATCGGTCGGATCGCCCGGCCCGCCTAGCGAGAGGTTGATCACGTCGACGCTCTGACGGCTGGCCCAGGAGAGCGCGGCCAGGACCGTGTCTTCGGTCCCCCCGCCGATCGAGAGCGCTTTCGCGACGACCAGCGTCGCCTTCGGCGCAACGCCGCGGTACACCCTGCCCGCGCCCGCGACGATCCCAGCGACGTGCGTCCCGTGCCCAACGTCGTCCAACCCGCGGCCGCCCGTGAAGTCGCGTACCGCCGCGATGCGATCGCCGAAGTCAGCATGGTGATCCGCGCCCGTGTCCACGATGGCGATGCGCGTCCCGGTCCCGAGAAACCCGGACCGCCAAACCGGCGGAATGGCGAGCGACGGAACGCTTTCGTTCAGCAGCGGATAGACCGGCTTCGGCGGGCGGGCAACCATGCCGGCCGCGGCGAGCTCGCGGAGCAGCGGCTCCTGGCGGTCGGCGGGCACCTCGAGTACCACGACGCTCGCGCGCCGGTGCGTCTGCCTGACGCGCGCGCCGTATCGGCGGAGGACCTCCTCCGGAATGCCCGAGCCGACGCTTACAGCTTGGGCGCGCGCCGGCTCCTCGGTGGGCAGGACTGACAGCGACACCGGTCGCGGCGGCTCGACCACGATGCGCGTGCGGAGGCCGGCCGGAATCCCACGGTCGGTGTCGGCGAGCATGTCAATCGCATATTGACATGGCCGTCAAGTCCGAAAATCAGTACATGCCCATAGACCGCGAGCTCCTCGAGATCTTGGCCTGCCCCGACGAGCACCACGCGCCCGTGCGCGAGGAAGGCGAGTACCTGGTCTGCACCCAGTGCCGCAAGCGGTTCCCCATCCGCGACGGCATCCCGGTGATGCTTCTGGAGGAGGCTCTGCCGCCCGCGACCTAGCGCCTGCGATTAGGGCAGCGGGTCCTGTCTCGGGGTCGGGGTTGCGCGCTCGCCTACCGGTCCGCTTCGAGTGGTGCTGCACCCGCCTCGGAGCGACGCGGCCGGTCAACGGCTCGCGCACAACCCGCTCCCCCCGCGCCACCCGCCGCCCTTGCGGCCGTCTCTTTTGGTCGACGGCTATCGCAGGCGGTCGCGTGGCACGACGATGCGGACTGTCGTGCCCTCCCCGGGCTTGCTCTGGACCTTGCACAGCCCACCGAGGAAGGCGACACGCTCGCGCATTCCGAGGAGCCCGAAGTGGCCCGGGCGCACCCCGGCCTCACCCCACTGCTCGGTCTCGAAACCGTGACCGTCGTCCGCGACGTCGATCTCCAAGGTGTCCTCGTTCTTAAGGAGCGCGAGACGCACCTCGTGGGCGGCCGCGTGCTTCTTCACGTTGTTGAGCGCCTCGACGGCCACGCGATAGAGCGTCGACTCGGCTTCGCGCGAAAGCGGCCCCGGGTCATCGAGCGCCTCTTCGAGCGTCCATCCTGACTCGGTCGCCATCTCCCGCGCGGCAGCGGAGATCGCGGCCACGAGGCCGAGGTCGTCGAGCGTGGCGGGCCGGACCGTGCCCAGGATCTCGCGGGTCTCGCGGATCGCGCGGCGTAGGAGGGCGGTGGCCTTGTCGACTTGCTCGTTCTCTACTCCGGCGCTCTGCAGCTGCGCGTGCGCCGAGACGAGGATGGGCGCGAGCCCGTCGTGCAGATCGCGCGCGAGCCGGCGACGGTGCTCCTCGTCCTGCGAGAGGAGCTGACCCGTGAAGTGCTGCAGGTCGCCGTAGAGCTCCATCCGCTCGATCGCGAACGCCGCCTGGTCCGCGAGGATCCGAAGGAAGAGCGGTACGTCGTGGCCAGGGTGAGCGGTGCGGTTCACGTTGAGCACGCCGTGCGTCTTGGCGGCGACCATCATCGGAAGGCAGATCGCGAAGGGAACGTCCTTCGTGTACGTCGTGCCGAGCGCCTTGTCCGCGGGCCCTTCGATGATGATCGGCTCGCGGCGCTCGAGCGTCTGCCATGAGATCGAGGGGCCGACCGGGACGCGCGTGCCGACCAGACGTCCGGGCCGGGATGCCCGGACGGTCAACGCGTCTCCCGCTGGATCGACCGTCATGATCGACGCCGATTCGTAGCCGACCGCTTCATGCGCTGCCTCGAGGACGAGGTCGAACAATTCATCGAGGCTCGCGGCGCTCCCGATGCGCACCGTCGCGCGCTCGAGAGAGCGGAGCAGAGTGGAAGGGGTCAGCTCGCGGGCTGCTCGACCAGGCCGTTCCGGACCGCGTAGATCGCGGCCTGCGTGCGGTCGGAGACGTTCAGCTTCTCGAGGATCGCGGCGACGTGGCTCTTGACTGTCTCGGGCGAGAGCACGAGACGATCGGCGATCTCCCGATTGCTCAGACCTTCGGCGACGTGCGCGAGTATCTCGCGCTCGCGCTTGGTGAGGTTTCGGGCGGCCGAGGGGACGGGCGCCCCCGGCTTCATCTCCGAGAGCATGCCCTTGAGCATCTGTGACTCGATGAACGCGCCACCCGTCGCCACCTGCCGGATGGCGTCGAGGAGCTCGTCCTTCGAAACGTCCTTTAGAAGGTAGCCGGCGGCGCCGGCGCGCACCGCTTCACGCAGATACGCCGGGTTGTCGTGCATGGTCACCATGATCACGGCGGTCCGCGGCCGCTCCTCTTTTATCCGTCGGGTCGCCTCGAGGCCGTCCATGTCCGGCATGCGGACGTCCATGAGCACGACGTCGGGTAGCTGGCTTCGTGCTGCCTCGATGGCTTCGCGGCCGGTCTTGGCTTCGCCGACGACGGTGACGTCCTCGGCCTTCGCGAGCATTGTCGCGACGCCCTGGCGCACGAGCTCGTGATCGTCGACGAGCATGACTCTGATCGGCATCCGAGGATTCTATGCGGCGATCAGACGATCGCGGTCCAGACGAGATAGAAAAGGAGTGCGCCGAAGATCAGGACGAGGACGCCGAAGAGGATGAGCGGCAGCGGGCCAGCCACGGCCTCCGTCGTTCGTGTTAACAACCGTTCTACAGCCGCGATCAGCGACGCCGACTCCGCGTCCTTCGCGACCCAGCCGCGCGGATCGTCGAGCCTGCGCGCCGCGGCCTCATTCTCCGCGTCGCCCCCGGCCAGCACGAGCGTCGGCACGCCGAGGACGATCCGGCCGTCGGTCGGGACCATGGCCGCGTCGACGAGCGCCAGGTCCGCGGGCCAGCTCGGCGCGATACGCATGGCTTCCGCGAGCCTGGTCGCGCGGCGCACCTCGTAGCGGCGCTCCAGGCGGAGGAGGGTCTCGAGCCCGCCACCTACAGCGGGATGGGAAACGATCAGGAGCACCCTTGGCCGGCCGATGGCCGGACGATACGTCCTTGTCTTGAATCCTCACACCCTCTTCTTCGAGGTTCCCCCGGAGGTCACACGAACCTCCCCCCTCGGTCCGATGGTTTGAGACGCCAAAGAAACGACTCTATCCGCGATCGCCGACGATCACCTCGCGGTACGCGAGGGCCTCCGCTCGCTCATCGATCCCGATCCCGAGATGGAGGTCGTGGGCGAGGCCGCCGACGGCCAGGAGGCCGCGCGCAAGGCCCTCGAGCTGCGCCCCGACCTGATCCTGCTCGACAACTCGATGCCGGGGATGACCGGCCTGGAAGTCGCGCGGATGCTCCGCGCCAACCTCCCCGAGACCAAGATCGTGTTCCTCACCCTGGACCCCGGGATCCGCGACCTGGCACTTGCCACCGGGGCCGCCGCGCACGTCTCCAAGGACCAGCCGCCGCAAGAGATCATGCGCGTCGTCCGTGCGGCCGCGGGCATCAGCGCGCCCAAGGTTGTGAGCCACGCGGTGAGCGCGCAGGCGAGGCTCGCCGAGCTGCTGGTCACCGAGAAGAACCTCAGCGCGCGTCAGGTGCAGGACCTCGACAGCGCGCGCGAGAGCAAGCAGACCCTCTCCAACGCGCTGCTGCGTTCGGGTCTGGTCGCCGACGAAGCGCTCGCGGCGATGCTCGCGCGGGTCAGCGCGCGCACGGTCGTCTCGCTCGCCAACGCGCCCGAGGCCGCCGTCGTGCGCCAGCTGCCGCGGCGCTTTTGCGAGTTGCGCGCGGTCGTGCTCACCGAGTTCGGACGCACCAGCGCGACGCTCGCCATGGCCGATCCCTTGGACGCCGCGGCCGAGCGCGAGGCCAAGGACATGCTCGGCGGGATCGAGCTCAAGGTCGTCATCGCGACGCTTGCCGATGTCCGCGAGGCGCTGCGCCGGGCGTACGCACCGGCGGCGGTGCCGCTGGTCGCGGTGCCGCACCTCGCCACGCCGCGCCGCTCGCGCCGGCCCTTCGTTCTCGCCGGCGCCGTCGCGGCGGCGTTCCTGCTCTGCGCCACCGCTCTGGGCGCGCTCCTCGCGCAGGGCAGCGCGGTCGCCGCGCGCGCCAACCTCACCGTGTTCCAAGGCTCGGTCGAGGTGCGTCATGGCACCGGTGCCTTCGCCCTGGCCTCGAGCAACGAGCTCGTGCAGCAGGGCGACGCCGTCCGCACCCAGGCCGGAGCGCACGCCGCGCTCACCTTCTTTGAGAACTCGGTCGTGGTGCTTGAGCCCGAGACGCAGGTCGAGCTCGCGACCCTGCGCACCATCGCAGGCGGCCGCGACATCGATCTGCTCATGCGCCAGACCAGTGGCAAGACCTGGCACGTCGTGGCGCACCCCATCGGCGAGGGCGGGCACTACGCCGTCGTCACCCCGACCTCGACCAACACCGTGCAGGGCACGGCCTTCCAGGTGCGCGTCGACGCGCAGGGCGACACCTCCGTGAGCACGACCGACGGTGTGGTGCGGACCTTCGGTCTGG
>WNGI01000035.1_pt1 | contig 76914 bp, 84 predicted proteins | sample 5400621 | NCBI WGS metagenome assembly WNGI01 (sample SAMN13153374, study PRJNA577476) | soil metagenome | isolation source: 20 cm soil or saprolite under Garry oak tree replicate 1 | place: USA:California | collected 2016-06-15 | reverse complement strand
GAGGCTCGCGGTGCGATCGCGCGGGATGCGCTCGAGCGGTGGCGTCCCGGCGGCCGCTGCGGTCTGGCCCATGGCGCGGTAACGCTAGTGCGTTGCGCCAGCCCGCGCACGAATGAGTCGCTCGGCAGCGCGTTCGATGAGCGGGAGTGGGTCGCTCATCGCCTGCGCAAGCATCACACCTTCGCTGGCGGAAGCGACCCCATCGAGAGCGAGCGTGTCGTGGCCCTCTCCGAGGCCGCCGGCGACGGCGAGCACGGGGATGCCGGCGCGGCGTGCCGCCGTGGCCACCGCGCCTGTCAGCTTTCCGTATCCGCTCTGACGATCGATGCGCCCTTCGCCGGTGATCACGAGATCCGCGTCGCGGAGCCGCTCCGCGAACCGGACCGCGCCGAGCACCAGGTCCGCGCCGGAGACAAGGCGCGCATCCAGGAACGCGAGCAGGCCCGCGCCCAGTCCCCCGGCCGCGCCCGCTCCGGGCACATCGCGGATCGAGCGTCCGACGAAGGTCTCGACGACGTCGGCGTAGCGCGCCAGCGCGGCGTCGAGCTCGCGAACGATCTCGGGGGTCGCTCCCTTCTGTGGTCCATAGATCGCGGAGGCGCCCTCGGGCCCGAGCAACGGATTGCGCACGTCGCACGCGACCTCAACGGCGGGGCGAATGAGGCGCGGATCGGTCTGCCCATCGATGCGGGCGAGGCGCGCGAGCGCCGCGCCCCCCTCGGGGAGGTCGTTCCCGTCACGGTCGAGAAACCGGTAGCCGAATGACCGCGCCATGCCGGCGCCGCCGTCGTTGGTCGCGCTGCCGCCGATACCGATGACGATGCGGTGCGCGCCGCTCATCGCGGCCGCGAGGATGAGCTCCCCGGTACCGCGGGTGCTCGCGATCCGCGGGTCGCGCTCCTTCACGTCGAGCAGCGGCAGCCCGCTCGCCGCGGCCATCTCGACGACCGCGGTCACTCCGTCGCCCAGCACACCCCACTCCGCATCGATCTCGCGACCGAGCGGGTCGTGCACGCGCGCGACGCGAAGGGCGCCCTTCGTCGCGCGGACGAGCGCGCGCACGGTGCCCTCGCCACCATCAGCGAGCGGCATCTCCTCGACGACCGCATCGGGCCACGCCCGCCGGACGCCACGCGCGATCGCCGACGCAACAGCAACCGCATCCGCGGAACCCTTGAACGATTGGGGAGCGACGATGACCCGCCGACCGGATTCGGGGGGCACGCGGGAATTCACAAACATTCACTATGCTCGGATGATCCTCACAACGTCCGACCCGAGCTGTATCGCGCGCGACCCGGCGTCGCTCGAGGCCGAATGGTCCGAGCTCGCCCGGCGTCGCGCGGTTCCGTCCATCTTTTTGACCCCCGAGTGGCTCGCCGTCGCGAGGGCGCACGATCGGCGCAAACAGACCACGCTTGCGATCGGAGACAAGCTCGGGATCGCCGCGCTCGCGCACGAAGACGACGGGACGCTCACGTTCGCGGGGGGCGAATTCACCGACGAGCAGGATGTGATCGCGCCGCCTGACGATGCGGCGGCGGTCGCCGAAGCCCTCGGAGAGTGGATCGCGGCACAGCGAACGCCACGCGTCCGGCTCGAGTACGTGCCCGAAGAGACGCCGACCCCCGGTGCGATCGCGCGGGCGCTTGCGCCACGCGGGTACGACGTGCAGGTCGAGCGTTTGGTCACCTCGCCCCGACTCCAGCTCCCCGCCGACTTCGAAATCTACGTACAGAGCCTGACGAAGAAGGACCGGCACGAGCTCCGGCGGAAGATGCGGCGGCTCGAGAGGGGCCGGCGCGTCGCCTTCCGCATCGCCGCGGACGGCGAGCGTGCCGCCGTGTTGGATCGGTTTGTCGCGCTGCATCGCCGTTCACGTGGTGAGAAGGCCGAGTTCATGACGACCGACCGGGAGCGCTACTTCCGCGACGTCGCCGAAGCGGTCGCCGCGCCGGGATGGCTGCGCCTGGGCGTGCTGGACGTGGACGGCGAGGACGTCGCCGTGCTCTTCGCATTCGCGTACGAGGGGACGCTCGCGCTCTACAACGCGGCCTATGACCCGACGCTGGCCACGCTTTCGGTCGGCGTCGTGTGCCACGCCTACGCGATCCGCTCGGCGCTGGGGGAAGGCATCCGGACGTACGACCTGCTCCGGGGCGACGAGCCCTACAAGTACGACCTTGGCGCAACGGATCGCTGGCTCGTGCGGATCGAGGCGACGCGCCCATGAACACGTTGCGCGTCGCGATGGTCTCGGTACACGCATGCCCGCTGGCCAAGCTCGGCGGCCGCGATTCGGGCGGCATGAATGTCTACGTGCGGGAGCTCGCGCGCGACCTCGGCAAGCGCGGCATCGAGGTCGACGTGTTCACGCGCTGGCGGGAGAAAGACGACCCGCGAATCCAGCAGATCGGGGCCAACGCACGTGTCGTTCACATTCCTTCCGGTCCGATCGGCTACTGGCCGAAGATGGCCGTCTACGAGCATCTCGAAGAGTTCACCTCGAAGCTCCTCGAGTTCGTCGAGCATGAGGGCCGGAGCTACGACATCGTGCATGCGCACTACTGGCTCTCGGCGAAGGTCGCGCGGACGCTCGAGCAGCGCTGGAAGCTTCCCGTCGTCCAGATGTTCCACACGCTCGGCCTGGTCAAGCGTGAAGTGATGGATGAGGACGTGGACGGCGAGAGCGACATCCGGATCGATGTCGAGCGCGAAGCGGTCAGGAAGTCAGCGGCCATCGTCGCGGCGAGCGAGATCGAGCTCGGCGAGCTACGCCGTCTCTACCGCGCGGACGCCGCGCGGGTGGCCGTGATCCCGTGTGGCGTCGACCCGACGGTGTTCCATCCGGTGCGCCAGGCCGACGCCCGCGAAGCCCTGGGCCGCGACCAGTGCGAGCGGCTCATCCTCTTCGTGGGACGGATCGAGCAGATCAAGGGCATCGACGTCCTCCTCCGGGCGATGGGCCTTCTGTTCCAGCTGTATCCGGACCTGCGAAGCGATGTCTGCCTTTTGGTCGTGGGCGGGGCGCTCGATCCGGGGGACGACGAACCCGAGACTGAGAAGATCCTCGAGCTGCGACGGCTCGTCCACGAGCATCGGATGGAATCGAACGTCGCGTTCGTCGGATCGCGCGGGCAGGAAGAGCTGGCGCTCTACTACGCCGCGGCGGACGTCTGCGCCGTTCCGTCGCTCACCGAATCGTTCGGACTGGTAGCCCTCGAGGCCATGGCCTGCGGTACGCCGGTCGTCGGCACGCGGGTGGGCGGTCTGCAGACGGTCATCGAGAACGGCGAGTCGGGCCTGCTCGTGCCAGCCGGCGACTATCGCGCGCTGGCCGAGGCGATCGCTCGGGTGCTCATGGACGCGCGGCTGCGGATGCACCTGGCTCACGGGGCGCGCGATCGCGCGGAGCACTTCACCTGGGAGCGCGTCGGCGACCGCATTGTCGAGCTCTACGACCGCGTGCGCACCGAGCATCGGGAGAAGATCGCACTCTGATGGCCGACGCGTTCGAGATCCCTAAGCGCGCCATGGCGATCTTCGCTCACCCTGACGACGTCGACTTCGGCTGCTCGGGCACGCTTGCCTCCTGGATCGCGACGGCCGGTACGCACGTCACGTACTGCGTGATCACGAGCGGGCAGAAGGGAACGCACGATCAGAAGACGACACCGGAGCAGATGTCCGAGACTCGCCAGCGCGAACAGCGCGCGGCTGGCGAGGCGATCGGGGTGAAGGAGTTCGTCTTCCTGGGCCACCAGGACGGCGAGCTCGAGCGGACCATGGACCTGCGCGGCGAGGTGTGCCGGGTGATCCGCGAGCATCGGCCTGACGTCGTCTTCACGAACGATCCGTGGAGCCACTACCAAGTGCATCCAGATCACCGGGTCGCGGGATGGAGCGGACTCGATGGCGTGATCGCCGCGCGCGATCATCTCTTCTTCCCCGAGCAGCTCACGAACGGCCTCCGGCACCACCGGGTCTCGCGTGTGCTTCTTTTCGGAACGCGAGATCCGAACATCTGGTTCGACATCAGCTCGTCCGTTGACAAGAAGATCGCCGCGCTCCGCGCGCACAAGAGCCAGGTCGGAGGTCGGCGCGGATTCGCCGAACGCATGCGCTGGTGGGCGAAGAACACCGGCTCGACCTGGAAGCTCCCTGCCGCGGAAGCATTCCGCTACATCGAGCTCGCCTGAGCTAACGCCTAGCGGCGCGGCTCCCTCCGTTGCCGCCCCCTTGCACCTCGATGAGCATCTTCTGATCGCGCGCGATCCTCTCCTGCAGAAGCCACAGCAGCTCCTGCTCGAGACTTACAACTCTCTCGAACGCTTCGAGGAGCCTCGGGTCCGACATGCGCTTGGGGTCGTGTTTTCCCATCGGGAGCTCCCGGTACCCACCCATCTCGTCCGCGGTCGCCACAAGCTCGCCTGCAGTCTGCCGATGTTCCTGCGCAAGCTTCCGGTACGCGTCGTATTCCCGTTTCGCGTTGGGGTCGCCCAGATCAAGCGCCTCCATGTGAAGCTCGAGGTTCTCGGCCACTGCCGCGGTCAGCTCTCCGAGCTTCGCCGGGAGCGCCGAGTGCTCCGCCAGGCCTTCGCCGCACGTGCGTCGCTCGTTGATGTGCCTCTCCTCTAATGCTTGAAGTGCCGCCGACCGGTGAAAAGCATGGCCATGCGGTTCTTGTTCGCGGTGTCGATCATCATCGCGTCACGGAGTGAACCGCCCGGCTGGATGATCGCGGTCACGCCGGCGCGGGCCGCGACCTCGATCCCGTCGGGGAAGGGGAAGTACGCGTCGGAGGCCATCACCGCGAGGCGTCCGTTCTCGCCGGCCTTGCGCACCGCGGTCTCGACCGCGACGACGCGCGACATCTGACCCGGGCCGACGCCGACCGTGGCGAGGCCCTTTGCCAGCACGATCGCGTTCGACGTCACGTGCTTCACGCAGCGCCACGCGAAGAGAAGGTCGGTCAGCTCCTCGAGCGTCGGATTCCGCTCGGTAACGACCTTGAAGTTCCCCTCGTCAACGGCGGACTCATCCGGCGTCTGGACGAGCATTCCGCCGGCGACGCGCTTGTAGTCGAATGCTCCGCCGTCCTTCCGGAGCAGCCTGCCGCCGACGATCGCCTGCCCCGGCACGGAAAGGATCTCGAGATTCTTGCGCTGGCGGAGGATCGGTAGGGCCTCATCTTCGTAGCCTGGCGCGATGATCGCCTCGTAGAACGTGCCCTCCATGGCTTCGGCGAGCTCGCGAGTGATGATGCGATTCGCGCCGACGATGCCCCCGAACGCCGACACCGAGTCGCACATGAACGCGCGGCGGTATGCCTTGGTGATCTCGTTGTCGGATGCGACGCCGCAGGGATTCTGGTGCTTGATGATCGCGACCGTCGGCTGCGCGAAGTCGATGGCCACACGCCAGGCCGCGTTGACGTCAAGCATGTTGTTGAAGCTGGTGGCCTTTCCGTGCAGCTGGTGCATCGTGGTCATCGCGCCATCCTCGCCGCGGACCGCATAGAAAGCCGCTTGCTGGTGCGGGTTCTCTCCGTACCGGAGGTCGCGGACTTTCCGCAGGGAAAGCGTCATCTCATCAGGGAACTGCACACCGGCGTCGCTCGCGAAGCGGGAGGCGATGGCCGCGTCGTATGCGGCCGTGTGCGAGAACGCCTCCGCCGCCAGGACACGCCGCGTCTCGAGCGACACCTCACCCCGCTGCTTGAGCTCGTCGAGGACGGCCACGTAACGCTCTGGCCGCGCAACGACGACCACGTGCTCGTAGTTCTTGGCCGCGGCGCGGAGCAGGGTCGCGCCACCGATGTCGATCTGCTCGAGCAGCATTGCTCCGCTCTTGCCGGCTGCCGCGTGATCTGCGAAGGGGTAGAGATTCACGGCGACAAGATCGATCGGCACGATGCCTTCGCGTTGCAGCTCCTCGCGGTGCGTCGGGTCGTCGCGCCGCGCGAGCAGCGCCGCGTGGATCTTTGGATGGAGCGTCTTCACGCGGCCACCCAGGAGCGACGGAGACCCGGTCACGTCCTCAACAGAGCGTGAGGTGATGCCCTCGGCAGCGAGCGCGGCGCGTGTGCCGTCGGTGGCAATGAGTTCCCAACCGAGGTCGTTCAAACCGCGCGCGAACGCGTCGAGACCTGTGCGATCAGAGACGGAGAGGAGGGCTCGCAGCGCGGCTAGTATAGCCAGTCCATGCCCTTCGATCCCCAGCACTTCGTCGATCGATTCTTTCAACCTTTCAACAGCGAATCCCGTTTCTACTGGCCGGCGCTCATCGCGATCGTCCTGGCCCTCATCTCGAACATCGTCTGGTTCAACTGGCGCACGCGCGCCACACCTCCGCCCGAGCTCGGCGTGCGACCGTGGGCGTTCTACACGAACGTGATCTTCTTGATCTGGCTTGCCGTCCTGTTACGGGCGAGCGCCCCGTTCTGGATGTTCGGCGTGTCTATCGCCGCGAACATCGCGGTGCTCGCGTATCTGTATTGGTTCTACCTGCCGCCCCGCGAAACGGCGTGGGAGCGTGAGCGCAGGCGGCAGGCGTATTTCCCCAGGGCGGGCCGGCGCAAGAAGCGCCGCCGCTAGCCTTCGCGAGGCGCGCTCCAGGTCATATTGAAGCTGTCATAGCGCGGCGTACCCTCGAGGTCGACCCTCTCGACGTCGCTCACCTGGGCGCCGCGCGGACCTGCGTTCAGCCAGGACTGCATCGCTGCCAGAGCAGTCGCGTCGCCCTCGGCGATCACCTCGACCGAGCCGTCGTCGCGGTTCCACACGCGCCCGGTGATGCCGAGCCGGATCGCCTCGCCCACGGCTGTCGAACGGAAGTTCACCCCCTGAACGGACCCGCGCACCACGAAACGGGCGCGCGGCATCAGCGACGTCCTTTGCGCGCGGCGAGCACCGCGTCGAGTCCCCGCGTGTTCGCAATGGATGCCGCCGTCGCCCAGCCGCGGCGCGCGGTGCCGATGCCTTGGTCCATCCAGTCGAGCTCCTCGATGGCGTGGGCGTCCGAGTTGACGACAAGCATCGCGCCGCGATCCTGGGCCTTGCGGATCCACGTGTCGGGGAGATCCAGGCGTTCCGGCCCGCCGTTCACCTCGATCCACGTCCCGGTCGCGATGGCGGTGTCGATAACAGCGTCGAGATCGACCGCGTACGGCTCGCGCTTCTCGAGAAGGCGGCCGGTCGGGTGCGAGATCGCGGTCACGAGCGGATGCCGCATGGCGCCGGTGATGCGCGCGGTCATCGCATCTCGCGGCTGCGCGAATGACGAGTGCACCGAGGCGCTCACGATGTCGAACTTCGCGAGCACTTCGTCTGGGTAATCGAGCTTCCCGTTGGCGCGGATGTCGACCTCCGTGCCGACGATCACGCGGAACGGCGCGAGGTCTTCGTTGAGCTTCGCCGCTTCCGCGACCCGCGCGCCGATCCGCTCGAGCGAGAGGCCATTCGTCATGCCCAGGCCCGGAGAATGATCGGTGACCGCGAGATAGGCGTACCCCTTCGCCCGTGCGCGCCTCGCCATGTCGGCGAGGGGATCGCGGCCGTCGGTCCAGTTGGTATGGGTGTGGAGATCGCCGCGCACGTCGGCCAAGGCGGCCAGGTTCGGCAGCGCTCCGCTCTGCGCGGCGTCGATTTCGCCGCGATCCTCGCGAAGCTCCGGCGGGATCCAGGCCAGGCCCAGTGCGGCGTAGACCTCTTCCTCGGTCGCCGACACGATCTCCTGCCCACGCTCCTCGGCGCCGACCCGGTAGAGCCCGTACTCATTGAGAAGCAGCTTGCGTCGAAGCGCGAGCCCGCGAAGCCGGACGTTGTGCTCCTTCGAGCCGGTGAAATAGAGGAGCGCAGCGCCGAACGAGGTGGGCGGCACGACCCGCAGGTCGATCTGAAGTCCGCGATCCACGACCACCGACGACTTCGTCTCGCCTCGCGCGAGGATGCGCTCGATGCTCGGAGCACGGACGAAGGTCTCCATGATCGGTGCCGCGTCGTCCGCGGCGACGACGATGTCGATGTCACCGATCGTTTCTTTGTAGCGCCGGAGGCTGCCGGCGATCGCGATCCGCTCGGCGCCGGCCTCGGCCCGCAGGTACTCGACCATGACGGTCGCGGCGGCCTTCGCCTCGTGCAGCAGCGAACGACCGGTGCGCTGCTTCAACGCGGCGATCGACCGCAGGATGTTCTCTTCGGTCTTCGCCTGGATCTTCGGAAGCTGCTGCAGCCGGTGATCCCTCGCCGCCTCTTCGAGCTCCTCGATCGTCGTGATGCGCAGGTGGTCGTAGATGGTGCGAGCCGTCGCCGGGCCGACACCGCCGACGCGTAGAAGCGTGAGCAACCCCGGGGGCACTGCCGCCTTGAGCTCCTGGTGGCGCTTCGAGCTTCCCGTCGTGATGATCTGCTCGATCGCTTCGCCGACCGACGGCCCGACCTTTGGGATCTCCTTGAGCCGCTTCTCCTGGGCGAGCTTCGCGAGGGGCTCGCGCAGGTCGCGGATCGAGCGCGCCGCCGCGCGGTAGGTCACCGCCCGGAACACGTTCTCGCCCTTGAGCTCGAGGAGGTCGGCGATCTCGTCGAGGACCTTCGCGATGGCGTCGTTGTCGAAGGTCAGCGCGTCTCGGGGCATGGCCCGATGCTAGGTCTTCGGCGCTCCCTGGCGAGCGAGCTCGAGGAGGTCAAAGGCCTCGTCAACCTTGCCGCGCGTGCGCAGCTTCCGTGCGTACTCGACCGCGAACGCGGAGAGGTCGGGGCTATCGCCGGCGGCGGTCAGAAGCTCGATTGACTTCCGGTACCCCCGGTCCGAGGCCTCGTAGTCGCCGATCGCGTCGTTGGCGGAGCCGATGACGCGGAGCGCGTCGGCGCGCTGCACCCCATCGCCGATATCCGCAAGGGTCCCTTCGGCGCTCTGCGCGAGCCGTAGCGCACCCGCGGCATCATTCGCCGCGAGCGCGATACGTGCGAGCACCACGTCGGCGACGGCGGACATGCGTTTATCGCCGACCGCTCTTGCTCGGGCCGCGCACCGTTGCGCGAGATCCGCGGCCTCTTGCGTGTCGCCATGCTCCAGGTGCACCGACGCGAGCGAATGCAGCACCGAGAGCTCGAAGCCTGTATCGGTGACGCGTTCGAACAGCTCGAGCGCGCGCTGGTAGTTGGCGATCGCGCCGTCGAGCTCGCCGGAGTCGTAGAGCGAGACCGCGATGCCCATGTAGCCCTGCGCCGCAAGCCGGAGCTCGTCAACGCTCGACGCCAGTGAAAGCGCGCTCGCATAGGTCTGCGCGGCTTTCGTCGTGCGGCGCAACCGACGGTAGGCGGTGCCCAGCGAGACGAGGATCCGAGCGCGTAGCCGCGGGTCGGTCAGCTCGTACTTTTCGACGACGTCGCGCGCCGCCTCGAGGGCCTCGCCCGCCGCGACATAGTGGCCCTGCTGCCCGTACGCGAGGCCGCGCAGGTAGAGCAGGTGAGCGACCTCGATCGGCTCGGCAGCGGCGGTGACCATCCCAAGACCGCGCGCGATGTGCTCGAACGCAGCTTCGCGATCACCCGAGGTGATCTCGGCCTGTGCGAGGAAGCGCAGTAGCTTCGCGTGCTCGCGTGGTTGCGGTCGCTCGCCGAGCCCGCGCGCGACCTCGGCGCGGACCGTGTCCCAATCATGCCGCTCGACTGCGGCCTCGGCCGCGAGGCGGTGGAACGTCAGTCGCTTCATCGCGGCGAGTGGCTCGTCGCCGAGGAAGTAGTCGAGGCTCCGCCCCAGGCGGTTCGCGATGATCTGGAGCGAACGCACAGACGGTCTGACCAGGCCGGCTTCCACCTGACTGATGAAGCCCTTGGTTAACTCTCCGCCAGCCAGCTGCGCTTGGCTCATTCCGAGCTCTCTGCGCGCGGCTCGTACACGTTCCCCGAGCGTGCTCGGAGCCTGGACAGTCTCAGGAAGGCTGGCCACCCGACGCTCCCCCTTACGGAGACCGGTCTGAAAGACACTCTACCCGGCCCCCGGTAGACTCGACGCAGGATAGCGAAGCGGGCGCCACACACAACAGGGGAGGATGAAGAGATGAGACCTATCCGTTCACGTCTCGCTCGAGCGCTTGCGCTCGCGTTCCTCCTCACGTTCTCGCTGCAGGTGAGTGTCGCTCTTGCAGACGATCCGGTGGTCGCCGACCCGACGGCACCTCCCGCAGACCCCGCGCCCGCGCCGACGATCGTTCCGGAAGATCCCGGCTTTGGCGGCGGCGGCATTCCAGGTCTCCCCGAGAACCCGGGCGGCCTCGTTCCGACGACGCCCGAAGATCCAGGCTTCGGAGGCTAGGCCCGAGCCCAGCGAGGCACTCGCACATACTTCGCACGTGCCCGCCACGACATCGGCGCGCCGCCAGCTCATCGAGATCGACGGCAAGCGCTTTCTCTTTCAGCACGGTTACCGATTCGGCAAGGTCACGTACATCACGCGTCTGCCGCTCGCCAAAAGCATGACCGTCTTCACGCCCGGGCACCTCTCGGCGAGCGAGGTCGAAGCGGTCGTGCGCGGCGACAACCCCTGGATGCTGGAGTGAGTTACTAACTGCGCGCGATCGTGCAGCGGGTCCGCTCCGCCGCGGTCTATGTCGATGACGAGCGCGTCGCCGAGATCGCCCGCGGCGTGGTCGTCTTGCTCGGTGTCGGCGTCAAAGATCGTCCTGAGGACGGCGAGCGGCTCGGGGCGAAGGTCGCCGGGCTCCGTATTTTTGAAGAGGATGGCCGAATGCAGCGTGCTCTCGGCGACGTGAGCGGCTCGGTCCTGGTGGTCCCCCAGTTCACCCTGTATGGCGATGCCCGTCATGGTCGACGGCCCGATTTCACGGCCGCCGCGCCGCCCGACGCCGGCCACCGTCTCTTCGATGCCTTCTGCGGCGTGCTCCGTGGCAAGGGGCTCGAGGTGCGACAGGGCCGTTTCGGCGCGACGATGCGTGTCACGATCGAGGCCGACGGCCCTGTCACGATCGCCCTTTCGACCGATGGCTGGCCGGAAAGCGACATCGGTAGCTAAATGAATCACGCCGATCACGTTCGGCTCCTCGCCGGCGGCGTGCGGCAGAACGAGGGCGGGACCTGGGCGGATCTCGGCGCGGGTTCGGGCGCGTTCACGCTCGCGCTCGCCGATCTCATCGGGCCGCACGGCGTCATCCACGCGGTCGACCGCGACCGGGGCGCCCTCGCAGAGCTCCGGAGCTCGTTCGTCTCCGCGGTGCCGCAGGCCGAAGTGCGCACACATGTCGCCGACTTCACACGGCCGCTGGAGCTCGCCGATCTGGACGGCATCGTCATGGCGAACTCGTTGCATTTCGTCGACGAGAAGATCCCGGTGGTCGCGCTGGTGCGGGGTTACCTGCGGAGCGGTGGAAGGCTGTTGCTCGTCGAGTACGACAGCGACCACGGAAACCCGTACGTCCCTCATCCGATGACGTTCGAGACCTGGCGCTCCCTTGCGGCCGAGGCCGGCTTCGTCGACACACAACGGCTCGCGTCGGTCCCAAGCCGGTTTCTGCGCCAGATCTATTCCGCTTTGAGCCTCGCCTCGTGATGTCGCTCGGTACGCTCGGCCGCGATGCGAAAACTCCTCAACATCCGGCTCTGGGCATCGATTGGCGTGCTCGTGCTCGCCGCGGGGATGCCCTACTGCGCCGCCGCGCTCGGCTGGGCCGCGACGCAGGACGAGACCTCTATCTCGATCCGCGCCGACGTCGCGATGGGCGTGCTCGTCTCGTGGATCGGATGGACGATCCTTTCGATCGTCGGCGCGCTGTGGACGTGGAAGAGCTTGCGACGCCGCCAGGCGGTGCGCGCCTAGCGCGCGAGCTCGAGCGCGGTCGCGAGCGTCAGCTTCGTGGCCTTCAGCCAGAGGCGCTTGTTGGTGATCTTGTCGGGCGTGTCGTTCACCGTATGGAAGGTGTAGTTGCCGGGGAACGTGGAGTCGTTCTCGCCGTAGCGCTGAACGATCGCGATGGAGGGGATGCCGGCAAGGCCGAATGGTGCGGCGTCCAGGATCGTCGCGCCGCTGGTCGCGAGCTGCGGCAAGAGTGGTGAGACGCCGATCTGGTAGCGGTCGTTCGCGGCGATCATCCGGTCGCGCAGGCCGGCCGAACCATTCGTGTACCAGATGAGGTCAAGGCGATCGGCGAGCGGGTTGAAGCCGACCATGTCGATGTTGATGACCGCCGCGTAGGGCTTCGGCTCCGGCAGCGTGCCGAGGTACGCGGCGCTGCCCTTGAAGAAGAGCTCCTCGCCATCGAAGAACGCGAGCACGACCCTTTGCCTGAGCGAAGCGCGCTCCTGCGCCAGCAGGCGCGCGTACTCCAGCAGCGCAGCCGTTCCTGTGCCGTTGTCGTCCGCGCCGGGAGCATCGCTCGTCGCTGGGTTCCAGCCTGGACTGCGGTTCGAGATCGAGTCGTAGTGCGCGCAGATCATCACCCACCCGGTCGGACCGGGCTGTGTGAAAGGGTCGGCGATCGCGAAGATGTTCTCGAGCGGGATCCCGTTGTACGCGGCGCGATGCGACTGCACGACGAGACCCGGGATCGCGCCGAGCTGCTCCTTGAGATACGCGACGGCCTTTGCGTGATTCGGGTGTCGCACGTCGCGCGAGCCGAACGACGCGAGCGCGGTCATGTGGTCATTGAGCTTGGCAGCGTCGATGCGCTCGAGGACCGCCGCGATCGGGCGCACCGTCGCGGTGGCCGCAGCCGTCGTCGCGGGTGCCGGCGGCGGCGTTGCGCTCGAAGTGGTGGCGTCCGGTGCGAAAGATGTGGGCGCAACAGGCGTCGCGGCCCCGCCGCACGACGCAAGGACCACCACGCAGAGAACCAGAAGGCGTCTCACCACTCCTGTATATCCCGTGGGTCGCGAAATCAGTGCAAAGGCCCGGGTCGGTCCGGTCTCTAGTTCATCTTGCGGCCGCGTCCGGCGCCCGCAGGCTCGCGCTCGCCCTCTTCGGCCTTTTCCTGCGCGTACTGCTCGCTCCAGAAGACGATCTTGCCGTCCTGCGCGTCCACGAAGACCGTGTCGCCCTCCTTGAACTCGCCGGTGAGCACCTTTTGCGCGAGTGGGTCGATCACGAGCCGCTGGATGGTCCGTTTGATCGGACGCGCCCCGTAGACCGGGTCAAATCCTTCCTTGGCGATGAGCGACTTCGCGTTGTCGGAGAGATCGAGCGCGATCTTCCGCTCGGCAAGCCGCCTGGCGAGGATCTGCGTCTCCTTCTCGACGATCTCCATGAGCTGCTGCGTCACGAGGTTCTTGAATATCACGATCTCGTCGACGCGGTTGAGGAACTCAGGCCGGAACTGACCGCGGAGCGCGTCCATGACGCGCTTGCGGAGGAGGTCCTGCTGGTCGGCGAGCTCGGTGATGAACGTCGAGCCGACGTTGCTCGTCATGATGATCACGACGTTCTTGAAGTCGACCGTTCGGCCGTGGCCGTCGGTGAGACGTCCGTCGTCGAGGATCTGCAGGAGGACGTTGAACACGTCCGGGTGCGCCTTCTCGATCTCGTCGAGCAGCAGCACCGAGTACGGCCGCCGTCGGATCGCCTCCGTCAGCTGCCCGCCCTCTTCGAACCCGATGTAGCCGGGGGGCGCGCCGATGAGGCGCGCGACGGTGTGCTTCTCCATGTACTCGGACATGTCCAGCCGCACGAGCGCCTTCTCGTCGTCGAAGAGGAATTCCGCGAGCGCTTTTGCGAGCAGCGTCTTGCCGACGCCGGTCGGGCCTAGGAATAAGAACGAGCCCAGCGGACGGTTGGGGTCCTGCATGCCCGCGCGCGCGCGGCGCACCGCGTTCGCGACGGCCGTGACCGCCTCCTCCTGCCCGACGATGCGCTTGTGGAGGTTCTCCTCCATGCGGAGGAGCTTCGCGACCTCACCCTCGAGGAGCTTCGTCACCGGGATCCCGGTCCATTTCGCGACGACGTCGGCGATGTCCTCCGGGGTGACCTCCTCGGTGAGCATCTTGCGGCCCTTCTGAAGCTCCGCGAGCCGCTTTTCGGCGCCCGCGATCTCACGCTCGAGATTGGCGACGGTGCTGTACTTGAGCTCCGCGGCCTTCGCGTAGTCGGCAGCGCGCTCGGCGCGCTCGACCTCCGCACGGATCTCCTCGAGCTGCTTCCGCTTGTCGCGGATCTCGGTGAGCGCGGCCTTTTCCTGCTGCCAGTGCGCGCGCAGCTCGCTGGACTCCTCCTTGAGATGGGCCAGCTCGCGCTCGAGCCGCTGTAAGCGTTCCTTCGAGGCCTGGTCGGTCTCCCTCTTGAGGGCCTCGCGCTCGATCTCGAGCCGCGAGACCGCGCGCTCGACTTCGTCGAGCTCCGCGGGCATCGAGTCGATCTCCATGCGTAGCTTCGACGCCGACTCGTCGACGAGGTCGATAGCCTTGTCCGGAAGGAACCGGTCGGTGATGTAGCGCGAAGAGAGCGTCGCCGCAGCGACGAGCGCCGCGTCCTGGATACGGACCCCGTGGTGGATCTCGTAACGCTCGCGTAGCCCGCGCAGGATCGAGATGGTGTCCTCGACCGACGGCTCGCCCACGTAGACCGGCTGGAAGCGCCGCTCGAGCGCCGCGTCCTTCTCGATGTGCTTGCGATATTCGTCGAGCGTAGTCGCGCCGATGGTGTGCAGCTCGCCACGCGCGAGCATCGGCTTCAGCATGTTCGCCGCGTCGACCGCGCCCTCGGCCGCGCCTGCGCCGACGACCGTGTGCAGCTCGTCGATGAACAGGATGATCTGGCCCTCGCTCTTGGCGATCTCCTGCAGCACCGCTTTGAGGCGCTCCTCGAATTCGCCGCGGTACTTCGCCCCGGCGAGCAGCGAGCCGATGTCGAGCGCGAACACGCGCTTGTCCTTCAGGCCCTCGGGGACGTCGCCGCGCACGATGCGCTGCGCGAGCCCCTCGACGATCGCGGTCTTACCGACGCCCGGCTCGCCGATGAGCACGGGGTTGTTCTTGGTGCGGCGCGAGAGGACCTGGATGACACGACGGATCTCTTCGTCACGCCCGATGACCGGGTCGATCTTGTTCTTTCGAGCGAGCTCGGTCAGGTCCCGCCCGTACTTTTCGAGCGCCTGGTACTTGCCTTCCGGGCTCTGATCGGTGACGCGCTGATTCCCACGCACGTCCTTGAGCGCGCTCAGCACGCGCTCGTGGGTTACGCCGAGACGCTTCAGCGCCTGCCCCGTGTAGCCCTGGTCCTCGGTCATCGCGAGGAGCAGGTGCTCCGTCGAGACGAATTCGTCACCGAGGCCCTGGGCCTCCTTCTGCGCCTGCTGCAGGACGCGCCCGAGGCGCGCCGACGCGCCGATCTGCACGTTGCCGCTGACTTTGGGCTGGCGCTGAAGCTCGGTCGCGAGCGCCGTCGAAAGCTGCGCCGGCTGGACGCCGAGCGCGGTAAGGACGCTCGGAACGATCCCCCCGGGCTGGTCGACGAGCGCGGCGGCAACATGTTCGACGTCGATCTGGGCGTGGCCCTCCTCGCGCGCCTTCTGCTGCGCGGCGACGAGCGCCTCCTGCGATTTCTCGGTGAGCTTGTTCGGATCTATCACGTTCTTACCCTCGATCTGTTCTGTCTAGAGCAGATGGCTCCGGACGTTTTCCCCGCTGCGTGACGAGGCGATCTCGCGAGCCAGCTCGCGCTCTTTCTCGTTCAGCTTCGTCGGCATAACGACCTTCACGGTGACGTAGAGGTCGCCGTGTCCACCGCCCGGCCGCGGCATGCCCTGTCCGGCAAGGCGGATGGTCCGCCCATTCTGTGTCTCCGGCGGGATGCGGAGCGACACGCGTCCCTTGAGCGTGGGGACTGTGACCTCGCCGCCAAGGATGGCCTCATGCAGCGCGACCGGAAGCTCGACGCGAAGATCGTCGCCATCGCGCGTGAAGAAGGGATGCGGCTTCACCCGCACCCGCAAGTACGCGTCGCCCGGCGGCCCGCCGTTCTCACCAGGGCTCCCCTGCCCGGCAAGTCGGATGCGCTGGCCATCGCGGACGCCGGGCGGGATCTTCACCGTAAGGCGTCTCGGCGGGCCACCGCTCTCTCGAGAGATCTGGATGACCTGCTCCGTACCGCGATACGCCTCGGGAAGCGTGACCTCGACCTCGCCCTCGACGTCCTCGCCCTGGTGCGCCCGAGTGCGACTGCGCGGTCTCGCGCGCGTGAAAAGGTCGTCCGCGTCGCCGAAGCCGCCATTGCCCGCCTGACCGAAGAGCGTTCGGAAGAAGTCGGAGAACCCACCCGCATCTCCGAACGGGTTCTCGCCGGGCTGCCCCGTGTACACGTATTGGAAACCGCCGGCGCCCGAGGGCCGTGCGCCTGCGCCCCTAGAGAACTGCTCCCACTCGGGGCCGATCGTGTCGTAGCGCTTGCGCTTCTCGGGATCGGAGAGGACCTCGTTGGCCTCGTTGATCTCCTTGAAGCTCTTCTCGGCGCCGGCGCTCTTGTTGACGTCCGGGTGGTATTTGCGCGCGAGCTTGCGGTAGGCCTTCTTGATGTCCTCGGTCGTGGCGTTCTTCGGAACGCCAAGGGTCTTGTAATAGTCCTTGTACTCGACCGGCATCCGTTGTGCCCCCGGAAATTAGTGCGCGGGCGGCGGGGTGATGCTCGGACGTGACGCCTCGATCTGCGCAGGTGTCACGCTCGGTCCGGGCAACAGCGCCGCCTTCAGCACCTCGTCGATCGTCTCCATCAGCTTGATGTCCACCGTGTCCTGGACCTCCTGCGGGACGTCCACGAGGTCCTTCTTGTTCTTCTTCGGCATGAGGAAGGTCTTGATCCCGGCGCGGTGCGCCGCGAGCAGCTTCTCCTTCACCCCGCCGATCGGCAGGACGAGTCCACGAAGAGTGATCTCGCCCGTCATCGCGACGTCCTTGCGGACCTTGCGGCCCGTTAGCGCCGAGACGATCGCCGTCGCCATGGTCACGCCCGCCGAGGGGCCATCCTTGGGAATCGCGCCCGCCGGCACGTGAATGTGCATGGCGTGGTCCTTGAAGAAGCCCTTCGGGACGCCGAGCTCGGCGTAGTGCGCGCGCACGTAGCTGAGTGCCGCGATCGCGGACTCTTCCATGACCTTCTGGATCTGGCCGGTAAGGACGAACTCCTCCTGCTTCGATCCCTGGTCCATGATCGTCGCCTCGACGGTCAGGACATCGCCACCGTGCTCGGACACCGACACACCGGTGGCCGCGCCAACCTGGTCTTCCTTCTCCGCGAGCCCGTACTCGAACCGCTCCGGGCCGAGGTAGGCGTTGAGGTCCTCAGGCTTGACCTCGACTGTCTCGGACTTCTTCTCCGCGATCGCGCGGGCGACCTTGCGGCAGATCGTGCCGATCTCCCGCTCCAAGTTGCGGACCCCTGCCTCGCGCGTGTACTCGCGGACAAGTTTCTTGAGCGTCTCGTCGGTGATCCTGAGCTTTCCATCTTCGAGGCCGTGCTGCTTCAGCTGCTTCGGGAGCAGGAAGCCAGTCGCGATGTGCATCTTTTCGTCCTCGGTGTAGCCGGGGAGCCGGATGATCTCCATGCGGTCGCGCAGCGGCGCGATGATCGTGTCCTCGACGTTCGCGGTCGTGATGAAGATCACCTTCGAGAGGTCGTACGGCACCTCGAGGTAGTGGTCGCTGAAGGCGTTGTTCTGCTCCGGGTCGAGCACCTCGAGCAGGGCCGAGCTCGGGTCGCCGCGGAAGTCCGCGCCGACCTTGTCGATCTCGTCGAGCATGAACACGGGGTTGATCTCGCCCGCGGTCTTCATGTTCTGGAGGATCCGGCCGGGCAGGGCGCCAACGTAGGTGCGCCGGTGGCCTCGGATCTCGGCCTCGTCACGGATGCCGCCGAGCGACATGCGGATGAACTTGCGACCCATCGCGCGAGCGATGGACTTGCCGAGGCTCGTCTTGCCCACGCCGGGCGGCCCGACAAAGCAGAGGATGGGCGCGCGCAGGTTCTGGCTGAGCTTGCGCACCGCCATGTATTCGATGATCCGGTCCTTCACCTTCGGCAGCCCGTAGTGGTCCTCGTCGAGGATCTTGGCGGCCTGCTGGATGTCCCAATCGTCGCTCGCCGCCTTGTTCCACGGGAGCGAGACGAGCCAGTCCACGTAGGTGCGGATGACGCCCGTCTCCGGTGAGGCCTGCGGGATCTTCTCAAGGCGGCCGACTTCTTTGAGCGCTTTCTCCTTGACCGGCTCGGGCATGCCGGCCTGCTCGATCTTTTCCTTGAGCTCCTTGAGCTCCGCGCCACCCTCGTCCTCGCCGAGCTCCTTCTGGATGGCCTTCATCTGCTCGCGGAGGATGTACTCGCGCTGCGTCTTATCGAGGGTCTGCTGGACCTCGCTCTGGATCTTCGCCTTGAGCTCGAGGATCTCGTTCTGCTTGGCGAGGAAGACCGAGAGGAACTTCAGTCGCTCGACGACGCTCGGCGTCTCGAGCAGCTGCTGACGCTGCTCGAGGGTAAGGTCGGGGCTCGACGCCACGAGGTCCGCGAAGTGCGAGGGATCCTCGGTGTTCTTCGCGGTCATCGCGAGCTCGGGAAGAATGGACCCTCCGTTGTCGACGTACTTCTCGAAGAGCCCTCGTACGCTCCGGAGAAGGGCCTCGCGCTCGACGGCGTTGCCCACCTCATCCGGAAGGACGTCGAAGGTCACACGGAAGTACCGCGACTCCGGCTGGAAGCCGGTGATGCGGACGCGCTGAAGGCCTTGGACGATGATCTGCGCGCTGCCATCTGGGATCCGGAGCAGGCGCACGATCTCGGCGACGGTGGCGACGGAGTAGATCTGATCGGGACCGACATCGTCGACCTCAGCATCCTTCTGCGCCGCGAGAACGATGTAGTGCTTCTCTTCGGTCATGGCGGCGTTGATCGCCGCGACGCTCTTTTCGCGACCGACCCCGAGCGGTACCACCAGCTTGGGGAAAACGACCGCTTCGCGCAGCGGCACGAGCGGCAGGTCACGCGGGAACGATGTTCCCGGCGCGTCGGGGGTCGCGGTCTTCGTCTCTGGGTCGGTCACTTCTTCTCTTCCTTCCTAAATGCGAGCTCGTTGGCGATTCGCGGTCGCGTAGAACCCATTGATCTTGTTACAGCTCAACGCCTTTGGGGCGTTGACGATTTCGCGGCTTTCGGCCGGGCTCGCCTTGCGTCACGTTATCGACACTTCCCTCGCCCTCCGCCTCCGCTTCCACCAGCTGACCCGCGATCTCATCGAGGAGATCGGCGGCGCCGCGTAGCTGGAGCAGGAGCTTCACGCCCGCGAGGTTCACCCCGCGCGTCTGCGTGAGATAGCGGATCGCGCGCACCCGCTCGAGATCATCGTCTGAGTAGAGGCGGATGTTCGTGTCGGTTCGCACCGGATCGAGCAGCCCCTCCTCCTCGTAGATGCGCAGCGTGCGCGGATGGCATCCGGCGAGGCTCGCGGCGATGCTGATGACGTACACGGGTCGACGGCCAGTTGCCACGGACACTATCTAAAAGCCTATCAATACCGTTGTCAAGACTCTTGCGTACGTCAGGGAGGCCACTCACCGACCAGGCAGGCCCCGAAACCCTCTTTTCGCGACGGCGGACCCCCCGGCCTCCGGCCGGTTCCCCATCGCGCGTCGCTGCGCGCCCAGGGGCCCCTTCCCCTGCCCTCGGGGCCTGCCTGGTCGGCGGCTAGGCTTCTCTTCCCGTGCGCTTCGGTCTGGATTTCGGCACTTCCAATACTTCCCTGGCCGTCAACGACGGCACGTCGACCCGTGTCCTCCCCATCGATCCGCTTGCGGGAGAGACGATGCCCACGGTCCTCTACATCCGTAGCGACGGCTCCGCCCTGGTGGGGCGGCCGGCGATCGAGGCGTACCTCGAAGACAACCGAACCCGCGGGCCGCTCCGGCGCGAGTTTCAGATGCTCGGCATTCGGATGGCCTCGTCCGACAAGGAACAGCCGACGGTCGAGGCGCACATCTACACCGACCTGAGCGCTCCGGGCCGCCTCTTCCAGGCTCTCAAGACGTTCCTCGGCGATCCGCTCGAGACGAGGACGAACGTCTTCGGAAGCGCGAAGGGCTTAGAAGAACTGATCGCTCTGATCCTCGCGCACGTCCGCCTGCGCGCCAAGGAGCTGACCGGCGTCGCACCCGAGGAGATCACGCTCGGCCGTCCGGTGCGCTTCATCGGCGCCAAGGACGCCGACGAGCGCGCGACGACACGGCTTCGCTCCGCCGCGTATCTCGCGGGCTTTCGGAACGTCCGCTTCGTGGCCGAGCCAGTCGCGGCGGCACACGCCGCCGAGACCGCCATCGGAACGAGCCTCGTCTTCGACTTCGGCGGGGGGACGCTGGACCTCTGCATCGTCCGGCGCGATGAGCGTGGTGTTGCGGTCATGGCGACGGCGGGCGGTCCCATCGGCGGCGATCGCGCGACCGAGCTTCTGATCGACGAAGTCGTCGCGCCGCGTCTTGGATCGCGAGCGGAGTGGGGCCCGAAACGGCTGCGGCTCCCGCGCTACATCGTCAATGCCCTACGCGACTGGCACGCGCTCTCCGCTCTGAACGAGAAGCCGCTGCTCGACGCGCTCGACGATCTGGTGCGAGCGGGCGCGCCCAAACGCGAGCTTGCCGCGCTGCGGAGTGCGATCGAGCTCCAGCTCGGGTACGACATCTTTCAGAGGGTCGACGCGATGAAGTGCGAGCTCTCGAGCGCGGCGTCCGCGATCCTCTCGTACCACCACGCCGATGTTGACGTCGACGCGCGGGCGACGCGCGGCCGCTTCGAGCGATTGATCGCCGCGCTCCTTGGGGAGATCGAGGCGCTGATCGCGGATGTCCTGCGCGACGCGGGGCTGGCCCCGGACGACATCGTCGAGGTGGTCTATACCGGCGGATCGAGCGCGATCCCCGCGGTGCGCGCGCTGGTCAAGCGGATGCTGCCATTCGCGAGCGTGAAGGACGCTGCAGCATTCACGAGCGTTGCCGCGGGCCTGGCCATGCCTGGCGTCGAGGAAGCGACCGCAGGGGCGAGGTAGAGAATCGTGACCGTGTTGCGACGCCTCGTGCCGTACATCGCGGCCGTCACCGCTGTCGCGCTGACCAGCGTCTTCATCGCCTTTGTGGTCGGTCGCACCCAGATCGCGAACATCTCGATGCTGTACCTCGTCGCGGTGCTGTTGGTCGCGGTGGCCTTTGGCACGACGGCGGCGATCGTCGCGAGCGTGCTTGCGTTCCTGACCTTCGACTGGTTCTTCGTGCCGCCAACGCACCAGCTCATCGTCGCGGACGCTGAGGAGCTCTTCTCCCTCGCCCTCTTCCTGATCACCGCGGTCGTCACCGGTACGCTCGCCGCGCGCGAGCGTGCCCGAGCGCAGGAAGCCGAGCACCGCGAAGGCGATGCAAAGCTGCTTTATGAGGCCGCGTTCCTCATGGCCGAACCGGAGCTGGAACGGGCCATCGGCGCCGTCGCCGAGCACTTCCGAGCGGCGCTCGATCTGGACGCCGTGGCCATCGACGCGGAAGCCGAGATCCTGCCGCGCCCGGCGATAGCGGCGCGCGACGAAGCGGCGCGGGCCGCGCTGCGCGCAACGATCGGCAACGAGCTTCGAGTCATGGACCCGCACGGTCCCTCCCGGCGCATCCGGGTGGTGGGTCCGGGGATGACCGGCCGCCGGGAACGGCTCGCGCACGTGATCCCGATCACGGCATCGGGCCAGCGCATCGGACGCCTGCGGATCCTGCCTCGCAAGCGCGCCGCAGCGCTGGGCTCGAGCGACGAGCGGCTGCTCGCGATCGCCGCGGCACAGCTTGGGGTCACGCTTGAGCGTGCGCGCTTTCGGAAGGACGCCACGGAGACCGAGGCCCTTCGCCGCGCTGACGAGCTCAAGACCGAGCTTTTGCACGCTGTATCCCACGAGCTGAGAACGCCGCTCGCGTCGATCCTCGCATCCGCCGGTAGTCTGCGGCAGCGCGATGTGAACTGGACCGATCGCGAGCGCGACGAATTCGCGAGCGCGATTCAGGAGGAGGCCCTCCGGCTCGACCGGGTCGTCGGGAATCTGCTCGATCTCTCGCGTATCGAGAACGGCACGCTCGTCCCGCACAAGGCCTGGCACGATGTCGGCGCGCTCGTCGAGGACGTCGCGGGCCGGATGCGCCCGGTCACGGCAGGTCATCCGGTGCGGCTCGACGTGCCCGAGGACCTTCCGCCCGTAGAGCTCGACTACGTTGAGATCGGACAGGTGCTGTCCAACCTCGTCGAGAACGCGGCCAAGTTCTCTCCGCCAGGATCGGAGATCGGCATCCGCGTCGCTCGCGAGGATGGCGACATCCAATTCGAAGTAAGCGATCACGGCCCGGGCATCCCCACCGCGGACGCCGAGCGGATCTTCGCGCCGTTTGTCCGCCTCGCCCGACCGGGTCACCGGTCGCGCGGCGTCGGCCTCGGCCTCGCGATCGCCAAGCGGCTCGTCGAGGCACACGCCGGATCGATCTGGGTCGATCCGGACGTGAACGACGGCACTCGGGTGGTCTTCACGCTTCCGGTCGCGGCGCATGGCGGCTAACGCGCCGCGCGCCGAAGCGACGGGCGCGCGACTTCTTGTAGTCGACGATGAGCCCGCGATGGTTCGGACGCTCCGCACCAACCTGCGCGGCCATGGCTTTCAGGTCGAGACCGCGGAGACCGCCACCGACGCGAAGGCCAGCTACGACCGCCGGCAGCCGGACCTCGTCGTCCTCGACATCAATCTGCCCGACGGCGACGGCTTCGAGATCGTGCGTCACATCCGCGAGCGCTCCGGAACACCGATCATTGTCCTCTCCGCGCGCGGTGGCGAGCACGACAAGGTCAACGCGCTCGATCTCGGCGCGGACGACTACATGACCAAGCCGTTCGGGATCGACGAGCTGCTCGCGCGCATCCGCGTCGCGCTCCGGCACATCGCGCGTCCGACGACCGGTACCGAGCGTCGTATGCGCAGCGGCGAACTCGTTGTAGATCTCGAACGCCGCGAGGTCCTGGTTGCGGGCCGCACCGTGCACCTCACGCCGACCGAGTACGACCTGCTCAAAGTGTTCCTGACCAATGCGAACAAGGTGCTCACGGATCGCATGCTGCTGCAGCAAGTCTGGGGACCAGATTACGGCGACGAATCCCATTACCTACACGTCTACGTCGCACGGCTCCGCCGCAAGATCGAGGACGATCCCCAAGAGCCGCGTTACCTCACCACCGAACCCGGCGTGGGCTACCGCTTCCGCTCAGACGAGCGTTGAACGTTGAGCGATTGTTGAGCGATTCGCCCCGTGCGTTGACACAGCGTTGAGCGGACCGCGAGGAGCCTTGTATGGATGCGAGCGCTCACCGTCGAAGAACCCCTTTCCTTCCCGCGTGCCGCGCCTCTCCACGCCGTCGTGCCGATCAGAAGTCCGGACGCGTCCGCGCTGCGAGCGCTCGGATATGCGAGATCGGTCGCGTCGCACCTTACCGTCCTCCAGCTTCCGGGCGAGGACAGCGCCCTGACCCGAAAGCGGCTTCGGCGCCTGGGTGCGGCTTTCGGTGCCGAATTCGTTGAGCTCGCCGCGGGCCGCGATCCGATCGAACAGGTAGTCACCGCGATCGACGCGATCTCCGCCGACGATCCCGACCATCGCGTTGTCGTGGTGCTCTCGGGCATCGTTCCACGGCATCCGTGGCTGCTTCCGCTGCACGACCAATCGCTGCGCCTCAAGCTGCGGCTTTTCGCCCACCCGAAGGTGGCGGTGATCGACGTCCCGTATCACGTGTAGCCGCTAGGACGCGTCGAGCTTCGCGGCGATTTGATCGGCCAAGCCGTCGAGGGCCGCCAGCTGCAATTCGATCGGGGCGAACGCAAGCCGCGCGAGGCGCTCGACGCCCATCTCCCAGATCGTGTGCGCCTGGTCCGCGGGAGGGAAGAGCTCGACCTCTTTGCCGCAGTGCGGGCACCGCAGAAAGGCCATGTTCTCGACACCGCCAAGGACAGGTGTCCGCAGGCGCTGGTACAGGCGGACGACCTTCTGCGTGTCGAGGTGCGCGACGCGCTGCGGTGTGACCACGACAATTGCGCCGCTCACCTTCAAGCGTGGGGCGAGGACGTGCTGCACAGCGGACGTTCCGGCGGGCAGGTCCACCACGAGGTAGTCGAGCGCCGGCCAGGCCACCTCGTCGATGAGATGCCGCGCCAGCAGCTCGAGGGTCGATGCTTCGAAACCCATCGGCTGGTCCTCACCGAGAAGGAACCCGGTCGAGGCGACGAACAGGCCCTCGTGCTCGACGGGACTCTCGCGCGTGTGGGCGCCGGTCGTCCGTGCGAGCGTCCACACGTGGGTCCACTTGGTATGCGCGATCCCGAGCATCGCCGGAATGTCCGGCGCATAGAGGTCAAGGTCGAGGATGCCCACCGCGCCGTTGCGACGGAGCGCCTTCGCGAGGCCGAGCGCGACGGTGGACTTGCCGACACCGCCCTTGCCCGCGCCGACGGCGACGACGCGACGGAAGGTGCTAGCCGACGAGGGCCTTGCGGACCTCGCTCTCGGACGCTGTCGCCGCGAAGACGATCACGCGGTCGCCGATCTCCAGTTTGGTGTCCTCGTCGGCGTGCAAGAGCTTGCCCTTGCGAAAGACGCCGGCCACCAGTGCGCCGCTCGGCAGACGCAGGCTGCCGATGGTCTTGCCGGCGGGGGGCGTGCCCGGAGCGACGTCGGCCTCGATCATTTCGATGTCCGTGCCGGCGAGCGGCATGATCGGCATGAAGCCGCCCGAGGGAAGCTCTTGCTCGATGACGTTCATGAGCACGCGGGTCGAGGAGATCGTCTCGTCGATGCCGAGCGTCTTGAAGACGATCTCGTTCTTGGGGTTGTTCACGCGCGCGATCACGCGTGGCGTATGGCAGTTCAGCTTCGCCAGCTGGCAGATGACGAGGTTCTTCGCATCGTCGCCGGTCACGGCGATGAGCGCATCGGCGCGCGAACAGCCCGCCTCCATCTGCGCGCGCCCCTCGTCCGCGGCTGCGTTCATGACGATCGAGCCGAGCTTGTCCTGGACGAAGTTCGCACGGCGCCGGTCGGCCTCGATGATCGTCACCTCGTGCCCGGCCTCGAGAAGCGCCTGCGAGAGATGGAACCCGACCTCTCCAGCCCCGGCAACGACGAAATACACCTTATCGTGCCTTCACCGGCTCGTGGGCCAGGTCCTCTTCGTGCGCGAGCGACTTGCGGATGAGCACCTCGCCAACCTCGCGATCATCCTGCAGCATGGCGTGCAGGAGCGTGCCGAGGATCGTCGTCCGGGAGAACGTGTCGATGCCCATCTTCCGGTAGGTCTGTGCCCGAACCGGATCGTTCACCTTGGCGATCACACGCTTCACGCCGAAGATCTTCTGCGCGATCTGCGCGGCCATGAGGTTCCGGTTGTCGCCCTCGGTCAGGGCCAGGACCGCGTCCGCCCGCTCCACACCCGCCTGCCGGAGGATGTCGAGATCGGTCCCATCCCCATGGATCGTCTCGCCCTTGAATGAGTGCGGCAGATGCGGGAACCAGGCACGCTCGGCGCGGGCGGGGCTTTCGGACGCGATGTCCACGACGCTTACGCGATGACCCTCCGCGTCGAGCAGACCCGCCAGGAATCCACCCACCCGGCCACAGCCGACGATCACGACGTTCACCTGGTCTCTTCCTGACGATACGCGAGGACCGCGCATGGCGCGTTCACGTACACATTCTGGACGGTCCGTCCGACATACACCCTCCCCAGGCGCTTCCGGTACGGCATCGCCACCACGATGAGATCGCACTTCCGCTCCACGGCCGTGTCCACGATCGCCGCCGCTGCGTCGCGCGCCTGAAGCAGCTCGGTCTCAAGCATCAGGCCGGCTTGATCGGCGACCTTCTTCGAGCTTTCGAGAAGCTCCTCGCCTCGATCGAGCTCCTGCTCCATCACCGCGTCCAACGGGAGGTTCCAGCGAACCTCGATCACGTGGATGCCGATGACCTGCGCCTTCGCGGGCTTTGCGATCGAAGCGACGAGGCGAATGATGTCGGGGTCCGCGCTCGTCCCAGCGAGCGCGACGAGGATGCGCTTCGGCTGCATGAGTGCGGGAGTCTAACCTCGGCTCAGGTCGGCGGTGTCCTGGAAGTGATAGGGGACATCGATGACGATCGTGTTCGGGCGGAAGAGCAGCATCGCCTTGAGACGGAACGCGGTCTGGCTGTGGAGGAACCACTCCCACCAGTGGCGCGGCACGAATTCCGAGAGAACCACGGTGATCGGCCGGTCGTCGGACTTATCGATCGCGTCGATATAGCGCAGGAGCGGCTGCACGAGCGAACGGAACGGGGACTCAAGCACGTCCAGGTCGATGTCCGTTCCGAGGCGTGCCCAGCGGCGGCGGAACTCATCCGCGCTCGCGCGCGAGGTGGAGATGTGGACCGCTTTCACGCTCGGGGAGACCGAACGGGCGAACGCCAGTGCCTGCATTGCCGCCCGGTCCAGGCGCGCGATCGGCACGATAACCACGGGCGCGGCGAAGACGGGCACGCGCGGCTCCGGACCGGAGAGCACGAGCGCGTCCTGCACGGTCTGGTAGTGGCGGTGGATGCCATACAGGAGCGCGACCAGCAGCGGGATGAGCAGCAGCACCATCCATGCGCCGAGCTGGAACTTGGTCACGGCGACAACGACGAGCACCGTCCCTGTGACGGCCGCGCCGAAGCTGTTGATCGCCATCGAAAGCCGCCAGCCGGGGTTGCGGAGGCGCCACCAGCGCCGAACGAGGCCCGACTGCGAAAGGGTGAAGGCGAGGAACACGCCGATCGTGTAGAGCGGGACGAGCGCGTTCACGCTGCCGCCGAACGCCGCGAGGATGAGCCCGGCCAGAACCGCGAGCGAGGCGATCCCCGTGTTGAACGCGAGGCGGGAGCCCACGTCGGCGAAGTGCCGCGGCATGAAGCGGTCGTTCGCGAGCACCGAGGCGAGCCGCGGGAAGCCGGTGAAGCCGGTATTCGCGGCGAGCAGCAGGATGATCGCGGTCGATACCTGCACAAAGAGGTAGAGCGGCGAGCCGGCGCCGACGACCGAGCGCGTGATCATGCTGTTGACCGTTTCGATCTCGTGCTCGTCGGGCTGGATGCCGATCGTCGTCGCGAGATAAGTCAGACCGAGGAAGATGACCGAGAAGATCGTCCCCATGATGACGAGCGTGATCACCGCGTTGCGCGTCTCCGGCCGGCGGAAGCTCGGCACGCCATTGGCGATTGCCTCGCTCCCGGTGAGCCCGACCGAACCGGACGCGAATGCCCGGAGCACGAGGAGCAGCGTGAGGGGTAGGGTCCCGACTGGATCGAACGGATCGGGTGGCATCGCCGCGGGCGGGACGTCTCCGGTCGCGACGCGGAAGAGGCCGATCGACAGGAGCCCGAACATCCCGAGCATGTAGGCGTAGGTCGGCGCGGCGAACAGGAGCCCCGCCTCACGCACGCCGCGCAGGTTGCCGATCACAAGCAGTGCGATGAGCCCGAGGCCGATCGGCACGCGGTAGGGATGGATCTCCGGCATGAAGCTCGAGATCGCCGCGACCCCGGCGGCGGTGGACACGGCGACGGTGAGGACGTAGTCGATCAGCAACGCCGATGCCGCGACGAGCCCGGCGATGACGCCGTGGTTCTCGCGTGCGACGAGATAGCTTCCGCCGCCGTTCGGATACGCGCGGATGACGCGTGATTCCGAGAGTACGACGATCGCGAGCACGAAGACGACGGCGATCGCGATCGGCATGGTGAGAGCGAGCGCGCCGACGCCCGCGAGCGCGAGGACCCGCATGGCTTCCTCGGTTGCGTAGGCCGAGGACGAGATGTTGTCCGACGCGAGGATCGGAAGGCCTGTTGCGACGCTGACGCGCTCCTCGGCCTCCGCTTCGGTCTCGAGTCGTTTGCCGATGAGGAAACGCAGGGCACGGTTCCAGGCGCGGCCGACGCGACCGCTGGAGGCCATCGTCTGCTCGGTCGCGACGTAGCGGCCCCCATGACCCCGCAGGCCGCTGCCAATAGGCCGGACGATGCGGACGTAGCGATCGCCGACGTGGCGGCCAGCCTGGGTGACGCGCCGCTCGAGCGAGGGCGACTCCGGGCGTTCCTCCTCGCCGCTCAATGACGCTTCCCTTGGTGATCGTGCGAGTCGTCGTAGTGATAGGGGACATCGACGACGATCGTGTTCGGGCGGAAGAGGAGGCTCGCCTTGAGCCGCAGCGCCGTCTGGCTGTGCAGCAGCCACTCCCACCAGCTGTGTGGCACGAACGACGCGAGCACGACGGTGATCGGCCGCTCCGGGTCCTTCTCCTGGAGCGCGTCGATGTACCTGAGAAGGGGCGGCACGAGAGAACGGTACGGCGACTCGATGAGGTCCAGTGGGACCTTGCCCGCCCAGTGGTCCCAGCGTGTGCGGAATTCCCGGGCGCTCTCCTCGCTCGTCGCGACGTGAACCGCCTTGACCGCCGGCGAGATCGAGCGGGCGAAGCCAATCGCCCGCGCCGTCGCACGGTCCAGTCGCCCGACCGGAATGATGACCACCGGGGGCCGAACGGCGGGGACCTCCTCGTCGAGGCGTTCAATGACGAGCGCGTCCTGCATCTGCATGTAGTGGCGGTGGATCGCAAGCAGCAGCGAGACGATCACCGGTATCACGAGAACGACAAGCCACGCCCCCTCGCCGGCTTTCGCCACGAGCACGATGACCAGCACCAGACCGGTCACCAACGCGCCGAGGAGGTTGAGGCCGGCGCGCCATTGCCAGCCTGGAGATCGCAGCCGTCTCCAGCGTCGGACGAGCCCGGTCTGGGAGAGCGTGAAGGCCAGGAACACGCCGATCGTGTAGAAGGGGATGAGCTCGGTGACGCTGCCCTCACGCCACACCAGGACCGCCGCCGAGACGACCGCCAGCGCGACGATCCCGAAGGAGAATGCGAGCCGCTCCCCGCGATACGCGAACTGGCGCGGCATGAAGCGGTCGTTCGCGAGCACCGATGCCAGGCGCGGGAAGCCGGTGAATCCGGTGTTCGCGGCGAGCGCCAGCAGGAGCGCGGTCGATCCCTGAACGACGTAATACAGAGGCGTGTATCCGACGAGCGACCGCGTCAGAAGGCTGTTGAGCGTCTCGGTCTCGGAGCGGTCGGGGATCGTGCCGATCGCCTGCGCGAGGAACGTCAGTCCGAGGAAGATCGCGCTGAAGGTCACGCCCATCACGACCAGAGTGACCGTGGCGTTCCGGCGCTCGTCCTTCTGCATGCTGGGCACGCCGTTTGCGATCGCCTCGCTTCCGGTAAGGCCGACCGAGCCTGAGGCGAACGCGCGGAGGATCAGAAGCACCCCGGTGAGACCGACGAGGGGCACGTCCCCTTCGGGCCCGAAGGGGGCCGGTGGGACCGCGGCCGGCGGGACGTCTCCGGTGAGGACGCGGAAGAGACCGTAGAGGATCAGGAGCCCGACCGCGGCGATGTACACGTACGTGGGACCGGCGAACATCACGCCGGCCTCGCGGACGCCGCGGAGGTTTCCGATCATGAGGATCGCAATGAAGACGAGACCGACCTCAACCGAATATGGATGCAGGTTGGGCACGAAGCTCGTCACCGCCTGGACGCCGGCCGCGGTCGACACGGCGACCGTCAGCACGTAGTCGATGAGCAGCGCCGCGGCGGCGACGAGACCGGGCAGTACCCCGAGGTTGTCGCTCGCGACGACATAGCTGCCGCCGCCGTTGGGATAGGCCTGGATCACCTGCGATTGCGAAAGGACCACGATCGCGAGAACGCCGACGATAGCGATGGCGATCGGCGTGAGAAAGACGAACGCACCGATGCCCGCGAGTGCGAGGACGCGCATCGCCTCCTCGGTCGCGTACGCCGACGACGAGATGTTGTCCGACCCGAGGATCGCGAGGCCGGTGAAGACCCCCAGGCGCTCGCTCTCCTCGGCCTCCATGCTGAGGCGCGGGCCGAAGAGGAATCGGCGGACCGCCTCGTACGCCCGGCCGACGGGACCCTCCGGTCGCAGCGCGTCCTCGCCGATGACGTAGCGGTCGCCTCGACGACGGAAATCAGAGCTCTGGTGGATCCGGACGTAGCGGTCGCCGGGGAGCCGGCCGGCTTTCCTGGTGCGCTCTTCGAGCGATGGGGTCTCCGGCGATTCGCCTTTTCCCTCGTCGTCGCTCACATCAGCCAGAGGGTGGCACCGTCGCGCGCGCTCGCTCGGCCCCCGACTGATCTATGAGCACGGCGGTGCGCAAGCCCGACGCGCTATGTCCGTCGATCGAGACCAGCTGGGCCGGTGAGGTGAGCACCTGGGTGGTGATGGCGCTCGACCCCGGGGCGATGAACGTGGCGTGGATGAAGAGGGTGTCGGCGGTCCGCTCGACCCGATCGACCTGTACGCCATATCCACCGGTGCGCTGCGCGCCCGCGAACACTCCGATGTAGAGGCGTCCTCCGCTGCCCGTTGGTGCGAGCCCGCCGAGACCGCTCGGGTTCGGAGCGGTCGCGACGGTGAGGCGCGCGCCGTCGTCGTTCCCCGACTGCTGCGTCGCGCCGTGATCGGTGAACGGCACGCTTTGCGCAGCGCTCACGCCAGACGTCCCGCTCGCGCATCCCGCCAGAAGGGCCGCCAGAGCCAGGAGCTCAAAGCCCGAACGCAAGGCGATCCGCGAAGATCGCCGGAAGGCCCCGGTCCCGGATGCGGCGCTGCGTCTCATCCACTCGATAAGACGAACGATGGAAGGTAACGGTGCCCGCATCAAGGTCCAGGACAGCGTAGGCGGCGCGCGGATCGCCGTCCCGGGGCTGGCCGACGCTGCCCGGATTGAGGAACGCGCGCGGCTTGAGCGGGTACGGCGTCTCGTAGCGCGGTCGGCCTGGCCGCTCGCCGTCCGGCCCCTCGTGGAACAGCGCCGGCACGTGCGTGTGACCGGCGCAGCAATGGGCCGTTTTGGCGAGCGCGAGGGAGGCGGCCGCGGACCGCGGATTGGTGACGTACTCCCAAAGAGGATCGCGAAGGCTCCCATGGCACAGGGTCACGTCAGCGGTCTCTAGCGTTATCGGGAGGGCCGCGAGCGTGTCGCGTTCGGCGGCCGAGAGCCAGCTCTGGTGCATTCGCGCGGCGAGCGCCGCCGGCCGATTGAAGAGCTCGAGATCCTCGTTCCTCGCCACCGCGCGGTCGTGATTCCCCGCGACGATCGTCGCCTTTCGCTCGATGAGCAACGCGAGAACATCCGATGGATCGGGCCCGTAGCCAACGGTGTCGCCGCAGACCCAGAGGGCGTCGACCGCACCGATCGCCTCAAGCACCGTCTCGAGCGCGACGAGGTTCGCGTGGATGTCGCTGAGGACGGCGACCTTCACGCGCGCGCGTCCGCCTTCACGTTCGCGCGGCCTCCTGGGCCTCCGCGACGGAGAACAGCCCCTCGCGAAACGCACGCCCGATCACGACCGACGCAACGCCGCGCAGCGCGAGCGCGCGAACGTCGGCGAGCTGACGCACTCCTCCGCCCGCATGAAGCGCCATGCGCGTTCCCACCACGGCACGGATCGAGTCGACGAGGGCAAGCGGCGGTCCGGATAACCGTCCCTCTCCGCCAAGATCGATGAGATAGAGCGCGCGGATCCCGGCCATGAGCGCCGCGCGGGCCGAGGCGAGCGCGCCCCGACCCGTCGCGATCGCGACGAGGTTCGCGTCGCCGCCGCGCGGCGCGAGAAATCCGTCCTTCGCTTCGATCTCGACGATCGCCCCGTCGCCGAGGCGAGCGATCTCGCGTAGAAGGTCGTCGTCACCGAGGACCGCACTCGAGAACAGCACGCCCGCGAATCCGCGCAGGGTCGCATCGCGCGCGTCCTCGACTCGCCACAGACCCCCCGCCAGGCGGCACGGGACGCCCGACGCGCGCGCCGCCTCCGCGAGGACCTCGAGGTTCGTGAAGATGCCGATCTCCGCGCCGTCGAGGTCGACGAGGTGCAGCTCGCGTGCGCCGGCGGCCACCAGCTCGCGCGCCCGCTCGCTCACGGTCGCGCTCGAGCCATGGGCGAGGCGCCGTGCGCGCACGTCGATGGAGGGGACGATCACCACGGCCGACGCTTCGCCTCGGCCGCGGCACGCGGAAAGCGCGGCGGCGTCGGCCGTGTCTTGCGTATGACAACGAGTGATCGCCCGGGTAGCGTGTCGCCAAGTCCGAGATCCGACGTAGACCTGATCATGACGATCTCCCCGCCAATCGAGACGCAAGCCTTGCGGGCGCCGGCGAGCTCGTCGTGAAGGCGTCCCTTCCACGCGATCGCGTCGCCACCGACGCGAAGGAACGGCAGCAGGTACTCGATCACGGCGCCGAGGGAGCCAACGGCACGTGCGGTCGCAACGTCGTAGCGATCGCGCCTCTCGCGCGCCAGCTCCTCAGCCCGCGCGTTGCAGACCTCGACGCCGTCGAGGCCGAGGGCGCTCGTGACCTCTTCAAGGAAGCGCGTCTTCTTTCCCACCGATTCGACGAGCGTCACCCGAAGCCCGGGGATGGCGAGCCGGAGCGCGAGGCCGGGGAAACCCGCACCGCTTCCCACGTCGACGAGTCGCTCTCGCCCGGTCCACTTGCGCGCAGCGAGAGCGGTGAGGGAGTCAAGGAAGTGCTTGCGAGCGATGTCGAGCGGCGTAGTGATCGCGGTGAGGTTCGTCGTCGTATTGCGTTCGATGAGGAGATCCGCATACCTCTCGCAGAGAGCGATCGTCGCCGCGTCCAGACGTACGCCGATCCGCCGGGCATCGCGCGCGAGGAGCGCGAAGGGCGCGTCGGCGGAGACGGTCGGCACGGTCCGTATCGTATGAGCGTGAGACCAGCCGCGGTCGTGGCATGGACGGCGGCGCTCATCATTTCATGTGGCCTTCTCGCGCTGCCGCTCCTGGTCGATGCGGCAACGTCCCCCGTGACGATCCAGGGCTTCGCGTACTCGCCGACGCCGCTCACCATCCGTGCCGGCGACACCGTGACGTGGACCAACCGGGATAGCGCGCAGCACAGCGCGTTCTTCAACGACGGGTTCAAGACGCCCGCGCTCTCGCAAGGGCAGAGCGCGTCGCTCGTCTTCAGCAGCGCCGGCACTTTCAACTACATCTGCGGCATCCACGGCGCGGCGATGAAGGGCACCGTGATCGTGCAGGCTGCGGCGACACCGGTGCCGACCCCGACACCGCCGCCGCCTCCCCCAGCGACGCCAGCTCCAACGCCCGTCCGCACGGTCGCGCCCACCCCGGCGCCGACCGCGCCGCCGACACCCGAGCCCACGGCGGCACCGACCGCGCCTTCCCCGACAGAGGCACCGACACAGTCGCCGGCGGTGTCGGCAACGCCGGCGGTCGCGAGGGCGTCACCGAGCGCGGTCGCGGTCCAGGCGACGCCGTCCCCTACGCCGAACGAGACGCCGAGCGCGCTGCTCATCGCCGGTGCGGCGGTCGCGGTCGTGGCCCTTGGCGCTGTCGCCTGGTTCCTCGCGCGACGGACCTGAGACCCGAGCTACCTGCCACAATCCGCGCGGATCGGGGAAGGTATCGGTCGCGTGACCATCGAGGTCGAGAAGAGCGAAAGGGTACGCGCGAGTTCAGTCGGCGTCGCGTGGCTCGCGGCGGCCGCCGTGTCGCTCGCGCTGCTCGCCTTACCGCTCGCCGCTGTCGCGGCGACCACGACGACGATTGCGGTGAGGGATTTCTCCTTTCAGCCCAAGACCGTGACGATCCGCGCAGGTGACACGGTCACGTGGGCGAACGTCGACACGGCGACGCACACGGCGACGTCGGCCGGCAACTGGGATACCGGCGGCATTACGCCGGGCTCTTCGCGCTCGATCACGTTCGCGACCTCGGGCACGTATCTCTATTACTGCCTCCTGCACTCGATCATGTTCGGCACGATCGTCGTCGTCGCGGCCGATGCGACCTCTTCTCCGGCCGTCGTCCCGGCGCCCGCGACCGGCCACCCGACACCTTCCCCGGCGAGCACGTCGCAGTCGAGCAGCATCGTGCTCGCCGCGGCGCCTGACTCAACAGCGCCGCCGATCGTGCTGCACCCGCCGAGCGAAGCCGGCCCCGGTCCGATGATCGTCGCCGGCGCCGCCGTTGCGATCGTCGCGCTCTCCGCATTCGCCTGGTTGGTCGCTCGCCAGGTCTAGGCACCCGACCTGCGACAATCCGTGTTCTGATGCCTGCCGTCTCGGCGCGCGCCCAGCCCACCGATGATGTGGCCGAGGTCCTGCTGACCGCGGATGAGATCGCCGCGAAGGTCCTGGAGCTCGGTGCGCGGATCGCGGCCGACTACCAGTCCCGGGACCTCGTGCTGGTCTCGGTCCTGAAAGGCGCGCTGCCATTCCTGGCCGACCTCATGCGCGCGACGCCGATCCCTCTCGCGCTGGACTTTCTCGAGGTCTCGTCGTACGGCGAAGGGACGGAGACAAGCGGCGTCGTGCGCATCCTCAAAGACCTGGCGCATCCGATCGAGGGGCGGCACGTGCTCGTCGTCGAGGACATCCTCGATACCGGGCATACCCTCTCGTACGTCTTCGACCACCTTCGCGCGCAGCGGCCTGCTTCCCTGCGGCTCTGCGTGCTGCTCGACAAACCGGCACGTCGCGTGATCCCGATCGAGATCGACTACCGCGGCTTCGAGATCCCCGACAAGTTCGTCGTGGGTTACGGGCTTGACTACGCCGAGCGGTACCGGAATCTGCCGTTCGTCGGCGTGCTCAAGCCGGAGGTGTACGCGAGGTCGTCGTGATGGCATGGCTGGCACGCACGCTGATCATCGCGTTCGTCATCACCGCGTTGCCCGCGACGCCCGCGACCGCAGCGTCGCTCGCCGCCCTCCCCTCGACGATCCGCGTGAACATCTCGGGCCTCGGCACCACGTACGCGCGGATCGGCTCCACGGGCTCGGTCAGCGTGACCACGGACGACGGCACCACGCTCTATCAGGGATTCACAAGTACGATCGCGAGGCGCGGGGTGCGTCGCCTCGCGGACGCGAGCCACGCCGCGGCGAGCCTTCCGGACCCGGAAGACCGGCGCAACCGCGCGGCACAATTGCGCGAGGCACGGCTCGCCGCGCGCGTCGACGACGTGGCGATCGTGACGGTGCCGTTCGAATTCTCGGTCGAGGACGACGGGTCGACTCCCCTCAGGGCGCCGCTCTTTTCCGCACAGCAGATCACGGCGCTCCACTTCGCGCCCACCGATGGCCTCCTCACCTACAACGGCAGGGCGTTCCGCGGCACGTTCGACCTCACCCGCGATGACGAGGGCGACATGATCGTGGTGAACCAGGTCGATACCGCCGCGTACCTCGCTTCGGTGGTCGGCTCAGAGGAGCCATCGACATGGATGCCTGAGGCGCTCGCCGCCCAGGCGATCGCGGCGCGCACCTACCTCGTTACGCACATGCATCGCCATGAGCGCTACGACCTCGAGGGCGACACGCGCGACCAGGAATACGACGGCCTCGGCGGCGAGACGACGTCGACCCTGCGCGCGACCCTGCGCACGTCCGGGCTCGTGGCGACCTATCGCGGAGCACCGATCGAGGCGCTCTACTCCGCCAACGCCGGTGGGTTCACAGAGGACAGCGAGAACGTCTACGCGACCACGCTTCCGTACCTGCGGGCGGTGCCATCGCCCAGCGACGAGGCGGCGCTGGTCTCGTCCTGGGGCCGCACCAGCTGGGAATGGACGGAGGAGTACACGGCGCCGCAGCTCCAGAGCTACCTCGCGGCCAGGGGGATCGACGTCGGCGACGTGCGGCGCATCGACGTCACGCAGGTGTCCGCGACCGGCCGCGTGATGGGGGCCCGGATCGTCGGCTCCAACGGAGTCCGCGACATCGGCAAAGACCGGTCGCGGTACTACTTCGGGCTCCGCAGCTCGCTCTTCACGGTGTCCACGCATCCGGAAGAGCTCGAGATCGTCTCCGCCTCCGCCCTGGATATCGATCGCGTCCGACAGCTGGAGTTCCTCGGAGCGAAGGTCGAGCAGACCTACCTGCTCAACCTCCGCGACCCCGATCGCTTCGGCAAGCCCCGAGTCGGGGGGTGGATGTACCGGCTTCCGGCGCGTTTCGTCTTTAGCGGCCGGGGCTACGGGCATGGTGTCGGAATGTCGCAGTGGGGGGCGCAGGGAATGGCGCTCGCGGGCAAGTCGGCCGAGGAGATCCTGACGCACTACTACCAGGGGATCGCGATCACGAGCATCGGCGGCGCCTAGCCGGCAGGCCCGCGGTCAACTCAGAGCGCCGCGGCTCGCCCCTCCGACGGCGTCACGCCCGACGGGACGGATTCGGCGACCGGTGATCCGGCACGGTGCAGGACGACGACGCCGCCTACGAGAAGTATCAGCAGGCCCACGAGCGGCACCGTGTCCCAGGGAGCGGGCGGACTGGAGAGATCGGTGAGCAGCAGGCCGACGAGACCAGCCACGCGGATGGCGGGCCGCCGCTCGATGAAGCACAGCAGCACCACCAGCGGCAGCGAAAGCACGAGATACGGATAGAACACGAAGGAAGAGATGAGCGGCGCGGCGGCCAGCGTCACGGCGAATGCCAGCCTGGCGGATGCGGGCCGCACCACGGCCAGCCGTCCCGCGTACAGCGCAATACCGAGCGCCAGCGCCGGGAGCACGTACCGTCCCGCCCCGGAAGCGAGGGCGGCCGGGACCATGTCGTGGGTCGCGCTCGAAACGTGCGGCGCCGCGGCCAACACCTGCACGAGCCGCAGGTAATCGAGCCACGACGCCCCGAGCCACGGCCAGCTGAGGCCGACGATCAGCGCAAGCGCGATCGCCATGGCCGCCACGACGCGCAAGCGTCCCGCCACGAGCAGGAAGGGCACGAGGAGCGCGGGCATGAGCTTGATCAAGAGCGCGATCGCAAGCAGCGCGCCCGAGACCGCGGATCGCGCCTGCAGCCTCCACCCCGCGAGCACGAGGGCAAGAGTGACAAGCGTCAGATTGCCGTTCGCGACCTCCGTCTGCAACGGGATCGAGAGCACGAGCAGTCCCGCCGCAAGCGGCCGCAGAGGCGCGTCGACGGGACGAGTCAGCGCCACGATGACGACGGCGGCCAGCATCAGGAGCAGCGCGGCCCAGACGACGCTCGCGGCCTCGACCGGGATCACGGTGAACGGAAGGAACGCCGCGGCCACCGGCGGCGGATAGAGATAGAGGCCCAGCTCGCCGACGGTGAAGTCGCGAGCGAGCTGGGGATAGAGGCCGTGGCCAAGGCCGAGCCGTACGGCCGCGTAGTAGTAGGCCGCGAAGTCGAAGATCGCGAACTGCTGTCCGAGCCCCCGGTACAGGATGTGCGCGCACGTGGCCGCGAGCGCCGCCGCCAGAGTCGCCCAACCCCAAAGACGCGTTCGGGAGGATCTCATCGGTCGCCTCTGGTCGGCCCGGGTACTTACTCGCCCTTGAACTTCTGGGAGTTCCCCATGTGCGGCCACGCGCGCTCCTGCGCTATCTGAAGGAGCTGGCGCGTGTGGTTGCGGTCGTGATGTATCCACTCGTGGATGAGATCGCGGATCGTCAGGTGCCCGGCCTGCGGATGCTCGATCCCTTTCGCGAGATCCGCCGTCCCCAGCGAGCGGACGAGCTTGATCCCGTCGTTTCGCACGCCCATGAACTCCATCCAGACGCTCTGCCCCAAACGGGCGCAGTCGTTTCGTTCCTTCGCGACCGCGACCTGATCCCACGCGCTGGTCCGCTGCCTGCCGTCCAGGATCTCGCGGATGCGGCCGGCGAACCCACGCTTGTCGGCCTCCACCATGTGACCGACGACCTGGTTCGCGCACCATTCCTGCGGCTCGAAGTGCCAGGAGCTGTCTGTGCCAAGGGCGGCGAACTCCGAGTCGATCAGCGCGCAAGTCGCCTCGAGATATTCGGCCACCTGGGTGTTCGTGAGCTCCGTCGTCATGTGACGAGCTGCGGTGCGCTCCGGATGGGAACCTTGACCTTGAGCACGGTCGTGCCGTCGGGTCTCGCCTCGTGTGTCGATTCGCCGTGCAGGAGCTCGAGCCGTTCGCTGCGGCGAATGCCGGACTGGAGCTCACCGTCGGGCGGGAGCTCGCGACCATCGGTCTGCAGCAGGATGTCGAGGGAGTCCTCTTTCCAGGTCATGCCGAGGACCAGATCCTTGGCCTGTCCCTTGTCGATCCGCTCGACGAGGGAGTCCTGGATGAGACGGAAGATCGCGACCTCGTCATCCGACGGCAGCCGGCGGTCGCGGCCCACGCTCGAGAAGTCGATTCGCACGCCGTGTTTGTCGATGAGCGTCTGCACGTATCGGCGGAGCGTCGGGACCAGACCGAGGTCGTCGAGGATCATCGGCCGAAGCTCGAAGATGAAGCCGCGGAGCTCCTGCAGCGTCTTGTTCACCATCTGCCGCAGCGCGGCGAGCTCACCGCGCGACTTCTGGGCGTCGACGTCGAAGAGCCGCTCGCTGATCTCCGACTGCAGGACGACGTTGGCCATGGCCTGCGCCGGCCCGTCGTGTACCTGCCGGGCAATGCGCTTGCGCTCCTCCTCCTGCGTGTCCACCACCGCCTGGAGAAGCCGGCTCTCGTCGATCAGGGGCGCGGCATCAGGGGGCAGCGGCGGTGCCGAGTACTCGGCGAGCTGGCGCTGCGCTGTCGCGAGGATCTTCGCGCTCCGGTCGATCAGCTTGCGCTTCGCTTGCAGCGCGCCGAGCTGGCCTTCCATCGTCATGCGTCGGCCCATCGCCGTCACGTGCTCGTCGGTCGCTCCGAAGATTTCTTCACGCTGGAAGTTTCCCGGGTTCTTGCGGACCTCCTCGACCTTCGCCTTCATTTGGTCCTCGCGTGACTTGAGGCGATTGACCTCGGTCTGTGTGGACTCGACGAGGAGGTCGAGCTCCCGGATCTCGGCGGTCACGCGTTGCTGCTCGGTCGCGACCTCCGCGAAGGCGCTCGGTGCCTCGGTGCTCAATTACCCATCTCCGGTCCCTTGATCCACCCCTGGCGGATCGCGTACACGACGGCCTGCGTCCGGTCGTTCACCGAGAGCTTTCGCAGGATGCTCGACATGTGATTCTTCACCGTCTGTTCGGAGATGGCCAGCGCGTAGGCGACCTCTTTATTCGTCATGCCCTGCGCGATGTTGTCGAGGATCTGGACCTCCCGGGGCGAGAGTGGCGCGAAGACGTGCGTCGAACCAGGACCGTACACCGAAAGCTCGCGGAATTCCGCCAGCACCTTCGACGCTACCGCCGGCCGGCTGAAGATCTTCTCGTTGATGATGAACTGGCCGCCGCGGACCTTGCGAATGGCGTCGATGAGCTCGGTCGGTTCGCAATCCTTGTGCAAGTAGGCGGCCGCTCCAGCGCGGATGGCTTCGAACAGGATCTGTTCCTGGTCCTGCGCGGTGAGGATCACGACGGCGACCGCTGGCAGCTCACGCCGCACGCGTTGCGTTGCCTTGATGCCTGATAACCGAGGGAGGTCGACCTCGATGACGAGGACGTCCGGCTCGAGCTCGTTGGTCTTCGCGACGGCCTCCTCCCCGTCGGACGCGACGCCCACGATCTCCATGTCCGACTCTTTGTCGATGACCTGCCGGATGCCCATGGTCGTGATGCGGCTCGCATCCGCGAGTAGGATCCGGATCGCGCGCTCGGGCCTATCGCTCATGAGTGCTCCTGACGAGACCGATCCTCGCGACGTGCGCGAAGCGGCTCAACTTTGTTTTCGACCGGAAGGAGCAGCGTCACCGCCGTCCCTTTTCCGGGTGTCGACTGGATCTGAAGCGAGCCACCGATTAGCTCGGCGCGCTCGCGCATGGAAAGAAGTCCGACCGACTTCTTGTGCCGCGCGGCCTTCACGAGGTCGAAGCCGATCCCATCGTCGGTGACGTGCAGGACCCAGTTGTCGTTCGACAGCGACCAGGCAATGCCGACGGTGCTGGCCCGAGCGTGCTTGTGCACGTTCTGCAGCGCCTCCTGCATGACGCGGTATACGGCGAGCTCCTGCATCGGGAGAAGACGCGTGTCCGTCGTATCGAGCCGGCTCGCGACATTGATGCCGCAGCGGGCTTCCCACTCGGCGGCGTAGTTGCGCATGGCCTCGGCGAGACCGAGCTCGGTGAGCTCGGGCGGCCGTAGGTCGTAGATCATCCCGCGCACGGCGTCCAGAGAGCCCCGGAACCGGCCCTTGAGGTTCGCGAGCTCGCTGCGGAGGGTCTGCCGGACTTCCGACGGAGCGCGCTCCGCGATGCGCTCGAGGTACTCGACCTCGAAGATCGCGTTCGCCAAGACCTGCGCGGGACCGTCGTGCACGTCGCGATACAGGCGTTCGCGCTCGGCCTCGAGGCTCTCGAGCACCCGCTGCGCGACCTCGACGGATTTCTCCTGATCCTCTTCTGAGGAGGGGTCGATCCCCGATCCGAGGAGATAGGCGGCGCTCGACTCGATGTGTTGCACGACGAGCTGCAGCTGCTTGAGCCGGCGGTATCCCCGCTGCGTCGATTCGTCGAGGTCGCCGTCGGGCGAGCGTCGCGAACGCTCCTCCGCCTGTTTCTGATAGGCCTTGCCATAACGATCGACCTGCTGGCGCAGCTTGCGCACATCGCGACGCAGCGCATCGACGATCCCGTCGAACTGCGCATCGAGGTCATCGGTCTCTCGGGCGAGGCGGGTGGGCTCTTTCGTGTGTCGAAGTATCGCTCAGGGCACTCGCAGCAGCACGTATTTTTCGGTGCGAATGAGCACCTGCCACCCGAGGTCCGCGGCACGAACCGCGATCGCATCCGAAGGTGCGACGAGGACCGTGCGGATGCCGCGTCGCGCGAGCACTTCGCGCCAATCGGCGTGAAGCCCGATCACCGAGCGATACTCGTCGAGCGTGTCGCCAACGTACGGGAAGAGCCTGCCATCGACGAATACCGGAGTTGCAGGCGCGTACCAAATGAGGAAGCCGCCCCATTCGTAGCGGTTCAGAAGCCCCGGGCCGGGCGAAAGCGCGGCGAGCGCCGCGTTCGGGAAGCTGCTCACGTCGGGTGCACGCGGCGCGACCGCGACACCCGCCGCGAGGATCAGACCCGAAGCAATGAGGGCGCCGAGGTCGGCGGCGCGCGGCGCGGACCCCGACAGGTTCGATGCGAGGACCGGGGCGCGAAGACCGAAGAGACGTAACGCGGAGCCGAGCGCATCGACGCCGTTGGCCGCGAGAAACGGCGCCGCCGCGATGGCGAAGAACGGAAGGTGCCGCGTGGCCGTAAGCGAAACGAACGCGACCGGGACAAGGATCGCCGCGTCGGACAAGCCCCCTCCTCGTCCGAGCAAGGCCGTGGCGAGAACGAGCCCAAGGGTGAGCGAGAAGAGCAGCCCTGGTTCAGAGCGCAGGTCCGGAACGCCTTCCTCCTGTATGAAGCGCGGCGGAGCGAGGAAATGACCCGACGAGGAGGACCAGATCCCAAGGCCCGATGGGGTGAGGAGCGTGGCGGCCAGCGCACCGACGATCAGGAGCGCCGCCCGCAAACGGAACGATGGGACGCTGATGGCACGCTCCAGGCAGACCGCGGTCACCACGCCCACGCCGAGAGCGCTCGAGCCGTGGAGATTGCACCAGATCGCGAGCAGCGGGATCGTCGCGGCGAAGGCAAGACTGCTGCCGCGCTGACCCAGGCGGACGAGCCAGACCAGTGCCGCGAACATGGCATATCCGAAGAGCTCGGGACGATCCGTCCAGGCGTAGTGCGAGAGCGCGATCGCAGGCAGTGAGGCGAGGAGCGCAATGAGCGGTCGCCCTGGACGCGCGTGGAGTGCTGCACCGAGTGTCAGGGCCACCAGCCCGGCAACGGCGAGCGCGCGAATCGCGATGACACCGCTCCACGAGCCGACCGTGTAGGCGAGCGCGATCAGGACATCTCCCAACCACTGATCGGTCAGGACCCGTTCGCCGCTGACGGTCCATGAAAAGACGTCCGTGCGCGCGAGACCGTGAGCGAGCGTCTGCTGTCCGGTCGCGAGATGCCAAAAGAAATCCGTGTCCTTTACCGCGGTCTGAGCCGCAAGGGCGCCGAAGAAACCCCCGACCAGCAGTGGGATCGCGAGCGATGGTCTTCTCATCGACGCGCGAGAAGCACCCAGCGCGCGGTCTCGCCGAGCACCGCCCATCCGTCTTCGCGGAGTGCGACGGCGAGTGGCCGTCCGGGCCGGAGAAGGACGAGATCGATGTGCCATCGGTCGAGAACGCCTCGATAGCCGGGACCCAATCCGACTGCCTTGTCGAAGTCCGCAAGTACGTCGGGCAGGAATAGGGTCGCGCCGCGCCCATCGACGAAGACCGGATGCTCCGGGGCGTTGCGGACAAGAAAACCGCCCCAGTCGTATTCGTTCAGCAGGTGGCCGGGTCTGGCGGCGAGCGCGGCCAACGCCCCTTCGGGATACGCGGCGAGGTTGGGTGACCGCGGCGCGACGGTCACGGCGGCAATACCGAGGACCAGCACGCAACACGCCAGGATCACCGCGCTAGCGGACCGCGGAACGAGCGGCGCGGTCCGCACGGGCCGGCCGATGGCCGCGGGGAGGCCGGCCGCGACGAACGGCGCCAGCACGACGCAGGCGAGGATCGCGTGCCGCTGGATCGCGAATCCGAGGAAGCCGAATGGCACGATGAGTCCCACCCAGAGCAGCGGCGCACCAAGACGCGTCGTGATCCCCTCGAGGCCGAGCACGAGCGCGATCGTGAACGATCCGAGCAGGATCGCCGCCAGCACGATCCCCGCGCCGCTGAGTACATCGAGCGGACCCTCCTCGACGACATAGGCGCCCGAGCTTGACGCGTAGCCGAACCCCGCGGCGATGGCACCGGCACCCGCGGGATTCGCGAAGGTCACGAGCACCGACACGACGAGCGCCACAAGCAGTGGAATGCGCGTGGCCCGGACCCGCGAGAGGCCGCTCTCGATCACGAAGATCGCCACGAGAACGAGGCCGGCGGCGAACGCTGCGTGGAGATTGGCCCAGAGGAGAAAGATCGGAGGAAGGAGGGCCAGCCGGCGAGGGCTCTGCGAGATCCGAGCGCCGAGCAGAAGGTCGAAGACGATCGGAAAGAGCGCCACGGTGAAGAGCTGCGGCCGGTCTCCCCACACGGTGCGCGCGACGAGGATGCTCCCGAGGATGGGGAGCGCGGCCCAGCCGACGTGGGGCTGAATCCGGAGCGTGGCTCGGGCCGCGAAGAAGGTGCCGATCCCCACGCATGCCGCGCGGAGGAGCTCGAGGGCCAGCCAGTCGCCGGCCCGGAACGTGAGAGCGAGGATGATCTCGCCGAGCCACTCTCCGGTGTGGTAGGCGACACCGGTGCGCGTGAACGAGAACACGTCCCGATCGAGAAGCTGTGCGTGGTCGAGCATCCAATCGCCGCTCGCGAGGTGCCAGAAGATGTCGGGGTCGGAGACCGGCGCGAGGAGCGCGAAGCCCGCGGCGATCACCGCGAAGAGCACGGCCGCGATCGTCGATCCCTTCATCGCCGCAGGCTGCAGCCGATGTCGCCGATGATCGGGAAGACTCGTATGGTGCCAACGTCGGTCGGCGTTCCCAGCCACGCCTGACCCCGGCCGGTCCGGTAAAGCTCGTCGTAGGCGCTGAAGTGGGGCGCCTCGAGCACAACGGAGCGCGCACCGTAGGTGGCGGCGACGCACCCAGCCGCATCCAGCCCATCCGCCGGAGTGACGATCACCGGCCGATCCGCGACCCAGCGCCACGCCGCGGCGTCGATCGCGAGGAACGGCCCTCCGGGGATCGCCGGGACAGCGGCTCGTCGAGCGCGTTCTGTCTCGCCGAACGAGCCGTCGAATTGACCGATCGACGCGACCGACATCGCGAGCGACGTGCCGAGCGCGGCGGCCACGGCGATCGACCGAGCCCCGCTGGCAACACGGGTCAGCAGCGCTTCCGCGCCGGCGCACGACAGGGCGAGCCCGAAGGGGACGAACGCCGCGAGCGAGTGAACGTACGACCCGCGCGTCGAATGCAGCGTCCAAACCAAGGATTGCCCGAGAAAGACGATGACAGTGAGGCCCGCGAACGCGCGGACCTCGGGGCGGGCGAAGAGTGTGCGGAGTCCCGCGGCCATCCCCACGATGGGAATGAGGGCGAACGCGAAAATGAACGTGACCGCGTTCGTGCCCAGTGCGGCGGCCTTGGCTGCCGCGACCTCGGGGAACGCCTCGCGGAATGCGTCGAGGGTCGGCGACCGAAGCGCGAAGAAATCCTCGTACCGTACGAGAAGGGCGCTCCGCGCGAGCACATCGCCGCTAGAGCCGAGACCAATGTCGCGGGCGAGCCAGACAAGCCCGATGCAGAGCGCACCGACGCAGCCCGCAAGCGCCGCGGCGCGCGCGCGCGGCGCCATCGCCAGGGCGAGGAGCGCGATGCCGAAGAGCGCGGCCTCGGCGCGGGCAAGGAAGAGGAGTCCCACGCTGAGGCCGGCGACGACCCCCGCGGGAACGGACCCGCCGGCGGCGCGGCCGAACGCAACGAAGAAGATCGTGCCCAGGAGCGCAGCCACGGAGAACGAATCGAGCGTGACCCAGGCCGGCGCGAAAAGACCTCCCAAACCGGTGAGCGTCGCAGCCACGAGCGACCAGCCCACCCCGGCACCGAGCCGCCTCGCGGCGGCGTACGTGGCGAACGGCAGAGCCGCAGCAAGAAGGATCACGACAGCCTGGGCCGCGCGGAACGCGCCGAGGGACGATCCCAAGATGCTGATGCCGGCGGCCTGGATGACGGTTGCGAGCGGCATCCAGAAGCGATGACTGGGCAGGGGCAGCGCCGCCAGACCCGGTGCCTCGACCGGATCCCAGACGAAGTCCGCGACGAGACCGTCGCCGTGCGCGAGGTTGCGCGCGACATCGACGTAGTAGTAGGCGTCGGTGTATCCCGGGACGGTGACCATCGTCGCGCTGCCCAGACGGACCGCGAGAAAGCCGAAGGTGATAAGGACGATCGCTCGACCGGCGGTCACGAGGGCGCCGCGGGTCGTCGCGGGCCGAGCGCAGCGACGGCGCCGATGGCCAGGAAAGGCTTCGCCGGCAACGAGTAGCGGCCCTCCGCCCAAAGCGGGAACGACAAGAGCCACACGAACACCACGATCGCGAGCGGGATGGCAGCCGCAAGGCTCGGGCGCCGCAGGAGACGGATCGCGCCGATGACGCCCACGGCGAGCAGGGAGAGGCTAAGCGCGTACCAGAGGGCGCGCGCGGTCGGCGGGAGGGTGGTGCCGCTGTCCCGCGCAGGTGGGTCGCCGCCCCAAAGCTCGGCCGAACGCAGCGCACCGCGCGCGACCCACCCGAGCGGATCGTGCCTGATGAGGTCGATCGCCCGCCCGCGCAGCTCCTCGTCGAGGGCGACAAAGGCGTACGCCTGCTGGCGACGATCGGCGAGACCCTCTTCACGCTTGATCGCGACCACGGCGAGGTCGACCTGCTCGCGCTCGAAGTCATCGAGGCTCGCCTGAGTCCGACCTTGGAAGTATCCCTGCCAGAGCTGGACGCCAAGGCTGCCGGTAAACGGCCGACCGAAGTTCGAGATCGAGTAGGCGACCATTGGCCCGATCACGACGGCGTACGCCGCGAGTGCCACAACTGCCGCGGCCGCGAGCGAGCGCGAGCGGTACCGCGCGACGAGCGGAATGGCGACGAGTAGGAGTGGCAGCGGAAGGAAGAACGGCCGTGTTAGCGCGAGCGCGCCGAGCAGCGCGCCGCACGCGACCGCGCGAACGCGTGATGGTCGCTCGAGCAGCGCGGCCATCGCCGCCGACGACGCAACGAGTAGGAACGTCGCGAGCGTCTCCGAGAGGCGGAGCGCCGCGAAATAGCTGAACGCGGGGAAGACCGCGACGATCGCGCCGGCCGCAAGTGCCGCGCGCGGCCCGACGTATGACCGCGCGAACCGCACGACGGTGACCACCATGATCGCGAGGAGGGCGGCCTGCGCGTCCACCACATGCTCGCAACCCGCGGTGCCACAGATGACCGCGACGAAGAGCGGGTACCCCGGATAGCGGAGCGGCTCGGGCACGAACGGCTCGCCCGGGACGGCGCGGGTGAATTCGCCGCGGTCGAGGAAGCCGCGCGCGAGCGCCAGGTACTGGACCTGATCGTTGCGCATCGGCTCGGGATCCGCCGCGAGCAACGATCGGTAGGCGAAGACCATGGCGATGGGAATGAGCGCGATGGCGATCGTCAGCAGCGGGAGGCGCCGGAGGGTCGCGATTCGGGCACCCACCTTACCTCGCGCCGATCCGCTCTGAACGCTGCGAGCGCACGTAGATGATGCCGCCGACGACGATCACCGAGAAGACGCTCACCGCGCGGTCGAGTACCGCGACGGCGACCGCGTCATTCTGGGCGAGCCCGAAGCCTTCGGTGAGCACGTACACCATCGCGATCTCGACGAACCCGAAGCCGGCGGGCGTGAGCGGCACCGTTGTCAGGAGCGACGACGCCACCGCGACGAAGACGATCTGCGACGGGGGCAGATAGAGACCGAGCGCGCCGAGAACGAGGAGTAAACGGCCGGCCTCGAAGAACCACACGAGGAGCGTCATCGGGCCGGCGACCGGGAGTGCGCGAAAGCTGTGCAGCACGCCTTCGCGGAAGAGGTGGCTGATCCGCTGGACCTCGTGCGGGAAGAACCGTGCGACACGCGGCGCGACGGCGTAGATCGCGACGAGTCCCACCACCATGAGCAGGCCCAGGCCGGCACCGGTCGCATAGAGGATGTTGAGGTCCGGCGCGATCGTTCGGCCGAACGCAACATATCCGCCGACCACGAGCAGCACGAACACGACGAAGAGGTCGAGGAGCCGCTCCGCGACCACGACGCCGACCGTGCGCGAGAGCGAGATGCCGAAGCGGCGCTTCACGAGGTAGCTGCGGTAAAGGTCGCCGAGCTTCGCCGGGACCAGGCAGTTCACGAACCAGCCGAGTAGGAGGATCCGCAGGAGATCGCGGCCCTGGATGTTCGCGCCCCCTTCGCGTAAGAGGCGCGCCCAGCGGACCGCACGGACCGGGAACGAGAGGTAATACACGCCGAGCGCGGCGATGACGTAGAGGGGGTCCGCCCGACGCAGTGCCGCGAACGCCTCCGACCAGTCGACGTTGCGCGCGAAGTACGCGATGAGGGCGAGAGGAATGAGCGTCGAGATGAGCTCGCGCCAGCCGAAGAGCTGCCGTCGGACGGCGCGCTCATCGGTGTGCCCGGCCTCCTCGGCGAGCTGCTCGATCGTCGGGTCCTCGACATGCGGGACCCGCTCCGTCAGCGGGTGGCGCTCGAGCTTTTTCGTCCGAGCCACTTCCGCAGCCGGTCGTACCGAGTGAAGACGTGCACGGCGGTGCCGCTGAGCCGGCCGTGCGCGACGCCCTCGCGGAGCGCGGCGAGGAAGTCCGCGCGTCCCGCGAAGTCGGGCATCTCGACCCACGCCCGGCCGATCTCCGACGCGCGATGAGCGTCGCTGCCGGCAGTTCCGAGGATGCCGTGCTCCTTCGCGTAGGCCGCGGCCGCGCGGTTGTTCAGGAAGATCGCCTCACGCGCGTTAAAGACTTCGAGCGCGTCGATCTTCGTGCGAAGCCGGTCGAGCGATGCGCGCCGCATGTGATACCGGCGGTTGATGCTGAACGGGTGGGGCACCACCACGAGACCGCCCTGGTCATGAATCCGCGCGATGGTCTCTTCCCCGCTCAGATCGCGCGGGACGGCGCTCTCGAGAAAGAGCCCGATGATCTCGCCGTCGCGCGAGCTGATCTCCTCGCCCACGATGACTCGGAATCCGTCGGCTATCTCGCGCAGGCGCAGCGCGCCGAGGATCGTGTTGTGGTCGGTCGCGCAGACAACATCGAGCCCCGCCGCGCGTATCGCCTGCGCCTGGTCGGCGACCTTGGTTCGGCTGTCGGGCGAAGCCTCGCTGTGGGTATGCATGTCCACGCGCACGCGGCGCGCCCCTGTGTCTATGAGGCCCTTCCCTTGCTCAATCTCCGGGCTTCGCCCGGGAGACGCGCTCACGGCTGGTTGTGTTCCGTCGTCGCGGATGAACCGCTCCGCCGTCACGTTCTTCCCTTGACGTGCGCTTCCTCGACGATCCCGTTCACGCGCTCGCGGAATCGTGACACATCGAAACGCCGCGCCGAGTCGCGAAGCGCTTTCGGTTCGAGCCGCGTCCGCTCGACCCGTAGCACCGCCTCCGCGAAGGCCCGCGGCTCGGCGACGTCGACGAGCGCACCCTCGACGCCGTCGCGGACGATGTCAAAGATGCCGCCCGCCGCGAGTGCGACGACCGGCGCGCCGGAGGCGAGCGCCTCGACGCAGACCATGCCAAAGTCGTCCTCGGAGGGAAAAACGAGCCCGCGGGCGGCGGCGAGGAGATCCTTGACCGTGGCATCATCGGCCCGGCCGGTGAAGGCCACGTTCTCGCCGGCGATCCGCTCGAGGGCGCTGCGCTCGCGTCCCTCGCCGACGACCATAAGCCGCATGCCAAGATCGTTGAACGCGCGGATCGCGACGTCGGCGCGCTTATATGCGGAGAGGCGTCCGACGAAGAGCCAGAAGTCCCCTCGCTCCTCGTCTGCGCGAAAGGACTCAACGTCGATCGGCGGGTGGACAACGTCGATCGCGCTCGTCACGTCGTAGTACTTGGTGATCCGATCGCGCACGGCGGTCGAGTTGGCGATCCATCGATCAACGCGCTCGGCGAGCTTTCGATCCGTCTCGCGAAGGCGACTCAGAAGATCGCGCATGACCGGCTGGAGCGGCGCGGGCACCTCCTCCTGCAGATACCGATCGCTCCAGTCAAAGAGATAGCGCGTCGGTGAATGGCAGTACGCGATCTCGACGGTCCGGTCCGCCAGCCCGATCCCTTTGATGAACGCGCTCGTGGAGACGACCACGGCATCGATGTCAGGCGGAACGCGCAGCGCCCGCGCGGCGTTTGGATAAAGCGGAAGAAGCACGCGATGACTCTCGCCGAGGAGCAGGCGTTGCAAGTAGCTGGTCCGTAGGTTCCAGCCCTCGAGCGGGCCGTAGCGGCGGCGATCGTGGAAGAACGTGTAGACCGGCGCCTCTGGCCACATCCTGTGCAGCGCCTCGACGACGCGCTCGGCGCCTCCGTGGGCGACGAAGTACTCGTGCGCGAGCGCGAGCTTCACCGGCCGAAGACGCGCTGCCGCACGACGAGCGCGGCGAAAAGGGGCAACACGCGCTGCCGGCGCCAGCGGCGCGGCTCGAAGGCGAGCCGCCACAGCCACTCGAAGCCGACCGCGTGGATCATCGCTGGCGGCAACCGCACCCGGCCCGCGAGCTGATCGAACACGCCGCCGACACCGATCGCGATCCGCAGGGACGGGACCTGCGGGAGGTTGCGGGCGATCCATCGTTCCTGCGCGGGCATGCCATAAGCGACCAGGAGAACACGCGGCGCGGCGGCACGGATGCGTTCGCGGATCGCCTCATCTTCGGCGGGCGCCGGCGTCCCCGCGTAGGCCCCCACGACACGCAGTCGGGGGATGCGGCGCGCTAGCTCCGCGCCCGCGCGCTCGGCCACGCCGGGACCCGCTCCGAGTAGAAAGACCGAGGCGCCAAGCGGCGCGATGCGGCCCAGGATCGCCGGAACGAGCAGCCGCCCGGGAACGCGCGACGGAAGCGGATCGCCGAGGAGGCGCGACGCGAGAAGCACGCCCGTGCCGTCGGCGACAACGAGGTCCGCAGCGCGCGCGATCGCGCCGAGCTGGCGGTCGCGGCGGCTCAGCATCACAAACTCGGGGTTCGCGGTGATCACGAAGGTGCGTTCATCGTTGGAATATCGCCTGGCAACACGCTCGGCGGCGGAGGTGAGGTCGAGACGGTCGAAGTCGATGCTGAGAACGTTGACCCGCGCGGACAACGCCGGCTAGCGGACGGCGACGAGGCTTCTGCGGAAGAAGTCGAGGTGCTCGAGCGCGAGACCGGTGCCCTTCGCGACGCAATAGAGCGGGTTCTCGGCGACATAGCAGGCGACCCCGGTGACCTGGGTCAAAAGCTTGTCCATGTTTCGAAGAAGAGCGCCGCCGCCCGAAAGGACCATGCCCTTGTCGATCACGTCCGACGCGAGCTCCGGGGGAGTCTCCTCGAGCACACCCTTCACCGCGCCGATGATCTGCTGCAGCACCGGATCCATCGCTTCGGTGATCTCGTTCGAGCCGATCGTGATCGTGCGGGGCAGACCCGCGATGAGGTCACGACCGCGAACCTCCATCGTCAGCTCCGGGTCCATCGGCAGCGCGGATCCGATCTGGATCTTCACATCCTCGGCGGTGCGCTCGCCAATCATCAGGTTGTACCGCTTGCGCACGAAGTTCGCGATCGCCTCATCGAGCTTGTTGCCGGCGGCGCGCACGCTCCGCGATACCACGATGCCGCCAAGCGAGATCACCGCGATCTCAGCGGTGCCTCCGCCGATGTCGATGATGAGATTGCCGGACGGCCCCGAGATCGGGATGTTCGCTCCGATCGCGGCTGCGAGCGGCTCCTCGATGAGGTGCGCCTCCCGCGCGCCAGCGCGGATCGCCGCGTCCTTCACCGCGCGCCGCTCGACGCTCGTCACTCCGGAGGGGACGCAGATCATCAGCAGGGGATGAAAGAAGGTGACGCGGCCGCAGACCTTCTGGATGAAATATCTGAGCATGTATTCCGTGATCACGTAATCGGCGATCACACCGTCCCGCATCGGACGGAGCGCGGTGATCGTGCCGGGCGTACGTCCCAGCATCAGTCGCGCTTCCTCACCGACCGCGACGATCCGAGGTCGCGTCTGCCCGTCCTCGTTCGCGAGCGCCACGACCGAAGGCTCGGTCAGGACGATCCCCTTCCCGCGGACATAGACGATCACATTGGCCGTGCCGAGGTCGATGCCGATCTCACGTACGAACACCGCGATGAACGATAACGGGCTAGGACGGAGAAAGGTGTGTTATCTGGTCAAGCGCCGACCGCGGTGAGGATCATGTCGGTGGCGAAACCGAGGATGAGTCCGAGAAGGATGCCCCATGTCGTGAAGTCCTTGTGTCCAAGCTTCCGCGCCACCGCGAGTAGCTCGATCACGACATAGAGGATCGACCCGGCGGCAAGCGCGAGGAACGCGGCGAAGACCGTCTCGTTGTGGAAGGTCTGTCCAATGACCGTCCCAACGAAAGTCGGACCGCCCGCGATGAGGCCGAGTGCACCCAGGAAACGCCAGCTCGGGAGGTGCGCCTCGCCGCTCATCGGTCCGACGATGCCGAACCCCTCGGTCGCGTTGTGCAGCGCAAATCCGATGACGAGGACAAGGGCCAGCCGGAGCTCGCCGGCGGCCGCCGATTGCCCGATCGCCAGGCCTTCGGAGAGATTGTGGAAGCCGATGCCCAGAGCGATGAAGAACGCCAGCCTGTGCGCCGGCTCGAGGCGCGCGATCGGTCCCGCGCGGAGCGCGCCGATGTCCGCGGCACCCGGTCCCAAACGGCCCCGCGCGCGCCGCGCGAGCCAAAGGTCGTAATACACGAGGCTCATCAGACCGATCGTCAGCGCAGCGGCGAAAACGGCGGCGAGCCAGGCGAAGTGCGTCCAGTCCCCCGCGCCGCTGGTCGCTTCCGCCAGCGCGGCCTCGACCGGCTCGATCCCTTTCGAGAGCACGTCCCAGAACAAGAAGAGGAGTACGCCGGTCGCGCTGGCATTGAGGAACGACCGTACTCGTGGCGAGGCGCTGCGGATCCGGCCCATGGGCAGACCGAGGAAGACGGTGAAACCGGCGATCGCGCCGAGCGCCAGAATCTGGCCCGTGCTCATCAGGTCTCCAACCTCCGGTGCGATACTCGCGGCGGGGAGCCCACGTCTTAGGCTTGCCTAACTCCCTAAAGCGAGCCTAACGATTTCCGACCTGGGAGGTCAACAATCACCAGCTCACCGGCGATCGAGGAATACCTGCAGGCGATCTACACGCTCTCCGATGAGGGAACGAACGTGATCAGCGCGCGTCTCGCCGGCTTCATCGGGGTGTCCGCCGCCGCGGTCTCGGAAATGGTCCACCGACTTGAGCGCGAGGGTCTCGTCGAGCTAGACGGGCGTAAAGAAGTGCATCTTACCAAGACGGGCCAGGCGCTGGCGGACCACGTCGTGCGGCGTCATCGGCTCGCGGAGCGAATGCTCGTCGATCTGCTCGGCTACGAGTGGTGGAAGACGCACGAAGAGGCCGAACGCATCGAGCACGCGATGTCGCCCGAGATGGAGGAGCGTCTGGTCCGCGTCCTCGGCGATCCGCAGACCTGCCCACATGGCAACCCCATGCCGGGCGCGAAGCCGCGGCCGACGAAGCCGCTCGCGAGCGTCGCCCGCGGCGCGACCGCGATGATCGAACGCATACCCGACCAGTTCGAGCACGAACCCGGTTTCCTCGAGTACCTCGACACACAGGGGCTGCGACCCGGGATCACGATCCGCGTGCTCGACGGCCCGCACGGCGACGCGCTCCGCGTGGAGGTGGACGGAAAGCAGCGAACCATCCGTGCCGATTGCGGTCAGAAGGTCTGGGTTCGCGCGTGAGCGCGCGGCCGGCGATCTACCTCGTCCAGGGCGAAGAGTCGTATTGGCTCGCACATGTCCCGGTGCTCCGCGGTTGCATCGCATCCGGGACCTCTCGGGATCAGGCGATCGCGAACGCGCGCCGGGCCTTCCGCGCGTATCTCGAGCTGCTCGACGCGCGCGGCGTCTCCATCGAGCATTGGAAGGATCTCGATCCGGACACGTTCGAGGTCCGGGACATGCCGGCGGACCGGATCGTTCCGGAGGACGTCGGTCCGCTCGAAGAGCACGAGCTTCGTGACTTTCTCCATCAGTTCGAAGCCTCGCGCGCCGCACTGCTTGCGCTCCTGCGCGAGCTCTCGCCGGAGGAGCTCGAACGAAAGCCCACGGAGACGATGTGGAGCGTTCGCGAAGCGCTCGAGCACGTCATGACCACGGAGGTCGACCTCCTATCGCGGCTCGAGAAGTGGCCCGCGGATCCGTTTAACACGCTGCAAGCAGTCCACCGGATGGCGTTTCAGCGGTTCACCGTCATGGAGCCGGCGGACACGGCGCTCGACCATCGTGTGATGGGCCGGCGCTGGACGACGCGGAAGGTGATGCGCCGAATCCTCGAGCACGAATTCGAACACCTCGGTCATATCAAGGAGATCCTCGCGGCGCTGGGGTCCGACCGACCGCCCGAATGACTATCGGAGAGCACTCGCGAGAAATGCCAGGACGCGCGCGCGATATTCGTCCGGGAAGGCATTGATCGCCCCGACGTGCCCTCCGTGTGGCGCGATCCAGATCTGCTTCGGCTCGCCTGCCGCGTCGAAAAGGCGCCGCGCCCCGTCGACGGTCGTTGTCGCGTTGTCGTCGTCGGCCGAGTGGATCAGCAAGACGGGCCGCGGGGCGATCCGCCCGATGACCTCGAGCGGCCTCGCTTGACTCACGTCGGCGCCGACGAGCGCGTTCACCATCGCGACGCCGTATGGCGGCAATGGAACACGTACCGGGCCGACTGGGAGGAACGACAGTCGCGTCAGCTGGAAATCCTCGTCCGTCCAGGCGCTGTCGGCGACGACGGCGGTCACATCCGGATCGGTCGCTGCCGCAAGGATCACCGCGCCCGCGCCGACCGAGATCCCGAGGGCCGCGACGGCTGTGGTCCGGAAGGCGCCTCGTGCCGCGGCGACCGCGCGGGAAATATCGCGTGGCTCGGTGGCGCCGAGGCCGATGACCGCGCCGGCGCTCCTCCCACATCCGCGCGTGTCAAAGAGCACGACGTTGTACCCCGCGTCGTGGAGGAAACGGGCCCAGGGAAGCATCTCTTCGCGGGACGTCTTGAACCCGTGCACGAGCACGACCGCAGGCGCCCCGATCGCCACCTGCACCGACCAGCCGCTGAGATCGGCGCCAAGGTCGAGATCGGTGACTGCCAGATCCGCTGGCGGCAGCGGGTCGCTGTGGTGAGCCGCCACGAGCAGATAAGAGCGCGCGACCGGTAGGGCCAGCCAGGCGACCAGGATCGCGACGAGGACCGCCGCGAGGATGCGCCTCACGCGCGCTGTCGCGCCCACTCCGCCGCACGCGCGGCATGGCGCTCGATCATCCCGCGCTGATCCGCACGCACCTCCGGGAGATCGGCCTGATCGAACGCGCGGAGCTCGATGACTTCTTCGGTGAGGCGCTGCACGCCGCCGACGGGCCGGTACGCGTAGACGAGCTCGACGCGCTGCCAGCGGTATCCGGGACTGGCTTCAAGGATCGGGCCGACCTCGATCTCGAGCCCCGTCTCCTCCCTGATCTCGCGCACGAGCGCGTCCTCGATCCGCTCGCGGGCGTCGAGGAAGCCACCGAGGAAGCGCCACTGCGGCGCCCCGAACCGGTGCCGGGCGAGGAGCACATGGCCGTCTTTGTCGACGCCCAGCCCGACCACCCCGACGAGGAAACGATGCTGCGTCCGGTCAAGCAAGCGCCGCTGCCATCGGACGGGAAGGGCGTTGTAGATCTTCGCGAGAAGCCTGAAGAGCACGGCCCGACTCTAGGGCGCTGCGATGGGCACCGCTCCTATGCCATGCGCTTTGGGCACGGCCACTTTCTGCACGACCGCGCGCGTCTTGGCGTCGATGACGTTGACCATGCCATCGACGTTCGTCGTCGTGAGAAGCCGATCGCCCTCCGGGTCGTACGTCGTGTGGAAGGGCTGCTGGCCCAGCATGGTCTCTCCGAGGATCCGGCGCTCGCGCCAATCGATCCACATAAGACCCGGCGCGAGATGATCCGAGAGCACCATGACGGACTTGTCGGCCATGAAGAACACGCCGTCCTGATCGACCTTCTCGGTGTGGAAGGGGTAGTGGCCGGCGAAGTGGATCTCCTTCTTCACCGTCTTCAATACAGGGTCGTAGATCACCATGCGGTCGGACGGCTTGTCGAGAAAGCCTGACGAGCTCGACCACACCTCGCTCTCGTCCGGCGTGAAGTACGCGTCGTGGACGTCTGAGACCTTGATGTTGGTGACCTTGCTCGTCTCGAGGTCGTAGACACGAAGCACATCAGCCTGCGCTGTGTTGGTCAGCGTGAACCAGAGCTCGTTCGGCCGGCTCGGCGCGATGGTGAGAATGTGCTGCGGCACCCCGACCATGAGCGGAGGAAGCGGCTTCCAGGTGGCGGCCTCGAAACGGGCGATGTACATGTCTCGCTCGTGGCCGACAAAGAGCGTCTTCCCGTCCGGCGACCATGTGATCCCATGCGGCTGCTTCCCGACCATGAGCCGCACGACCTCCTTCATCGAGAGCGGGTCGATGATCGAGGTTGTGTTCCCCATGCGGTTGTTCACCGCGACCCACTTGCCATCCGGCGAGACCGCGAGCTGATGCGGGAGCTTGCCGACGGTGATCTTGCCGATGAGCGCGAATTGCTCGCCAGGCTTTCCGTCGAGGACCCAGACCTGGTCGGTGCTTTCAGACGCGACGAAGATGCGAAGCTTCGCGTACAGCGGCGGGATAGGTGAGGGCGCGGGAACGGGTGTCGGAGTGGCGCTCGGCATCGCGAGCTGGTCCGGTGGTGGTCGGTGCTTCAGGATCTCCGGCGCCGGACCGCCGACGCCCGCGGATGCACAAGCAGCGGCGACCATTGTCGCGATGACCGTAAGCCCGAGCCCCCGCACTAGGTTCAGCGCCACTCCACCCACAGCCCCCAGCTAACTGGGCACAGCCTAGCGGTTTAGCGAGCGGCCGTATTCACCGCCGGCGCCGTCGGCTTTCGCTGACCCGCAGACGGACGAGGGCGCGCTGAAGCTCGGCCCGGGCCCGCTGCTCGTCGGCCGCGGACGCGGGGCCCGCGGCGAGGATCTGCTGAGCACGCTCGCGGGCTTCCTGTGCCCGGCCCGCGTCGATCTCCTCAGCGTGCTCGGCCGCGTCGGTCAGTACGACCACGCGGTCGGCGCGTACGTCCATGAACCCTCCGAAGACGGCAAGGATCTCCTCGACACCGCCGCGCTTCACCTTGAACTCACCGGGGCCGAGGGTCGTGAAGAGCGGCGTGTGGTGCGGGAGGATCCCGACGTATCCGTCGGTCGCCGGCGCGACCACCATGTCCACGTCCTCTTCGTACACCTTGCGCTCCGGCGTTATCACCTCCAGGTGCAGCGGCACTAAGAACCGCCTTCTTTGGCCAGGCGCTCACCCTTCTCACGGGCCTGCTCGACCGTTCCCACGTTGTAGAACGCCTGCTCCGAAAGATCGTCGTGCTTGCCCTCGAGGACTTCGCGGAAACTGCGAACAGTGTCGGCCACCTTCACGTACTGGCCGGGCACTCCGGTGAACTGTTCGGCCACGAACATCGGCTGCGCGAGGAAGCGCTGCAGCTTGCGCGCGCGCGCGACGAGGAGCTTGTCCTCGTCGGAGAGCTCGTCGATCCCCAGGATGGCGATGATGTCCTGAAGGTCCTTGTACCGCTGCAGCACGCGCTGCACCTCCCGGGCGGTCTCGTAGTGCTCCTGGCCGACGATGTTCGGGTCGAGCGCGCGACTCGTCGAGGTCAGCGGATCGACGGCCGGGTACAGGCCGAGCTCGGTGAGGTAGCGCTCGAGCCGGATCGACGCGTCGAGGTGCGCGAACGTCGTGGCTGGGGCCGGGTCGGTGTAGTCGTCCGCCGGCACGAACACAGCCTGCAGGGACGTGATCGACCCCTTCTTCGTCGACGTGATGCGTTCCTGTAGCTCGCCCATCTCGGTCGCCAGCGTCGGTTGGTAGCCCACGGCGCTCGGCATACGGCCGAGGAGCGCCGACACCTCGGAGCCAGCCTGCGTGAACCGGAAGATGTTGTCGATGAAGATGAGGAGGTCCCTGCCCTGCTCGTCGCGGAAGTATTCCGCGATGGTCAGGCCGGTGAGCGCTACACGAAGCCGCGCCCCGGGCGGCTCGTTCATCTGCCCGAAGACCATCGACATCTTGTCGATGACCCCCGACTCCTTCATCTCGCCGAGCAGCTGCGTGCCTTCGCGCGAACGCTCGCCCACGCCGCAGAAGACCGAGTAGCCACCGTGCTCCGAGGCGACGTTGCGGATCAGCTCCTGGATGACGATGGTCTTACCGGTACCGGCACCGCCGAAGACCGCGGACTTGCCACCCTTGAGGAACGGGCAGATGAGGTCGATGACCTTCATGCCCGTCTCGAAGATCTCCGCCTGCGTCGACTGATCGGTGAACGGAGGCGGCGCGCGGTGGATCGGATCGCGCCGGTCGCCCTTTACCGGGCCTTTGCCGTCGATCGGCTCGCCGATCACGTTGAAGAGACGGCCCAGTGTCGCTTCGCCGACCGGGACAGTGATCGGCCCGCCGGTGGCGAGCGCTTCCATCCCGCGGCGGAGCCCATCCGTCGCGGCCATCGAGACGGCGCGCACCCAGTTGTTGCCCAGGTGCTGTTGGACTTCGGCGATCACGTCGCTCCCATCCTCCCGCTTCACCGAGAGCGCGTCGTAGATCTGAGGCAGGTGACCTTCTTCGAACTGAACGTCGAGGACCGGACCGATGATCTGCACGATCCTTCCCTTGTCCTGTGCCTTCTTCTTGGCGGCTTCCTTTGTCGCGATGGCCATGCGTTCCTACCCCCTGCTGAGGGCCTCAGCCCCCGATGCGATCTCGAGCATCTCTTTGGTGATGCGCGTCTGACGTGCCTTGTTTGCCGCGAGCGTGAGGTCGTCAATGAGGTCACCGGCCGCGTCCGTCGCGTTGCGCATCGCAACCATCTGCGCCGAGAACGCTGACGCCTTGGACTCGAGGATCGTCTGAAACACCGCGACCTCGATGAGTCTCGGGATGACCTCGTTCAGTACGGTCTCCGGATCCGGCTCGAAAAGGTACTGGAGCGATGGGTGGTCGTCTCGGTCCTCTTCCTCCGGGACGAACGGCAGGAGCCGCCGGATCGTCGGCTCCTGGCGGAGCGTGTTCACGAATCGGGTGAAGGCGAGATAGATCTCATCGACCTTGCCCGTCGCGAACTCCTCCACTGCGACCCGCGCGATCACGTTCGTGTCCGTGCTGGTTGGCCGGTCCGGGATCCCGGGGAACTCGGCGCTGACCGGCGCGCGCAGGCGGCGCAGCTGGTTGATGCCCTTTCGTCCCACGGCGACGAACGATGCCGCGGGCTGCTGCTGGGAGAAGCGGAGCGTCGCGCGGATCAGGTTCACGTTCATCGGCCCGACGAGCCCGCGGTCGGTCGTCACGAGCACGATCCCGACGCGACGGACCTCGCGCCTGGCGAGAAGCGGGCTCGTCTCGGGGTCGGCATACGGTGCCAGGTCGTTCAGGACCGTGCGCAGCCGCTCCTCGTACGGCCGCGAAGCGAGGACGGCCGCCTGGGCGCGGCGCATCTTTGAAGCCGCGACGAGCTGCATCGCGCGCGTGACCTGCTGGATGTTCTTGATGCTCCGGACGCGTCGCCGGAGCTCGCGCTCTGACGGCACTCGTTACGCCTTCGCGGGCGCCGGAGTTTTCGCCGCCGGCTTCGCGGGCGGCTGCGCCTTCTTACCTTCCGGAGAGGGGGCGGCCGGGGGCTTCTTGTCTTCCGGCGACGCCGCGGCGGGAGCCCTTTCGTCGGCGTATGGATGCGCCTTCTTGAACTCCTCGAGCATCGTGCGGACTTCTTTTTCGATCTCAGGATTCCAGGTCTTGTCCTTCGCGATCTTGGCGGTGACGCTCTTCCCAACCGAATCCATGAAGCGGTACAGATCGCGCTCGAAGTCTGCGACGCGCTCCTTCGGAACGTCATCGATGAATCCGCCCGTGGCCGCGAAGATGATCACCACTTCTTTCTCGAGTGGCAGCGGCTGGTACTGGGGCTGCTTCATGATCTCGGTGACCTTCTCGCCTCGGCGGAGCTGCTGCTGCGTCGCTTTGTCGAGGTCAGAGCCGAACTGAGCGAACGCCGCGAGCTCGCGGTACTGCGCGAGCTCGAGCTTCAAGCTCCGGACGACCGCTTTCATCGCCTTCGTTTGCGCATCGCCTCCCACACGCGACACCGAGAGGCCGGTGTTCATCGCGGGCCGCTGACCTTGATTGAAGAGGTCGGTCTCCAGGTAGATCTGCCCGTCGGTGATCGAGATGACATTCGTCGGGATGTAGGCGGAGATGTCGTTCGCCTGCGTCTCGATGATGGGCAGCGCGGTCAGGGAGCCACCGCCCTTCTCTTTGTTCAGCCGGGCCGCCCGTTCGAGCAGGCGCGAGTGCAGGTAGAAGACGTCGCCCGGGTACGCCTCGCGGCCAGGCGGGCGCCGAGTGAGGAGCGAAACCTGCCGGTAGGCCCAGGCGTGCTTGGTGAGGTCGTCGTAGACGATGAGCGCGTCCTTTCCACCGTCACGGAAGTACTCGCCCATCGCGCACGCGCCGAACGGCGCGAGGTACTGCACCGTCGCCGGGTCCGAGGCACCCGCGATGACGACGATGGTGTGCTCCATCGCACCATGCTCTTCGAGCGTCGCGACGATCTTCGCGACCGACGACTCCTTTTGGCCGATGGCGACGTAGATGCAGATGAGGTCCTTGCCCTTCTGGTTGATGATCGTGTCGATCGCGACGGCGGTCTTACCGGTCTGCCGGTCGCCGATGATCAGCTCCCGCTGCCCCCGCCCGATCGGCGTGATCGCGTCGATGACCTTGATCCCGGTCTGGACCGGCGTATCGACGTTCTGCCGCGTGATGACGCCCGGCGCCACGACATCGACCGGTCGCGCTTCTTTCGTGTTGACCGGACCCTTTCCATCGAGCGGTCGACCCAGCGGGTCCACGACGCGGCCGACGAGCGCGTCGCCGACCGGGGTCTCGACGATGCGCCCGGTCGTACGGACTTCGCCGCCCTCTTTGATGCCGGTGTAGTCGCCGAGGATGATCGCGCTGACCGTGTCCTCCTCGAGGTTGAAGGCAAGCCCGAACACCTGGTCCCCGAAATCGAGCAGCTCGGACGCCATGCAGTCCGCGAGGCCGTACACGCGGGCGATCCCATCTCCGATCTCGACCACGGTCCCGACGTCGACCGACGCGACTCCCCCTTGGAAGCCTCTTATCTTCGCCTTGATGATGTCGGTGATCTCTGAGGAGTCAGGCATGGTGGTCCCCCCTATGACGCGAGCTGCCGGCCGAGTGCGTCGAGCTTGGCGTGGACGGACGAATCGATGAGGTGGTCGCCAATCTGCACTTTCGCGCCACCGATAAGGGCAGGATCGAGCGCGAACGTTGCGCGAAGCTTCATCCCCGCGGTGCGTTCGAGACGCTGCACGAGCTCGGCGCGCGCGCCCTCGTCGAGGGGAATCGCCGTGGTGATGCGCGCTTTCGCGATCCCCTCGCGCCGGTCGACGAGATCGCCGAATGCGAGCGCGATCTGCGGCACGAGCGCGATCCGATCGGACTCCAGAAGGAGGACCATGAGCGAGCGGACGGCATCCGGCTCCCCCGCTAGGGCCGAGCTAAGTGCCTCGACGCGCTGCTTCATCGGTACGGATGGGTCGCGCATGCCGGCGACGGTGACCCGGTCGAAGACCGGGGCCAGCTTTTCGAGCGACGCGCGAGCGGCGGCGACGGTGCGCTCATCCGGTGCGAGCTCGAGCAGAGCTTCCGCATACCGGCGTGCCGCGGACCCCGAGAGCGCCACTACGCGTTTTTCGTGAGCTGCGCGGCCGCTTCGTCGAAAGACCGCTCGATCAGCTCGCGGTGCTGCTCGGCGCTGACCTCGCGGCCGAGAACGCGGCTCGCCGCGAGAACGACCATGCCGGCCAGCTCGGATCGCAGCTGCGCCAGCGCTTGGTCGTGCAGCTGCTTCGCGTCTTCGCGGCCCCGTTCGCGAATGCGATCGGCCTCCGCCTTGGCTTGCGCGCGGATGTCGGCCGCGGCCGCTTCGGCGGCCGTGGTCGTACGCTCGGCGATGGCCTGCGCTTCTCGCCGGGCGTCCGCGAGGAGACGCTCGACCTCCACCTTCATACGCTCGCGCTCGGCCTTGGCGGCCTCGGCGAGCTCGAGCCCCTCGCGGATCCGGGCTGCGCGGTCACGCAGCGTCCGCAGCACCGGTCCCCAGAGAAAGCGTCGGAGTAGATAGAACAGAAGCAGAAACTGGACGATCGAGACGAGCACCCAATAGGGATGCACGGTGAGCGCACCCCCGCCTGCCTCTTCGAATCCGGGCGAGAAGAGCATCGACTAGGTCTTACCTGAGAGAAGGATCCCAAGCACGAACGCGAGGATCCCGAGTCCCTCCGCGAGTGCGGCGCCGATGATCATGTTCGTTCGGATCGTGGCCGCGGCGTCGGGATTGCGGCCCATCGCCTCGGACGACTTGGCCGTGAGGATGCCGATACCGATGCCCGGACCGAGAACGCCGAAGCCGACGGCGATCCCGGCGGCAAGCCAAGCGAGATTCATAGGTCGAGAGCCCTCCTGCTGAATTTGGTCATGCGGCGCGCGGAGTCACGTGCGCTAGCTGGACGTCGTCAGGATGCGGTTCGAGCGCATGCTCGGTCTCGCCGTGCTCTTCGTGCGACTCGATCGCCAGGATGAAGTAGATGAGGACGAGCAGCGAGAAGATCAGCCCCTGTACGAGGCCGATGAAGACCTCGAGCCCCACGAACGGCAGCGCAGCCCCTGGAACGAACAAGAGTGCGCTCATGACCACGAGCATGATCTCGCCACCGAGCACGTTGCCCCAGAGACGGAGCGTCAGCGTCAGCATCCGGAAGAGCTCGCTCGCGAACTCGATCAGACCGACAAGCAAGAAGATCGGCCCGAGCATGAACTTCAGGCCGCCTTTCTCCATGAAACCGGACACATTCACCCAGCGCCTTAGGTAGGCGGGGCCGTTCGCGCGGAAGCCCTCGGCCTGGTAGAGCCCGAACGCCAGGATCGCGAGCCCGGCGTTGACGTGGTAGTCGGCGGTCGGCGCGTGCAGCCACGTGACCTGCCCGACGAACGGCACGACCGAGAGCCAGTTCGAGGTGACCAGAAAGAGCAGGAGGGTGCCGAACAGCGGGAGGTACTTCAGAACGGTCGGGCCGCCGATGCTCTGGACGAAGTCTGCAAGTCCTTGAACGACAAGCTCGACGAAGTTTTGAAGACCGGTGGGTCGATCGTTCAGCCGCCGCGTCGCAAGGATCGCGACACCGGAAAGCAGCAGGATGACCAGGAGCATCGTGAAATGCGCGTTCGTGTAGCTCCAGTCCCACACGATGCCGATGCCCGCCACGTTGCCCGGCTCGCCGGGCGTGCCGAGGGTGAACAACGGCTGACCGGTGAGCTCGAAGGCCTTTGGGATGTCGGGATACGTCGGCAGCACGCGTTACTCCTCCTCCCCTGCTTCGCGCTTTCGCTCGCTTTCGTCGATCTCCGCTTGCCAGCTCCGCCCGGCTCGCCTCGCTTGGTCGCTCACCGGGCCGATCGGATTCTCAGCCAAGTAGCGCCGGACCATGTATGCGACGCCGAGCCCAGCAATGGCCATACCCAGGAACGTCAGACCAAGCAGTCCCCACGGCGCTGTGCCTGCGCTTTCGTCGAGCTTTTGACCGAGCCAGGCGCCTACGACGATGGGGACCGCGACCATGATTCCGACCTGGCCCAGGATCGCCGCGTTCGAGCGCGCTCCACCCGGGGTGCGGGGTGCGGCCAAGTGCCGCGAGTGTAGGTGAGAAAACGCGCCTCCGCGAACGAGCTAGAGCCAACCCCGGCGGTGGAAGTACATGGCCAGCCCCACGGCGAGCGCGGCGCTCACGCCCATGGACACGAAGAAGAGGCCCGCCGACCCGTACGGGATGAACGCCCAGTTCTGACCGAAGAACCCGGTCACCACCGTCAGCACCAGGAGCACGGTGGCGATGCTCGTCAGGACCTTCATGACCTCGTTCAGCCGGTTCGACGCCGACGCGAGGTACGCGTCGATCACGTTGGACGTGAGCTCGCGGAAGGTGTCGATCTCATCGGTGACGCGGATGAGGTGGTCGTACACGTCCTGGAAGTACTCGCGGCGGCCGGTCTCGCGAAGCTCACGTAGGTCGCCGCGGACCAGGACCTGAAGCACCTCGCGCTCCGGCGCGATCGTCTTGCGGAGATGGAGAAGGTCGTGCTTCAGGAGGAAGAGCTCCTTGAGGGGAGATCGCATGTCCCTGGTGTCGCGGCCTTCCTCGGCGATGGACTCTTCGAGAAGCTCACTGCGTTCGCCGAAGTGATCGACGATCGGGAAGTATCCGTCGACCATCGTGTCGAGCAGCGCGTGGAGTAGCAGGCCGGTCGTCTGCAGGCGACCCTCGCGGAAACGCTTCTCGACCTGCCTGAGCGCCTCGCACTCGCCGTCGTGGACCGTGACGATCGCATTCGGCACGACGAAGATCGAGAACTCGTGGTACTGGACGACGTCCGGGGACGGCGACTCGACCGCATAGAAGACGATGAAGTAGTGGTCATCGTACTCATCGATCTTCGGCCGCTCGTCTCGCTCCGTTGCGTCCTCGACGGCAAGCGGGTGCAGCCCCAGATCGCGCGCGACGCGCGCGAGCTCGTCGCTGTGCCGATCGGGTATGTCGATCCAACAGGGCTTCGTCCGGTGCTCGGGGATTTCTTCGGTCGGACGCTCGACGACGGCGCCTTCATCGCGGACGAGCAAGCGCGCAGTCACGCGCCGAGGATAACTATGCGGCGAATCGACGGACGACGCTCACCAGCTCTTGCGCGTCGAACGGCTTCGCGAGGAACGCCTCTGCATTGCAGCGGTCGGCTTCGCGGCGCGGGTCGGCGACTCCGGTGAGGATCACGAGCGGCACTCGCCGGAGACCCATCCGCAGCTCTCGCGCGAAGGAGGGGCCATCCATCCCCGGCATCTGCACGTCCAGCACGACGACGGCCGGCGGATCGTCCTGCACCGCCTGGAGCGCCTCGCTGCCGTTCCGCGCCTCGACGACACGGAAGCCGTTCTCGGCGAGAAGCTGACGTTCCGCGGCCAGCGTCTCGATATCGTCATCGACGATGAGAACGGGACGGGGGCGCGGTTCCATACCAAACGCCATGGGGGACCTCATGCATACCGTGTTCCGCGCTGATCGCACTGGCGTATCAGCCTTGTTTCGCCTTTCGCGTCCGTAGACTCGCTCTCCGGTGAAGGCACCTCGCGCGATGCGCGCGCCCCTTGAAGTCGTACCGAAACTGGGGGCGAAACCCGGGATGCCCGCCCTGCGCATCGGCGGAGTCGCGACCTACGACCGCCCGATCGAACATCTCGCCGGGCAGCTCGACGTGATCGATCTGAGACTCCCGCTGCGCGCGAAGGACGGACGCTACGGGCTCGTGTTGTGCTTCGCGCTCGGCGAGGTCGAGCTCGAGCGGCTCGGGCGCGAGCTCGTGCGAGTCGCGCATCCGGACGGGGCGGCCTGGGTCGTGGTGTGGAAGAAGGACAAGCTCCCTTCCGGTGCGCCGAACTGGGACGAAGCGCAGGAAGCGATCCTCGACACCGGCTGGGTCGACAACAAGATCCTCTCGCTGGGCGAAGACGTGTACGCGACCCGCTACGTTCGCCGGCGCCGTCCGGGTCAGCGGGAACTCTCCGGCGCTCGGCGGCGTTCGTAGCGCATGCGTGCTCATGCGCTTGCGCTGGTCGCTGTGCTACTCGTGGGGTGCGGGGACGCTGGCTCGGCCGGGACGCCACCGATCCCGAGCGGAGGTGGGCCGGCGGCCACCACGATCGGCGATCGCGATTGCACCGTCAGCTGGGCGCGCTATTACAAGACGCTCGCCGAGCTCGTCGAAGACTCGCCTGTGATAGTCCGCGCGACTCCCCTTGTGACCGACCGCGCGACTCTGTATGCGTTCGACGGCTCCGGGGCGCGATTCTCACGCGACGCACGACGGACGACCTTCCGCGTCACTAAGCAGCTCAAGGGTCCGGCTCTCTCAGAGGTCTATGTCGTGGAGGACGTCTGCGAGAACATCGAGACACGGCCAGGTGAAGCGTGGCTGATCCTCGCCCACGAGTTCGCTCCGCCCTTCGCGCCGGGGCCCGGCTACTACGTGGCGAGTGGAGGTCCTCAGGGCCAGTTCAGGCTGGTGAACGGTCGTGTCGCCGGCACCTACTTCGTATTCGCGCCAGTCGTCCGGTCGTACGACGGAATATCGGTCGATCGCCTCGCCCAGGACATTGCAGCAGTCGTGCATTGAAGCGTCTCCCGCCACAGCCGAGCACTGATCCCTTTCCGATAGCCCGACCGGAACCGGACAGGCGGCCAGACGTTAGGAGGGATATGCGCACAGCTACGCTCGGGCTCGCTCTAGTCTTTGCCGCCGCGTGCGGTGGGGCAGCCACCCTTCGCGGCACGCCCGAGCCGAGCGCCTCCGCGCCGAGCGCGACAGCCATCACCGCCACGATCACGCCCGCGGGAACGGTCACCGCCACGGCGATCACCGGGACCATCGTGCCGGGCCTCGGCACGATCCCGCCCAATCCGACGCCCGCGCCGTCGCCGACGCCGAGCCCGGCACCGGGCGGTCTCACCCAGGCGCAGCTCAAGTACCGGCTCATCGACCAGTTCGGGCGGCTCCTCTTCTGCGATCCCGATTACTACCCGGTCGCGCGCGGTGACGAGCAGGCGCTCGCCCATCAGCGGCTGCCCGACATCCAAAAGGACGCGCCGACGTTCAATGCGGTCCTCTCCCACCTCGGCATTGCGCCCGCCGCTACCTACACGAACGAGCAAGAGCTCGCGATCTACCGCGAGTGGAAGCTGCTCAACGCGCTTCGCCTCGAGTCGGTGAGCGCGGGCTTCCATTTCCTTGCGATCTTCTCGAGCGCGCCGAATACGCAGCAAGGCAATCGCATCGACGGCACGATCGACCAGCGTGGTGCGATCACGGTCGCGAGCCGCACCCCGAGCGGACCGCCGCCCTGCCCCATATGCCTCGCGCGCGGAACGCGCATCGCGACGCCCAGCGGTGAGATCGCTGTCGAAGACCTACGGGTCGGCGACGTCGTCTGGACCACGGACGCTTCTGGCGCCCCCGTCGCGGCGCCGCTCGTCACGCTCGGCAGCACGCCGGTACCGTCCACGCATCAGGTCGTCCGGCTCGTCCTCTCCGACGGGCGCGCGGTCTCGGTCTCGCCCGGTCATCCGACCGCCGATGGCCGCCGGGTCGGCGACCTCGTCGCCGGCGAGGAGTACGACGGCGCGGTCATCGTCAGCGCCGAGCGACAGAGCTATGACGGCGGCGCGACCTTCGATGTACTCCCCGATGGCGCGACCGGCTTCTACTGGGCCAACGGCGTGCTGCTCGGCTCGACGCTCCGCTAAGTCTCGAGAAGCTCCTTCGTCAAGAAGTCCACCGTTCGGCCGTAGGCATCGTCTGCGTTCGCGCGCTTCGTGATGCTGTGGCCCTCATCCGGATAGACGACGTACTCGACGCGCCGTCCAAGCGCCTGGAGGCGCGCGACCACCTGGTCGGACTCCTCCTTCGGCACGCGCGGATCGTTCTCTCCCTGGAGGATGAGCATCGGACAACGCACGTTGTCGATGTGCGTCATCGGCGACCGGTCGACGAGCCTGGCGCGGTCGCGCTCGAGGTCGCCGATCCATCGTGCGAGGAAGCGGCGCCAGTTCGGTTGTGCGTTCTCAAGCATGGTCACGAGATTCGCCACACCGCAATCATCGACGGCGCACCGCCACACGTCCGGCATTTGAGTCACGCATAGGAGCGTCGCGAAGCCGCCGTACGAACCGCCGTACACCGCGAGCCGGGTGCGATCGAACTCCGGCTGTGCCGTCATCCACTCGGTGACGGCGCGCAGATCGCGCAGGTCCACCCCGCCCCAGTCCCTGTGGATGGCGGCCTGCCAGCGGCGGCCGTATCCGGTCGACCCGTGGATGTTCGGAACGACCAGCGCGATCCCGCGATGTACCAGCGCCGCAAGGTGCGTTTGGTACGGACCGAACGCCGGGCGCGACTGGCCTTCGGGACCGCCATGCGGGTAGAGCACGGCCGGAACCGGAGCGCGCGCGCCGCGCGGGCGATACACGAAGCACGGGATGTCGCCGTCCGGACCTGGAATGCGGACGAGCTCGGGGTCGACGAGCTCCTCACGGGGAACCCTGAACGCTGACTTCAGCGCGATGCGCGCCTCGCCGGTCGCCGTGTCGAGCGTCCAGACCTGCCAGGGCTCCGTCGGCGACAGGCGCACGAACGCGGCACGCGCACCGTCCGCCGACAGCACCAGGTCTTCGCAGACGCCGCCGTCGAGCGAGCGTTCGCGCGTCGCGCCCCCGTCAGTCCGCCACCGGAGTCGGGAGTAGCCGTCCTCGTTCACCGACCAGATCTGCGCCCGCCCGCTTGCCGATGAGGCCGCGAGCTCGACGTCCCAGCGCGGCGAGTCGATACGTTCGTAGTTTCCGGACTCCGGATCCAGCGCCCCGAGCCAGAGGTGCTCGCTCTCCTCGTCGCTGATCACGAGCGCACGGCCGTCGGCAAGCCAGCCCGCCGGCACATGCGACACGTCCTCCGCGTGCTTGGTGATCTCGCGAGCCGCCGCGCTCCGCGGATCCACGACGAGCAGGTCCTGAGTGGTGTTGTCGAGAACGCGCATCACGAGGAGCCGCGACCCGTCCGGCGACCAGCCACCCACCACATGCCATGCGGCGGCGGTAAGGAGCGGACGCTCCGTGCGCGTCGACAGGTCCGCGATGACGACGTCCATGTCCGTCGACGCGCGTGCGTTGCTCGAGAAGGCGACGAGACCGCCATCCGGCGACGAAGCGTTCCATGAAAGGAGGCGCTGCACGCGTCCCGCGGGATCCGCGGAGAGCGCCTGGGTCGGTCCATCCGGATGGCGCAGATGCAGCTGGTGCAGCTCCGTGCCGCCGCGATCGGCCGCCGCGATGAGCTCGCCGTTCGCGCTCCAGCAAAGGCTCCGCACGGCGTGGCGTTCGATGGTGATCGCGCGCTGCGGCTTTCCGCCGATCGCGGGAAGGGTCCAGGCCTCGTATGTGCCGGCGCCTTGATCGGAGACGACCGCCAGCGTGCGCGCGTCGGCCGAGAGCGCGAGCGCCGAACGGCAAGCGAAGCGGCGCGTCGTATGAGGGACGCCCGCGAGACGCTCGCGCGGATGGAAGTCGGCGAGCGGCCGGTGGGCCACGGACCTAAGGTACGAAATTCATGGCGTGGGTGTCCGAGGCGGGCGCTCGCTGAGCAGCACCTCATCCGTCCTGACGATCAGCCAGCTGTCCACGTTCCGGAAGAGGTCGAGGCGCGTATGCACGAATACTGCTGCCCGATCTTCTTTGACGTAGACGCGCGCCACTCCCTACAGCATGGCGGCGAGCTGCGCCGCATTGTTGACGGCCTTGTCACCGTAGCAGTTGTTCATCAGGAGCTGCACCTCCTTCGCGTCCTCGGCGAGCTCGCGGATCTTCGGGAGCCATTCCTCGAGCTCCTTCTTCGAGTACGAGTAATCGAAGCGCTCCGCCGCCGTGAGCCCGGGCTTCTTCCAGTTCTCGGCGTTGCGACCGTGAAAGCGAACTATGGCCAGGTCCTTGTTCGTCACCGCGGCGAGAGGGGGCATGCTCGAGGGGAATCCTTGCGGCTCGTCCACGGCGACATACGTGAGGCCGTGCTCCTGCAGAAAGGCCAGCGTCTCCGCGCGGTTCCGTTCGCTCATCCAGGTGGCGTTCCGGAACTCGACCGCGAGGCGATCGTCCGGCAAGAGCTCGCGGGCATGCACGATTTCTTCCTTGTTGGCGCTCGAGATCGCGAACCAGTCCGGGTACTGGAGGAGGATCGCGCCTAGCTTGCCGGCCTTGCGGAGCGGCTCGAGCCCTACCCAATACCGCGCGAAGAGCTCCTCGCGGGTTTCCTTCGGAAAGTCCTTGGGGTAGACGCGCTTCTTCGCAAGGGCCTCCTTCGGCAGTGCTTCGCGGATGTCCTTGGGCAGGCGCTTCGGGTCGGTGTGATGTGTCGTGAGCGTCGCGAAGGCTTTGAAGTTCATCGTGAACTCGTCCGGGGTCCGCTCTGCCCACAGCTGCGTCTGTTTTTGGGAGGGCAGCGCGTAGTACGCGGCGTCGTTCTCGACGATCGGAAAATGCTCGGCGTAGTAGCGCAGACGCTTGTCGGCGTCGTCCTTGATCCGTTCGGGGTACCAGCCGGACTCGATAAGCGTCGGATCGGTCCACGAGCACGTCCCGACCTTGATCCTCTCGGGGCCGGGGGGCGAAGCCCCCCGATGTCTAGAAGCGATCGGCTTCCTCTCGGTAAAGGCCGGGGTCGAGCTCCTCGGCCTTGGAGCTGCGCTGCGCGAGCGCCATCACCGCGACGCCAAAGACGACGGCCAGGCCAACGAAGGTCGCGAGCTGCGCGCGGCCTGTCGTCATGAAGGCCAGGCTCCCGAGCGCCGCGGTCATCAGATAGATAAGGAGCACGGCCTGCTGATGCGTCAGGCCGACGTCGAGCAAACGGTGATGGAAGTGCCCGCGGTCGGGGGCGAACGGTGGCTGGCCCGAGACCATCCGCCGAACGAGGACGTAGAAAGTGTCGATGATCGGCACGCCGAGGACGAGAAGCGCCGCGGCTACCTTCGCCGTGCCGAAAATCGACAGCACCGCGAGCATCGTCCCGAGGAAGGCGACGCCGGTCGTTCCGAGGAAGAGCTTCGCGGGATGGAAGTTGAAGAGGAGGAATCCCGCGACCGCGCCCGCGAGCGTGAATGCCATCCATGCGACGAACGGCTCTGAGACCTGCGGCAGGAGCGCGAGGCCGCCGAGCGTGAGGGCGGCGATGGCGGCGACGCCGGCCGCAAGACCATCGAGCCCGTCGATGAAGTTGAGCGCGATGTTCATCCCGACGATCCAGAACATGGTGAACGCGACTGCGACAGGGAACGCGAGCTCGACCAGGCGATCGGAAAGCGGGTCGTTCACGAAGTCGATGTGGATGCCGGCGAAGACGATGACCGCGGCGACGATGAGGAGACCGAGAAATTGCCAGCGCGCGCGAAGCTCGAGCATGTCGTCGACCAGGCCAACGCCCATGCCGAGGAGCGCCGCTATCGCCGTCAATGTGAACCGCGAGGATCTGACCTCCTCAGGGATGAGGAAGGGATGTCCGGCCAGGCGGTCGACGAGCCAGAAGGTGAAGATCGCCGAGCCGAACGCGATGGCGATCGCGAGACCGCCCGGCCGCGGGATCGGGCGCGGGTGGACGCGCCGTCCCCCTGGCATGTCGAGCATGCCGAGACGTCGCGCAAGCAGACCGACGAGCGGCGTCGCCGCAGCGGCCAGCGCGAACGCGAGCAATGTGGAACCCACCAGGAGAAGCGAGGTCGAAGACAACGCGGGCACGATATAGCGAAGGATGGCATTCCGCGTTCCAGGAGGTTTCCCAGGCTGCTTTGATGTATGACCTTGCCGTACGATTGCGGCCGTTCGCCCGACCGATACGCTCGAGTCGTAGACCTCCGCTCGCAAGGAAGCCGGGCACAACAAAAGGAGAGCGAAGATGCCGCTGTTCATGGACGTTCATCAAAAGGCCCCTGAGGGAGCGAAAGCGACAGATGTCGCCGACGCCCATATGGCCGACGTGAAGACACAGGGTAAGTACGGTGTTCAATACCTTCGCTACTGGTTCGACGAGAAGAACCACAAGATCTTCTGCCTCGTCGACGCGCCGAACGCGGAAGCCGCGAAACGCGTGCACCGCGAGGCGCATGGCCTCGAGGCGGACGAGATCTACCCCGTGACCGAAGGCGGCTAGCCCGTCCCGAACTGACGGTCGCCCGCGTCGCCGAGCCCGGGCAAGATGTAGCCCTTGTCATTGAGGCGCTCGTCGAGCGCCGCGACGTGGATGGGAACATCGGGGTGAGCTCCCGACAGCGCGCGCACCCCTTCAGGTGCCGCGATGATGCCAACGTATTTGATGCGCTTCGCGCCCCACTTCTTCAGGATGTCGACCGTCGCGGTGGCCGACCCGCCGGTCGCGAGCATGGGGTCGAGAACGAGGCACACCTGCACCGTCGCCGAGGAAGGAAGCTTGTTGTAGTACGAGATCGGCCGGAGGGTGTGCTCGTCCCGGAAGAGTCCGATGTGCCAGACCTGCGCCTCCGGCATTAGCTCGAGTGCAGCTTCGACCATCCCAATCCCGGCCCGGAGCACCGGAACGAGCCCGACCTTTTCCTTCAGCCGCGCGCCGGTATATGGCGCAAGCGGCGTCCTGACCTCACGCGCCTCGGTCGGCAGGTCCGCGGTCGCCTCGTACAAAAGCAGCGTCGCGATCTCCGCCACGAGCTCGCGGAAGATCTTTGGCGGCGTCGTCTCGTCGCGGAGGCGCGTCACCTTCTCTTTGACGAGCGGGTGCGTCGAGATGTGGACCTGGGCGCTCAGCTGGGGACTCGTTCAATCCCTCGGCTTCGCCGAGAGACACGCTCAGGCTGGTCGATTCGCTCGTCGCCCACGCTCGCTGCGGCTCGCTGTCCGCTTCGCGTCCGGGGGCCCCTGCCCCCTGGGCCCCTCCCCCTGAGCCGCTCCTCGCTCAACTCGCCACTTTCTCCGGAGTGATGCCCGGCACCGGGAAACGCCGGGTGAGATCGAGGACCTCCGAGGCGACGTCCTTCGCCACCGTCTCATCCCCCTTCGCCTGAAGGATGCGCCCGATGAGCGCGCCGATCCGTTGCATCTCCGCTTCCTTCATGCCGCGCGTCGTGATCGCCGGCGTGCCTATCCGGATCCCAGACGCGATGCCGGGCTTCTGCGGGTCGTACGGGATCGTGTTCTTGTTCACCGTGATCCCAACCACATCGAGGGCCTTCTCGGCTTGCTTGCCGGTCAGGCCGAGTGGCCGGACGTCCACGAGCATCAGGTGGTTGTCGGTGCCTCCAGAGACGATCCGCAGGCCCGCCTTCGCGAGCGACGCCGCTAGGGTCTTCGCGTTCACGCGGATCTGCTTCGCATAGAGCTTGAACTCGGGAGTTGCCGCCTCCTTGAGCATGACCGCCTTCCCTGCGATCACGTGCATGAGCGGCCCGCCCTGCACGTTGGGGAAGACGGCGCTGTCGATCGCTTTTCCGAACTCGGCATCCGAGAGGATCATCCCGCCACGCGGGCCGCGAAGCGTCTTGTGCGTGGTCGTCGTCACGATCTGCGCGTAACCAACCGGTGTGGGGTGCTCGCCCGCTGCGACAAGGCCGGCGAAGTGCGCCATGTCCACAAGAAGAAGCGCCTCGACCGCGTCGGCGATCTGTCGAAGGCGCGGGAAGTCGAAGATCCTTGGGTAGGCGGTGGCTCCGGCGACGATGAGCTTCGGGCGATTCTCTTTCGCCAGACGCTCGAGCTCGTCGTAGTCGAGCATCTCGTCCTCTTTACGGACGCCGTATGCGACAAAGTGGTAGAGCTTGCCGGAGAAGTTCACCGGTGACCCGTGCGTGAGATGCCCACCCTGATCAAGGGCGAGTCCCAGCACGGCATCGCCGGGCTTCAGGACCGCGGCATATGCCGCCATGTTCGCCTGGGCGCCGGCGTGCGGCTGGACGTTGGCGTGTGCGGATCCGAAGAGCGCCTTCGCCCGCTCGATCGCGAGCGTTTCCGCGACGTCGACCCACTCGCACCCGCCGTAGTAGCGGCGGCCCGGATACCCCTCGGCATATTTGTTCGTCAGCACGCTGCCGACGGCTTCCATGACGGCGGCGCTGGTGTAGTTCTCGGAAGCGATGAGCTCGATCTTCTCGACCTGACGGCGCCGCTCGTTCTCGATCGCGGCGTAGACCTCGGGATCGGTCTGTTCGATATGGCTCATCTGACTCTCCTCTTTGCCCTCATCGCCCTCGACTCATTCCCTTCGCGCCGTCGGCGACGATAGGCTCGCTGTTCTCAAGCTTGGCGATCTGTCCGCGGCGCCTCGCATGGCGCCCGCCTTGGACCTTCGCCCCTAAGTAAGCATCCACGATGCTTTTCGCAAGCTCTTCACCGATCACGCGTTCGCCGAGCGTCAGCAGGTTCACATCGACGTGCTCGACCGAGTCTCGCGCCGACCATTCGTTCTCGACGACCGCCGCGCGCACGCCCGGGATCTTGTTCGCGGCGACAGCGGGACCGATACCCGAACCGCAGAAGAAGATCCCACGGTCGACGTCGCCGCGCACCACCGCGTCCGCGAGTGGACGAACGATCAGTGGGTAGTCATCGTCGGGCGCCGTCTCGGGGCCGAACGGGACGATGGTGTGACCCGACGCGTGCAGGTGCTCGGTGATCGCCGCCTTCAGCCGTTGACCGGCGTGATCCGCCGCGATCCCGATCTTCAAACGACGCTCGCCAGGACATGGCCGATCTCGTCCTCGCTGATCGCGCCCTCGCGAAGGATCTTCACGTGCTCGCCGGTGCAGTCGACGATGGTCGACGCGAGGCCGCCGGGCGTTCGACCGCCGTCAAGAACGAGCGCGATGCGTCCGTCGAGCTGCGCCATAACTTCTTCCGCCGTGCGCGCGTCCGGTTCGCCCGATCGGTTCGCGCTCGTCACCGGCAGTCCACCGCCACTCGCGGCGATCAGTCGGCGCGCGAGCGCGTGATCGGGGACGCGGAACGCGAGCGTGCCGCGACGCGGCGCAACGAGAACGATCGTGAGCGGTCCCGGCCAGAACCGTTGCGCGAGGGCGCGTGCGGCGGGAGTGACGATCGCGCTCGCCTCGAGGTTCCCCGTGTCCGAAAGCAGCACGGGTATCCGCTTATCTTTGGGACGATCCTTCGCGCCGTAGAGCTTGCGGACGTGCTCTTGGCCGGCCGAGAGCCCGTACACCGTGTCGGTTGGAAAAGCGACGAGTTCGCCTCGTGACAGTGCGGCCGCGGCCTCCTCCACAGCCCCCGGCGCGTCGGCCGCGAGGAGGCGCGTTTTCACGTCATGATGATAGGGACATGCCGACGCAACTCGCCGAAGTCGAGATCTTCCGCCCGCTGCCCGAGGACGGCCTCGAGGCACTGGCAATGCGGGGGAAGCATCACCGCTACGAGCCGGGCGAGGTCCTGCTACGCCAGGGCGATCTGAGCGAAACGATGCATGTGCTGCTGACCGGGCGTGTTCGCGTCGAGCGAGACCAGTCGGAAGAGGGCACGGTGCTCCTCGCGGAGCTCGGACCGAATGAGGTCGTGGGCGAGATGGGCGTGTTGGATCACGCTCCGCGCTCCGCGACGGTGACCGCGATCGAGGCGACCGAAACACTTGAGCTGCATGCCACCGCGCTGGCGGTCGTACTCATCCAGTACCCCGCGGTCGCGGCAATCTTGCTCCGTACGCTCAGCCGGCGACTTCGCGGCGCGGACGAGCTCGTCGAACAGCTCGCGCGCGAATCGCACTAGCGCGTTCAGCGTCCGGAGCACGCGGGGGTTCGCGCCGAGCGAGCGTCACCCGGATGGTGCGCTGCGGCCCGTAGGGACTCGGGTGGTCCGCGTCGACGACCAGTGCACGCGACCCGTAGCGACGCTCGATCGCGTCGGCGAATCCGTTTTCGACACGTGCGTCGATGTCCAGGTCGGCGAAACCGCGCGCCGTAAGCTCGCGCTCGACTTCGGCCATGAGCGGCCAGACGAGCCCTCGCCCGCGGTGACTCGGATCGATGAGGACGTTGAAGAGGCTGGCACGGGCCTCTGACCAGCCGCGCCCCGCAACAGCGAAGCCGAGTAGCGTTCCGCGATCCCAGAGCGTTCCAATCACGGCGTTCCGATCCGACACCTGACGGCGCATCTCGCGCGAGGAGAACGCGCGCGCTCCCCACTCGGAACGTTCCAGCTCGAGCATCCGTCGGCCGACGCGCCTCCAGGTCGCATCACCTGAATCGAGCATCTTGATGGCTGCAGGCATCGCTATCGCGTGATGGCGACGACGCGCTGATCACCCGCGAGATCGCTTATTACGCGGGTCGCGCCCCCGAGCGCGTACTGCAGGAGATGCGAGACCTGATCCGCCTGATGCGGATCGATCTCGAAGAGCGCCGTCCCATGCGGTGCCAGCACGCGCGGAAGATCCGCCGCCGCCCGCCAGATGAGCTCGAGGCCATCCTTGCCCGCGGTGACCGCAACGCGCGGCTCGAACGCGAGCGACGTCCGTGTTCCGACGAGCTGCTCGAGCTCGGCGTCACGTAGATAGGGCAGGTTCGCGACGACCATGTCGAGCTGCTCGCTCAGCGGCGCGAGCAGGTCGCCTTCGCGAAGCTCGATCCGCTCGGCGACGCCGTTCAGCAGCGTGTTCTCCCGCGCTACCGTGAGGGCGTCGAGGCTGATGTCGGTCGCGATAACGTGCACGGCGCGCTCGTGCGCCGCGATCGCGATCGCGACCGCACCGGATCCGGTGCCCACGTCGGCGAGCGTGAGCGCACGACCGGCGATCACCTCGCGCGCGGCATCAACGAGCGTCTCGGTCTCCGGGCGCGGGATGAGGACGCGGGGATCCACTGTGAAGCGAAGTCCATAGAACTCCTTGAAGCCGCGCAGATACGCGACCGGCTCGCCGCTCGCGCGGCGCTCGACCAGGTCGCGGTAGCGGCGCATCGCCCCGTGCGACATCTCGGTGTCCGGGTGTGCATAGAGCGTCTCTTTGCTCACGCCGAGAACGTGCGTAAGTAGCACGTCCGCATCGAGCGCGGCGGTCGTGATGCCTGCGGCGCGAAGGACCGCGGCGCCCGCGTCCCGCTCCTCCCCCCAGGTGCGCACGGGAGAAGTATCGGCGGGGGAGCGCCGCGGTCGAAATGGCGCGGGGCCGGAGGTTAGGCCGGCGTGACCTTCTCGGCGTTTTCCTTGTTGCGGCGCTGGTCCATCGTCTTCTCGTAGCTCACGGTCTGGCCCTCGCTGAGGTCGTCGTAGCTTGCACCGGTCACTGAGGACCGATGGAAGAAGAGGTCCGTTCCGTCGCTCTGCTGAATGAATCCAAAGCCGCGGTCGCTGACGAGCTTCTTGATCGTTCCGGTTGGCACGTGTTTCTCCTCGTTCACCGGCTATACGCCGGTGATGAATATTCGGTCAGAGGGAAGATCGCCTCATCTTTTTGGGGACGCACTTCTCAGTGGCCGCTGCGGATCGACTCCGCGCGTTTGGAGAAGAGCCGTAGGTCACCACTGTAACACCCGATTGGGACCGTCCCTCGTTACGGAAGTATCGTCGCGCCGTGCAGCGTGAGCCGACCGTCGCCGATGTCGTGGCGGCTCGTCGTGTCGTGGACCGGTACCTTCCCCGTGCGCCGCTCGAGCGATCGCCGTTGCTTTCCAAGGAGATTGGCGCCGAGGTCCATCTCAAGATCGAGACATTCAAACCGACGCGAACGTTCAAGGTCCGCGGTGCCCTGAACAAGATCGCATCGCTGGACGGCGCCGCGCGCGGTCGCGGCGTGGTCGCCGCATCCGCGGGCAGCCACGCCCAAGGTGTCGCCTATGCGGCATCCGCCCTCGGTGCTCCGGCGACCGTGGTGATGCCACGCGGCGTGTCAGACACGATCGTTCGCGTTTGCCGCGCGTACGGCGCCGAGGTGCTGCTCGAGGGAGACGTCTACGACGACACGCTCGCGCTCGCTCATCGCATCGAGCTTGAGCAAGGGAAGACCTTTGTGCATCCCTACGCCGATCCGCTGATCGTCGCGGGTCAGGGCACGATCGGCCTCGAAGTCCTCGAGGACCTTCCGGATGTCGAGCTCGTGATCGTCGCCGTCGGCGGCGGCGGACTCATCACCGGGATCGCGCTCGCGATGCGCTCGTCGCGGCCCGCCGTCCGGGTCGTGGGCGTCGAGCCGGACGGCGCGGATGCCGTCGGACGATCGGTGCGGGCGGGCCGGCCGATCACGCTCGAGCACCCACACA